>FTGV01001608.1_pt1 | contig 6455 bp, 9 predicted proteins | sample 1640791 | NCBI WGS metagenome assembly FTGV01 (sample SAMEA3914789, study PRJEB12502) | metagenome | biome: forest; material: soil | place: Canada | collected 2011-07-03 | depth 0.3 m | reverse complement strand
CAGAATTCAGTGGCTTTCGGTGGAATGGTCGGGAAGAAGCCCTCCTCACCGGCCTCGGCCACGGTGGGCCAGCCCAGAGGGGGTTTGCAATGTTCCTGCAGTGCCCAAGCGGGTCAGGGTCAGGTGAGCGCGGCTGCGCGAATCTTCAGTCAGAAACTGCGAGCACTCTTCGGACGGCCTGAGCGGGTCTACTTCGTCGTAGCTGCGTGCCACTCTCGGACATCGGTCAGAAAACGCAGCCGCCTCTCCTCGTCGGCAAAAGCCCGCGAGGGGATTATGAGCGCATTCTGATTGGTCCCCACGACGATAATCGTGTCATCGGATTCGGCGATCTCCCGGACTTCGCTCCATGAGCGCGCGGTCGACAGCTTTCCAATTTGCGTGCTCCACCCCGTGGGACTCACCGAAAGACTACGTTCCGCAGATTTGAAGCGCATCTGAGGCCAGAGCGAAAAGAAAAGCATGCATCCAAGCATCGCGGCCAAGGCTGTTGCGAAGAACGCAGCGGGTTTGAAATGCGAGAATCCTCGCATTTCTGCATGGAAAGTTGCGAACAACACGGCGATGAACGCGTGATATCGCCACAGTCCTTTAGGTTTTGCCCAGGCACGCCAGTACCATCGCCAGATTTCCCGGCGGGACGAAGAATATCGAATCGTCTGTGCTGGCATCTCTTCGCTCAGTGATCCGGGCTGACCTGAAGGCGGACGCTACCCGAAACATCGTTGCGGGTCATTGTCGAGCTGACATATTGAGAGTGAGCAGTGCGATCGGTACGGGAAATGCAGGCGCAGGAGCGCTCAAGCCGCGAAACGGCTCGTCCACGTGGGTGATTCTGCAATTCAGATTCGAGTCCGCGTTAGGTAAGGCCTGAGCTGTCGTGTGCGGTTCATCACGCACCTCGGAAGCCCGGTCCTGCGTAGGAGCTCATAGGAGTATCGCAAAACCTGTGCCGTGCTCTGCGAGCGCTGCGTATGAGCTCGGCTCCAGAGAGTGGCGCCAGCAAGGCTATCTGTTGCCGGCAGCGGGAGGCTGACCCAACCTATCAGCAAGCCACAGTTTAATGAGCGACTGTCGTGTTACACCGAGCCGGCGTGCTTCTCGGTCAAGAGATGCCACCATCCAAGCTGGGAAATCCACATTGACCCGCTTCGCATCAGTCGCAACGCGCCGCGCCTTACTCAAATCGAGTTGATCCACGATTTTCTCGCCGGAATCAAACTTGTGGTCAAATGTCTTGGCTTTCATAAATGGTTACCTCTTCGTCGCGCGACCGTCTCACAGAGATCAATCGGACGTTCTCGCCGCGCCGGGTGATCACTGCAGACCAGTGCTTTTGGTCGATCTTGCCAACTAGCAGCCACCGCGGTTCATCGCTAGTACGAGCCGGAATCTCCACCAGTGAGGAGTCCGCCCAAAGTTCCTGAGCTTCCTCAAAATCGATACCGTGCTTCCGCTTGTTCTCAGCGCTTTTGTCGGGGTCGTACTCGAATCCCATAGTCTTGGAACTGCGGTCGTGCACGGTATAGTAAAGGTATAATTACTATACCCGAGTCGCGGCGGGGCCGCAATTTATAGTTCAGGAGGATTTCCGCCCCTAGTTGCATCCGCTACAGGGTGGTTTCGGACAGCCCATTTGCGCTGTTCCTGCACTTATGCTCCAAATCGAGTTCGGGTACCTTTGCGTCGAAAGCGGTGCCGGCTGGTGTTACAAGCACCAACCGGCACCTAACCACCACGAGCCCCAAGGAGGCCCGAAATGGCTAACCGCAATTCTAGCGGGGTGGAGCGACGTCGTGTCCGTCTGGACGGCAATCGCCCGCGTACCCGAAGCATTCCGGCTGTAAGGCTGGCGATGCGCTCGACCCCCTGTCCCGTGCACGGATCCCTCTGCTCAAAAGCAACGAGGAACAACTGGCGAAGATCAGACGGCAGCTCGAAGGGATGTTCAGAGAGCTGCGCTTGGTGCAAGACGTCATCATGGTCTGCGGTGATGTCCGCGAGTCCAGCAGCTCTAATCTCGACGGTGAAGTCGAACACGTCCTGCGTCGCTGCGGCTCCGATCGTCTGCTCAGTGTGCTGAAGACGCTTACTGAAATTGTTGAGCGCTTCGGCGGTAAGACTGAAATGTCGGAAGCGCACCAAGAAGAGATGTCATGAGCAGCAGCAGGAAGGCGAAGCATGGGCAGCGGCGGACGCGCAAGGCGCGGCATGCTCGACACCGCCTGAGCAACGAGGATATCGAAAACGTCAGGCTGTCACTGCTCGGCGTCGTCGCGACATGCGAGCTGGTGCGCTCGTCATTCGCGGCGAGCCGATGCACAGGCATCGTGTTGACTCGTGGCGCTCTGCAACCGCTTCGTGAGGCGTTGAAGCTGCTCGGGGAGGACGACCCCGAGTTCTCGATGGCTGAGTACCGCCGTCCTCACGTCAGCAGGGAGCGCCGCGAATGACCTCGATCACACCCGCGTACTTGGCTGACATGGCGATCAAGGTATGGCGTCATCTCTAGGCGACGCCAGGTCTGAAGCGAGTTGCGCTGACCAAGTTGGCGCAGCGCTGTTCCGCTGCTGCAGTCTTCATCGGCGACAACAGGGAGGGCGTCACTGCACTCCGCAGTGACGGCCGGCAAAACTGCAGCAGCCATACGGCCTTACGCGCAGCGGTGACAGTGAGGACCGCGTGATGATGGGGTCTGGCTCGTCAACCCAGTAACCCGGCGCTGCGCCAGCAATCCGGCATCCTCTCGGCTGAGCGGCGGTGCGAGGTTCAGTTTTCACGATGGGCGGTGTTGGATCACCCTGTTGCCGTGACGGTGGAAGTAGTTATGCCCCGGGCATAGCTTGGCTGTAGCGAATGTGCGGTGCGCCGTCAAAGAGGCAGCGAAGCCGGTCGATGTGATCGTAGTGGAGGGGCGGAGCAGTGCCGGTGAGCCCGGCGCGTTGTTGGGGATGCGGTCTCCCGCGCGGCCAGCGAACCGGCCATGGCGCGTACCGACAACAACAATGCGGATGGGCGCCATGCCGCATTGGTTGGAACTCGAGCAAAGACGATCGGTCATACTGCCGTTGCAACAGGTCGCGGTGTGGATTCACATGGCAGACCCCGGCGTGGGGCCTAAGCGCCACATCGGATGAAGCCTTTGCTTCGTCGATGTACCCACTCGGACGCCCCAGAGCGCACGGTCCTGTAAGCGCTCATCCCCGAAAAAGGGACGGACCGACCCAACGCGCCCCGGTTCCCTCGCGCGCGTGATCCCGGTAACGGGGTGGAACCCGACTGATTCATCAACAGAACTCGTTCTGTCACAGCACACAGCACTCTCCCTGACGCTCCCCGCGTCTCCATGTCCTTGCAAGACAGCGGCCCCCTGCCGCTGCCTGTCGTTGTCCTATCCCACTTTCCAAAGGAGGTACTCATCCCCGGGCCATAAAGCCCTTTTCATCGTTTGCACTACCCCCGCCCGGTCTCCCTACAGGGAGTACGGCGGGCGCCTCATTGGAGGCAACAGGTGACTCCTGAGCACGTGGCCCTTGCCCTTCGGGGACCTCGCGTTGTGCGAGCTTGCACTAACACTGACCGCGTTCGACTCAGGCTGGGCGATGACAAACGATGGAAGGACTTTCAATGGACAATCTGACGTATGAGCTGAGGGTGCTGTGCCGGCGCAATCGAGACGGGAGCCACGCGACCCAGGCAGACCGGATAACCATCCTGACGCTGATGAGTCGGCAATTGCTCGAAGCCGGATTCCGGCGGATGCGCGCTACGTCGCTCAAGAGAAAGCACGTCGAGGCGTTGCTGGAGCGCTGGTTAGCCGAAAGATTAGAGCCCGGGACGATTAAAAACCGTATGGCGGCTCTGCGCTGGTGGGCGCAGAAGGTGGGTAACGCAGGAGCAATTCCCGCGGACAATGCAGCACTCGGTATCCCCGACCGCCGATTTGTCACCAACGACAACAAGGCGCAGCAGATGGACGGTAGGCTGGAGCACATCACCGATCCGCACGTCCGCATGAGTCTGATGCTGCAGCAGGCATTCGGTCTGCGGCGGAAAGAAAGCCTCCTGTTCCGACCGCGTTACGCAGACCGGGGCGACCGCATTGTCCTCAAAGGCTCGTGGACCAAAGGCGGACGTCCCCGCACGGTGCTGATCAGGACCTCCGAGCAACGCACCGTCCTCGATTACGCCCGTCGGCTCATCGGCGCCGGGTCACTCATCCCGGCAGATAAAACGTTCATCCAGCAACGCAATACCTACGACGGCCAGTGCAACACGGCTGGGCTGAGCAAGATGCATGGCCTTCGCCATCTGTATGCGCAGGTTCGGTATGAGGAGTTGACCGGATGGAAGGCGCCGGCTGCCGGCGGTCCGGTTGCGAGGTTGCTCACCCCCGCGCAACGCACGCAGGATGCCATCGCTCGCCAAACCATCAGTCGCGAACTCGGCCATGAGCGACCATCGGTCACTGCAGTGTATCTGGGGAGGTAAGACAGCGAGCAAGTCCGTGAGCTTTCCGCCTTACCTGATAGATGAACTCGCCCGCGTGTTTGCGCGCGTCGCGCTCGATCAACTCCTGAAAGAGTCGGCGGCGCGGGAGCCGCGCCAAGACGATACGAGTTGTGAGTCAGATTGTGACTCGCGGCTGCCGAGAGATAACGGTGTTGATGATGGTAACGGTGGTGGCTAATATCGGCCGAGGCGATCAGTGCAAGCCGGCCAGGCGGCCGGAACGTGCATCCCTCAAGCAGATGGAGTCGCAAAAATGAAAGCTGCTCTCTACGCGCGTTTCAGCACGGACCTGCAACGGGCCGCCAGCATCGAGGACCAGTTCCGTAATTGCCGAAAGCGTGCGGAACTGGAAGGGTGGACGATCGTAGCCACCTTCGCCGATGCGGCTATGAGTGGCAGCGATGCCAACCGGCCGCAATACCGCGCCATGCTGGAGGCGGCCGGCGTCACGAGTTTGATGTGCTGATTGTCGATGATCTATCGCGACTGACTCGGGATTCCGTGGAGTGTGAGCGGGCCATTCGACGGCTGGAATTCAGCGGTTTGCGGATTGTCGCCACGAGCGATGGTTACGATTCCACGAGCAAGGCCCGCAAGGTGCATCGGGGTTTCAAAGGACTGATGAACGAAATCTTCCTCGATGACTTGCGGGAGCGCGTGCACCGCGGCCTCGCCGGTCAGGCGATGAAGCGTTACTGGTGTGGCGGGAGGCCGTATGGTTATCGATTGAAGCCCGTGGTGGATGCTTCCAAGCTCGATGTCTACGGACAACCGTCCCGTGTCGGTACAGTGCTGGAAATCGACGATGAGCCGGCAGCCGTTGTGCGAGAGATCTTCGCACGCTATGCCGATGGGGCAAGTTGTCTTGCCATTGCGCGCGAACTCAATGCCCGTGGCATTCCGAGTCCCGGTTCGACCTGGAAGCGCAAAGCCCGGCGATGCAAGGGGTGGATGGGATCGGCGGTGCGCGTGATCCTCCGAAACCCGCTTTACTGCGGCCGAGTGCGCTGGAATGTCTCACAGTTCGTGCGGGACCCCGACAGTGGCAAGCACAAACGGCGGTCACGTCCAAAGACAGAATGGGTCGTGCATCGGGACGACTCTCTGCGGATCGTTCCAGATGCGCTGTTTGAACGAGCGCAGGCCCGCACGCGTGTTGCAACCAACAGCGACAAGCGGCTCAAGAGCGGCGGAAAAGCAAAGTACCTGTTGAGTGGTCTGCTCATCTGCAATGTCTGCAAGGCGCATTACGTCATCGCGGATGCTCGCAGTTATGCGTGTAGCGGTCACTGGAACGGCGGGGCGTGCTCGAACCACATTCGCGTGCGCCGTGATGCCATCGAGCGGGTTATTCTGGGCGGGGTTCGCCGTGATCTTCTGGCGCCCGAGCGCGTTGAGCGGATGGCGGCTGAAATGCGCGTCGCCTATGCCGAGCGAATGCGGGAGATCGTCGCGCGAGCCGAGACACTGCCGCACGAGATTCAGGAGTTGGATGCTCGCATCACACGTTTGCGCGAGCGTCTGAAATGCGGCGATCCGGATCTCATGGCAGACGAACTACAGGCCGGTATTGAGCGGGCGGAGCACAAACGCCGTGAACTGCTCGACGTGCGGCCGGCGGAGCGCGAGAACGCCCGCGTGTTGGCACTCATGCCGCGAGCCGCCGAACTGTACCGTGAGCAAATAGACCTCGGACTCGGCGGCGATCCCGCAGCCGCAGCCAAGGCGCGCACGATCCTGCGAGACATGCTGGGCGAAATCATGCTTTCGCCGGCAGAAGACGGCTCGCTGTGGGCTGAGTATGCGATGCAGCCCGCTGCACTGCTGAAAGATGCAGGAACAGGTGGTCGGGGTGACAGGATTTGAACCTGCGACACCTACGTCCCGAACGTAGTGCTCTACCAGGCTGAGCTACACCCCGAGAATGGCAAGCCCGCGTCCTT
>FTGV01001548.1_pt1 | contig 6553 bp, 6 predicted proteins | sample 1640791 | NCBI WGS metagenome assembly FTGV01 (sample SAMEA3914789, study PRJEB12502) | metagenome | biome: forest; material: soil | place: Canada | collected 2011-07-03 | depth 0.3 m | reverse complement strand
TCATTCCGACGTTCGCCGCCCTGCTGGGCACCTGCGACACGATACGCTGCCTTCGCCACCGGATGACCACCCCGACATCAATCCTGACGATCCGCCGTTCTGAGCGCTTCACGCCTCCAATGCCAGGCAGCGGACACCCGCGTCCGCCTTCCGCACACCACCCTCACAGTGCGCCGGAGATCCCGCACCCAATGCGCGAAGGGCACATCGGCGCTGACCGCACTGCCGCTTTGCCCGCTATGCGAAGCCTACTTGGCGTATAGCGTGCGGAGCCCGCGCACCACCGTAGTTCCAATCACGTCGTTGTGGTTCATCCCGGGGTGATACTCGACCATCAGCTTCAGTCCTGGGTAGTGTCGGCTGGCAAGAACTCCCGCCAGACGCGACATCCCGCTGACGGTTTCTCCCAGCACTTCAACTTCGGGAGTCGTGGCCTCGAGGCTGCCTGACGCCATATACACACCTACGGCAAGATCCTTGTGGGTCTTCGCGTAGTCAGCTTCCTGCCGAAAGGCCTCACCGTTACCGTACGCCATCCCGGGACTTGAAATGATGTACTTGTTGAACGGTGTATTGGGCTGAAAGGTCACCCACGTTGCGAAAAAGCCGCCGGCCGAGATACCAAAGAGGCCGAGCTGCGCGGTGTCGATTGGGAACTTGGCGGCCAGCAGAGGGATCATCTCGGTACTGATCGCGTTCAGGAGTTTGGCCGCGCCGCCAGTGCACCGATCCGGGGGCGAGTTCACTACGCTCTTGCAGTAGCGCTCCACCTCCTGGCCGAACGGGTCCTTTCGATCCCAGCCGGGCGGTGAGAACTCGTAGACTCGACGCCGAACGTGCTCCGCCTCACCGTCCTCGCGCGAGGTGCCGACGCTGATGATGATCAGCGGGGTGATTTGGCCCCTGAGTGTCGATGCTGACTCATAGACACTGCCAAAGGTGAAATCGCCGTCGGTGACGAGCAGCGCGGGATACTTTTTTCCATCCCCGGCCTTGTAATCCTCCGGCATTCCGACATTGATGGAAAAGCGTACGCCCATCGATGGCGACTGAAACGTGAAGGATTCGACTCCATGGTTCGGCACCGGCCGGGACTGAAGTTGCGCATTGGCACTCGAGAATGCGAAAGCAAACAGCAGACCGGCGGCGATGATGGCTTTGGTTCTCATGTGACTTCCTTATGATGATGAGTGCTCGAGGGTCATGGCTCAAAATGATTGGAACATCGCATCATCATGACTCTCAAACGTGGCAGGTGAGCGGATTCCCGCGAGCAGGGCGCGATATGAGGTAATGAAGAACAACACCGCAAGCGCTGCCAGATATACAAATAACCACACCGGCATGAACTGCACACCACGCATCGCGCAGAATACGCCGGCCCAGGCTGGCCATACGGCATGTTGCATCGCCGGTCCCCATTGTTGCGGCAGGTAGCTCGGGTGGGCTTGCGCCGAACGCTGCCAACGAATCAGCGTCACCGGGGCTGCCAGAAACACCACCAACATGTAGCCTGGGATATCGAGGCCCAGGTTGGATGAGAAGTGCTGTGCTGTGGATAGCGCCAGGCATGCCAGAACCCCCGGTAGCACCATGGCGAGGTACAGCGCCAGGACTAATCGGTGTCCGGTGACAGGCAATACGCGCAACGAATACACTGCCTCGACCCAGCGGCGCATGGATAAACCGGTGGCGACGGCGATAGCGGAAACCACCATCCAGATCACCATTCCATGCAGATCGGTTTGTGCCCATGGAGCGATCGCAAGATGAATGACTGCGGCTGCGACGAGGGCAGCGACGGAGATAGTGGCCGTCGTGCGCCCGACCTCGAACACCATTACTGTCCAACCGGTCGGCTTCAAGGGAAACCGGGAACCCTTCCGCCGTGGCGTGAGGGCCTCGTCTCCTTGCTCACTGGCCCGCGATGCCGACCTGCCGCCCGCTGCTGACAGGCAAATCCCAGCACTCAAACAAAGCGATCCCACGACAATGAGGCCAACAATTGAGGTGGTCATTACTTTTATGGGGAGGCCGATCACGCCGACGACGGCTAGCGCTGTCCACACGATAGCAACATACCAACGCGGGCGTGCTGTTCCTGGGTAACTCAACACCGTCGCGATAGCGCTCAACGAGGCCAGCATCGCGACTGAGATGGCTGCGTAGATGCCCAGCCACACCGCAGATGGCTCTGTCCAACCCTTATACGCGGACAGCGACGCCATCAGCGCAGCGCAGGCGACTAAGGCTATTGTTGGCAAACCGAAACTTCCCCACCCCCAGATCAGCGCTCTATCCGTGTCGTTCAGGGGAAGTGTTCGCAGCACGCTGCGCGGTTTCTCGGCAAGTGCTGTGTACGCGAAGCCGGCGATGACCACGCCTAGTAAAGGAATGCGTGGCACACTCGCGGCCCAGAATGTCACGCACTGGATGAATTGCGCCAGGGCCACCAGCAGCCACAATCCAACCGTGCGAGCGAAATAGTCTCGCAATACGCACCACACGCGCCGATTCATACAGCACCAAACCGCGGACGCCAGCGTATGCCGCTCTTACTCTTCACCAAGGCAACCAGCAGCTCTTCGAGCGTCAGTGAGCGCTCACCAATGATTTGTAGCTTCGCATTGCCTGCGGACACGGAGGACTGCGGCTCAGCTCGATCCCACAAAACCCGGGCCCGTTGTCCGCTCCTGCTCAAGAGGTGTAACCCATCGTGCGCGGTGAGCTCATCGAGCCCCAACAAAACGTCCAGCTCGGTGTATCGAGCCAGTAGATCCGGGGTAGCGCCGCTTGCGACTAACTGGCCCTCATTCACAACGGCGACGTAATCTGCGCAGCGCTCCAGCTCCCCGAGTTGATGCGAAGAGATGACTACGGTGCGCTCCTCATCGCGCATGAAAGCCAACAGCTCTGCATAGAGCTGTTGCCGCGCGAGGGGATCGAGTCCGATGGACGGCTCATCGAGCAAAAGAAGCCGGACATCGCGTGCCAGTGCCAGCAGCAGTGACAGTTTTACGCGTCCGCCGAGCGACAGGCTGTCGACTCGTTCACTGCGGCGTAAACCCAAGAGACCTAGCAGGTCTGTGCAGCGCTGATGATTCCAATCGGGATAAAACCCGCTCACGAAATCGATCGCCCTGCCGACAGTCGCCCAAGCGCGATAGCTGATTTCGGGGCTCACCAAGGCCGCGAGGCGTTTGACCTCGACTGTGGCTGTTGCGACGTCGCACCCGAATACCCGCGCACATCCTCCATCGGCGGGACTGGTGCCCATAACGAGATTCATCAATGTGGTTTTACCGGCCCCGTTGGGTCCGACCAATGCGCAGACGACACCTTTGGGAATGCGCAGTGAGAGGGGTCCGAAGCAGAAGGAGGCACTGACGGACTTGCGCAACTCTTGAATGACAATAGCGGGCTCGCTCATCCGGTTCTCCTGTGCGATAGGTCGTGGCCCGGCACCGATTTCAGTGCGTCTCTGAAGGTCTGCAGCAGCTCTCGGTTCGACATACCGGCCTTGCGACCGGCGTCGATGGCTTGCGTGATGCCTTGCTCGGCGCTCGCCCGAAGGCCGGCACGCGTGCGGTAATGCCCGGCCTCGGCGACGAAGGTTCCCAAGCCCTGGCGTCGATAGATGATGCCCTCGCGCTCCAACTCCTCGTAGGCCCGCTTCACTGTAATGACACTGACCACCAGTTCCTCGGCCAGCACCCGAAAGGACGGTAAGGCGCTGCCCGGGGCAAGTCGCCCCGCACCGATCTCACGCTTCACAGCGTCTACGATCTGTTGGTAGAGCGAACCAGGGACGGCGGCGGAGATTGGTCCAAGGGCGAGCGAGATGGCAGTCGGCATGCAATCTGTATATACTGCTTATACACAGTAGTCAAGCCTGAGGCACTCGTTCATTCGATGTGTTCTGCGATTACGACACGGTGAAGTCGTGCTGCGTCCAGCGAAACAACTCTCATAATGCGCCCGAAAAGGATTCGATGCTGTAGACCGCTTTTCGCGCTTCACCGTTTGCTGGAGCGATTCGCCAGGTGGTTCTCCACGGTTGTCCACGTGGGTTCACCGCCGTGCACTTCGTGCGCTCGGTCGCCTGGCTCGGTGTATGGAGGCGCCGAGCCGTCGACCGGCTACGGGCCGTGGACTACGTGGACAACAGAGTCATGCCTAGCTCTTGTGGTTGATTTCCGCGGAGCGCTCCAACTTCCTACGCAGAAGTCAACAACTTCGCGCCGCTATCGACTGCGCCGTCCGCTCGTTCTGATCGACGGGGACAGCTATCGCCTCACGGAAGCCAAGGAGCGCGCCGCAAAACGCGCGGCGGCCCGCTCCAACAGCAAGAAATCCCGCACCGCGAGCCGATAGCCATGGAACCCAATGACCCGCCGATTGTTTGCCTGCCGCTGGAGCCCTCGGACGAGGCGGCTGTCGCGCTTCTCTACGCCATTACCTCAGCTCTTGAGCGGCACTACGCCGCGCAAATCATGCGCTACGAGCACGAATGGCGATCCCACCTGGAGCCTTCAGACCCTGCCGGTAGTCGCACTGATGACCCGCCATTCTGAGTCCAATCGAAGTCCTTCACTCCCAACTTCGCACAGCCGGTTGCTGCGAAAACCCGCGTCTCACCCCCAAAATCACGCGGTTCCACCATCACCAACAACGCGCATGACAACCGCCAAATCCCCTCATAGGCGCGCGCGTGCCGCAGGTAGATAGGCACTGCGCCCGCTCATCAGTAGTGGCGGCCTTGTGTCTGGCCGCCGGTTCGCGGCGAGTTACGATTTCAACCGTCAGGTGATCCCGGCCCTGGGGAAAGGCCGTAGCTGCAATGGTCACGCGCGTAAGGCGACTCCAACGATACCGAGCATCATCGCCGCCAGGAACTGCAGATCGCGCTCGGCCTCGAATATGCCTTAGGGATACGAATTGTCGCGCCAGGGGTCGATCGCGATGGTCGGGGGTGAACTAAGGTACTTCAGCCCGAAATCGCTGTGCCCAGGGCCACGCCGGGGTGACGGCCCGTGGCCGCTGGTTCGTGGTGAATAAATCCAGGGCGTGGATTTAATCAGCATGGCTCACTAGTTAAATCTTTTGCCGTACAAAAAACACTAGTTAAATCCAGGTCCCTGAGTTTAAATAAGGAACTCCGCTGGGTAAAGCCGTTTAATTCTGGACCGAAGGTATGAAGCGGGATCCATTCGGGACATATATCGCGACTACGACCCTGGGCGAGACAGTCCGCGCCTTCGTGCCTCCGGCGTTGCCTCCCGATCCGCCTCTCGCCTTCATGGGGGGGTCCCAGCGTGCATTGGATCGGGCCATGCTCTCCCTCGGACGACTCGACGGCGCTGCGACGACGATGCCTGATGTGGACTTGCTGCTCTATACGTTCGTCCGCAAGGAGGCAGTTCTCTCCTCCCAGATCGAAGGGACCCAATCCACGTTGGATGAGTTGTTGGCACATGAGGTCGAGGCGGTGCCCGGCGCACCGGGCGATGACGTCCGGGAGGTCTCGCGCTACGTCGATGCCATGAACCACGGCTTGGAACGAATGGCCGGCGGCTTCCCACTGTCAACTCGGCTGTTACGCGAAATGCACGGCATCCTGCTCGCCGATGGGCGCGGCGCACAGAAGCAGCCCGGCGAATTCCGTCGCTCCCAAAACTGGATCGGAGGCACGCGGCCCGGCAACGCGGCGTTCGTGCCGCCACCGCCAACCCATCTGGATGCGTGTCTCACGAATCTCGAGCAGTACTTGCACGAATCAGCCAACCCAGTGGTAAAAGCGGCCCTCGCCCATGTGCAGTTCGAAACCATTCACCCGTTTCTGGACGGCAATGGGCGTGTTGGGCGCCTGCTGATCACGCTGATGTTCTGCCATGACAACGTTCTGCGCAAACCCCTGCTGTATCCCAGCTTGTATTTCAAACAGCACCGGCAACAGTACTACGAGGAGCTGAACGCGGTGCGTGCGGGTGGGGACTATGAGCGCTGGATCGACTTTTTCGCGGAGGCCATTCGTCACAACGCAGAGGTCGCAATCGAAACCGGCCGACGCGTGACGCGAGCGTTCCACGAAGATCGCGCGCAGCTACGCACCGTACCACGGATTGCCGGCTCGCTGCTCATGATCCAGGAGGCGCTGCAGGCGAAGCCTGTCGCCACGGTGGCGACACTGAGAAAGGCTACGGGCCTCACCACACCGACCATCAATTCATTGCTTCGCGAGCTGGAATCGCGCGGAATCATCAAAGAGTCCACCGGACGCGCCCGAGATCGAGTGTACGTCTATCGACGCTACCTAGAGGCATTGGCGGCCGAGGAGGAGGCGCCGTCGGAACACCTCCCAGGGCCCACGCCTCGCGACAGTGACATCGCGGGCGTGGGCGAGTTGGAAGCGCTGGAGAAGGACCAGCGCAAGTAGATCAAAGCTTCGCGCGATACTCCGTCTGCACTTCCTTGATCTTCTTGTCAGTGCCGAAAAAGGCATGCTTCGACATGTCCGCGGAATACTTGCTCGCCTCCGGATGGCGTCCGAGCC
>FTGV01001383.1_pt1 | contig 6727 bp, 5 predicted proteins | sample 1640791 | NCBI WGS metagenome assembly FTGV01 (sample SAMEA3914789, study PRJEB12502) | metagenome | biome: forest; material: soil | place: Canada | collected 2011-07-03 | depth 0.3 m | reverse complement strand
TTGCACCGATTTCTGGGCCCCCGCCCATGAAAGAGCGATTCAGTGGAACGATCCTGACCTGAATGTCGCCTGGCCTCTGCCAGAAAGTGTCCAGCCGCTGCTGTCGGCGAAGGACGCGGTGGCGAAGCGTTTCCGGGACGCGGAATACTTCCCATGAAGGTTCTCATCACGGGAGCGGGCGGGCAGGTCGGGCGCTGCCTGAGCAGCGCTGCGCCGGACTGGGCGGAACTCCTGACCGCGTCCCATACGGACCTCGATATCGCAGACGCACAAGCCGTGCGCGAGTACGTCCGGGTTCATTCACCCGACGTCATCATCAACGCGGCCGCGTATACCGCCGTCGACCGTGCGGAGTCCGAGCCCGAGCTCGCGCACCGCGCGAATGGCGACGGTCCGAGTCATTTTGCAGTTGCCGCCCGCGACGCCGGCGCACGTCTGATCCACGTTTCCACCGACTTCGTCTTCGATGGCGCGGCATCCTCCCCGTACCGACCTGACGCCGGGACGAATCCCCTCGGCACGTATGGCAAGACGAAACTGGCCGGCGAGAAGGCGGTGCTCGAGGTGCTGCCTGGAAGGTCGGTCGTAGTACGCACCGCGTGGATCTACGCCGCCGAAGGGAATAACTTCGTACGCACGATGTTGCGGATCATGAACGCCAACGGCTCGGTGCGAGTTGTCGCCGACCAGGTCGGAACTCCGACCGCGGCTCGCTCCCTCGCCGAGACACTCTGGAAGATCGTGGCGAAGCCGGAAATCCGCGGCATTCATCACTGGACCGATGCCGGTGTTGCGAGCTGGTACGACTTCGCGGTGGCGATTGCCGAAGAGGGGGCGGAACTCGGTCTCGTTTCAGGCAACGTCGTCGTGACGCCGATCGCGACGGTGGACTATCCAACCCCGGCGCGCCGGCCGTCGTACAGCGTGTTGGATAAGACCTCTCTGACATCGATCGGGTTCACGCCCATACACTGGCGCAAACGTCTGCGCGATGTTCTCAGGGAGATGAAACGTGGCTAGGCTGCTCGTCACCGGCGGCGCTGGTTTCATCGGTTCGAACTTCGTGCACTATTGGCTGCGCGAGCACGCCGCCGATCGCATCGTTGTGCTGGATGCGCTCACCTATGCCGGCAACCTGGCGAACCTCGAGCCTGTCATGAACCGGCCCGAAATCCGCTTCGTGCACGGGAATATCGGCGACGGCGCACTGGTCGAGCGGCTACTTCGTGAGGAAAACATCGACACGCTCGTGCACTTTGCCGCGGAGTCGCACGTGGACCGCTCCATACACGGTCCGGATGCATTCATCGAGACGAACATCCTTGGGACCCATTCCCTCCTGAAGGCGGCGCGCAGGGTCTGGCTTGACGAAAGAACGGTCCCGAGGCACCGGTTTCACCACGTCTCCACCGACGAGGTTTACGGCTCTTTGGGGCCCCAAGACCCGTCCTTCCATGAGCGGACACCGTACGCTCCGAACTCCCCATATGCAGCCAGCAAGGCCGCTTCGGATCATCTCGTGCGGGCGTACCATCACACGTACGGGCTGCAGGCCACCATCAGCAACTGCTCGAACAACTACGGCCCGTATCACTTTCCCGAGAAGCTGATTCCGCTGATGATCGTGAACATCCTGCATGGGCGCCCGCTACCGGTTTACGGCGACGGCCGCAACGTCCGGGATTGGCTCCACGTCAGCGATCATTGCCGGGGTATCGATCTCATTCTGTCCAAGGGGTCGCCCGGCGAGGTCTACAACATCGGGGGAGGCGCCGAGAGCGAGAACCTCGAGCTGGTTAAGGCATTGGGCGCGATCGCCGACGAGCTTTTCCGCAAGGAGCCGACACTGTGCTCCACCTACCCGGAGTGCGTTGCCGCTCGGGGCGAGCGCGCCGATTCGCTGATCAAATTCGTTCAGGATCGCCCGGGGCACGACCGGCGATACGCGATAGACTGCGGAAAGATCGAGCGCGAACTCGGCTATCGAGCGGCCGTCCCTCTGCAGGAGGGGCTGCGACTCACGTTCTCCTGGTACTTGCAGAACGAGGCGTGGTGGCGGCGGGTGATGGACGGAAGCTACAAGCAGTGGATTGATACGCATTACGGACGGGCGGGGCGGCCGCAATAGGGTCAGTATGCTTAGACGGGATCTTTCCAGAGGTCTATTGGCCGCAGCAATGGCCTCGCGCTCATCCATAACGCAAGCGGAGACCACGCTGGAGTGCGGCAAGCCTTGCTACCCACCCACTCCGGCCGAAGGCGTCAATGGGGTGGCGCCCAGTGACCTGAGCATTCCGCCCGGCAACGTACTGCGCTGGGGTGCGGATCCGACTGGTGCTGCCGACTCTACTAAGGCAATCCAGCGGGCGGTCAACGTCGGATGGGCAAGCGGCAATTATGCGGTCCCATGGTCCGGAAAGGGCGGCGCAACGCCTGTTGTCTTGTTTCCCCCGGGCCGCTATCGCGTGACGGATACAGTAACCATTCCCACGGGCGTTACTCTGCGCGGTATGGGACATCCCGCGAACACGGCCAGCCACACGCGCATCATCATGGATTCATCCGACACCATCGACAACCGGGACAAGGCGATTTTCCGGTTCAATCGGGCCACGCTGGATAGATCGGTCCTGATGAATGCGGCGATCGCCAGTACGATCCAGGAGTTGGAATTCTGGTATGTCACCATGGACGGGACGTTCGATGAGCCGTTCCGTGGTCGTGGAATCCCTTTCGGCAAGTATCCGAATGGCGGCGCGCTGCTCTTCGATGTCGACGCAACGGACACTCGTATCGTCAACTGCGTCTTTCAGCACGCTCCGGCAGCCATCCGAATCAAAGGTGTGCCCCGCGGCCCCGGCAAGCGCGGTGATGGTTGGACGGGTGATCGGGGAGTCGGGATTTTCGTCGAAAACTGCGAATTCGACGCTTCGTGCACCCATGTATTCGCGACCGGGTCGGAGCTCGATTTGCAGTTCAAGGAATGCCAGTTTTACGACTCCATGCACCGTTACGAGGGCTGTACCGGGAGGGTGGTGTACCAAAGCGGCCGTTGGCACGGTGGCGCATACGTGGATGCCGCGACGGTGCGCAACGACTTCCTGAAATTCGAGCTGAAAGCCGCCGACATCGAAGTCGGTACGAAACCGTTTCTGCGCCTCGACCGGGCAAAACTCATCGACATTTCGCAAAACTCCGTCCTGGGCGGCATCAGTGGCGTCAGTTGCATAGAGGTCACAGATGCGGATGGCGGTTGTATCCTGTCCAATGCCATCAACGACAGCGGCTCTGACTCGACCTCCGGCGCCGGCATCGCCGACTTCGCGGCCGCCATAAAAATGCGTGGTTGCCAGCATGTGCTCGTTGCATCTAACAACATTACTGCGACCGACATGGCTGCTTACAACGGATTCGGGATTCTCTGTGCTGACAGTACTCGGGAATCCCGGAACAACTTCATCAATGGCAACGCCGTGAGCGTACCGTACAACGCCGCCGTTCACGATGCGAAGGGCCGAGATTACATCAATGCCTCCTCAGCCGACGTTCTCGGTATCAACTACAGCTCGCACGCGGCTGACACACACCAGATCGCGCGCGATTTACCCGTCGAGCGGCTTGGGTTGCGCGCTGTTGGGCCCGCGCCGTCCTCGCGGGAGGGTAGTGTAACTCTGTTCGTCGACGGGGCCGACGGGTGTCTGAAAGCACTCTTCCCGAGTGGGGTCGTCAAGACCCTTGCAACGGACTCATGACACGTAACACTTCTGCGTGCGGCTCATTGCGGACGACATAATTGCTGGGAATGGCTAGAGCGCTTATTGCCGCATTCCGACCTTCGACCGCCGAATCGGAGGTTGAAGCACGCGCGCATGAGCGCTATCGGCGCGCATTGCTGGCGGGTATCACATCGGCGGCGGCGCGTGCCGTGAGCATCCTCACCGTCCTGGCTTCCATTCCGGTCACCCTGAAGTATCTCGGCGTGGATCGCTTCAGCGTCTGGATGACCATAACGTCATTGACCGCCCTGTTGGCTTTCGCCGATTTCGGCCTCGGAAACGGCTTGATGAACGCCGTCACCCGATGTCATGCCAACGGCGATCGGGCCGGGCTACGCGCCTATACTTCGGCCGCGCTGTTGACGCTGGGTGCAGTGGCCGTGTTGCTGACGGTTGTCGTGTTGGCTGCTTCGTCGATCATTCCATGGGCCGCGTGGCTGGCTGTCGATCCGCGGCAACTCTCCGCGGCGGAGTTGTCCACCGTTATGACCGTCTTCGGCATTTGCGTGGCCGTTGGAATTCCATTGACGGTGGTGCAGAAGGTGCAACTCGCCTTGCAACTCGGCTACCTGGCGAGCCTCTGGCAGCTCGCGGCCAGCGTTGCCGCGCTGCTGGCATTGTTGGCGGCTGTGGCGCTGCGGGCTCCCCTGTCATGGCTGGTGGCCGCCTCGCTCGGGACCCCGTCTTTGATACTCGCGGCGAACGCAATCATCTTTTGGATGCGTCAGCGTCCGGAGGAACGCCCCGCACTGACACTGGCAAAATGGAGTTACGGGCTCGAGTTGGCGCGCTCGGGCGGCTTGTTCTTCGTGATCCAGGTGTCAGGCGCGGTGGCGTTCGCCTCCGATACGCTCATCATCGCCCATGTGCTCGGCCCGCAAGCCGTTGCGCAGTATTCAGTCGCGTCGCGACTGATGGATGGTCTCGTCATGGCGAGCGCATTATTCCTAACTCCCTTGTGGCCGGCATATGCGGACGCCTATGCGCGCGGCGACGAAGGTTGGGTCCGCAAAACCCTTCTGCGCTCGCTGGGCGCCACGGTGCTCGTCACGGCCGTCATGGGGGGCATTCTGGTCGCTATCAGCAGGCCCCTGACGCTCATATGGGTCGGTTCGGGCGTCGAGTACTCCCTGGCGTTATTTGCGGTGTGCTCCGGATGGGCCGTTCTTAAGGCTGCGGGGAATGCGCTCGCCATGTTCCTCAACGGCGTCGGCTGGATCGGCTTTCAGGCCCTGCTGGCAGTGTTGTTCGCCTGTGCCGTCATTCCGCTGAAAATAGTGTTCGCGCGGCGGCTCGGTGTCGTAGGCGTACCGCTTTCTCTCGCACTGGCGTATGTGATCATCATTGCGCTGCCGTATGCTTGGCGCTTGCCGAGAATTTTCGCGAAGGTGCAGCCGTGAACTGCAGAGTCTGTGCAGCCGAGATGCGCGGCGTATTTCGACACGCCATACTTCGTAAGTATGATGTGCAGTATTTCCAGTGCGCCAGTTGCGGTTTTTTGCAGACCGAGACGCCCTACTGGCTCGATGAGGCGTATTCGAGCGCCATCGTGACGGCCGACACGGGAATAATGCAGCGAAACGTCTATCTCTCGCGGATGGCGTCTGCTGTGCTCTGGCGCCTGTTTCGCGGCAAGGGCCGGTTTCTGGACGCGGCCGGCGGCTATGGGCTCTTCACGCGTCTGATGCGCGACGTCGGTTTCGATTACTACTGGTCCGATCCGCACGCCCAGAATCTCGTCGCCCGCGGTTTTGAGGGTGGTGGGGCCGACTCGGATCCGTATGCCGCGGTGACGGCGTTTGAGGTCCTCGAGCACGTCGTCGATCCGGTCGGCTTTCTGTCGGATCTCATGCGCGATATGCGAACCCGCACGCTGCTGATTTCCACCGAGCTCTTTACTGACGGCGCGCCCGATCCAGAGAGCTGGTGGTACTACACTTTTGATACAGGTCAGCACATCTCGTTCTACCGACGCTCGACTCTCCAGGCAATCGCCGGCAAGCTGGGGCTCAACCTGTTTTCCAGCCGCTCCATCCACCTGTTGACTGACCGTCGCTTACCAGCGCTTGGGTTCCGGCTGGCGACCCAGCCGCGGCTTGCGGGCCTGATGTCGTGGCCGGCAAGGTTGCGGCTTTCCTCGCGGATCTGGCCGGACCATCGGGAGTTGTTGAAGTCATGAAAGCGCTCATCTGCGGTGTTTCCGGCCAGGACGGCAGTTATCTGGCCGACCTCCTGCTGCGCAAGGGGTATGAGGTCGTGGGCACTTCTCGCGACGCGCAGACTGCGAGCTTCGGGAACCACATGCGTCTGGGCATCGCCGGCCGTATCCAGCTCGAGTCGATGGCACCGCACGATTTCCGCAGCGTACTGCAGGTCATGCACAAGGTGCAGCCGGACGAGGTTTACAACCTCTCTGGCCAGAGCTCGGTGGGCTTGTCGTTTGATCAGCCGGTAGAGACGCTGGACAGCATCATCGCCGGAACGCTGAATTTGCTCGAAGTGATCCGGTTTCTGGGCAGGCCAGTGCGTTTCTACAACGCCGGTTCGGGAGAGTGCTTCGGCGATGCGGGCGCAACCGGCTCGTTGGAGGAGACGCCCTTTCGACCGCGAAGCCCCTACGCCGTGGCAAAGGCCGCTACCTACTGGCTCGTTGCGAACTATCGGGAAGCCTATCGTATGCATGCGAGCACCGGTATTCTGTTCAATCATGAATCGCCCATCCGACCGGCGCGCTTCGTGACCAGGAAGATCGTCGCGGCCGCCTGTCGCATTTCCCGCGGCAGCGCAGAGAAGCTAACACTGGGCAACCTGCACATTCGTCGTGATTGGGGTTGGGCTCCCGAGTACGTGGACGCGATGTGGCGGATGCTCCAGCGGGAGGCGCCCGAAGATTTTGTGATCGCGACGGGCGAGAGCCATTTTCTCGAGGAGTTCGTGCAGGAAGCGTTTTC
>FTGV01001584.1_pt1 | contig 6986 bp, 5 predicted proteins | sample 1640791 | NCBI WGS metagenome assembly FTGV01 (sample SAMEA3914789, study PRJEB12502) | metagenome | biome: forest; material: soil | place: Canada | collected 2011-07-03 | depth 0.3 m | reverse complement strand
TGATCGTCGCCGAGCGCTTGAGCTCACGCCGTTACCTGGTGGGCGACCGATTCACTGCCGCGGATTTGACTCTGGCGACGCTGTTGCGGCCTGCGGTGTTGGTGCCGTTCTTTCACGAGAATCCCCGTCTGCAGCGGCTTTTCGAGTGGCGCGCCACGCAACTGCAGGAACATCGCCGCGAGCCGCAGGTTGGCTACGAAGCAGCGTTGCACGATACCCGTCGACGCCGCGGCTGGGCTCTCGGTGCAGTGCGCTGGCTACCTGCAGAAAATCGCGACGAGCAACGTATCTCCATGGAAATCCCGATGCTCCCTGTTGCACGCAATGATCAGCAGTCTGTGGGGCGATGGCCGCTGATTACAGGTCTGCCCTCGTACCTGAGACTGATGTTGACTTGTGGTCTGGGTCGTACGGTCTACCCGTAAGGTACGCGGGGCGAAGCGCGTAGTACTCACGCAAGCGCTTGATTTATTGGCTACAATTACTGCCCGTGCGTCGCGCCCGTAGCTCAGGGGATAGAGCAGCGGATTTCTACTCCGCGGGTCGGGGGTTCGAATCCCTCCGGGCGCGCCAAATTCGGCAGTAAAATCAAATACATAGACGCCGTTTTATTGCGACCCAGCAATTCCTGGCTAAGGACTTTAGCTAAGAAAAAAATATTTTTTGTCGGCCAACGGTGTTGGGCGTTCGATGTTGCAGCTAGCTGGAAACTGCTACGACCTTCTTTGTCGTCAGACGGAAACGGGGTCGTTCGCCTTCCCGAAGACCGTGCCGCGGTAACCGCTTTCGGCCACGGTGGCACAGTAGTCTCGATATTTTTGGAAACCGCCGGTGTAAAGAGTGAGTCCTCGGGCCTTTCCTTTGATATTCGCGCCCACGTACCACGTCTTGGCCTTCGACAGGAGGGTCTTTTCGGCCAGCGTTGCGACGATCGCCATCCATTCGGCTTCGGCTTGCGCGGTGGCTTCGATGGTTTTGAACTGGTTCTGACGCATATATTCAATGCAGTCACAGATCCAATCGACGTTGTGCTCATCGAGCGTAAAGATGTTAGCGAGCGCAGCAGGGCTGTTGGCACCGCAGATCATGAACAGGTTGGGGAAATCCTCCATCAATACACCGAGATAGGATCGCGCGCCGCCATCCCACTTCGACCGCAGATCTCGCCCGTTCCGGCCCCTGATGTCGAGGGCCAACAGGGCTCCCGTCAGTCCGTCATAGCCCGTTGCGAGAATGAGAGCGTCCAGATCGAACTGCCGCGTGCGGGTCTTTAGGCCACGCTCGGTCAGACGCTCGATGGGGTCAGTGAGACAATCAACCAAGTGAACACCTGCCCGATTAAAAGTCTCGTAGTAGTTAGTGTCGAGGCACGGTCTGCGGGCGAAGATCGGATACCCACGAGGCTTCAGCTTCTCGGCGGTGGTGGGGTCGCGCACGATTTGGTCAATCTTGCCGCGGACGAATTCCGCGACCTGTTCGTTTGCCTCGGAGTTGGTCAGCAGATCTGAAAAGGTGCCCAGAAAGGCCAGGCCTCCGCGTTGCCAGGCATCTTCCATCAGCGCCCGGCGCTGCGCTGGAGGCACACTGAAATAGGGGCGGGTCGTCGTGGGCCGCACACCGCCCAGCGGACTATTGCGCGCGGCCAACCTGATGCCGGGGTAATTCCGCTTCACCTCCGCGACGTAATCGGCGTCCAAGCGCGTGTTGCGCATCGGCAGGCTAAAGCTGGGCGTCCGTTGAAACACGAAGAGCTCTTTCGCCTGCTCCGCAACCACAGGCACGATCTGAATCCCAGTGGATCCGGTGCCAATCACGCCGACGCGCTTGCCGGCGAAGTCTACCTGTGTGTGCGGCCACTTCGCCGCGTTGAACAGTTCGCCTTTAAAGATATCAACACCCGGGAAATCCGGTGGCTTTGGAATCGACAGCGGACCGGTCGCCATGATGCAGTAGTTGGCTTCGTATACATCACCGCGGTCGGTCTTGATCCGCCAAACGTCTCGAGCCTCGTCGAACTCGGCACTCACGACCCGAGTGCTGAATTGAAAGTGCTTCCGAAGCTCCAGTTTGTCGGCGACGAAACCGATATAGGAGAGGATGTCCGGCTGGCTCGCGTATTGCTCCGGCCAGGTCCATTCCTGTTGGACTTCCTCCGAAAACGAGTAGCTGTAGTCGATGCTCATGAGGTCACATCGCGCGCCCGGGTAACGGTTCCAGTACCAGACGCCGCCGACGTCTGCACCCGCCTCGATTCCGCGGACCGACATGTTCATGCCTCGAAGGCGATGCACCATGTACATCCCTCCGATTCCGGCCCCGATCACGACGGCATCCGTTCTTGTCAGCTCGTCATGGCGGCCGTTATGCGGCGTCTCGATTCGTTCGCGCATGTTGCATACCTGATTCCTTAGAGCAGGGCTCATTGTGCGAGCGTGTCAGGTCATTGGCGAGGATAGATTCGGGAATCGCGAAAAATCACATCCGTGAGTTTGAACAAACACGAGGCTAACCAGTTGCGCATGGCGCATTCCCCAGGGGAGGATTATCACATTCGTGATTTTTCGGTCGGGACTGGAGGGGCGCCGTGTGGTTGGCCTCGCGACGATTTCACGTATGGGATATTCGTCCGGTGTGTCCACAACGGCGGTACGCCCGTCGATTGTTCGTCTATCTTGGCCACATCGAAATCCTGACCCGCTGACCGCAATGAACTGGAATTTCGGCGATTTGCTCGATGCCACTGCCCGCGCGGTGCCCGGCGACCGCCCGGCGCTGATCCACGACCGCCGAGTGACGTCATGGCGGAGTTTCGATGAGCGCACCAATCGAGTGGCGCGCGCTATGCGCGCTGCGGGTCTCGAAGCCGGCGATCGTGTCGCCATCCTCGCGCGCAATATTCCAGAGTTCATCGAGATCGCATCGGCGGCATTCAAGGCGCGGCTGACTCACGTCAACATCAACTACCGCTACACGTCCGGGGAGATCGAATATGTTCTGGCGGATTGCCAGGCGGCGGCGCTGTTCTATCAGGTCGAATTCGCGCCGACGGTTGCGCCGCTGTTCGGTCGCCTCACGCATCTGAACCTGTCGGTGAGTATTGGCGGCAAACAGACTCATCACGGCCCGGTGTACGAGTCGCTCGCAGCAGTTGGCGATGGTTCGCCGCTGGGTATCGAGCGGTCACCCGACGATGGCTTCCTGCTGTACACCGGTGGCACTACCGGTCGGCCGAAGGGTGTGATGTGGCGCGGCGGCGATGCACGCTCGGTGCAGCTCGAAGCGCCGACAATCAAAGCCGTCATCGAGACGATGGAGGATCACGTCGCCGTCGTCAGCGGCAACGCGGCGCCGGGACGGGTAATTCCTGCCTGTCCGCTCATGCATGGCGCCGGCCTCAACAGTTCGATGGCCGAGCTGCTGACGGGCGGCACGGTGATCCTATTGCCCGCGACCAGTTTCAATGCGGTGGAATTGTGGGACCAGGCCGAGCGTCACGCTGCCACGCGCGTGCTAATCGTGGGTGATGTGTTCGCGCGGCCCATGGTGCGCGCGCTGTACGCGAATCCGGCTCGCTGGAACCTGTCGTGCATGCGAGTGATTTCATCCTCCGGCCTGATGTGGAGCGATGAAATCAAGGCCGCGCTCGTGCAGCTCATTCCACAGATCACGCTGGTGGATATTCTCGGCGCATCCGAGGCTTCGGGACTCGGTTACGCGATCACGACGCAAGGCCGCGCGACGCCCACCGGCCTGTTCGAGCCCGGTCGCAACACCGTGCTGATCGAGGTGGACACCGATCGCATCCTCGGGCCAAAGGAAGTGGGCGAAGGCTGGCTCGCGCGCACGGCGCCGTTTGCAAAAGGCTATTACGGCGACGAAGCGAAGACTGCCGCTACATATCGCCGGATCGGCGACACCCGCTACGCCATTCCCGGTGACATTGCCGCGCGCGATGAGCATGGCCGCATTCGACTGATCGGTCGCGGCAACATGTGCATCAACACCGGTGGCGAGAAGGTTTTTCCCGAAGAAGTCGAGGAGGAACTGAAGCTCTTGCCCGGCATCGAAGACGCGCTGGTGATCGGTGTACCCGATCCGGTGTGGGGCAAGGTAGTTGCTGCACTGGTGCGTACCGAGAGCGGCTATGACGAAGCCGCGGCACGTCTGCAGCTCGCGAACAAGCTCGCGGCCTACAAGATTCCGAAGTTCTTTCTGGTTGTCGACGAATTGCCGCGTCACGCGAGCGGCAAGGCCGACTACCGGCGCGCAAACGCTCTGGTGCAGGAAAAGATTCGCGCGTGATCGTGATGGCGACGCGCGTTCGAGCGGTGGCGCCCGCCGGCAGCAGACTCACTACCTAAGGAACGGTGAGGTCCCGGAACCGAGCTTCCCGCATTTGCAGCCCACGGCCCTCATCGAGGAGCACGGCCTGTCCGCTGAGGGCGCCCGACTGGTCGCCAGCTAGCCAGGCGACGGATTCCGCGACCCGCATACGTCCCGACGGGTCCGCAGCGTAGGCCTCGACGAAATCCGCTGCGGCCAGATTGACCCGGATCCCGCGCGGCGCAAATTCCAGGGCCAAGGTCCGCCTAAGACGCGCGACCGCGGCGGATTTATCAAGAGTGTGATTTCGGAAGGGGCGGGAGCGTCGAGCTCCCGCCCACTCGCAAGAGTTGGTTAGGCTTGGTTCATGACACCTCAGATCTCCATCATCGGCGAAAGCCGCTGCAGTCTCGGGGAATCCCCCGTCTGGGACCCCGATCTCCAGCGCCTCTTCTGGGTCGACTCCGTGGCGCCGGCGGTCTGGAGCTACGATCCAGCCACGGGAACCCAGGTCGCGATCCCGGCGCCCGACCTGATCGGGAGTATCATCCTGGGCGCGCCCGGAACACTGATCGCCGGGTTGCGCCGGGCGGTCAGTCGTCTCGACCTCGCCTCCGGCGCCTTTTTCCCGATCCTGACACCCCCCGGCCTGACGGGGGTCGAACGGCTGAACGACGGCAAGGCGGATCGCCAGGGACGCTTCCTCACCGGCTCGCTCGTCCCCGCCGGGGTGCATCCACCGCCGGGCAAGCTGTTCCGTTTCGCTCCGGACCGGCCGCCAGAGGTCCTGGCGGAAGGCATCGAGATCTCGAACACCATCTGCTTCAGTCCCGCCGGCGACCGCCTCTACTTCGCCGACAGCCTGCGGATGGCGATCTGGACCTATGCCTACGATCCGAAGACCGGGGCGCTTGGTCCCCAGGAGACGCTGATCGACACAACGCCCCTGGGCTCGGCGCCGGACGGGGCGACGGTGGACGCCGAAGGGCGGATCTGGGTCGCCCTGGTGCAGGCCGGGCAGATCGCCTGCATCAGTCCAAGGGGCGGGGTCGAGCGGTGCATCGACCTGCCCGTGCCGTTCCCCTCTTGCCCCGCCTTCGGCGGCGAGGCCCTTGACACGCTCTATGTCACCGCCATCGCCAACTCCGGCGGCCGCCTGGTCACGGACCATCCTGATGGCGGTCGCCTGATGGCGGTCGAGGGCCTGGGTGTAACCGGGATCGCTGAGACGCGCTGCCGTCTCTGACGGCTCGCCCAGCGCTTGCGGGTACGCGGCGCTGACCACGATGGAACTCGACTCAGGCGTGTTGACAGTCGAACTGAAAATAAACCTGATCAAATCGGCCACCACCGCGTAAGTGATGCTTCGCTCCCGAAGGGCACGCGTCAGTTCTTCGACGATCAGGCCCTCAAGGTATCATCACGCGATACCTACCGGCCATCCGGACACAACTTCTCCCATTCAGGTGGCATTCGGTAGCAACCTCCGTGACAGTGCGCCTCCATTGGCCTGATCTGAAGGCAGGGAGAGAGACGTTTGCGTACCTTGATTCTCATGGGTTGTGGAATCGTTGCCGCCGGGTTGTCGGGTTGTGCCCTCGGTGCCAGCCGGATCTATACGAACGAAATTTATTGCTTTTCCGTGCACAAACCGGCTGGCACGAGCATTTTGACATTCCGCGAGGGAGCGGAATTCGACTTCGGGAAACGGTGCGCCATATTGGGTGATCCGACAAACAACTGCATCCTTGTCTTCGGGAAGCCTTTTGTTACGGATGCCGATCCTTACGCCGATCCTTATCACGATCCTCTGGCAGAAGAGACGCACACGTACGAGTTGAAAGGCTTTGTATTGAAACCCGATGGCGGTTTCGGGCGCGTCAAGGGCTGGCGTCAGCAAACGCTGTTCAAGGGAACCGGCGATCAGCAGCAAGAAGTTCACATCTACGCGCGGACGGTGCCTGTGATAGAGACAATTGTCATCGGATACGAAATCGTCGCCGAGTTCAATTCCTCGGAGCGCAAGACCTTTTCGAAGTCAGTTCTGGAAGTTTTAACGAGCTGGCGGATGCTTGAAGGTTGTAAGCCATTCCAACAGAGCGCTCCAGAAACTCCAGGAGGAGGTCCGTAAAAGCCTCAGATTGACGCTTAAACAGGCGGCTTGACCTCCCGGACTTGGGGAGCATACTTCTCAAATGGACTGGCGAACCCGAATCAGCACTGACCCGGCGGTATGCCACGGCAAGGCTTGCGTCAAAGGCACGAGTATTATGGCGTCCGTGGTGCTGGATAATCTTGCTGCCGGCCAATCTCCGGACGAAATCCTGACGCTGTATCCGACGCTGCGTAAGGAAGATGTGGGGGCCGTGATGGCTTACGCCGCGGAGCTGGCGCGCGAGCGCATCGTGCTCACCAACGCGGCGTGAAATTTAAGCTCGACGAGAACCTGTCGCCGTCACTGGCGGCGTTGTTTGCCGCCGATGGGCACGAGGCTCATTCCGTGACGATGCGGGCGCCCGGGGTCGCACGCAAGAGCGGCAACATCGCCTGGTAGACGCACAGAACACCGAACACGTTGGTGTCCCACACCGCGCGCATTTCTTCGAGCGAGACAACACTGGGACGTGTGGTCTTAGAAAATTCCTCGACGGACTGGCCGGGCT
>FTGV01001199.1_pt1 | contig 7321 bp, 6 predicted proteins | sample 1640791 | NCBI WGS metagenome assembly FTGV01 (sample SAMEA3914789, study PRJEB12502) | metagenome | biome: forest; material: soil | place: Canada | collected 2011-07-03 | depth 0.3 m | reverse complement strand
TTAGTAATCGCGCGCAGGCCCTGGCGAAACTCGGCCTGCTGGCCGAAGCGCGCGCGAGCCACGACCAAGCTGTCTTGCTAGACCCGCAAGATGCCGCAATCCATTTCAACCGTGGCAGTTTTCTCAGCGACCTTAAGGAATGGAATGGCGCCGCCGAGAGTTACCAGGCGGCGATTGCGTTGAATCCGAATTATGCGAACGCCTACTGCAATCTTGGACGGGCCCAGCAAGAGACGCGGCAGGGGGATTCGGCTCTGGTCAGCTATTCGCGTGCGCTTGAGATTAACCCGGAGCTCTCGACAGCGTTTAACAATCGCGGCAACTTATTTCGGTCGAGGCAGCAGTTCGCGAAAGCTTGGCTGGATTACCGCCAGGCCATCGCGCTGGAGCCGAATTCAGCTGAAACGCATTTCAACATCGCACAACTTACGCTGCTGCAGGGGGACTTTGCGTCGGGGTGGCCGGAATACGAATGGCGCGGGTTGATCGAGGAGGCCCTAGCAGTCCCTACCAGGAAACTTCCCCAGCCAGCCTGGCTTGGCGACAACCCCCTACAGGGCAAACGGATATTCCTCCATGCCGAACAAGGACTCGGAGACTCCATTCAGTTCTGTCGTTATGTGAGTGTGGTGGCAGGCCTCGGCGCCCGCGTTATCCTCGAGGTACAGCCGTCCCTTGCCGACCTGCTCGCGAATCTCGACGGCATATCACAACTAGTTTTGCCCGGAGCGCCCATACCGCCTGCCGATTATCAGTGCTCACTGATGAGCCTTCCTGGGGCGTTCAAGACAACGCTGGGGACGATTCCACGCCAAGTACCGTATTTGCACGCTGATTCGCGCAAGGTTGCACGCTGGCACGAGATTCTGGGTCCCCGCGAGCGGCCCCGTGTGGGATTGGCCTGGAGTGGAAACCCTCGTAACAGAGATGATCATAATCGAAGTGTGGACCTCGCTCGGTGGATTGCATTCCTACCGGACGAGTGCGAATATTTTTGCTTGCAGAAAGGGATACGCGATGCTGACCGGCGCGCCCTGAACTCCTGCGGAAAGTTCACCTCCGTTGAGGCGCACAACGAGAATTTCACAGATACCGCAGCGCTGATAGAAACCCTCGATCTGGTTGTCAGCGTTGACACGAGTCTTGCGCACCTTAGCGGAGCAATGGGTAAGACGACATGGATCCTGCTGCCCTTTTTGCCCGACTGGCGCTGGCTGCTGGACCGCAGGGACACACCGTGGTATCCAACGGCGACTCTGTATCGACAACGGGTTGCCGGCGACTGGGACAGTGTCATGGCGGAAGTGAACAAGGATCTGCTGCTGCGGTGTCCGTGATGAATACCCGTGAGCGCTCGCGAGCGTTGTCGAGGCTCTCGGCAACATTGACCCCGAGCTCGAAGTTTCGACGTCGGAGGGCGCCAGCCGCTACGCAGACGAAAGCGAGTGTTTGTCGCAGCGCAATCAATAGAGCACGAACCGACGTCGCGACCGCCGCGTCGGTGACGTTCGGGTCGTACGTGACAATTGGCGGCTGTAGTGGCCCGGGTCGCCCCCCACTGCCCCAAGAGGATGCCCAATGCCCGGCGTACCCGACAACCGATCGACCTCGGAACCCCTGAGTCGGATCGCGGTATTCGGCGTGCTGGCGCTGGTGTTCGCTATCCGGCTCGTCCACCTCTCGAGTGCGATGCTGAGCCCGCTCACCTACCAGCCGGCGCCGGACGAAGACTACTACCGGCGCTTTGGTGAGGCGGTTGCGGCCGGGCACGGGCAGAACAGCCCCGAGTTCACTTTCATGGATCCGGCGTACGGCTACATCCTGGGCGCTATTTTCAAGTTGGTGGGCGTGAACATTTTCGTCGTCTACCTGCTGCAGGTTGTGCTCGACACGGTTAGCGCCTACGGGATCATCACGGTCGGCAGGCTGCTGGGACGACCTCGGGCGGGGCTCGTTGGGGCTGTCATCTACGGGCTCACGTCCACGGCTGTCATGTTCTGCACCACCTTTCTCAAAGAGGTCTGGGTGGCGGCCTACCTGACCTGGTGGGTGGCCGGAGCGCTGCTGGTCATCCGATCAGAGCGCAGATGGCACTGGCTGCTGTTTGGCTTTTATTGTGGGTTGGGCGTCGGGCTGCGATCGACGCTGACCTCGCTCGGCGTGGTCCTTGTACTACTACCCGGATTGCGCCTCTGTCAGAGTCGATCCGCCGGAGGCTGGGGCAGGTGGGCGTCGCTGGCGGCGGTCGCGGTGGCCGGCATGTTGGTGGCGTTGTTGCCATGGTCGCTGCGAAACCACCAGGCTTACGGTAGCTTCTCGCCTCTGCCCCACAACGGGGGCATCGTCCTGCAACAGATCTACAACGAGCAGAATCCCCGCGCCGAGATCTGGATTCCGGCATTCGTCAGTTACCTCCACCCGAGCGAAATCTGGCAAGGGTATGCGGCCGAGGCCAGCCGGCGGGCGGGGCATCCGCTCTCGCCGCTGGAGGTCGACCGTTACTGGCACGACGCAGGGATCAAGTTCATTCAACAGCACCCCGGCCAGGTGGCGGGGGATATCCTGCGTAAGAGTCTCGGCTGGCTGTCGGATACGGAACTTGCCAACAACCGCTCCGATGTCGAGGAGCGGATGTTTTCCCCCGTGATGGCCTGGCTGCCGCCACCCGCGGCATGGCTGCTGGCCATGGGCCTCGCGGGCCTCGTCTGGCTCGCCCTGCAGGATCGTCGCTGGCTCATCATCGCGGTGCCCATTGCCCTGGCGTGGTTCACGATGGCCGTCTTCTTTGCCGAATCGCGCTTCCGTTTCCACGCCGCATCCATGCTGGCCTTGTGTTCGGGCATCTGGATCGAGCAACTCGTCCAGCAGCTTCGCGCTGTCAGTAGGCGCCAGGCGGCGGCTTTTGTGGGACTGGCGGCCGCGATCGGGGTCACTTCGGTGCTATTGGGGCGCCGCGATGCGCCCACCCCGGTTCTCTGGGACCGGATCGCCTGGGGCTATATCAACATGGGGAGGCTGTCGCAGGCGCACGAGTTGGCGCGGCGGGGGGCGCAAGAGCAGCCCAACAATGCGCCCATTCTCGAAGCGCTGGGTTATACGGCTTTCGCCAATCGGCAATACGACGAAGCCGCCGATGTCTTGCGACGTGCGATCGTGCTGCGACCACGCTCGCACGTCGCTCACTACAACCTCGCGCGGGTCTACCTCGCTATGGGTGACCGCAAGGACGCCGCGGCGGAAGTTGGAATCGCGGCGACGTTGTTTCCCGCGCCGGAATATCAGGCCCTGTTGAATCAGATCGGATCGGGGTCCTGAGGGCCGCCGCCGCCTTCACCCTCCACACCCGGTGTCTCCCCCGGAATCGCATGTTTCTCCGACAACCATGCACCGAGATCGATCATCTTGCAGCGCTCGCTGCAGAAAGGCCGAAACGGCGTGCTCGCCCAGTCAATCTCCCGGCGACAGGTCGGGCATTTGACACGCGTCGGGCCCATCAGGTGCAGCAGCTCAAAATGAATGGCACGTCCGCATCAGTCTGCGTCGAGCGCTTTTCGAGGCCCTTCCATGCAAGGAACCGTACGTTGCATCGGTAGTGGCTGCCGCTGATTTCGGGGTAGAGGCCGGCGGAGGCTGGCAACGAGATGCGCAGCAGTTGCAACGGGTTGTCCCGGTCGAAGGTGATGTTGAAGGTGCCGCCAGCCGCGACTTCCTTGCGGGCGCGGCCGTTCTGCCGCGTCAGCCAGAGCAACTCCGCGACGGCGTCGCACAGGGGGCGCAACAATCCCAACCATTCGTTGAATGTGCGCGTCCGCGTCTCATCCGGCTGGGTGAGCCAGAAGTAATAGTCCGGCAGATCGAACTCGCAGGTGCCGCCCGGGATGGCGCTGCGGTGTTTGATGGCGCTCAGGAATTCCGAGTCGCGCAGCGGCTGCAGAAAAGTCAGGCCCGCGTTTTGCAGATCGGTCCGCAAGCGGACCAGGTTCGTCATGAGCGTTTTCAACCGCTCCACGTCCACGCCGGGCTTCGACTGGAAATCGGTCAACAGTGTGAGCTGGCGCTCCAGCTCCTTCAGAACGTCCGAGCGAACATCGCCGCGGGTACTGATCGCGAGGATATCGATGAGGCTCCCATGGCCGCGCGGCTGCCCCACTGGCTGCCCATCTCGTTGTGGTAGAGCGCCTGGCTGTAGAGAAAATCCAGACGCAGAAAGGTTCGCATCCGCTCGTTGAGCGGCTGCTCGAACACCAGGGTTCCGTCAGGGGGCGGAGTTTCCGGGGACGACTCTGGCCCCTGCGCTTCGAATTCTGTCATTTACGTATTGTGCTTGACGCGTGCGCTGCCCGTAAACGGGACACGCGTCCTTGACACGCACAGAATTCAAGAAATCGCTCACGGCCGCGCTTGACGAGCGAGCTCCAGGTATTTCGCGTGAAGCTCGGCAACCTGATCGCGCACGGCGCTCATGTCACCGTCGTTCTTGATAACGTCGTGCGCCGCCTTCAAACGCGCGGCCCGTGATGTCTGCGCATTGAGGATCGCGCGCGCCTGCTGGAGCGTGGAGCCATCCCGCGCTTCGAGTCTCTTGATCTGCAGCTCCTCGTCGCAGTCGACGACGAGCACGCGGTCGAGCTGCGAGCCGAGACTCTTCTCGACCAAGAGCGGTAGCACGAGAATCTGGTAGGGACCGCCAGCGATGGCCGAGCGAGCCTCGACAGCCGCTCCGATCGCCGGGTGAGTCAGGGCTTCGAGATCGGCCCGTGCTTTAGGGTCCGAAAACACGATGTTGCGTAGCACCGGGCGGTCAAGATGGCCGTCGGGAGTCAGGATCGACGGGCCGAAACGCTCTACGAGCTGCTCGAGTGGCGGCTGCCCCGGTTCCACCACGTCGCGCGCGACCTGGTCGGTGTCGATGATCGGAACGCCGAGCGCGCCGAAGAATTTCGTGGCCGTGGACTTGCCGCTGGCAATGCCACCGGTGAGGCCGACGCGGAACGCTCTGGTACTCATTGAAATCGTTGCAATCTCTCTACGGCCGTGGAGAAAACAGCCCCAGGTAGCCCGTTACGAGCTCCTGGCCAAACATCAACATCAGCCAGCCCGCCGTGGCGAGAAACGGGCCGAATGCGATAGGAGTCGAACGGTTCTGGCGGCGCAACGCGAGTATCGCGATACCGACCACGGCACCGACCCCCGCGGCAATCAGGATGATCGGCAGAAGCATCTTCCAGCCCAGCCAGGCACCCAACGCCGCGAAGAGCTTGAAGTCACCGTACCCCATTCCTTCCTTGCCGGTGAGCAGCCTGAACAGATGATAAACGCTCCAGAGGCTCAGGTAACCCGCAATCGCTCCGATGATGCTCGACCGGGGGTCCACGGGCAGGACCGCGCCTCCCGCGTAGGACGACCAGAGGCTCAGTAAAAGACCGATCCAAAGCAGGGGCAGCGTGAGATTGTCCGGCAGGAGCTGATGGTCGACGTCGATGAAGGTGAGCGCGACCAGGAACCAGGTCAGGACGAGTCCCGCCAGCGCAGGCCAGCCGAAGCCAAATTTCCAGGCCACCGCCGCGGAGAGCAGGCCCGTGAGCGCCTCGATAGCCGGATAGCGCGGGCTGATCCGGATGCCGCAGCTAGCGCACCGTCCCCGCAGGAATAGGTAGCTCACCACCGGGATGTTCTGGAGCGCGGTAATCGGGGCTTTGCATGCCGGGCAAGCGGAGCGGGGTACTACGAGATTGAAGGGCTCGGCTCGAGCCCCGGGGGCCGTACCGGGCGCGGTATCGGGACAGCCCGCGGAATCCGCCGCCAGCTCCACGCATTGCTCGCGCCACTGGCGCTCCAGTATCACTGGAACCCGATAGATCACGACGTTGAGAAAGCTTCCCACCAGCAGACCAAACACCACGCACGTAAAGATGAAGGACGCCGGTGAGGAGGACAGAAGCGCGATGACGTCGGCCATGATGTTTTAGTAAAGAAAACGCCGCGCGAAGCGCGGCGTCTTGCTATCTCCGGCCGCTGGTAGCGGGGTCAGACGACCGAGCCCAGCTTGAAGATGGGGAGGTACATGGCGATCACGAGTCCGCCGACCAGCACGCCCAGGATGGCCATGATGAGCGGCTCGAGCAGGCTCGACATCGAGTCGACCGCGTTGTCGACCTCGGCCTCATAGAACGTCGCAACCTTAGCCGACATGGCGTCCAGAGAGCCCGATTCCTCGCCCACCGCGATCATCTGGATGACCATGTTGGGAAACAGGCCGGTCGATTCCATCGCGCGCTGCAGGCGCTGCCCGGTGGCGACCTCATCCCGCATCCGCATGACCGCGTCTTCATAGACGATGTTGCCGGTGGCGCCGGCTACGGACTCCAACGCTTCGACCAGCGGCACGCCGGCGGCGAACATGGTCGAAAGTGTGCGGGCGTAACGGGCGATGGCCGACTTGTTGAGAATCGGACCGATGATCGGGATTTTGAGCGAGACGCGATCGAGGAACTCGCGCATTTTTCGCGAGCGTTTCCTGAAGTAGAAAAACGTCCAGAAGGCGCCAGCCACCACGGCGCCTATGAAAAGCCCGTCGTGCTGCAATAACTTCGACAGATCGATCACCATCTGAGTGAAGGCCGGCAGATCGGCGCCGAAGCCCTTGAACAGGGATTCGAACTGCGGAATCACGAAGATGAGCAGGATGATTGTGACGACCACCGCCACGACCAGCACCGCGGCCGGATAGAAGAGGGCTTTCTTGACCTTCTTCTTCAGCGCCTCGGTTTTTTCCTTGTAGGTCGCTACCTTGTCGAGGAGTGACTCGAGGGCCCCCGCCTGTTCGCCGGCCTCGACCAGGTTGACGAACAGGTCGTCGAAGTACAAAGGATGTTTGCCGAGCGATTCGTGGAGCGAAGTACCGCCCTCGACTTCGGCCTTGATGTCCAGGATCAGCTTCTGCATCGCCGGCTTGTCGTTGCCATTGCCGACAATCTCGAATGCCTGCACGAGCGGAATACCCGCGGCCAGCATGGTTGCGAGCTGGCGGCTGAATATCGCGATATCCTCGGGTTTGACCTTGCCACCACGGCCGATAGCAGCGCCCTGCTTGCGGACTTTAGAGGGGGCAATTCCCTGGCGGCGCAGCTCACTGCGCAACACGGCCTCATCGGGAGCAAGGCTCTTGCCTTTCACCCGGTTGCCACGCTTGTCCTTGCCTTCCCAGGCGAACGGGATGTCCCGCCTGATCGTTTTTACGGTGGTCGTTGCTGCCGGAGCCATGAATTACTCGTCCTTCATCACTCAGTGGTGACGCTGTTGACTTCCTCGAGGCTCGTCA
>FTGV01001419.1_pt1 | contig 7354 bp, 5 predicted proteins | sample 1640791 | NCBI WGS metagenome assembly FTGV01 (sample SAMEA3914789, study PRJEB12502) | metagenome | biome: forest; material: soil | place: Canada | collected 2011-07-03 | depth 0.3 m | reverse complement strand
GCTGGGTGGTCAGGGACGGCGCCACCGTGCCGCCTGGGCTGCTCATGACGGCGTGTGCGATGGAATCCGCCTCATGCTCCAGGCGGTGATATTCGGGAGTCTCACCGAGCGAAAGATCGTTGGAAGAGCGTTGCAGGCCGTGCTGCTGCACGGTGTGGGCTAACTCGTGCGCCAACAGGTCGCGGCCGCTATTGGAGTGCGGATCGTACTTGCCATGGTCGAAGACGATGTGTTGCCCTACGGTGTAGGCGTGCGCGTCCACGGCGTGCGCCGACTCCGCCGCCTGGGAGTCGTTGTGAATCCGTACGCCGCTGAAATCGCGCCCGAAACGCGGCTCCATGAAGGAACGCGTGGCGGGCTCCAGGGGGCGGCCCGGGGAGTTGAGAACATGGCCAACCACGGGCGGAGCCACGCTGGCACGTCCTGGGCCCGAGGCGGACTTCTGCAGTATCTGCTCGCGCTCTTTCTTCTGACAAGTCTCGCATTCCGCGTTGGCGGTGGCGCAGGCACACTTGCGTTGCAGAATCTGCCTGGGGGCCGAAGAAATGTTGCGTGTTGGAGCGGGTGATGCCTTGGCATCGAGCGCGCGTGCCGTGCTTTTGCCTGTCGCGCTCATGATCGGCCGTCGGTCCGATATGCCAGTACGCGGCGGGCCAACTCTTCGCCGATAGCCCTGGGGGAAGCTCCGTTCGTCAACCGCAGCGCGCCTGCGTTGGCACGCCCCGCACGGCTGCTCCTGGACCACGCATCAGGAATTCCCTGCGAGCTCAACATCGCCGTCAGCGAATGTTGCAGTGCGTCCGCGATACGGCGGGCGTGGCCGCCCTCAAACCCGTGTAGCGAGAGTTCGCCTACACGCAGATTGATTGTGGCGGGTGTGACAACGATTTCCCGGGTCAACACCGGCTGACTCGCACGAGCGGGCTGCGAATCTGTGCCGTTGCTGGCGCGGGATCGTCCCGGCAGGCGTGCGCGCCATTGGGATCGTCGCTGGCCGCGGTTCATACCCACCCTCCGACCTCGGCGCTGCCCAACGGTCGCTCGATCTTGCTGCACTCCTGCCGGGCCGCCGCCAGGAGGTGTGTCATCTGCACCGGCGTAGCCTGGTCGGCGGCCATGAACGCCGCATTGACCGCGATGTTGCGAATGTTGCCGCCGGGGAGACTCAGCTTAGCCAGCTTGCCCCAATCCAGGCCGGACACTGGAGTCTGGGCCGGGAACATGCGCTGCCAGATGAGGCGGCGCAAAGTGGCGTCCGGAAATCCGAAGGTCACGACAAAACGCAGCCGACGCAGGAAGGCTGTGTCGAGCGCGGCGCGCATGTTCGTGGTGAGTATTGCCAGGCCCCGGTAGGACTCCATCCGCTGCAGGAGATAACTCACCTCGATGTTGGCGTAGCGGTCGTGACTGTCATTGACTTCACTGCGCTTGCCAAAGAGCGCGTCAGCCTCGTCGAACAACAGTACGGCGCCGCTGTTCTGCGCTGCATCGAACACAACGCGCAGGTTCTTTTCGGTTTCGCCGACGTACTTGCTGACGATCTGGCTGAGATCGATCTGATAGAGATCGAGGTTCAATTCGCGGGCCAGCACCTCCGCTGCCAGGGTCTTGCCGGTGCCGCTGGGTCCGCAGAAGAGGGTGGTGATTCCCAGGCCGCGCGCGCTCTGGGAATCGAATCCCCAGTGTTCGAGCACCTTCGTCTGCTGGCGCACGTGCGCCACGATGGAGTGCAGTGTTTCGAGGTTCGCCTCGGGCAACACCAGGTCCGGCCAGCTCGCACGCGGGTGGATCCGCAATGCTCGCCCTTCGAACGACGGCCGCGCAGTATCGCGGCACGCTTCCCAGATTTGCGGCGCCAGTGTCCCGACAGCCGCGCCAGCAGTGAGGATGCGCTCACCCGCAACGCGGATCTCTTCCGGGTCGAGCCGGAATTGGGCGACGATGCGATCGAGCTCTCCGTTCAGACTGGCCGCGTGGGTCCCGAGGGCGCGCTGCCACAACGCCCTTTGTTCTTGCCGCGGGGGGCGGTCGATGCACAATGTGGCGGTTTGGGCGGGCAGCGCCGTGGAGCCCCCGCCGAGTACGATCACGAAGCCGTCGAGGTTGTCAGCCAGTCGCGCCGTTGCCTCCCATTCCGGGGCGCTCACCCCTTCGGCATCGATCAACAGGACGGCGCGATTCAACGCCGCATCCCTCCCCCACAACCGCGAGAAGAGTTCCAGCTCCGCTGCGGAAGTTGGAATTGCGGTGGCGCGCAGCCGCAGCAGGCGCATGCCGTGGGCGGCGCAGGCCGCGGCGGCCACGGACAGTTTGCTGTTGGTCGCCTCGCCGTGCAGGCGGACCACGACCTTCGCGGTGGAGTCGGCCTCTGCCAGTGCGATCAGCCGGTCGACATGAGGACGAAATGACGCCGGTAGAGTCCCGGGTGGTTCGACAGTCTGCAGCAGACCGCCGATCCGCTCGTCGAAGGTACACACCCCCATGAGGAAATGCAGCACCGGTTCGGCGATCCGCAGCGAGCTGCGTGTCAGCATGTCGGGCGCGGTGATTTCGATGAGCTTGCAACGTCGCAAGGCCCCGTGCGGCACCAGGGCGGTCCAATGGGCCTCCGCAAGCACTTGTAAGCCAACCTGGAAGCTCGGGTGAGGCCGCCGCTCGTCCCCGTGAATAGCTGCGCAGAGCGGCCCAACGCCCGGGTCCAGTTCCATCGAGGCGCACAGCAGGACGATGTCGCGCTCGAACGGCGAGAGTTGGAAGATGGAGCACAGTCTCTGCAGTGGCGCGCTCATCCAGTCTGGTGGGGGCGCCGTGCCGCCAGCCTCGTCAGCAGGAGCATCTGCCTGGTGACGCTCCAGTAAGTCGCGGATACGCCGGATCGCGGCCGTGATTCCAACATCAGGTGCCGGCGAGCGGGTTGGTTCGTCGCGGGGGCTCATGCGACGGTCACCTGGGGGTTCACATATACGCCATTCGCATCGGTGGCCAGCGGGCTGTCTGCGCCGTCGACCTGTGCCCGCACCAGGTATACCCCGGGGGCGACCCCTGTGAATGGCACGACGACCAGGCTGGCCGGCGTCGGTGGGCTCGACGGCGGACTCTGCAGACTGTATGCCGGTGGTGCCGGAAAGCTGTAGGCCAGCGGCGCGATGGCGGCCGGTGGACTGGTCGGCGCGACCAGTTGGTTGAGCAGTACGGTGAGGCGTTGGTACGGGCCCAGCGGTGGGTCCAGGGTGAGATTGAGGTTCCCGGAGCGCGCTGCGCTGCCGGTGCCCTGCAGATCCGAGACGGTGGCGGTTACGGTGGGATGTAACACAAAACTGGTGCCATTCGACTCCACGGCCGGGCGCAACGTCGGCGGCGAGCCTAGCGGGACCTGTTGGATCACCTGCACCGTGTGCGCGCCTGCTTCCAATGAGTCCGGTAGCGAGACGATGATTTGCGTGGACTGGATGGCGCTATCCGGCGGTACGACCTCGATGCTGTCGATGAGCACCGAGGTGAGCTCACCCCGCAGCTGCGAGCCTTTGAGGACGAGGTCGTAGCCCTTGAGGATCAACTGATCGGACACGATGGGTCCGTTGGGCGGTTGGCGCGACCACACCGAGTCGATCCAGGGCTTCTGGAACGGAATTGTCTGGATGGTGCGGGACTTCACCGGCAGGGGGCTGCGAGTGGAGGCGCGCGACTCGATGAGCACGACAGAAGCCTGGTAGGCCGCGCAGAGTCGATACTGGGTTTGAAACGAAGTCCACAGATTGGAGAGCTCATCGAGCGACAGGATCTGCTGCGTGATCTTGATCATCTCCACCTGGTCGGCGAGATCCGAGGTGTAGAGATTCAACAGTGCCGCGGGCACGGAGCCCTGGCCCGGCGGCACCAGAGTGGGACCGGCAAGCGACTTGCGAATTGCATCCCGTGTCAATACGGGCGTCTCGTGCAGCAGTTGCATGGCATAGCCGAGCAGGATCTCCGCGTGCAACTGCTCGGCGCCGAAGGCGATCAGCAGGTAGTGCAGATCCAACGCGAGCGGTGGATTGCTGATGCGATTGCCCGCCACGTCGCGCCCCGGCAGCCCGGCGTTGCGCCACCCCTGGTTGGGCGAGACGTGATAGAGGAACAAGGCCAGCTGGCTGCCATCCTGGATGTTGATGCGATCCGGGGGCAGGGCGTTGACGCCGATATTGCCGATGCCGCTGATGTTGCGATCGATGAGCCCGTTGTTGAGCAGGTCGACCAGTACGAAGGACGTTGCCGCCACTGCCAACGCGTTACTCATGATCGCGTTGACCGCCGCTGTAAATACTGTTCGAGTGACATTGAAGGCGGCGGAGCCGGCGCGCTCGGGCGCGGTGGGGCACTGGTGCTCGTGATGGCCTGAACACTCAGTCTCTCGATGACCACGTTGACGACCGGTCGCTGGATTTCCAGCTCCAGGGGCGGCGGGGCGACCGCCCGATCCCGCAGCGACGGCGACTGAGGCGCGGCCTCGGTCGGCCGTTGCGGGGACGGAGCCTTGACCGTCTGGACGGGCTCGCGTGCGTTCGGTTCCGGTCGGGCTGCCGTAATCGGCGACGCTGCATCGTCCCGTCTCTGGGCTTGCGCGCGAGAGTCGCGCATCGGGGCGGGTTCCAGCGCCGCGGGTGCGGCCGATGCATCGTGCGGCCGCGCTCGCGCAACCAGCGCTCGGATTGGGTCGTGTTTCCCCTGTTCGATCACTTCGAGCGTTGGCTTGGATTCTCGCGGCTCGCTTGTGTTGGTGGACGAGCGTACCAGCCGGGTTGGCCCATCAGTGGTTGGCACATCGTCATTGATGACCACCGCGACAGCCAACTCGGGAGCCTGCTGTCGGATCGGTTTGTCTGGCGCAGTCTGCGGTGGCCGCGGATCGGGAGCGGAAATCGCGGCGTCGGGTGCTGGAATCCGCTCACGCACCGCGGCGGGGGCAGTCCTCTGCCGCCGCGTGGGCATGGGAAGGGGCACGGAGAGCAGAGTTGCCGGCGGCTCGAACAGGGACGGTACGCGGGGACTCAGCGCTGGAGTCGTTGGGTTTGCCCTGGCGACGACGCTGCTGAGGTAGTCGGCCATGCGTCACTCGGCGACCATGTTCAGATAGAGGTTACGGCGTAGCGGACCGAGCTCGAGGATCTGGGCCTCACTCCAACCGTACGCACAGGCGAGTTGATGCACCTCGTTCAGCAGCCGCCCGGCCCACGCATTGACTTCCGACCACAAGAAGGCATCGATGTGAAAATCCTCACGCCAGGCATGTCCGCAGCCATCGCACTGCAGTTTGAGCACCACCTGCGCCTGCGGGTCGGCCTCTGCCATTCTTTCGGATACCACCGCACGGATCTCCTCCGGCAGGGCGTCTGCTGCGATGGCTTGCCCGGCGCGCTCGGCGCGAAGCAGGCACCGCGCTAGCAGGTGCGAGGGCTGCGGCGCCCCCGCTGGGCCGGATTGCAATGCGATCAGGTCGGTGCTGTTAGGTAGGCGCGCTTCGAGCGCGTAGTCTCCGGTGGTGAACTTGAGTGTCGTATGGGTGGTCGGCAACAAGACGTCGCGGACCTGGAATACCACCTCCACCCGGCCGGAGCACCCCTTGCAGGTAGCGACGGCGGTCATTTCCTGACCGAAGAGGGATTCACGCAGTTCGAGCAGATGTCGGTCACGCTCGCCTATGGAATAGGCGGCTGGGTCGCCGTCGGCTGTGTCCGTGGCGGCGTGAAGGAGCACGAGCGCTCTCTCCAGAGGAGGGCGTCCCGCGCCGCGTTCCCAGGCGTACAACAATTCCTTGGCGGAGGGTATTCTCATCGCACATCCACGGATCCGTGTCAGTCATGGTCAGGTCGGCGGTTCGGTGAACTGCGGTTCCTGCGGCTCCTGCACGGAGTAGTCGCGCTCCCAGCCTTCGTTCTCGAGCTTGATGTGCTGGATCGCGACCACGTTGGCGTTGGCGTCGAGGTCCGGGAGGGCCTGGTATTCGGAGACCCAGCAGCGATAGATCTTGTAGGCCAGTGCCAGCTGCCCGGCCTCGTTATAGACCTCGACCGTGATGTTCTTGCGGAAGTCGGCCAGCGAGACCTCGGAACCGAGCCCGGAGTTGTAGTTCCAGACTTTGTTGGCCCACTTCTCGAACTCCGTATCGTGGGTCACGCCACGGTCGAGGGAAATCGCATCGTACTCAGTGCGTCCCGGAGACTTGTGGCTGCTGCTGGCATCGCCGCCGGAGCGGTGTTTGACCACCTCGGTGGCGCGCTTCAGTACACTCACCTTGCTGACGCCGGCGACGTAACGGCCGTCCCATTTCACCCGGAACTTGAAGTTCTTGTAAGGATCGACCCGCTGCGGGTTTACACTGAACTCGGGCATCTGCGGTTCTCCTTCAGACCTGGACCTGGCCGGCGAGTTGCTGGAGTTGGATGACCACGAACTCGGCAGGCTTGAGCGGGGCGAAGCCGACGATGATGTTGACGATTCCCTGGTCGATGTCGTTTTGGGTCGTCGTTTCGCTGTCGCACTTCACGAAGTACGCATCGCGCGGCGACTTGCCCTGGAAAGCGCCCTGCAGGAACAGGCCATGCATGAAGGCGCCGAAGTTCAAGCGGATCTGGGCCCACAGCGGCTCGTCGTTGGGTTCGAAGACTATCCACTTGCTACCGCGGTACAGGCTCTCCTCGAGGAACAGCGCTGTGCGGCGTACCGGGACATATTTCCACTGCGAGGCAAGTTGGTCGGCGCCGGTCATGGTGCGCGATCCCCACACTACGGGGCCGATGACGGGGAAGGATCGCAGGCAATTGACACCGAGCGGATTCAACTCGCCATTCTCATCGTCCGTGAGCGGGACGGTGAAGCCGCTGACTCCGACGAAGTTGCCATCCTGGCCGGCGGGCGCTTTCCAGACGCCGCGCTGGGCATCCGTGCGGGAGAAGATCCCCGCCACCGCGCCGCAGGCGACGAATTCGTTTACCTGGTTTTCGCGCAGCGGATCAGCTTCCAGCAGTCGCGGAAAAAACAGCCCGGCATTGCTGCTGCGCGTGCCGACGTTGGTCGCAAAATCATCAGCACCACCAACCGCCTTGGCGACCGAGTTCCAGGCATCCGGGGCATCGACGATGTAGAACGCGCGACGCTTCTCGCAATAGGCTCCGGCAGCAGCTATCACCGTCGGGTCTACTGTCGGGTTGTTGTCGTCGTAGGGAGGAATACATAGCAAGTTGAAGATGTCGGTGTTCTCGAGCGCATACAGCCCGGTCTTGGGTACCGTGGTAGCGGTGAAGTCGTTGGCGGTGAGTGCGTTTCCGTCATTGCCACCAACCGCCCAGACACGGCCGTTGTTGGGCGGGCTGCCGCT
>FTGV01001422.1_pt1 | contig 7750 bp, 3 predicted proteins | sample 1640791 | NCBI WGS metagenome assembly FTGV01 (sample SAMEA3914789, study PRJEB12502) | metagenome | biome: forest; material: soil | place: Canada | collected 2011-07-03 | depth 0.3 m | reverse complement strand
CGATCTGGAGGCCGACCGCGCTCATGTGCGCAAGTCGAAACGGCCGTTCGCCTCCGGCGACCTGTCGCTCACGGCCGGCCTGGCCTTGGTACCGGCTCTGCTTGCGGGCGCCGTCGTCATCGCCGTGTTTTTGCCGGAAAAATTTCAGTGGTGGCTCGCCGCCTACTATGCGCTGACCGTCGCCTATTCGTTCGCACTGAAACGGATGCTGCTGGTTGACGCGGTCGCGCTCGCGGGCCTCTATACCTTGCGCATCATTGCGGGCGCGGGCGCTGCCACCGTGGCGCTTTCATTCTGGCTGCTATTGTTCTCCGTCTTCCTGTTCCTCAGTCTCGCGTTCGTGAAACGTTATGCGGAGTTGGATGCGTTGCGGCGCCAGCAGCGGCTTCAGGCCATCGGCCGCGGCTATCATGTGGAGGATCTCGCGGTTCTGCAGAGTTTCGGGACGGCGGCCGGATATTTGAGTGTGTTGGTCCTTGCGCTCTACATCAATTCTGCGGATATCCAACCTCTCTATCAGCACCCGAAGGCCATCTGGATGCTCTGCGTCCTCCTGCTCTACTGGATCAGCCGCGTCTGGATGACCGCGCATCGAGGCGCAATGCACGATGATCCCGTCGTCTACGCGCTCAGAGATCGCGTGAGCCTCGGCCTCGGTCTGGTTGCCACCATCACAATCGCCGTGGCGGTCTAGGTCGCGCAGATCGCGCGCTTTCAGTCCGGCACATACTGGTTGAGCGTCGGCTCGATGCTGGCGGCCAGACGCATGACGCTCGCGTCAACGTCGGATTCATTCGCGTTGGGCGGGAAAGGCGCGACGAATCGCACCAACGCGCCGTCGGTCCGATGGCGCGTGAGAGCGTCCCAGAACAAATACCAACGTGCAGCGTACTCGCTGGTGAATCGGCGCCCGCGCTCATCGAACCAGTAGTAGACGAGCTGACGTTGCGAGCCCAACTGCACGATCGCACGGTTGACTTTGAAAGCGCCCGTGGTTCCCCGGGCAGGAAATGTGCGCTGCTCGAAGCGGGTGATTTGCCAGCCGCCGCCGGGAATACAGTCGTGCGGTGAGTGAATCGCCCGCGTCGAATCCTGCGCCAGGTAGTAGGCGGCGTAGAAGTTCACCACCTGTCCATCAGGCCCGCGGAAGTCTGCTAACACGTAGTCGTCGAGGCGCAAGGCGTCGAGATACACGCTCTGCAGGGTGTCCCGCCTGCCGACCCAGTCGCCGACTCGAGTTGGAAAGTCGTAAAAGCTCGTCCTCGCAGGGGCGGAAACCTGCGGCGGCGGTGCGGCGAAACCCAGCGCCGCGCCGAAGACCAGGAGCGCGGCGGCCGCGATGACGGGGCGCGGTACGGCCGTCCGGACCGCGGCCGGTGCCGGCGGCTTCTGCGGGCTCGAGGGGGCCGGAACGGGATCGAGGCTGAACGTATCGCGCCAATGCAGGCGGGGCTGTCCGATTCGTGAGAGACCAAAGGCCGTGAGAAGGAGCGCGGCGGTACTGAACATGAAGACCAGCCAACCCTCGAAGTCGTGCAGGGCCCCTTCCGCCATGCCAGCGCCCCAGCGCTCTACCGTGATTCCGATGAAACCGATGCGCAGGCTGTTCATGACGACGGTGATGGGAACGCTCGACAGGAAAACCGCCACGCGCTTCCACAGCGGCCCGCGGAACAGATAAGCGACGATGAACGCAAGCGTCATCAGCGGGAAGAGGTAGCGCAGGCCGCTGCAGGCTTCCGCCACCTCGAGTTGGTAACTGCCGAGATCGATGACGTTGCCTTCGAGCAGCACGCTGATGCCTGCCGCCCGTATCACCCACACTCCCAGCTCGGAGGATAGGAGTTGCAATTGCAGCGACAGGGCGTTGTTGAATACCGAAGGCAGCGGCACCGCAAACACGAGAATGAGCAACGGCATCCACAGGCGGCGGAAGACGATCGGACCCGTCAGCGTGAGGACGAGGCCGTAGAGCACCAGCAGAAATGCGTAGTGCTCGAGAGTATGCATCGTAGTCGCCTCGCCGACGGCGCGCAGCGCGAGGCCTGCGGCGATGGGCATGAGGCCGAGCCACGATCCGGCGAAAGGCAACTCGCGTAATTGCGCGCGTTGGCGCCAGATCAGGAAGGCCGACAACACCGGGATTATGATCCCATGGCTGTACTCGGGCTTCAGGTTCCAGATATTGTAGAGATCCCCGAGAACACGGGCGAACGGCACGATCGCGGCAACCACTGCGATCGCGAACAATGTGTAAACCCAAACGGGTGAACCGATGCGCAGCGGGTACATGTGTTGCTCTATTTTGGGGACCCAACATGGTACGTCGCGAATACGACGGTTTGGTGACGGTTTGTCAAGCGAGGACTGGTGAGTGTTTCGGCCCTGATTTTGACCCTGAACGAGGAGATCAACATTGCGGCGTGCCTGGAGTCGCTTTCCTGGTGCGACGACGTGGTGGTATTGGACTCGCTGAGCACCGACCGCACGCGCGCGATCGCCGAGGAGCACGGCGCCCGGGTCGTTACTCGCGCGTTTGACAATTGGTCGGCACACCAGAATTGGGCTGTCGCCAATATCGAGTTTCGCAACCCATGGGTGCTCTATCTGGATGCAGACGAGCGTTGCCTGCCGGAGTTGCGCGATGACGTGCTGCGTCACGCCTCGTCGGACGCTCCCGAGGCCGCGTTCCGGATACGGCGCAAGGATTTCTTCATGGGTCACTGGCTGAAGCATGCACAGCTGTATCCATCGTGGTTCGTGCGATTGTTTCGCCCGCAGCGCATTCGTTACGAGCGCCTGGTGAATCCAGTCGCGGTGGTCGACGGGCCGATTGGCGAGCTCTCCGGACACATCATTCACTACCCTTTCAGCCATGGCGTGTCCCACTGGATCGCCCGCCATAATCGCTACTCCGACATGGAAGCGATCGAGGCCGCGAAAGTTCGCGAGCAGCGAGCGCCGGCCGGCGCGCTCTGGTCCCGCGATCCGAACGAGCGGCGGCGCGCTTTGAAGGACATCTTCTTTCAGCTGCCGGCACGCCCCCTCATCAAATTCCTGTACTACTACGGCTGGCGCCGCGGGTTTCTCGACGGCCGCGCGGGTTTCACCTACGCGACCCTGCAGGCAATCTACGAGTACATGATCGCCTGCAAAGGTGCGGAGCTGGACCGGCGTCGACGTGGCCTGCCTGTATGAACGCGGACGCACGTTCACACGTTCGTCATTGCTTCGGCATACAGTGACCGGTCCCGCTCTGCTGCAGAACAACGAGCCTGTTATGACGTCCGCGCGCGCGATCCGGCTGCTGGTGAGCTTTCTGGCCGCGTCGACGATGCTCGTCGCGCTGCCCGGCTGCGGTGGGTCGCATTCGCGGTACCAGAGCTACATGGAGCGCGGCAAGCAGTATCTCGCCTCGGGTAACCTGGCCAAGGCCAGCATCGAATTCCGCAACGCGCTGCAGATCGAGCCGAAGAGCGGCGATGCTTACTATTTCAACGGCCAGGTCGCCGAGAGGCGTGGCGAGCTCCGTGAAGCCATCGATTCCTACCAGGCCGCGGTCGATGTCCAGCCGAAGGACAACAGGGCCCGGGCGAGCCTGGCGAAGGTGTTCGTGTTGGCCGGCTTGACACAGCAGGCGCTGCAGATGATTTCGCCGGGTCTTCTGGATCATCCGAACGATCCCGATCTTCTGGCGGCGCGCGCGGCCGCACGCCACCAACTCAAGGATGATGCCGAAGCGCGCGAGGACGCCGAGCGCGCGGTGCAAGTAGCGCCAACGAACGAGAACGCCATCGCAGTGCTGTCCGCTTTGGCATTGCGCGCGGGCGATGCGCCGCGCGCCGTCTCTCTGGTCAGTGACGCCGTGGAGAAGGCTCCGGGCTCGATCGATCTGCGACGCATTCTCGCCAGCGTCTATCTGTCGACCGATCAGCCGCGGAAGGCGGAAGTGCAGATGAGCAAAATAATCGCTCTCGAGCCGGGCGAAATGACGCCACGCATGCAGCTCGCCGATCATTTCCTGCGGGCACACGAGTTGGATCAAGCGCAGCGGGTTCTCGAGGACACGGTGCGGGACATTCCGGATAGGGACGACGCCAAACTGGCCCTCGTCGATTTCATCACGACGCAGCGCTCCCGCGAGCAGGGCGAGAAGACCCTGCGGGATTTCCTGACTCGCGATCCTGACAACGAGGATTTGCGCCTTGCGCTGGGCAGGTTGCTGCAGCGCGCCGGCGCACTGCAGGAGGCGCTCGCGACCTATCGCGAAATCATCCGTCGCGACGGAATGGCACCCAAGGGCCTCGCGGCACGCGATCGCATTGCAGCGATCGAGATTTCCCAGGGTCACGAAGCTCAGGCAGAGAAGCTCATCGCGGACGTTCTCGCGCGAAGCCCACGCGACGACGATGCGCTCGTCATGCGTGCCAATTTCGCACTCGAGCATAACAATCCGACCGATGCCATCGTCGATCTTCGTGCCGTATTACACGACCAACCCAAGTCGATGATCTTGCAGCGCTCCCTGGCACGGGCGTATCTCGCCAAGGGGGAGCCTGCACTGGCGGAAGAGGCTCTGCGCTCGGCGATGGATATCGTGGCGGACGACGCCGCGGTCAGAATCGACCTCGCGCAAGTTCTGGTGCAGACCGACCGTTCCCAGCAGGCCGTCGCTCTGCTCGAGGAAACGGTCCAGCGAGCACCGGGCGACTCGCAGGTCCGGCAGGCGCTGATTCGGGCCTACATTGCCAATCGGGACCTGGCCGCGGCACGAACTGCGGCGGAAGCTCTCGAGACCCTGCGCCCGGCTGATTCCGCTGGGCACTATCTGGCAGGTCTCATCGCTCACGACGAGGGCCGGACGGACGACAGCGAAACCAACCTGGAGCGCGCGCTGGAGCTGGAACCCGGCTCGCTCGAAATACTCACCTCGCTCACTCGTTTCGCTCTCGAAAGAGGCCATGGCGCCGCAGCTGTAGCCCGGCTGCAGCGGGCCCTGGCCCTCGATCCGCAGAACGTGCCGGTCATGCGGTTGCTGGGCAGTACCTATATCGAGACGCGGGATCTGCCGCATGCGACGGAAATTCTCACCCGCGCGGTGGCCCTCGCGCCGCGCTCGTGGGTAGCCTACAGAGATCTCGGGCAGGCCAGGCTGGTCGCGGGTGACGCAGCTGGAGCTGTCGAGGACTATCGGACCGCTCTCAAACTCGCGCCTACACAACTGCGTGTGGTCACCGAGCTGGCTTCGATCTACGAAAACGAGGGGCGGATTGACGATGCGATCGCGTGTTACGACACTCTTTATAAAAGCGATCCCAACGGACAGCCGTTGGCCGCCAACAATCTCGCCATGCTGCTGGTTACCTACAGGACCGACCAACCGAGCCTCGATCGGGCGCGAGCCCTGACAGCTTCTTTCAATCTGTCGGATAACGCCTCCTTTCTGGACACGACCGGGTGGGTGCGTTTCAAGCGACGCGAATACCGGGACGCCGTCACGGTGCTCGAGCGCGCCGCGGATCGGGCGCCGGACTCGAAAGTCATTCGTTATCACCTCGGCATGGCACAGCTTCGGTTGGGACAGCGCGAGAGCGCACGCGCCAATCTCGAGTCAGCCCTGTCCGGGTCGGGTAACTTCACGGGGTCGGAGGAGGCGCGCTCGGCCCTCGCCAGCCTGAACCCGACCCGCTCCTCTGGTTAGCGCGCCCCTACGAATTCGACCCCAAACGACGCCACCAGCTGTATTGCAAATTTGTACGGCAGTCCGGGATCCTTACGGTGTTGCCGTTGCGCCGGCCGTGCCGCTGTAAGGGCTCAATAGGCCAGCCGCGTCGGTGGCGCGCACCCGGTAAGTGTAGGTCGTCGCAGCCGTGAGCCCACTGTCGCTGTAAAGAGTTCCGGACGTTACATTCGTAATCTGTGCGAAGTTGTTGCACCCAGCGCCCGCGCAGCGCTCGAGCAGGTAGCCCGAGACACCACTCATGTTGTCGGTCGAGCCGGTCCAGCTGAGATTTACCACGTTTCCCGACGCGGCCGTGGCCGTGAGTCCGGCGGGCACCGTCAGCGCTTGAGTGTTGGTGCTGCCTTCTCCCGCGAGATTGAGCCCGAACAGGTGCATCATCCAGTAGCTCGAGGAAGAGATGGATGCGGTTGCGTGGTAAGCGCCTGGTGACGCCACGAATTGGTCTTCGAGGATCCCGCTCCCTGGGGCGTCGGCGAGGCGGGTCGTGAAGCTCGTACCGGGTCCGACGCCAGCGACCGGCGTGGCCACGATTCCCAGGAGTAACTCGTTGCCGTTTTTCGTGGTCACCCAGCCCCCATCGGCCGTCGTGCCCGTTCCATAAGCACTGGCGACGACATCAATCGGGGTGTTTGTGTCGATCCCGTGGTACTCCAGGACTCTCAGCTCGGCTCCAGTCACAGGTGCGCTGTAGTTTGCCGTCACCGTGTTGGAAGCAGCACCGGTAATGTTCCTGGCAAAGAAGACCGCCTGATACTGCACGACGTTCCCCGTCACGCTCGCGGGTACTGCGAGGACGGATCCCGAGCGACGGTACGTATTCCCGGTGGTATCCGTGATCGTGACGGCCGCCGGGGCATTGCCCCAGTTGACTACGACGATATTCAGGTCCCCGGAGTTCTCGGCCGCCGTATACGCCAGCGAAGCACTGCTCAGCGTGTCGGGCTGGGTGGCCGAGACTCCCTGCAGATACGCCGCGCATTCGCAGGAGTTGCCGGCTGGTGCCGCCACGCAGACCCGCTGCGATCTCGAGCCGCGATCGAGAAACAGGCCCGTGCTCTGCATTCCATTGGTGACGTTGTTGCACGAGTTCGCTGCAAAGACGGTGTGCCAGATCATGCCGTCGTTGACGTGCATGCCGAAGCGATTCCCCTGGACCGCCGAGCTTCCCGAGCAGGACGGCCACTGTGACTGTGTGGTGGGCAGGGGGAGGGTGATGTTGTTGATGGTGTTCTGGAACACCAGGCTGCTTTCCATGCCGTCCCAGCCTGTAGCGTCTGGTGGTGGACCGCCGAACCAACCGCGCGTGAAGACGATCGCGCCGTCTTGAGCTCCATCCGCCTGCGTAACTGTGTTATGACTTATCGAGACACCGTAGCCCAACAGTGGCGGCGGATAACCGGCGGTCGGCCCGGCGCCATAGACCGCTTCGATGCCGGAGAAGCTGCAGTTGGACGCGTACGCGTATTCGCCGTCGATGGTATTCCCGCGGATGTCCACGAAGTTCTGGAATTTCGTGTCGGGTATGACGGAGTACGTGGGATCGTTCACGGTGTAGCCCAGTCCGAGCGAGATGCCGCTGCTGTCGTACTGCTGGTTGCCCTCGACGGCCATGTCAGTCGAGTTTGCGTCCAACTGAATGAGACCTCCAGCCGGCTTCGTGACGTTGGATTTCTGGCACAGCGGCGTGCGCTGGTCGACGTAGTTGTCGACGACGTAGACCTGCCAGGTGCTCTTCGCAATAGTGATCTGACTCGTCGGCTGTGGCGGTACATCCCAGGCCGGGTAGACGGTCAAGGTAATCGGCCCGCTCCCGGAATAGGACGTGATTTTGCGCGCCTGTCCTTCACCCGGACCTTGCGCGATCGTGACCCAGAAACCGGTGAAGTTCCCGTAGCCGGCCGGGTAGGCGCTGACATCGGACTGACTTACGAACGGCCCCGCCACGGTGACCGAAGTGGCGGCGGACGCCCGGGGCCGCTGCCTCGAGGGCAGCGCGGCGAAATTGTG
>FTGV01001507.1_pt1 | contig 7774 bp, 4 predicted proteins | sample 1640791 | NCBI WGS metagenome assembly FTGV01 (sample SAMEA3914789, study PRJEB12502) | metagenome | biome: forest; material: soil | place: Canada | collected 2011-07-03 | depth 0.3 m | reverse complement strand
TGTAGAGCGCATTGACGCCCTGGGCCTCATTGCCCTTGCCCGTCGTGTTCGAATACAGGGCGCCAACTCCGAATGCCGTGTTGTTCGCCCCTGTCGTGTTGCCGTAAAGCGCCTGGAATCCGCTGGCGGTGTTCTGGTCGCCGGTATTGGAATAGAGAGCGTCGCTGCCGACAGCGGTGTTGTTGTTGCCAACCTCGTTGAGGCGCAGCGCGCCAGCCCCGATCGCGGTGTTGGAAGCTCCGGTCGTGTTATAAAATAGAGATTCGAATCCGATGGCGGTGTTGTAGAAGCCGCTGGAATTTCCGGCAAGCGCGGCGTAGCCAACCGCCGTATTGAAGTAGCCCGTCGAGTTCAGATAAAGCGCTGCCCAGCCGAAGGCGCTGTTCGCGTTCCCGCCGCTCGTGGATGGGGTCACGTAGTACAGGGCGGCGGTGCCCGAAGCGGTATTGCCACTGGCGTCCGATTGCACCACGTCCGGCGGCTGCTGGGCATAAGCGGACGGCATGGCGGCCGCCAGCCCGATGATCGATACGAGAATTCCTGAGCGCAGATTCCATCGGTTCATTGTGACTGTTCCTCGACATGTTCTGTCGGGGATGCAGTTGCGAAATCCGGTGCTTTATTACTCGAGCACGGCAGGAATATTTTGGACTGGCTTTTTTGTCAGTGTCCGGGTGCCCGTGCGTGCTGGACGCTTTCCAATAGTGTTTGTGCCGTGTCGTGACGAGGATCGTCGGAAGGAACCTTCGCAAGCTCCGTCTCTGCGTCCGTCAACATTCCTGCCTGCGCATATAGGACCCCGAGCACCAGGTGGGCATCTGCGTGCGCTTGGCGGAACCGCTCGAGCTCAGCTGCTTGCGGCTGCTGCAGGATCTGTATCCTAGCCTCGGCAGAGGGCGGTCTTGGCGAGATGACGGTGGTACCGTCTTTCATCTTTGCAGTGACCTGCCACTGGTAGATATGCCCGCGTTGCAGCGCCTGTGCGGGCTGCCATTGCGTGGCATATAACGTAGGGCTGCTCTGTGCCTCATGTAGCTCTGCATCGAAAATCGCCACGGCGTAGCTGGTCGCACCCTTCAATGGTTGCCAGCGAAAGTTCGGGCGTGCCTCGATAACGACTTCTCCGACAGGTGCCAGAACGGCGAATCGCGCACCGCCGTCCGATGATCCAAGGAGGGTTTGTGCCTGCCCGCGCAGTCCTGCGACTTCCGTGGGGAAATCGAGCTCGCGACGCTCAATCGCCTTGGCGACCGCGAGCCGCGCCTGCGGCGGCAAGGTGGCAATTTCGGGAGCAACCTGCGAGTCGTCGATCCTGACAGGACCGTTACCCCGCGCGACTCGCGCCACATCCACGTTGTTCCGCGAAGGTCCGCCGCGCGTCTGCCACAGATAGATGAGAAGGCCAGCAAGGCCGAGCGCCGCAACTGCTGCTGCCTGCCGCAACGGGAGTACTCGACGTTGCCGGAGCTCGGGCCGGACAACCGGCGTTGCCGCTGGGTGTTGCATTTGCCGCCTGAAATCCTCCAGGTCTAGAACCTCCTGTGCGCACGTTTGGCAAACGCTCACATGGGCGCGTACGTCATCCATCCGACCCGGCGACAACGTGCAATCGACGTACGCTTCCATCTGCTCGTATGCGAGGTGCTCGGTCGCTGCATACTCGATGCCGTAACCGTCCGCCAGGCGCTTTCGGCAGGACGCGCACTCGTGCGCATGATCGTCCATCCGCAGAAGCTCTTGCGCCGTATTGAGCTTGTTCCGGTAGCGGACAATTTCTTCGTCTGAGAGGTGGTCGGACACCTACCCATTCTCTCCCGTCCCACGCCACGGCGCCATTCTCCTGGCGAGCCGCTCCCGCGCCGATTTGCGAAGGTTGATCACCTGCTGACGCGAGACGCGCAACAGCGCTCCGATCGACAGGTCATCCAGTGGCAGGGTGTTCCAGATCTCGGCAAGTTTTTCCGGCGCGATCTCGAGCACGCCGGCGATCTCCCGGAGGCTTGCGATTCCGGTCAGCGGGAGCAGGGTAAGCGCGTCGCGTCTTTGCACGTCGCGCAGATTCAATAGCAGCGCGACCCGCTGAGGCCGGGGCAGGCCGCAAATCTCCGTCCACAGTCTTTCAAGCGAGGAACGTGCGTCGATCAGGGTGATGGCGTCTGCGGAAGCAGTCGCCAACGGATCTCCGACGGACGCGTCGTTCTCTTCGCGGTGACTCGCAGTGGTATCGACATCATGGACGCCGTACAAGGACGCTAGTGTCTTGATGAGCTCATCGAGCGCGATGGGATGGCCTCGCCACTTTAGAAGCACCTGAACGAGGTCGGCCGGCTTCATTCGTGCGATATTTCGGCCACGCAGGCTGGATCGGTTGAGTTCATCCAGGTTCACGGGCTCCAACGCCCGACGATCGACACTCCTGAAAGTCACATTCGTCCAGGAGGCGAGCCCACATAGCAACTGCTCGCCATCGCTCTCCCAAAGCGCAAATTGCGGATCATGCCTCAGCAGATAGCGAATCCGATTCTTCAGGCGGGTGTACTGGGGATATTTCCGGCGCAGCAACTGGTTACAACAGTTCTGGGTGATTCCGGCGACATACGCCGCGAAATTCTCGATCGATGCGCCCAGTGTTGCCGGGTTCTTGAGGCGCAAAATCAACTGCAAGGCCACGGTGCTACGGACATCTTCCTCGTCGTGCCCGTGGTAAGTCTGTCCGCGGAAAGAGGCGGAGAACAGCTTCAGCCGCGTGACCCTGGCTATTACGGGCTCCGCGTGATCGCGCAGAAGTTTCCCCAGAAGATGTCCTGCCGCCTCGGATCTCCCGCACTTCACGGCATCGGTGTAGTCGGTGAGGAGCGCCTCAGGAGATTCCTTGGCCTGCGGATCGATCCTCTGGGTCAGTGACGGAGTGCGCCCATCATCGGGCAAGCCGCCGTCGTATGGCGGGACGCTATCTGTATCTACATCCAGCGGGGCCTTGAGTCGCGCGCCCCTATCCATGCGACCGACCGGCCTCTCGAGTCCAGACGCAGCCTGCCATCTGGGTATGGCCACTTGGTGGCAGGCGCGCACGACTGGTCACGACACTCTTGCCGCTTCCGTCGCGGGGAAGCGGCTTTGTCGTGATGTCGCGCATCCTTCGCTTTCCTGTTGATCCCGACCTCGCGCCCGCTCGACGCTTGCGAATACTTTGCATCCCACGAGTAATAAGTCGCTGCCTCAGTCGACACATTACACCAGATGCGCGTTGTTTGGCGTTGACGCGCGATTTCGGGTTTGCCGGTGGACCTGACGCGCGCGCTTGCACGTAAACAAAAGCGGCACCCTTAGGCAGCTGTGGTCTGCGCCAGGGTTAGCACATTCAGACTAACGTCCCGGGTGGGATGCGCACTGCCTGAACTGTGGGTCTGTCGTACGCCGCCGGGACCGGATAGGGTGGGCGCAAGCCATGTGAGTCAATCGAGGCGCAGGTGTTGTTGCAAGCGAAGAGTCGAACGCGAGCTGCCGGGCCAATTGCATGGGTCATTTTGTTTGAAGTCAACGCCGCTACGTTGAGCCGGTCGCGATGGCGCGCGGTTTGGCTTGCGATGATCTGCTCGTTCTGCGGGCTCTTCTCGAGCGCAGCTGCCGGCACCGCCGCGCCTGAGGAGCCCGAAGCCTACAAGAACCTGGCGGCCCGACTGATTGAAGCTCCTACCGAGGTGGAGCGCGCCGCGATTCTTCAGGCCAACAGTAAACTCGTGTCGGCATCGCTGGAGTCCTCCCTGGGTGATCTGGCCGAGGCTCACCGTTCGCGAGGCGAAATTGCCGCAGCGACGGCGGGCTTTCGGCTGATGCAGCAGGTCGCAGAAACCAACGGCCATGGTGATGGCGTGGCGTTTGCGCTGCGCAGTCTTGGAGCCATCGCACGCTTGCAGCAAAGATACGCCGAGGCGCTGGACTACTTTCAAAAGAGCCTGGAAATCGCGCAACGTCTGGGGGATCAGAAGCTGATTGCGTCCGTTCTGTTGAGCATGGGCGCCTCCTATGCGGAACAGAGCGACTATGACAAAGCCTTTGAAGCCCTCAGCCAAAGCCTGCGCATTGACGAGGCTATCGGCAATCAACGCTCGGCCGCCCGGGCACTCATGAACCTTGGAGCGCTGACACAAGAGCACCAGGGAAATGGTCGTGCCGCGCTCGAGTATTACCAACGGGCGCTCGCAATCGACGAAGCCGACACTCCTCCGGCTACGGTAGATATCGCGAAGGTGTTGCTCAACATCGGATCGCTGTACGCGGATCAGGGGGACTATGCCCGCGCGCTGCAACACTATAGACGCAGCCTCGTATTGCTGGGAACAGACCGGGAGACCAGGGTGAGGGCGCTTCTGCTCCAGGACATCGCCCGGACTTACGAATCGCAGGGCGAGCCTGCACGCGCGCTGGACTACGCTGGCAGGGCCGTCGCCCTGGGTAAGAGCGTCGGTGACAAGATGGATGTCGCAGCCGCCTATGCCACGATTGCCGAAAGCCAAGCCAATCGGGAGCGGTATACACAAAGCCTGGAGGCCTACCGGAAGAGCCTGGCGCTCCTGGAGGAAGGCGGTAACCGGCGCGCGATCGCCAACACACTGACCATGATGGGCGATGTGCAGCTGCGGCGACGAAGCTATGCGGACGCAGCGGCCGCGCTTCAGAAAGCGCTGGATATCGGCGAAAGCGTTGGAATACCCGGCGTTACGGCGCGAACCTATGTGACTCTTGCGAAAGTGCGGTACCAGCAGGGGGATTTCGGCGGCGCTCTCGCGCTTGCAACGCACGCGTCGGCGGTGGCTCGCACAGCCGAGTTGCGCGAGACCCTGTGGACGTCCCGTATGATGGAAGGTCGGGCGTACCGCGCGCTCGGCAATCCGACCGAGGCCCGCGAGGCTTTTGACGAGGCCATCGCCACCGTCGAAACACTGCGCGGCCAGATGGCAAGCGGGCAAGAATTGCAATCTAACTTCTTCCAGAGTGCGGTGGCCCCCTATCAGGAGATGGTTGGGCTGCTGGTCGCACAAAAGCAGTTTGCAGACGCGCTTGGCTATGCGGAGCGTGCCAAAGGGCGGGCGCTTCTGGATGTGCTCGTCGACGGGCGAGTCAACATCACCAAGGCAATGACTCTGCCGGAACAGGAGCGGGAGGACGAGTTGCAGAACCAGCTCGCCTCCTTTAATCGCCGGATTCAGATGGAAACGGCAAAGTCGCCGAGCGACGCGCAGCGCCTGGCGGAATTGCGCGCGCATCTCGAACAGGCTCGGCTGGCGTACGGTGATTTTCAGGCCGACCTCTATGTCACTCATCCCGAGCTCAAAGTTCAACGCGGGCAGGTTCAATCGATCACGATGGATGAAGCTGGGCGTCTTCTGCCGGATACGCACTCCGCGCTGCTCGAGTATGTGGTTGCGGACGATAAGAGCTACCTGTTTGTGTTGACACGGCGGCCCAGTGATGGCGGTGTCGATCTGAAGGTTCGCGCGCTCGCCATTGCGGCAAGAGACCTCGCGAGGCTGGCGCAGAAGTTCAGACAGCAGCTCGCGGAGCGCGATCTGGGTTTTCGACCCGCAGCCGCGGAGTTGTTCGAGCTCCTGCTCGGTCCCGCCCGGAGGCAGCTCGCGGGCAAGACGGCGGTGGTCATCGTGCCGGACGGATCTTTATGGGACCTGCCGTTTCAGGCTCTGTTGGAGGAGAGTGACCGCTACTTCGTTGAGAATCATGCGATCGCCTACGCGCCATCCCTTACAGTGCTGCGCGAAATGACCCGTTTGCACGCGCAGAAGCACGAGGAACGAGGTGCTTCGGATTCCTTTACGTTGCTTGCCATGGCTGATCCTGAGCTGCCCGCCGGCGAAGCGGGTCAAGGTGATGCGGAAGGTCAAACAGCCGTAACACTAGCATACCGCGGTGAAAAGCTGCAGCCATTGCCGGAGGCGAGAGTTGAAATGGCGGAGCTGCAAAGGTTGTACGGCAGAGAGCAAAGTGAGGTGTACAGCGGGGCTGATGCGCGCGAAAGCAGGTTCAAGTCGGAAGCAGGCAAATTCCGGATCCTGCATTTGGCCACGCACGGAATTCTCGACAACGCGAGTCCGATGTATTCGAGCGTACTTCTCTCCGCGGAAGATGACGGCAGGGAAGACGGCGTGCTGGAGGCGCGGGAGATCATGCAGATGGATTTGAAGGCGGATCTGGTCGTGCTGTCAGCCTGCGAGACGGCAAGAGGTCGCATCAGCGCGGGAGAGGGGGTGATCGGCCTGACGTGGGCTCTTTTCGTTGCCGGCGCACCGACCACCGTGGTGAGTCAATGGAAAGTGGAAACCGCCAGCACCGCGGCTCTGATGCTCGCGTTCCACCGCGCTTTGAAGTCTGAGTCGCGCGGCAACGGCTCAGTATTCTCTACCGCCCGAGCCCTGCAACGCGCGGAGTTGCAGATATTTCGCAGCCGGCGGTACGTACATCCCTTCTACTGGGCGGGGTTCGTCTTGGTAGGTGATCCCAACTAGTGCGGCTTGCCGTGTTTTTTTGCTCGAGCTTTGCGTCCGCTTTATGGGCGAGCCGTTTCGCGCCAATGATCCATGTAGGGAACGAGTTCGGGAGGCAATGTTTCGCGGAATTCGTCGTCGAAAATCATTGATTCACGTGGAACCCGGTTCGTAGTATTCAACGGCTATTTCGGCGTCAGTATCGATCAAATCGGATTCCGTAGCGGATCATAGGGGAGGGTCTTTCTGGCGAGGATAACCCTCCCGTCCAAAGTAAACGGAACGTCGGCGCGTTCGACCACTCGCGGCCACGCGGCGCCGAACTCCTCGAAAGAATCCCCGAGGGTCTCCACGGATTGAAACCCCACCTCACGAAGCTCCTGCGTGAGTTGCGCATGGCTGATGATCCGCATTTCGAGAATCTGCCCTGGGCCGCCATGAAAGCGCGGTTCTGCATCGAAGCCCAACTCGCCGAGCGTCGTCTCGTAGACCACCGTGTATCGCTCGCCAAAGTTCACGGTCTGATAACTGCGCAGCGAAGGGTATCGCTCTACCGAGGTCGACAACGCAAAGGTGGGGGCCGACAGGATCAAAAACCCGTTCGGGGCGAGTGTGTCGTAGAAATTGCGCAACGTGACCGCGGGAGGGTCGAAGGTGTGCTCGATGACGTCGCTACAGATGATGAAGGAGGAGCCGCTGAACGGCTCCAAGGTAGTGCGGTTCGTGATGTCGACGTGAGGCTCAGTGTGCAGGAACGTGTTTTTGTAGCCGAAAAGCTGACTCAGCCTCGAGGCGTAGATATCCGAGTCGGAACAGCCGAAGCCGCGAATGGCGGGATCTGACTTGACCTCGCTCAGGCACTGGAAGCGCCCCGTCAGCCCGTACGCGAGGCCGAGGATGATCGCCCTGAACCGCGCATTGGATCCGCACCCTGCGCAAGGTATCAGTTCGCGATGGACCTGAGCGCCGCCGTTGCTATTCGCCGCGCCACAGATATTACAGGTATACGTCGACATCCCATGTCCATTTCCGTCGGGGGCTAGATTATGCCCTGGTATCGTCCTGGATCACAGCCTTGGCGCGCGCCTCGTCGCCGAGGATCGCCCGCTGACAATGTAGGCGGTAAGCCGCCGATGCTCAGCGATTCCGCACCCGCTGCGCCGGAGCAGGCAGTGCTCTCAAGCTTTTGAACATCGAAAATACCCAGGGTCGGACGGCCAACAGGGCCGCCACGCTGCGTTTGTCTCTGGGCGGCACGGTGCGATCGAGCTCCG
>FTGV01001108.1_pt1 | contig 8018 bp, 3 predicted proteins | sample 1640791 | NCBI WGS metagenome assembly FTGV01 (sample SAMEA3914789, study PRJEB12502) | metagenome | biome: forest; material: soil | place: Canada | collected 2011-07-03 | depth 0.3 m | reverse complement strand
GCTCTGGCCGATGCCGCGGATGAATATCTGCGCGACCGGTCCGTTGGTGGTGGTACCGGCGGTGATGTTGACGTTCGGAGCGACGCCGTTGAGGTCGGTGACGCTGGTCAGGGACCGGTCGCGCAGATATTCATCCGCGGCATCGGCCAGAGCGACGGCCACCCGGGGCTGGAGCCCGGCGTCGGGCTGTATGTCGATGACGTCTATCACGGCGTCATGTTGGGCTCGGAGATGGACCTCACCGACCTCGATAGAGTCGAAGTGCTGCGCGGCCCGCAGGGCACACTGTCCGGGAAGAATTCCATCGGCGGCGCCATCAAGCTCTTCTCGAAGAAACCGGGCGACGATACCGACGGCTATGCCGAAGCCAGTTACGGCTCATTCAACCGGATCAACCTTCGGGCCGGCGGAAATTTCACACTGATCGAGAATAAACTCTACGTGCGCGTCTCCGGCACGTCGAAGTTCGCCGACGGCTACATGACCCGTCTCGATTACGGTTGTGTGAATCCCGGGTCGTCCAGTATTTTCCAGGGCGGCCTGGCCTCGGGCTGCAAGCTGGGCACCGAAGGCGGCCAGGATCTCCATGGGGCACGCGTCGCGGTGCGCTGGGTTCCCAACGACAGCATCGAGAACAACCTCATCGCCAGTGTCACCGCCGATCGTTCCGAGGTGCCCGCGCTGAAGCTGTTGTACTCCAACAATTCACAGAAATTCCCGAACGGTCAGCCGTACATTCCCGGCGGCGGCTCCCAGTTCATCACCGGACCGACCTCGTATACGACTTACGCGACGTACGGCGTGCTGAGTTTCACCGACCCGCCGGCCTACACTGGCAAGCCCGGCGCCGGCACGCACGCCGCGGTCTCATTACCGACCACCAACCCGACCAATTACTACGGCGTGACTGATACGTTCACGTGGAAGCTCGCGGAAAGCTACTCGTTGACGGCCATCACGGGCTACCTGCGTTACAACGGCGCGTTCGTGAGCGAGATCGGCGACTCGCCCTATCCGACGCAGGTTCTGGATGACACCTGGTCCGAGCGCCAGTTTACCGAGGAGGTCCGCTTTAACGGCACGACCTTCGGTGTACTCGACTGGACGGCCGGCGGTTTCTATTACAACGAGCACGCCCTGTTCGGCGGATTGAAACTGTTATCTCCAGGACTTGCCTCAGAAACCTTGTTCACCGGTAACGACCCGATCACCTCGGAAAGCAAGTCGGGTTTCTTGCACGGCGTGTACCACGCTACCGACGCCCTCAGCCTGATCGCAGGTGTTCGTTACACCTCGGAGTCGAAGGATTACACGTTCCAACGCCTCAATCCGTACGACGCAGCCCTACCCAGCTACACGCCCGTGGGACCGCTGAACAATACCACCGGGTCGTACTCCGGCAGTCATACGGACTATCGCGCGGGCCTGGAGTACCAGTGGGCGCCGACCCTCATGACGTACGCACAGTATTCCACGGGGTTCCGCGGCGGCGGTGTCAACCCGCGCCCGTTCATCCCGCAGCAGGAGGTCCCGTTCCAGCCGGAAACTCTGCACACTGCGGAGATCGGCGTGAAGAGCCACCTGTTCGATCGCAGCCTGCTGCTGAACGTGTCGGCGTTCTACAGCAAGTACGACAACATGTTGTTCACCAATTCGAGCCCGACGGTGATCAATGGCGTGCTTCTGAGCGCCCTGAACCTGACACCCGTCAACGTCGGCTCCTCCGACATCAAAGGTGCGGAGGCGGAGTTTCAATGGCGCCCGGTCGGCGCGTTGCAGATCGATGGGTCCGCCAGCTATTTGAATTTCAAGCTGACGTCCATCAACCAGTCTGCCGCGACGATCTCCGGCGTGAGCCTCAACACAAAGGAGCCCTACGCTCCCGGCCGCATGGGCAGCCTCGGCGTGCAATACACCCTCGCGTTGGGGACCTTGGGCTCGCTCATCCCCCGCGTGGATGGGCAATATCAGTCATCCTTCTATACGGACATCACCAACACCCCGCTGGGCCAGGTTTCAGGCCGCACGTTGATGAACGCCCACCTCACGTGGCGTTCGCCGAAGGACGATTGGGAAGGTGCGTTCGCCGTGACCAACGTCGCGGACCGGTTCTATTACATCAACAAGGTGAACTCGGTGGCTCCGACCTTCGTCACCCAGGGCCAGCCGGGCGCTCCGCGGGAGTGGCTGGTCACGGTGCGTCGGAACTTCTGATCCAAAGAGGGGGGCGCGACATGCGATTGAAGCTGATGTTGAGTTGGGCAGCGTTGGGCGCCGGTGCGTTATTGTGGGGCAGCGCATTGGCCGCGGACGCCCCGGGAGTGCACCCGCAGAGCGATCCGGCAAAACGCTGTCTCGAGTTGAAAGGCTTCACCCAGCCGGGACTCGTGGTGGAGGAGCCGCAGTTCGTCCCGGCAGGACCCGCCGCGCCCGGTCCTGCAGGGGGTGGCTCGGGCGTAACCGCACAGTTACCCGCGCACTGCCTGTTTCGCGCGACGTTAGGGCCGCGCACCGGACCCGACGGTCAGCGGTTCGGCATCGGTTTCGAGCTGAGACTTCCCGCGCGCTGGAATGGTGGATTTGAATTCCAGGGAGGCGGTGGACTCGACGGCGTGCTGTCGCCGAGTTACGGCGCGACCGCGGGAGCCAATCCGCCCGGGCTCGCGCGCGGCTTCGCGGTGGCCTCCACGGATGGCGGGCATCGAAGCGGATCCATGATCGATCCGCACTTCGCCCTCGACCAACAGGCCCGCATCGACTACGCATACAACGCGGTCGACAAGACCACCTTGCTGGCGAAAGCCGTCATTGCGCGCTTCTACGGGCGCCCGCCCCAACACTCCTACTTCGTCGGCTGCTCCAACGGCGGGCGGCAAGCCATGATGGCCGCGCAACGTCTGCCGCTGGAGTTTGACGGCATCGTGGCCGGAGACCCCTCCTTCAGGCTGACTCGGACGAACGTGGCCGAGGCCTGGAACGAGATCGTGCTGGCGCGCGCGGCTCCACGGGACGCCGAGGGCCGTCCAATCATCAGCCAGGCGCTGTCCGAGCCGGACCTACACCTGGTGGCGACGGCGGTCCTCGAGGAGTGTGACGCCCACGATGGCCTGGTTGATGGAATGATCAACGACTACCGCGCCTGTCACTTCGACCCGGCCGTCCTGAGTTGTAAGGGAGCGAAGACCCCGCAGTGCCTGACCAACGAGCAGGTCGCAGCTCTGAAGAGCCTAATGGAAGGACCGCATGACTCACACGGGCGGCCCCTCTACGCCGCCTTCCCGTACGATGCCGGCATAGGCGCGCCCGCGTTCTACCGTATGCACTTCGGAACCTCCCCCACTGGGCAATCCAACTCGGCGGATGCGACGCTCGGCTTCGATTCCCTGCGCTTCTACAGCCTGACACCGCCCGATCCGTCGTTCGACCCCATGCGATTCGACTTCGATCGCGACCCGGCGCGGGTGCTCGAGACCTCGAAGTACAACGACGCCGACGCGACGTACCTGAGTACGTTTGCCGGTCACGGCAAGCTCATTCTGTATCATGGCCTGAGCGACCAGGGCCTTTCTCCACTCGACACCGCGGACTGGTACGAACGGGTGCGCAGTCGCAACCCTGGGCGGATCGAGGACTGGGCGCGTCTGTTCATGGTCCCGGGCATGACGCACTGTACGGGCGGACCCGCGACAGACCAGTTCGACATGCTGAGCGCGATCGAGGACTGGGTGGAGCACGCCCATCCTCCGGACCGGATTATCGCGCAGGGGAAGGCTTTCCCCGGCGTGACGCGGCCCCTGTGTCCGCACCCGCTCGTCGCCCGTTTCAAAGGCGGTGATCCGGCCAGCGAGAAGAGTTTCGCGTGCGAGAATTGACGGGCCACCTCAGAAGCAGGTTGGATCGCCCGCGTCATTTCGGCGGCCGGCACTCGAAGCTCGCCGCCTTCTCGGAATCACCCGAGCCCTTGTAGTGAGCATGTTGCGGATACGCGCACAGGGGCCGGCTGCGTTGCGGGAATGCCTTGCCGGTCGCGACCACAGCTTGTGGGGCATGCCCCTGCTCGACCCAACTCACGAGGGGCTCGAGCAGATCGAAACGATCGAGCGCCGCCGAGCCGCCGCCACAGTGGCTCATCCCCGGCACGAGAAACAGCCTGCTCCACCCCGAGACCGCCTCGAGGCCGCCGTTGTCCTGGGCGAGTTGTTCGTAATAGCGCACGGTCTCCTGTGCGGAGAACCAGGGATCGCTCACACCGTGGAAGAAGATGAGTTTGCCGCCGTGCCCGGAGAACGTGTTGAGTTGGGTCCAGGCGGCAGTATCTCCGACCGCTACATTAGCCGTGGCGGCGAGCCTCGCCTCCTGGTCGACATCCATCCGGGTCGCCGTAACGGGACCGCCCACGGGGCTCGCTCCAGGGTTGAGAAGACCGGGGATGCCCTGCGTGTCGGCAATGCCGGTATCGAACCAGAAGCCCGGGTAGACGGCGTTGCCATGAGAATCCTTCGGGCCCGCGAATCCCTTCGCCAGCGCCGCGGCCTGTTCCGGCAACAGACACGACGCAGCCTTCGGGCCTTTGCAGGCGAGCTCGGCGGGATCGAACCCGCAACCCTTCGGATCGAAGATCATCCCGTCGGCGATGCCGTCGTTGGCATCGCAAGCCTTCAGGACCGAGTCGATGACGAGCTTGCGGTCACTGTCCGACAGGGCGCGCGAGGTCTCCGGTCGGCCTTGGTCATCCTGCGGCGCAATCTGGTTGAGCGCAACCGTGATCCACTTGTCTGCCAGGTTGGAGTGGGTAGTCCGCATAGCCGGGGCGCCGGCAACGATGCCATCGAAGAAATCCGGATACCGCTGGGACATCAGCATCGCCTCGCGCCCACCGGTCGAGCATCCCATGAAGTACGAGTGCGCCGCTGCGCGCCCGTAGTGAGCCAACACGACCTGTTTGCCAACTTGGGCGACCTTGCCGACGGCCTGATATAGGAAATTCAGCGTCGCTTCCTGGTCCGCCAGGAAGCTCGGGTCAAACACGGTAGAGCTCTTATGACCGCTATCCGTAGTGACGACAGCGAAGCCGCGCGCCAGCGCCGGCACATCACCCGCTGCAACACTACCGATGGGCAGGGGGACATTGCCGTTGAGACCACCGCCGCCCTGCATCAGGAACCGACCATTCCAGTTCACGGGCATCGCCACCGCAAAGCCAATTGCGTAGGGCTTCCCATCCCGGCCGGTGCGCGGGTCGATGACGCCGTCGACGCGGCAGTAAGCGGGTAATTTCCCGGAAAAAGCCGGGCCGAAAGGTATCGGCGGCACGGGCCCCTCCGGGACCTCCACGGCCTGCTCGATGACCATGTTGAAGCCAGGCGCCTTGAACGAGGTGAGCGAGCCGCACGCCTGCGGTGCTCCGGCCTCGGCAGCCTGCGCAGCAGCGGTCGCCAGCAGCCACACAGCACCCACACAGGCGATGAGCGGCAAACTCGTTCTAAGCATCGCGAAATTCCCCTTCAACTCGTGCTCACGGTGAGCGTCCATCCTCGCCCGCCGTACCAAACAATGCAAGTTAGCCCACTGTCCCGGCCGGATCGCTGCGTGAGGCAGCGACCACCGCTCGCGTTTTGCCTGCCAATCCCGCAGCGGCCGCCGCCCCGAACAGCATTGGCAGCGACGCCGCGAGGAGCAGCCCGCGCAACGGGACATGCAACTCGATCATGACACCGCCCAGGACCTGGCCGACTATCGACCCCAACCGTCCCACGCCGAGCGCCCAGCCCACGGCCTTGGCCCGGAACTCGGTCGGATACGACATCCCGGCGGCGGCATTGTTGCCGAACTGGGCCCCGAGCACGGCCAGCCCTGTCACGAAGACCAGTGGCAGCAGCGCCGGACCGCTCATCCCCGTCAGCCCCAGGAGAGCGATCGAAGGGACCGCGACTCCAAACAACAGCGCAATGATGACGAACCCGTAGCGGTCCATCAGCATGCTCATGACGATGCCGCCGAGGGTCCCACCCACGTTGTAGAGCATCGCGATGAGTGAGATCTGCTCCCGGGACAGTCCGCTGGCCGCCCCGAGCAGTGGCAGCCAGGAGTTCAGGAAATAATGCGTCATGAGGGTGGCTGCGAAGCACACCCACAGAAGCGGTGTGACCTGCCTCAATCCGGGCCCGAACAATTGCCGCCAGCCGCTCCCCTGCGAGCTCTGTGCCGGCGCTACCGACCACTCCACCTCACCGGTGATGTTGAGATCAGGCCGCATGCGCCGGGCAATCGCGAGCAGCTCGGCAGGCCGTCGCCGGCTGACGGCGAGAAACCTGACCGACTCGGGCAGCAGGAGCCCGATGCCGCACGCGATCCCAGGAAGCACCAGAACAGGACATTCAGCGTGAACTTGCCAATTCGTTGCTCATCGACGAAACGGTCGAGAGAGATCTGCGCTCGCGAAGACATCGTTGCGGTGTTGCCTCAAAAAGTGTAGGCCGCGCGCAGGCCATACTGCCGGGGCGCGCCGTAGAAATAGTAATTCCCGTTGTAGAGGCCCTCACCGCTGCGGTAACGCGCAGCGGTCAGGTTGTTGCCGTAGACCTCAACATTCCAATTGCCGGCCGTTCGCAGCGTCAACAACGCCGCCAGCAACCCATGCGCAGGCAGGTAATCCGTGACGTGGGAATAAGTGAGGCTGGTGAACTGCCCACCGACGTACGCATAGTTCAGTCGCGGCGTGAGACTCGCACCCCGCGTAAGGTGAAACTCGTACTGCAGCCCGAGGTTATACGTCCACTGCGGCGAGTAGAGGTTGGGTCCGCTGGACGTCGTCGTAAGGTACGGCGTGTAATCGAAACAACTCGCCGACGACGCAACGCCAGGCCCGCACTGTGGCAGATTGCTGGCGCTCGTGGGCAAGAGGTGACTGTTGATGAATACGCCGGGGCTCGGCAGCTTGGAGTGGACGAAGGCCACGCCGGCATCCGCGCTCCACCCTGCCAAACGCCCCTGCAAGGAGCCCTCGATGCCATCGATCGTGGCCGTCGGCAGATTCGTGACACCGACGCCCCCGGTAGACAGCTGCAGCTCCTGGAATTGGAAGTTCTGGTACCGGTAGTAGAACCCGCCGAGCTGGGTTCGCAGGTGGTTGTCGAGAACCGAGGACTTCCAGCCGACCTCGTAGTCCCACACCGTCTCGGGACCGAAGTTCGAGGTCGGGGAGTTGAAGCCACCGGGCTTGTAGCCGCGCGCGACGAAAGCATAAACGAGGTCGTTGCCGCTGATGTTGTAGTCGAGAGCGACCTTGCCGGTGACCCTGCCGTCGCTCTCGGTGCCCGCAGTGGAGCCGACCTTGCAACCGTTCCAGGGTGCCGGCGGCGGGGCGCCGTTGCCGCACGCCGCCCCGGGCAACTCCAGGGAGACGAAGCCGTTGCTGATGGCATTATAGGTGGAGTAGCGCACGCCGGTCTGCAGCTCCCAGCGCGCGGACAGCTTGAAATTCATCTGGCCGAACCAACCGGTCGTCGTTTTCTTTTGCGGACTGTAGACGTAGAGCGTCGGACCGTTCGGTCCGGTCGTGCCGGTCTGATAGATGTCGACGTCGATGTTATTGCGAGCGAAGTATCCGCCGACGACCCAGTTGTGGCGCTCTACCTCAGGTGACAGCAGGTTGATTTCCTGTGTCCATTGCTGTCCGCGGACGTGCTGGTCGTAGGTCACGCGGGGCGCTGCCAGCGTGTTGACGGCGGTCCCGTCATAGTCCTCGTAGTTGTGCACCGGCTTGTCGATGTAGCCGGACTGGGAGCGCAGCGTGATGCCGTCACCGAACTCGTACCGCAGCTCCAGGTTGGTGGTCAATTCGGTCTCGTGGTTGAGATTATCCGGCGTGTCGTAGCCGAGCACGAACGGATCGGCGGGGGCGTAAGCCGCGTACTTCGTGCCGGGCACGGGCGTGACGGCGTACCCGCCGGTGTTGCGTTCGAGGAACTCGAGCTTGGCGAGCGCCTTCCAGGCGCTCGCCAAGCTCGAGTTCCTCG
>FTGV01001611.1_pt1 | contig 8046 bp, 10 predicted proteins | sample 1640791 | NCBI WGS metagenome assembly FTGV01 (sample SAMEA3914789, study PRJEB12502) | metagenome | biome: forest; material: soil | place: Canada | collected 2011-07-03 | depth 0.3 m | reverse complement strand
GCTGAGAAGCCTCACCCCGAGGCGCTCACCGATCGCGACGAGCTGCCCCTTGCCGACGCAGCGTTGCTCGACCCAGATCGAGACCGCCTGCTCGTCAACACGTTGACCGAGATCGATGACCGCCCCGGGCGCGAGATTCGCCATCTCGGCCAGCGAGGCATTCCACTGCGCCAGCTCGAAACGCAGGCTGACGGGGATCTCGCCGAACCCGGCCTCCTCGAGCGGCGCCGCATCCGCATCGGTGCGCGTCATGTTCATCTTTCCTCCGAACTCGACCAGTTGCAGTTGTCCGCCGCGCAGGGCTAAACGCCCCGCGTGACGGCGAGCGCGGCCCACACCTAACCAGCACTCCAACGAATTTGCAGTGCGGGCGATATCCTCGACGAGGACGACGTCTTGCTCTTCGAGCGCACGCGCCTCGGCTACCGGCAGCTTCGTGGTGCCGGCGACCGCTGCCCATCGCAGGCGAAAATGAATCGGCAGCGGGCGCGCATCACTCATCTCACGCTGGCTCACCTCAGCGAGAGCACGCAGCAACTCTGCATTGCGCTCCGGGTCCGGATCGATGAACCCCAGGAACCCTCGCGTCGCCGGCCCGGACGGATCACGGCCGAGCTCGAACCCCAAGCACTCCGGCGAAACTGTCATGTTGGAATCGGGCCTGACCTCCAGCACTTCGAGACCGAGTTGCGTCAGAGCCTCCAACTCCTCCCACAAGGGAGTGCCCAGTCCGTTCAAATAAGCGGCGCGCAGCGGCGCCGGCAGTTCGGGCCGCCCCGCATCCACGGCGCCTCCAAAGGGGGCGAGGCTCTCGATCCCCAACATCACCTCGGTTCCGCCCAGGTGTAAGCGCATCTCCACGCCGCTCATCGGGCCGGTAATGCAATGCCACCGGAATCGCCAGCGGGAACCGCCGATAGCGCGGAGAAGCGCCCTGCGACCATACAGAGGCGCCAGAGCCGCGGCCTGCTCTGAAATGGTGATCAGCCGTGGTGAGCTGATCAGGGGTGTCGCAATGAGCTCGCTCACTGGGGCGAGCTCAGCCACTTCCAGCCGGCTCATCGTTTTCAGCCCGGCCGAGTGCGATGTTGGCGCCCACTCGCTCTTCGGCGCGTGCCTCGTCCTCGCGCTCGAGCTGCAAGCGCCGGTGTATCTTCACTTCTTCCTGCCACTTGGAATACACAGTGTCGCGACGCTGGGCCTCACGCCAATAGCTCGCTCGGGCCTCATCAGCGGCAGCCTGCGCGCGGTCGCGTTGCATCTTCGCGCGGCGAACGGGCGTCGCCGCCTCCCGCGCCTTCAGACGTGCGCCGGTGGCATAACCGAGCAGTTGCTGGGCTTGCTCGGCACTGAAGACCGCCCCGTCACCCTCTCGCAAGCGAGCAGCAAGCGATTCACTCACTTGCACGGCGAGCTGCTCGTATTGCGCTTGGCGACGCAATGCCTGATCGAGACCCGCTTGCGCGCGCGCCTCCACTTGCCGCCTCTGCGAGACTTCATTCAGCGCAAGCCGGGCGCGCAAATCGCGCACCCGGGTCAAAATCCGCCACTGGTCAGCCACGCGACGGTTCTCCCACGAGGCTCGTCAACGCATTGACCGCTGACTGCGCGTTGCTGATTTCGTCCGGACGCTGCTGCAAAAAGCGGCGCAACTCAGGCATGTGAGCCACGGCCTCATCGGCCTCGGCATCCGCTCCCTGTTTGTATTCACCCATCTGCAACAGCAATTCAATCTCGCGGAACTTGGCCAGCCAGGCGCGAACTCGGGCAGCGGCGTCTTGCTGCGCGGCGGGGGTGATGGCCGGCATCACGCGCGAGAGGCTGGCCAGCACATCGATTGCCGGGAACTGGTGCGCCTGCGCCTGGACACGTGACAGCTGCAGATGGCCATCGAGCAGCGATCTCACTTCCTCCGAAATGGGGTCGCTCTCCTCGTCTCCTTCGATCAGCAACGTGTAAAAGGCGGTAATCGCGCCGCGATCGTCGTTGCCGGCGCGCTCCAGCAGTCGCGGTAGCGCAGCAAACACCGATGGTGGAAATCCTCGTCGCGTAGGCGTTTCCCCGCTCGCCAAACCGATGTCGCGCAGTGCGCGCGTATAGCGCGTGATTGAATCAACCAACAGCAGTACGTGCTTGCCCTCGCGCCGAAAGCCTTCGGCAATTGCGGTTGCGACCTGCGCACATTTGGCGCGCTCGACGGCCGGCCGATCCGACGTGGAGACTACGACCACCGAGCGTGCCAAACCTTTCGGCCCGAGAGTATGGCTCAAAAACTCACCAACCTCGCGGCCACGCTCGCCGATCAGTGCGACAACATTGACGTCTGCCCGCGTTCCTCGGGCCAACATTCCCATCAACGTCGTCTTGCCAACGCCCACCGGTGCAACCACGCCGACGCGCTGGCCTTCTCCGATCGTCAACAGAGTATCGATCGCACGTACACCTGTCTCGCACACGCGGCTGACGGGCTTGCGCGATAGCGCCGGAGGCGGATCGGCGTCGACCGGCTCCGGTTTCGCTCCAACTACTGGGCCACGGCCATCCAGGGGATTGCCGAATCCGTCCAGCACTCGGCCCAGCAGCGCGCCACCAGTCGGTACCGCAAACCGGCGCCGGGTCGCGATGACCTCGGCGTCGATCGACAATCCGGTGATATCCCCGAACGGCGTCAGGATCGCAGCTCCGCTTCGAAAGCCCACCACCTCGGCGTAAAGCGCATGGTTCTGCCGTACACGCAGCTCGCATAGCTCGCCGACGCTCGCCCGTACACCAACAGCCTTCACGAGAGTGCCCAATATTTCGGTGACCCTGCCACGCTCCTCGATAGTAGAGACGTCGCGCAACGCCGCGCGCAGCGGATCCAGAGCCGCCGCGATGTCGAGACTCGATGCGGGCTGCCCGGCTGTCGATCGGGCTCCGTTGCTCATACTCAAGTCCCCCGCCCCGTGGCCGCGCCGACCATCCGGTGGGCCGCTTCCGCGGTGGCGGCGCGGATTGCCTGAAGCTGTGTGCTCAGACTCGCGTCAACTTTTCCCAGGTCCGATTCCAACACACAGCCGTCCTCCGGCAGGAAGGCATCGGCGACGACACGGGCGAGCTTGCCGAGGCCGGTGTTCCGACTGAGTTCGAGCAGCGCGTCCTCGGCGACCCGCACTGCATCCGGATGCACGCGCAGCCGCGCCCAGCTCGCGCCCCGGAGCGAGCCTTGAATCAACTCCATCGCTCGCGCCATGAGCGCCTCGCGGTCGAGTCCCTTGGCCAGCAGTGTCACGGCATCGACAACCATCTCCGCCAGCGCCGGCTGCATGGACTTCAGCAGCGCCAGCCGTTCGACCTCCACGAGTGTCCAGCGCTCGGCGGCGTCGTGTTCCGCTTTCGCCAAGCCCTTGCGGTAGGCATCCTCAGTAGCCTTCGCACAGACGCTCTGTAAGTTACGCAGCGTGGAGGCGATCTCGCCTTGCGCGCGCACGTAGGCGTGAGTGATGTGCTCGATCACCGTCGCTTCGCCGCGCTTCAGCACATTGCGGTCCGTCGCGAGCCGGTAGTCCGGGCGATCGATCAGAAACACCAAGCCCATTGCGGGAACCTCCGAGGAATCAGTCGGTCGCACAGGAGCTCGAGCGCACGACGGGAGTGCGCAGGCTCGAGCGGCGGTGCATCGCCAAGCGCCCTCGCCCGGTCAAAATAGAGCTCCGCCCGGGCGCGAACCGCACGCCAGGTGGGCAGCAGCAGCGCGAGCAGGGTGCGTGCGCCGTGATCTTTCAGCTCCGCGGCCAGGTCGATCGGAGCATCACGCTCGAAGCTCACGAGGGCCGACTTGTAGTGGAAAGCGCCCTCCGGCACTTCTTCGATGGCAAAGCGAACGGCTTCCCGATCGACTTTCTCGTACAGGGCGCGCAGGTGCCGCGCATCGATCACCCGCACGAGCCACTCACGATGCATGCATAGGGCGACCTCGAGCGCCAGCCGCTCCAGAGCAGGACCATCGAGCAACCATATCCGCTTCGGCAGCTCGCCCATCTCCCAATCCATCTCCCCCTGCAGGCCGAGCTCTTCCAACAGCCAACAGGAAAGCCCCGGCTCGGAGCGGTCGGTGGCCCGGCCGCCGGCCGCGAATATCGCCTCACTCAGGGTTCGTTCGCTCGACAGCGCCCCGAACCAACTTCGGTGGGCGAAGCGCGCGGGGTGCAAGTTGAACTCGACCAGGCGCACAGCCCGCCTGGCCGCTGCAGGCGCCGCATGCGCGTCATCGGACATGGAACGTCCACGGCCGCTGGCTAGAGGAATTGACGCCGCTCGCGGCCGGAGATGCACCCGCCGGCCCATAACGGTTCCACACATAGCCCAACCGGGCAAGCGCCAACAGTGACAGCATGCCGAAGCCCCCAATTACCGCCTTCATAGGGCCGCGGTTGGAATCCGCGCTCGGCGGCGCATCCACTCGCGGGAGCCCCTCCGCTGCCACGAAGGTAAGAGAGATGTTCTCGTACGTGAGCCCCTCGATACTGCGCATGACGAGGTTCTTGATCGGCGGCGCCATGGCCTCGAGATCCGCATCCCGCCGGTATTTGATGAAGACGGATGCCGACGCCGGGCGAATCTGGGTCGCCAGAGGGTCGTTCGCGGGAATGACAGGATGCACCCTCGCGACCATCACGCCGTCGATCTGCGAAAGAGTGCTGGAGAGCTCTTGCGAGACGGCATAGATGTAACGGATCCGCTCCTCGGCGGGTGTTGAGACGAGGCCTTCCTTTTTGAAGAGGTCGCCGGCATTGGCGAACTGCTCGCGCGGCAGCCCATGCTCGGCCAGAATCCGCAACGCGGCCGGCATGTCGCGTTCCTCGACCTCGACCGACCAGGTCTTCTCATCGTGCGTGCTCTTGGCGGCGTGCAGGCCTGCGGAATACAGGGTCGCGAGCATCTCGTTGGCATCGCGCTCATCGAGGCGCTCGAACAACTCCGACTTGCAGGAGCAAAGTCCCACGACGAGGAGTATTGGCAACAGCCAGCGCCGCACGTAGATGAAATGGCTCATGGCTACCCCTCACGACTGCTGTTGATAGAGAGTTCGTCCGGCATCCTCGGTCACACGCTCCGCGGTGCCGAGCAACTGGAAATTCATCGCCGAGTAGCTCATGCGGGTCGACTTGTCGAGCATCTGCAGGGCCGTCTTGATCGTGACCGGCTTGCCCAACTCCGTGGCATCCGGTGCGGCGAGCTTGAAGCTCTCGGCGAACTGGGTCCGGAAGTCTTCGGCAACGTGCCCGACACCAGTCATGACCGAGTGCCAATTCTTCTGCAGTCCCAGCGAAGACTGGGACGGCACTTCGTAGGTCCCCGCCCCCTGCAGTTGCGACTCGAAGCGCGACACCTGCTGAGCGGTCGGCTGCGCGGCAGGGAGCGCCTGTTGCCCGCCGGCGGAAACGGCGTTGAGCGCCGTCAGGGTTGGATCAGTCATCGTACTTCTCCTTCCATCAGGCATACATACGGTGCACGTGAGAAGTGCTCACTCCCACATCGGCTGGGGCGCTGTGCTGCGGCCCCAGTTTGAGCCTGGCGAGCTGCATCGCGAATTCGCAGCGGCCGTCATCCAGAACCTCCTGCAGCAGCTTCTCACCAGCGGCGACGCGCCCGCTTTCGCGATAGACGACGCCGAGAAGCGCCTTGCTCATCTGGCCCTCGGGGAACGTGGCCAGCGAGGCCTGCAGCTCCCGCTCTGCCTCCGCCAGGCGTCCCTGCGAGATCAGGCACAGCGCCAGAAAATCGTTCGGCTGGGGAATGTCCGCGCGATAGGCCTGGATAGCTCGCAGGATCTGCTCGGACTCCCCGAAGCGCTTCAACCGGGTCGCCAGCAGGCCGACATTCAACAGCAGACGGCTGATCTTGAGCTCAACTGCGAATCGCTTCGTCATAGCTTCCTCGCACCAATCAATTGCCCCAAACACACGCAGACGCGGCCGCCACGCGGCATATCGTCGGCGGATATGCGCGCGGCGGCCGTAAACGGCGGATTACTGATAGACCTTGCCGCCCGTCTGACTCACAGCCGATGCCATGCCCTCGGAGGCTTGGTCGCCGGCGGATGCCAGATTGACAGCAATGCTCTCTTCCGTCAGAGCGTTCATCTTGTCGATTGCAGTCGTTGAATTGATTGCGGTCGTGTCGGCCATTGCAGTCTCCTATCTTCACATTGGGTTGTTGGTATAACCGAGCGGACATCCCGCGGAACACTCTCATTCCGCCCGTCCGCGCAGCGTACATAAGACATCCTTCGAGAGATTCCAAGTTGACCCGTAAAATCTTCATGCTCACGAGCGCATCGGCCTTCATTTCTGCAGCGCTCGCCAGCCCTCGGTCACGACACGCTGGCTCGTCCTGACCGCCCGGAGCAGGTTGCCCAACACCTGGGCTGTCGTTGCATCCAGCTTCCCGTCCAGTGCGGCTTCGATATCCTGCTCAGCCAGCGCCAGCTCATCGAGCATCTGATCGCGCAGCTCGCCTGACTTGTCGCGCGCCAACTGCTTGTCCAGTAACTCCGTGGACATTTCGGGTGTGCTGGCCGCCCCCGCCGTACCGCGCGCCGACTGTGTGCCGTACATAGATGACATCCGTCCTTCATTTGAGCTTGTAGGTGACCACTTTGCCCCGCAGCCGGAATTGAATCTGCGCCGCATCGATGGCGAGCACCTCGGCGCCATCCGACAACTGGCCGCCGACAAAATAGCGGGCCCCCTCGTCGGTGAGGAAATAGCTCGGGTTGCCGACCATCACACTGCTAACAGTGACAGGGAGCGGGCCAGGACCAGCGTCATGAGCATCCACGTACTGCACCCGATCATCCACGGGTACTGTGCCTCGCAGGTCTTCCGTGAGTGCGCGGATACGCTCCTTCAACTCGAGCCGTGAGGTCCTGCCTTCAACGTCGAGCCGCGCATCGCGGAGACCGACCTTCAACGTCTCATCGGCAAGCGCCCGGCGCACTTGTTCGATCAGATCCGAGACCAGGTGGACGTTGAGATGAGCCTTGCTATAAGGGCTACCGCGCAGCCATGCCTGCAGTCGTTGTTTCTCCGCGAGATCGGTGACGAGGCCCCTCACTTGCGGCTCGCCCCGCGGATCGCTCCCGAAGTGCACCGACCTGAAACCTTGTGCCGCCAGGGCCTGGTCGCCGGCGCCGATCCACTGGGCGAGCACGGTGGGGGACTTCGTCACTACCCGCCCGGCGCCCGTCACCGCCACGATCGCCGCCACGACGCCGAGGATCACGACCAGGAGAATGGCCCAGGACACGGACTGTTTCCTCCTTTCCTGCGCTCGCGCCGCGTTGGACGCCGGAGGCTCTTGTCGCAATGTGAACTGAACTCCACCCACGTCATACCCGGTCTCGATCGAGCCCCCTTCATAGGCGACCGTCTGCGGCGTAACCAACTGTGGTGGCCCGGTTCGCAGATCCCGTACGCAGAATCCGGTCCACTCTCGTACCAGGCGGCAATGGTGCGCAGAGACTGCCGCGTCGCGCAGCACCACATCACAGTCATCGCTGGAGCCGATCAGGTACTCGGAGCCGGTCAACTCCATCGACGCACCCCGGTGCAAGCCGGAAACGATGTTGAATGCCACCACGGGACGCTCGTCTACACCAACCCCCTCCGGCAGATGCAGGGTCTCGAGCTCGGCTGTCGGGGAGACCAGCAGGGCAAAGCGCCGCGCGCCCCGCTTGAGCGCCTCTCTACGGCCCGCAGCCACGGTGGCTAACCAGTCGTTGAGGCTCGCATTCAAACTCGTGGCGAATGTCATGGCGCGGATCTCCTGACTTTCAGCGCTCGATCACGTGCGGTGTCAACATGAACAGATGCTCCACGTGAGCCGTCTCCTTCTGCTTGTATTTGAACAGTGAGCCCAGCAATGGGATGGAGGAGAGACCGGGAACGCTAACCACGGTGTCATTGCGTACATCGCTGTTGTAGCCGCCGATCAGGAGACTCTCGCCTTCGTTTATGAAGGCTTGGGTGGTGATCCTCGTGCGCTGCACGACCGGGATGGTGC
>FTGV01001616.1_pt1 | contig 8089 bp, 7 predicted proteins | sample 1640791 | NCBI WGS metagenome assembly FTGV01 (sample SAMEA3914789, study PRJEB12502) | metagenome | biome: forest; material: soil | place: Canada | collected 2011-07-03 | depth 0.3 m | reverse complement strand
GCTCCCCTGAATATCTCCGAGAGCGTCGGCAAGCAGGAAAGTGTTCGCGTCCTTCAGCGTGAATCGCGGCAGCAATCCCCGACGTTCACCGGGTTCATCTGCCAAGCTCATAACCCGCCTCTGCTGTGCTCATGATGCACGCACGAGTCGCTGCGCATCGAGCAATCGCGCGTACACTTCCAGATAGGCTCGCGCCATCGTCGTTGCCGCAAATCGCCTGTCGAAGGCAGCGCGTACCCGGCGCCGATCGAGATCGGGTACCCGCGCGATCGCGGCGAGCGCTTCTTCCTCCGAATTCACGATGAAGCCGGTGACGCCCTCATCGATGACTTCTGGCACCGCTCCGTAATTCCACGCGATGACTGGGGTGCCGCACGCCATGGCCTCGATCATGACCAGTCCGAAGGGCTCCGGCCAATTGATGGGGAAGAGCAGTGCGATCGCATTGCCGAGAAAGTCCGACTTGCGCTCATCGCCGATCTCGCCAATGAAGTCGATCAGGGGATCGTCGAGCAATGGTTTGATGACGGTATCGAAATAGACGACATCGACGGCATCCACCTTCGCCGCGATTCTAAGTGGGATGCGTGCACGGAGTGCGAGGCGGATCGCGACATCCGGGCGCTTTTCCGGCGACAGTCGACCCAGGAAGGCAAGATACGAACCAGCCGGGTGCTCGTTGAATGTGTACTGGGACGGCGGCACGCCGTGTGCAACCGTCGCGAGCCAGTTGGCACTCGGTAGCGGTTTGCGCTGGGCATCGGAAATCGATACCAGCCCGAAGCGTGGCCAGCGTGCGTAAACTGAGGGCAGATCCTTGAGATCCAAGCGACCGTGTAAGGTGGTGACGGTCTTATGGGCCTGCTGTTCAAACATCGGAAAATGCATCAGGTCCACATGGAAGTGCAAGATATCAAATTGCGCGAACCGTCGTTTGACCTCGTACAGCATGGTCAAGTGTGCGGCAAGATCGGATTTCAGTGCCGCAGCATCGAGGCGGATCGGCTGATCTCGCACCGCGACAAGACGCGCTTTCGTGCGCGCATCGGCCGCGGCGAACAGGGTGACCTCATGCCCCAACTCCACCAGCGCATCGCAGAGGTGCGCGACGGCCCGTTCCGTGCCGCCATACAACTTCGGCGGCACAGCTTCATACAGCGGAGCAATCTGCGCGATTCTCATGTCTCGGCGCACATGTGGACTTCCGTTAGTCCGTCTGAGCATCATTGGACATGAAGAGAGGCAACCAGTCGGGGCGCTACCGCACGTAGTTCGGGCAACAATGGGCCCACGTCTTGACCCACGCCATGTTTTCAGGAGGACGGAAGGCCCCCACCGGGCACGGCATTGACAGGTTCAGGGGAGGACGCCAGGGCGGTAATGCTGGACCGTTGAAGCGCCGCATCCACCGCTCCGGCCGGAGGCTGCGCCTGAGCCAGACATCGATGGCAGTGCACCATTGAGAAGCGACAGAGTCTGGAGGGGTTGACGCAAATCGTGACTGGCGGTAGCAAGAAAGCGACTCTTTTCCTGGTTGGCGCGATCTGCCACTTCCCGTGCCCTTTCTGCCGCCTCGCGCGCCTGGATGAGCTCGCCTTGCACCCGCATTCGGTCCGTGGCGTCGCGGATATCGGCAGCCATGGGGTCGGGCGCCGCTTCCGGTGCTTTATGGGCGATTTCGGTGGGCGCAGATAGCATGGAGGCGGTCCGTTAGATATCACTCATCGGGAGTGCGGCGAACGGCTTGTCTATGCGCGCGTGGTGATGCGAGCGCGATTGTACTACGCTGCGTCTGAGCAAGGCGGCGAAGTCCTCAGCACACAGCGGTTGACTGAAATAGTAGCCCTGACCCTGGGGACAGCGCTGCTGCCGAAGAAACGCGAGTTGCTCTGCTGTCTCGACGCCTTCTGCTACCACCCGCATCCGCAAACTTCTGCCCATGCTGATCACTGCGGTGACGATGCCGGCATCACCCACATCGGTTGTGACATTCCGCACGAAGGACTGATCGACCTTCAAGGTGTCCATTGGAAAGCTCTTCAGGTGACTCAAGCTGGAAAAGCCGGTGCCAAAGTCATCGAGTGCGAGCTGAACGCCCAAAACCTTGAGGGCCTTCAGCACGGTCGCAGTGGATTGAGGATCCTGCGTCAGAAACGTTTCGGTCAACTCGAGTTCCAGATACTGCGGTGCCAGTCCGGTCTCCGTGAGGATCGCGCGCACCCTGGAAGCAAACTCCTTGTTGCGCAGTTCCACCGCTGAGATGTTGATAGCCATTAACAGTGGCGGCAATCCCTCGAGCTGCCAGGCGCGCGCCTGACGACTGGCCTCGCGCAGGGCCCACTGCCCGATCGGCACAATCGCCCCACATTCCTCCGCGATCGGTATGAATTGCGTGGGAGGCACGAGCCTGCGGTGCGGGTGACGCCATCGAATGAGCGCTTCCACTCCGCTGATGGCTCCCGTCTTCAGATTTATCTTCGGCTGATAGTGCAGTATAAATTCATCGCTCTCGATGGCACGGCGCAGATCGCCTTCGAGGGACCGCCTCTCCAGCGCGCGCACATTCATGTCCAGTTTGAAAAACTGATAGTTGTTACGCCCTGCGTTCTTGGCGTGGTACATCGCAAAATCCGCGTGCTTCAACAACGCCTCGCTGTCAATCCCGTCTTCGGGATAGATGACGATGCCGATGCTTGCGGTAACGTGCAGATTGTGCTGATGGATTTCATGGGACAGGGTGAGAGCCCGGAGGATCTTTGCCGCAGTCATGGCTGCGTCCGAGGCATGATCCACTTCCGAAAGTAGGATCACAAATTCGTCGCCTCCCTGCCGGCTGACGGTGTCCGAAGCGCGCACACAGGCGAGCAACCTTCGTGCGATCGACTGTAGCAAGCGATCACCCACTTCGTGACCCACGGAATCGTTGACGTCCTTGAATCGGTCAACATCCAGGAATAACACCGCCAGTCGTTGGCGGTGACGGTGCGCCAGGGTGATCGCATGGGTCAGTCGATCATTCAGCAGTATTCTGTTGGGTAGATCGGTAAGACTGTCGTACTGCGCCAGATGAGACATTCGCAGCGATAGCGCCCGCGTCGTACTGACGTCGTGAAACACCATAACCGCTCCTGTGACCTGTCCGCGGCGGTCGTGGATGGGAGCCGCGGAATCTTCGATGCCGGCTTCGACTCGGTCGCGGCGGACCAGGACGCAATTTGCGTGGAGACTCACAGTCTTGTTGTCTCGAATCGCGAGTGCCATGGGATTGCCTACAGTCGCGCGAGTGGTCGCATCCACGATCCGGAACACTTCTTCGAGTGGATGACCCGTTGCCTCCGCCCGCGACCAGCCCGTCAGGTTTTCGGCCGCGACATTGAGATAGGTCACCTTGCCGTGAACGTCGCTAACCATGACCGCGTCGCCGATGGAATTGAGCGTCACCTGCGCGCGCTCTTTTTCGTCGAACAGAGCCTCGGCGATCGCCGCACGTTCGAGCATGTTACTCACCGCTTTCGGCAACCAGTAACTGTCGACGCGGGCTTTCAGCAGATAGTCCTGTCCTCCCCGTTGCACTGCAAGCTTGGCGATGTCCTTATGTTCTGGAGAGCTGAGGATCAGGATCGGAATGTGCGGTGCGGCGTGAAACAGCCGGTCGAAGGTTTCGATTCCCTGGCTGTCGGGCAGGAACAGATCGACCAATATGGCCGTTATCTCGCCCGATTCGGCTTTTTCCGCTCTGGCAAGTCGCTCGATTCCCGCAGCGCAGGTCCTGACCCATTCGGTTTTGAATGATCCCTCGCTCGAGTTGATCAAAGCCGCGCGCACGCTATCGGCGTTTATCGGATCGTGTTGGACCAGAAGAATATTATTGGGCATACGATCCTGGTTGCCCCGCCTCTGAACACAGCGTATTCAAGCAATCCCTCGTGGATCACTCTGTGCGGTAACGAACATTCAGGCCGACGCGGCTGGAAAGTGACCGGGACGTCCCAGTGTCAGTACTCGGGGCGCCAGCGCCGGTCCCCATCCCCACCCCCGGCTGTATGCGCGCTTGGTTTTTGTCGGCGATATCGCCCATTTCACAGTCACCGACCTGGAAATGCGGATCGTACTGCCCTACATACCGTGCTGCCGGGCTCCTACACAGGCCCACTCGGCGTCTCGCCGGCATTGGACTCTTCGCACTGACCGTGGCGGTAACACCTGCTCATGTCTACATGCTACAGCGATCCGAGTTGTTTTCAGTACCCTATTGGGCCCTCGTCTTCCGTATTCCGCCGCAGGTCGCGCTTCTCGTACTCATAGCCTGGAGTTGTATCGCACGACCGCGTGTCCGTCGTTGATGTGGAGAAGGCGACTGCTCGTCGCACTCGCGGTTGATGTAAACGCGGATGGCCCAGAGTACGAACGGGATTGTCTCACCCGCCGCAACAGTGAATTCGTCTCAGGATCGACCGGTTTGGTGAAGTGTTGGTCGAAGCCCGCCGCCCGCGCTCGCCGATCGCGGTCCAATGAGAGTGAGCTCACGACCCCGCGTTTCGACGCTCGCCACGGATATTCATGGCAGCGAGGCAGACCTGGAGCAGGATCAAGGCATACGCCCCGGTATGCCAGCCCCACACGATCCAGAGCGCATTACTGACGAGAAACACTCAGAACCCCGCCCGTCGGCGTGCGGGGCTGCGCGATGCCACACCCCACGCAGCCACCACGGTCACCAACACAGCGGGCCACTGTACCCAGTCCAGAAGAGTCACCCGGAACTCACCGGCGACCCGACAGTGAGCCGCGCGTCTATTTCGGGCTCATCAGCTCATTCTTACCGGCAGCGAGCTTCTCTCCGTTCGGCCGCCCTTGTTTGTCCGCTTTCTTCTTCGCTGTTGCCATCACACTGACTCCCATCATGCGCGGAATGCGCTTCAGCCGACAATAGCTTGACCAAAGGCGTAGGGGGCTTCGACGACTCCTATATGCGTGTCAGCGCTTTCCTACTACCCCTGCGAACTTCTCGCCCCTTCGTGCGTTTACGAGCTTGGCGGTCGCGGCACGCGGGAGAACATAGTGGAGCACCGGTGGGGCCAGAGAAAGCCAGCGTATCAACGGGTGCGTGTTCCCGCCGCTGGCGGCATAGTCGCGCAAGGCCATGTCCTCAACGTCAGTATCAGCGGCGCGCTCTGCGGCCGATAAAACTCCACTGCGAAGCTTCTTACAATACGTAGTTCTCCGTGTTGAGATGCACCGTATAAATCCTGGACTCGTCTGCCGTCGTAGCCGTCGCTGCTGCGGAGAACGTGAAGTGCCCACCCTTTCGCTGGCCATACTTAACGTTGAATACGGGAAACCGACCCGCAACTTCTACTACAGTGAGCTACCGAGTGGGATCAATGCCGCGCTGGGGGCGACGTGCCATCCGAATGTGCCGGATCCTCAAGGCACTCCGAGCGACCTCAACATCTATCCCAGCACAACCGGGCGGGCTGAGACATTCCTGCCAAGTGGCAACGCGATGGCCCGAGCATTGTACGAATGCAACTTCGCGCGCGCTGCGCTGCAAATCAACTCAAGGTCCAAAGTCCAGCGCTCATCTGTGACCGCGGTCCGCGCTGATTTGAGCGTTGCCGGACTCAACCAGCGCGAGCTTGAGAATCGCATATAGGCGACGGAGCGGACGATCGAGGAGCTCTGTGCGTGATATTGACGCGAGGAGTCAGTGTCGAGACAAATATCTGAAGCTGGCCGAGGCAAGGTGCGCAGTCACTCCACACGCTGTATGAGCGATCGTAAAATCCCTTTGATCGTATCGTCGCCAGCAAAGGAGAGTGCGCGCCGCGTGGATTGGACTTCTGTTCGTCTCCGCACCAACAGTTAGTTACTCCCCTTGCTCGCGCAGGAGCGAACGCGGCCAGCTGCGGAGCGCGGCATTGTTGAGCTTCACCTCCCGACGCTCGAGGGGAGGCGAGCGGCGCTGTGCGCGTGAGCATGCAATCGGGAGTTTGTCGTTCCTGAGCCTGCCCTCCTGAGCCTCGAGGGCTAGCATCTTGACCAACGACGCCTCCGCACGAAATCTGGCGTATCTGGCCTGCTCGGTATCGCCGGCCTGGCCGAGGTCGAGTGCCCTATTGGCCCATTCGCGCGCCGCTGTCTGTGCAGCGACGAATGACACGCCGTCCGCCGAAGGCGGCTGGAGGATCATGCCAGGGTGAGGGGCCGCGAGATATGGGGGGAGCGCCTGACCGTAAATCCCCAGTGCGGTCTCGAAGCGGCGTCGGGCGGCCGGGTTGATCGCGGTGTTGTTTGTGTGGGCCATATGTAGATTCCTTTGTCGGTAAGCGTGGGCGAGCTCGCTGCCCGAGGTATTACGGCGGTAGCCGAGTATCAGACACTCGTAATCCGCAATCGGCATGTGAGACAGCTCACAGAAGGGAGAACTGGGTGCAACCGGCCAAGTTTCCCGCAGGCGCACTGCATCAGGGAATCGAATCGCCCCCGATATTTGGTTTAGAAAGCGCGCGAGCCCGCTGAACTGCGCGGTCCTACAGCGGACTTCACCACGAATTTCAGGAGGCCCGCCAAGTCCGGGAGCTGCTCGAGCTCGGAGGGCATAGTGGCCGTCTGCATGACGTGGTGCTCGGTGATGTGGGTAGAGTTGCGCGACCGCTCGCCCTCAGACCTGTTCTCGTGAGCGATTTGAGCTATGAGGCGCCGCCAACTGCGACGGCCAGAGTTAGTGGGATCGCCAAGCAGAACTCGGCTCCCCGTACTGCCCCGTCGCTCTTCGCAACTATGGTCCCAGCGTGCAACTCAACCAACCTCCGGGCCAGCCATAACCCAATTCCCAGTCCATTTTTTCGAAATTGTTCTCGTGGGTGACGTAGAAGGCATCGAAGATGTGTGGCTGCATCTCGGCAGCTATACCGATGCCCGCATCTCGCACAGAAATCAGCAGCCGAGCACTGAATCGGCCAGCATCAGCCGCGTTCGCTCTTCCTCGAGGGCTTCCTCCAGCGGACTGATGAGACACCTGTCGTTATTTGCGCAGACATCGCCTGCGGCCACTTCGCTTTGGCAGTCCGCTGCAGCGCCTGCTCCTGCGCTACACCCAGGCATTGCTGGCCATCATCAGTCAATCGGTGGCGTGCAGCCAGCATCACACCGTGGGACAGCGCCTCGCCCGTTGGCTGCTGACGATGCACGACCACGCTGAATCGAACGAGTTTGAGATGCCCCACAAATCCATTGCCGCGATGCTGGGGGTCCGCCGAGAGGGGGTTACCGAGGAGGCCGGGAGGCTCCAGGCGGCCGGATTGATCACCTACAGCCGCGCTCGCATACAGATTCTCAATGAGGCTGGCTTGAAAAAGAAATCCTGCGAGTGCTATCGGTTTATACGACAACAGTTCGACGGCCTGCTCAAGGAAGTGCCTGGATTCATGTCAGGCCAACCTCGAATTTCAGGCCGCAGCACTCCACAGCGAACAGGCCAGGCCGCCCTTGCGGAAACATGAGCCGCTCACCGGCACGCGACGCCCAATTGACCGGCCCGCAGCGCCACGAGATCGTCCACGCAGTTTTCGGCCCGTGGCATGGCGCCGGCGCACGTGCAGTCCGTCACCGGCGTCATCGTGCGCGCCCGGTCACTCACACCCTGCGCAAAAAGAAGACAACGAGAGCAATGATCAGAATGGTTCCAAGAATGCCGCCGATATACATGTGATTCTCCGTTGATCCATCGGGCTGCATTGAACACCGGATCGACGGGTGTGGTCGGGGCGCTGCCGCACATACCGGGGCGGATTGATACGTGCCCCAAAGCCCTGTCGGACCCGGCAGCTCGTTTCGGAATGTTTGGAGCAAGCCTGACAGCACTTCGGTCGGCTGCTGCTGGAAGTTCACCCCTTAAGGGATGCGTGCTCCTACGCTGCGGCCTAACAATTGCGCAAATTCTACGGGGGCGATTGGGCGACTGAAATAATAGCCTTGCCCCTCGGGACAGCGCTGTTGCTGCAGGAACGCGAGCTGTTCGCGGGTTTCCACACCTTCCGCCACGACCCGCATCTGTAGACTCTTCCCCATGCTGATCACCGCTCTG
>FTGV01001480.1_pt1 | contig 8205 bp, 3 predicted proteins | sample 1640791 | NCBI WGS metagenome assembly FTGV01 (sample SAMEA3914789, study PRJEB12502) | metagenome | biome: forest; material: soil | place: Canada | collected 2011-07-03 | depth 0.3 m | reverse complement strand
GACCTGGGGCTGTCATTCGAGCATTGCCGTGGTCCTGCTCGTCGTCTCACTCGCCGCCACGGGCGTCATCGCCCCGACACCCGCTCTCGCGCTCGTACTGGGAGCCAATGTCGGCAGTGCGATACCGGCCCTCGTTGAAGCGGGCTCACCCGTTGCACGGCGCCTGCCACTCGGCAATGCCGCCGTACGGTTGATCGGTTGCGCGGTCGCCCTGCCCCTGCTGCCTGTCTGCGTCGCCCTCCTCACCCGCTTCGAAGCCACACCCGGGCGGCTGGTCGTGAATTTCCATACGGCATTCAACCTGGTCCTGGCGCTTCTCTTCATCTTTCCAACACAGCGGATGGCGCGCCTGCTGACCCACTGGCTCCCCGATCCTCCGAAGCCTGCCGATCCGGGCGAGCCCATCTATCTGGAAGCGACTGCGCTCGATGCCGCCACCATCGCCTTGACCAATGCGTCCCGCGAAACGCTCAGGATGGCCGACATGATAGAGGCCATGTTGCGTGGCGCGCTGCTGGCCCTTCGCGAGGGTGACCGTCGCCGTGCCACCGAGATCTCCCGCATGGGGCGGGTCGTCGATCGCCTCGGCGGCGCCATTCGCAGCTACCTCGCCGATCTCGGCAACGAGCAGCCTCTCGATGACGAGGAAGAGGGCGCGCGGGCTCAGGAGATTCTCTCCGCGGTGATCAATCTGGAGCATGTCAGCAACATCATTGCCAGCAGCCTGATGGAATTTGCGGTCAAGGAGATCCAGCGCAACCAGCCCTTCTCGGCAGAGGAAATCCAGGCCATCGCGGCGATGCATGCCGAGGTTCTCGAGAGCTTGCGGCAGGCCGTTTCGATATTCCTGAACGGCGATCCGAGAGCGGCGACCCGGCTCATAGGGCGCAAGGCATCACTGCGTGATATGGAAGCGCACGCGACCGCGCTGCACGTCCGCCTCCTACGGGATGCCGCACTGGGTGCTCGCGCGACGGAGGGAGACAGCCTCGGATTCGCCGCCGACGGCAGCGGCTTGTTTCTGCGAATCGTCTGCGACCTCCGCCGTGTCCACTCGCACATCGCTACAGTCGCGTACGCGGCTCTCTACCGCAATGCCCAGCATTCACCTTCCCCGACTGTGCTCGATCATCATGACGCCGAAGTGGGAAGTCTACAGCCAGCTCCCGAAGCGCCTGATGTACGTGCGCTTCAGAAACTGCGTGAGCAGGCAGTACGCGATGAGAATCGCACCGAGCCAGGGGAAATAGCCGGCCGGTAAGGCTTGAAACCTGAGCGCCGGCGCCAGTGGCGAGAACGGCAACCAGACACCACACGCCATGACCAGCAGCGTCAGCACCAGGAGTGGCGGTGCGGCCGTACTCTCGATAAACGGGATCTTCTCCGTGCGGATCATGTGCACAATGAGCGTCTGCGTCAGCAGCCCTTCTACGAACCAACCGGACTGAAAGACAGACTGCTCCGCGGGCGTGTTGGCGCCGAAGACGAACCAGAGAACCAGGAAGGCCACGATGTCGAAGAGCGAGCTGACGGGACCGAAGCACAGCATGAAAGTCGCGATCCCGCGCGAATCCCACTGGCGTGGCCGCTTTACGAATTCCTCGTCCACGAGGTCCCAGGGAATGGCAGTCTGCGACACGTCATAAAGCAGATTCTGCACCAGCAACTGGATCGCGAGCATAGGCAGGAACGGCAGGGCGGCGCTCGCGATCAGCACGCTCAGGACGTTTCCGAAGTTGGAGCTGCCGGCCATCTTGATGTATTTGATGATGTTGCCGAACGTACGGCGACCCACCACGACCCCGCGCTCGAGTACCAGTAGGCTCTTCTCTAGCAGGATGATGTCAGCGGCCTCTTTCGCGATGTCGACAGCCGAATCCACCGAAATCCCGACGTCGGCCTCGCGGAGGGCGGTCGCGTCATTGATTCCATCACCTATGAAACCGACCGTATGATTGTGGGCCTGCAGAGCCTTCACAATGCGGGCCTTCTGCAGCGGCGAGACCTTTGCGAAAACCGTCGTGCGCTGCGCGAGCTCGCCCAGGGCCTCCTCGGAGAGATGCTCGATCTCACCCCCGGTGGCCGTCCGCGGCTCCTCGAGACCGAGGTCCCGGCAGAGCCTGCGCGCGACCGTCAGATTGTCGCCGGTCAGAATCTTCACGGTGACACCATGCTCGCGCAGGAGTCGCAGCGCTTCCGGTGCGCTCTCTTTGACCGGATCGAGGAAGGCCACGAAGCCTGCGAAAATCAGCTCGGATTCGTCTTCGACCCCGAACGTCTTGCGGCTCAGCTCGAGCCCTTTGAAGCCCACTGCGACGACCCGCAGACCGTCCTCGTTGAGCGAGTCACGTAACTGCTTCAACTGCTCACGCAGCTCGACGGTGAGTGGCACTACGCGCGCACCATCCGCTACCTGGGAGCAGATCCGCAGAGTTTCCTCAACCGCACCTTTGCAGATCAGCAGATTGACCCCGCTCGGCTGTCGCAGGACCACCGACATCCGGCGGCGGCTGAAGTCGAACGGAATCTCATCGATCTTCAGGAACGACCCCGCCAGCTCACGCAGACCAGCCGCGACGGCTCGCTCCACCACCGCGCGATCGAGCAGGTTTTTCAGGCCCGTCTGGAACAGGCTGTTGAGGTAGGCGTATTCCAACACGCGCGAGCTGCTCTGACCATGCAGATCCACGTGATTGATCAGCGCCACGTGATCCTGTGTGAGCGTACCGGTTTTGTCGGTGCACAGGATATCCATCGCACCGAGGCTCTGAATGGCATTGAGTCGCTTGACGATCACCTTGTGGCCCGACATTTCCAGCGCGCCGCGCGCCAGGTTCGCGTTCACGATCATCGGCAGCATCTCGGGGGTGAGGCCTACGGCGACCGCGATTGCAAACAGGAAGGCATCCATCCACTGGCCCTTGGACAGCCCGTTGATGAAGAAGACGATCGGCACCATCACCAACATGAAGCGGATGAGCAGCCAGCTGACTTCGTTGACACCCCGGTCGAACGCCGTAAGCGACCGCCGGCCGACCAGCTTCCAGGCCGTTGCGCCGAAATAGGTGTGGCCGCCGGTCGCCAGCACGACCGCCCTGCCCGTGCCGCTGATGACACTGCTGCCCATGAAGAGCAGATCGGGCTGATCGAGGAGACTGCTGCGGTCCGCGGGATCGCTTGCGCCACCGTCGGGCTCGCGCTTCTCTCCGGCGGCTTTCTCGATCGGCATTGCCTCACCGGTCAGCGCCGACTGGGTGACGAACAAGTCCCGCGATTCCAACAGTCGCAGGTCCCCGGGCACCATGTCCCCGGCGGAAAGCAGCACGATGTCGCCCGGGACGAGCTCCTCCAGGGGAATATCCGAGGCTCCCTGGTGGAGCCTGCCGGGTACGCGGTGCGCGACCGACTCGTTATCCGTGCGTCGCACAGTGACCTTGTTGCGTACCAGTCTGCGCAACGACTCAGCCTGGACCTGCGACCGCCACTCCTGCCAGAAGCGCAGGCCGGTACTCAAGATCACCATCACCGCCATGACACCCGCGGCACTCAAATCACCGGTCAGCAGCAGGACGCTGCCGAGCAGGACCAGGACCCCATTGAACGGATTGTTGGCGGCGTGCCAGAGAAGTTTCGGCCAGGACGGGGCGTGCGAGGTCGCCACTTCGTTGGGCCCGAAATGCGCCAGGCGTCGCTCAGCCTCCCTCCAGCGGAGCCCGTCCGGCGTCGTTCGCAGCCGCGCGAGCACGTCGTCAAGACTTGCGCGGGCGCTTTCACCCGGATCAGCGAAAAGCTCGGGGAGCGGCTCGTTGAGTTTGTCTGCCGGGCCTCGCGGGACCTCGTCGGATGTGGCGGTGCCACCTCCTACGAGCGGCAGGCGCACGCGAAAGACACTGCCCTGCTCCAACCCGCTCTCGAGCTCCACAACCCCCTTCATCCGTTCGGTAGCCCATTTCACGATCGCAAGTCCGAGGCCAGCCCCGCCGTCCGAGCGTGCGCGTGACTTGTCCACGCGGTAGAAGCGTTCAAAAATTTTGGAGTGGTGTTGCTGCGCAATCCCCGGGCCTGCGTCGATCACCTCTACAACAGCTTCGCCGCCGGTGGCGCTCGTGCGCAGCCGAATCGGTTTGCCTTCCGGACTGTAGCGGATTGCGTTCTGTACCAGGTTCATCAGAGCGAGCCGCAACAGGGCTTCATCCGCCACTGCGCTGACGTCCCGTACGTCACTGACATCCAAGGATTGTGATTTTTCTGTCGCAACAACACCCAGCGAGTCGGCGACATCCAGCACCACCTCACGCAAGTCGGTTGCGCTCAGCCGCACGGGGATCGTGTCGTGATCCGCCTGCGCCAGCAGCAGCAGCCGCTCGATGAGCTGGTTCATGTGGGCCACCTCCTCGAGCATGCTTCCGACGGCATCGCGCAGAGCGCCCGGGGTTTCCCGACGCAATGCCACTTCGCCCACCGCGCGAATGGCGGTCAGGGGGGTCCGCAGCTCGTGAGAGGCGTCGGCGGTGAACCGTCGCAGCTCGGCGAAGGAGCCCTCCAACCGATCGAAGGTTTCGTTGAAGATCACCGCGAGTTGCCCGAGCTCGTCCTCGGGATTGGGCACCGGCAGGCGCTCACTCAACGATCGGGCAGACAATCGCCGCGCGCGCTCCGCCATGACCGCTATCGGGGCCAGCGCCCGACCGGCGACAAGATAGCCTGCGGCGGCGAATGCGCAGGCCGCGATGGGCAACCCGATGAGCAACACGAGGACCACGTCCAACCGGCTGCCCGGCACCCAAACGCGGCTGATCAGCGCCACCATCATGGCGAGCACCAGCAAAGCGATGCCGGCCGCGGTGTACCAGATCGCAAGCCGAACCCGTAGTGTTCGCTGCCGCCATCCCACGCTCAATCACTCCGCCGTTCTTCGCGCAGAACGAAGCCAACGCCGCGGACGGTTTGTATGAGCGTCGTGTCACGGCCGCTGTCAACTTTCCGTCTCAGATGAGCGATGTGCACATCGATCACGTTGTCGAGCGGAGTTACGCGTTTGACTTCGCGCCATACGTCCTTCGCGAGCATCTCCCGCGTGACCACCTGCCCCGGCTGACGTAACAGGTACGCCAGAAGATCGAACTCGCGCGAGGTCAGGTCTATGCGCTGCTCGCCACGCCAGGCGTTGCGCGTCTCCAGATTCAGGGTCAGATCGCCCAGCCGCCGCAGCAGCGGCTCGGCAGCCGGAACCCGGCGCAGCAGCGAGCGGATCCTCGCGATCAGCTCCGCAAAGGCGAACGGCTTGATGAGGTAATCGTCCGCGCCAGCCTCGAAGCCGAGCACCCGATCGGGTATCGCATCACGAGCCGTCAGGAGCAACACCGGCGTCGTCGAGCCCCGCGCGCGCAGCGCCTTCACCACTTCGATCCCGTCGCGACCGGGCAGCATCCAGTCGAGAACCACCAGATCGAAGCTCTCCACGTTGAGTTTTGAAAGTGCTTCCTCGCCCGTGTGCTCGAGGGTCACGGCGTAACCTTCCCCCTGCAAACCTGACGCAAGCGCGCTGGCCGTCTTTTCATCGTCTTCAACGATAAGCAATCTCATTTGCAACAACTCGCGAAAAGACCGGCCTTGAATGATGCGGTTGAGTACCGTCGTCATTGTCTGACGCGGACAGAAACGGCGCAACGTCGGCTCCATGGGAACACCCGCCGGCGTGGCTCTCTCTGAATGAATCTTCAGTTTACTTGCGTGCTGAGCCTCTTTAGCTTTTGCCATGTCCGAAGCAACACGAGGTCACTCCCCGGTTCGAGCGTTGCAGGTTTGGCGCCTGCGTGTGCTCGAGGTTGACCCGTGCATTTTCCGAGCGACGTACGGATGTGAAAAATCGCAGATGAACTACATTGCCAAAGAACTGACGAGCCACGAGCCGTTGAATCCGGCGGCCACGACCGAATCACCTGGCGCACACCTGGATTCCGCTCACGTGGGTCATATACAGGGTGCGCTCGGCACGATTGAGCAAGGCGACACGGCTCCTCGGCGTGGCTGGTGGCCGCGGCTGAAGACACTGCTCGCGATTCTCGGGCCCGGTCTGATCGTCATGGCCGGCGACAACGACGCAGGCGCATTCAGCACCTATAGCCAGGCGGGCCAGAATTACGGCAATTCGCTGCTGTGGACCCTGGTGCTCCTGATCCCAGTGCTCTACGTGAACCAGGAGATGGTGATTCGTCTGGGAGCGGTGACGAGTGTCGGCCACGCGCGGCTGATTCTAGAGCGCTTCGGCAAGTTCTGGGGCGCCTTCAGTGTGATCGACCTGTTCCTCCTGAATGCTTTGACTATTGTCTCGGAGTTCATCGGCATCGCTCTCGGCCTGCACTACCTGGGCCTGCCGAAAGTCGGCGGGGTCCTGCTGGCCGCCGCGATCGTCGTCGGCGCCGCGAGCACCGGCAGCTTCCGCCGTTTCGAGCGCTTCGCCATGTGTCTCGTGTTCTTCAGCCTGTTGCTCATTCCACTGTTTGTCCTGGTGCACCCGTCGGCGGGTGAGTTGGCCAATGGCCTGCTCGTCCCACAGCTCCCGGCGGTTCCGCAGGGTGGTTTGAGCAACGTCATGCTCCTCACTATCGGCATCGTGGGCACTACCGTAGCGCCGTGGCAGCTCTTCTTTCAGCAGAGCTACATTATCGATAAACGAATCACCCCCCGTTTTATCCGCTATGCGCGCCTTGACCTGGCGCTCGGAATCGTCATTGTCATCGGGGGCGCGATCGCGTTGATGGGAGCTGCGGCTGTCACGTTTGCACACCACGCGGAGTTTGGACAATTCGCAGACGCGGGCGCCGTGGCCGAGGGGATGCAAAAGTACTTCGGCAGGGTGCCCGGGGTCATCTTCGCCCTCGCCCTGATCAATTACAGCATCATCGGCGCATCGGCGATATCGCTCGCCTCAGCCTACGCGATCGCCGACGTTCTCAAGTTCAAACACTCCTTGCACCGCAAGCCCAGCGAGGCCAAGGTCTTCTACGCGGTGTATGCCGGGCTGATTGTCGGGGCGGCTGCCCTCGTTCTGGCCCCCAACATGCCGCTCGGTCTGCTGACGAATGCGGTGCAAGCACTCGCCGGCGTACTCCTGCCCAGTGCGACCGTGTTCCTCTTGCTCCTGTGTAACGACCGCGCCGTTCTCGGTCCTTGGGTCAACAGCCGCGGGCTCAATGTGTTTACAGGGGCCGTGATCGCTGTAATGGTGATGTTGTCGATCATTCTGACTGCGGCCGTACTGTATCCGGATCTGACCGGTCGGCAAATTCTCATCATCCTGGCCGCTGGCAGCGGGATAAGCGTAGTGGTCGCTATCGCGGCCTGGGTGCGCCAGCCACGGGGAGCGCATTCAGAAGCGATCGATGCAGCGCAACGCTCCAACTGGAGAATGCCGCCCCTTGATGAGCTGCCGCCCCGCCAGTTCAGTCCGATGCGTCGGGTCTGGATGGGTGTCCTGCGCGGCTACCTCATCGTCGCCGCGGGGTTGGTGCTCTTTCGCATCGCGCAACTTGTGGGGGCGGGGCACTGACAGCGGCGGGTCATGTGAGGCGCGCCTATGGGTCGCTGTGTCGAAGGGTTCCGGCGGCTGCGCGAACGTTTCGTCTTGTGGCTGCTCGGCGTTGTTGAGTGTCATATGTTCTCAGTATTGCCACGCGGACCGCTTCGACGCCGGATGCGGAACCGCATCGATTCGGCGCTCAGACGGCGTCCTGTCACTCCGCCCGCGGATCAATTGGCGCGTGGCTCGGCGCGCGCTCCTCGGTGACCTCGGCGCCATCGCCCCGGGCCCGCCGCCTTCTTTATTGAATGCGTGTGACCCGTACCCAGTTCTTGGTACCTGTCGTGGCAGTCGACATGTGATAGGAGCCTAGCGTGCCCTTTTCGATGCGCACACCATCTCCAACGCGGAAGAACAGGCTGACGTCGGATGCCTCTTCCTGGCGCCAGACCTGACCATTCGCGAGTGAAATGGCATATGTTGCTCGTCCCGCTGGGTGCATCGCCGTGATGCTCGAAAGTAGAGCTGGCTCGTCCCGGGGAGATGTCTGCGGCCGCGCAGCGGGCGGTAGCGTTTCCTGGCCAAATGCGGCCGTGGAGGCGACCTGGCCCGAAGCGACGTGCGCTGGAGGTTCGTTGCGCGCGGCAACCGCGCTCATTCTGTCGATCTGCGAGTCATAACAG
>FTGV01001431.1_pt1 | contig 8627 bp, 6 predicted proteins | sample 1640791 | NCBI WGS metagenome assembly FTGV01 (sample SAMEA3914789, study PRJEB12502) | metagenome | biome: forest; material: soil | place: Canada | collected 2011-07-03 | depth 0.3 m | reverse complement strand
CCTTCGTTCGTGCTGACATCCCCCTTAATGAACTTCGCGCCTTTCGGCGTCTCATCGGTGTTCGAACGGGCGGTCACGACGACGGTGGCGCCACCGTCGAGAAGCCGCTGGGCAATGGCTGCGCCGAGGCCTTTGGAGCCGCCCGTCACCAGGGCGCGACGACCCGCAAACTCTTTGGATAGATCAAGAACAGATTTTGACATGACCACGTTCTCTCTTTGTGTAACGATCGTTATTATTTGACGCGAGATGACCGTGAGTCAAGATAATTGTATAATGATAACTACAATTGAGAGAACGGAATAGCGATGGCGCGCAAGCGCAACTTTGACGAAGACGAGGTGCTCGACCGGGCGATGGATGTGTTCTGGCGCTCCGGTTACGAGGGCTCTTCCATGGCGGAACTCATCTCTGCCATGGGCTTGAGCGCACCCAGCATTTACGGGGCCTTTCATAGCAAACGCGGTCTTTTTGACGCCGTGCTCGACCGTTATGCCGATCGCCAATCTGAACATGGTGTTTGGATTCTGTCGGCGCCGACCGCGCGCGAAGTCGCCGAGCGCATGCTGTTTCGGGCAGCTGACGAGTTGATCGGACCGAATCAGCCTCCGGGATGTCTCCTCATTCAGGCGGGCCTGACGGCCGGCCCCGAGAATCACGACATACCGAAAGATCTGGCCCAGCGCCGCCGTGCGAAGGAGCTGGCGCTGCGCGATCGATTCGAGCGCGCAGTCGCCGAAGGCGACCTTCCGGCCGACGCGGATGCGGCTGCCCTGGCCAGTTTCGTGGTCGCAGTATTCGGCGGTCTGGGCATTCAGGCTTCGGCGGGCGCCAGTCGCAAAGAATTGCGCCGGATCGCTGAACGCGCCATGGCAGGATGGCCGGCGCGCACGGCCGGTATGCAACAGCCGCAAACATCGCAACCAGACGCCGCCCTGGTTGATTCGAACTCAAATTCTGTCGGCCGAGGGCGGCCGCGCGAGTTTAACGAGGCGGAGGCGCTCAACGCTGCGATGTTGGTTTTCTGGCGTCAAGGCTACGAAGGCACCTCCCTGACCGATCTGACCGACGCCATGGGCATTACCCGGCCGAGCCTCTATGCCGCTTTCGGCAACAAGGAATCCTTGTTCCGTCTAGCGCTCGACCTCTATGAGCGGGAAAAGCTTTCCTATGTCACGGAAGCACTGGCAGCGCCCACCGCGCGGGAGGTCGCGGAACGGTTATTGAGGGGCGCTCTGGAGAGGCAAGTCGCCGGAGGCGAGCCACGCGGCTGCCTGGGTGTGCTGACCTCCATGCAACTGAGCGATGAAACCCGGCGCATTCGCGAGGAGGTGGCCGCCCGAAGCGCTCTGCAGACCGCGGCCATCGTGGCGCGTTTTAAACGGGCCAGAGCGGAAGGGGACTTGTCCCAGACCGTAGAGCCGGAGGGGTTGGCGCGCATGCTTCTCGCCGTGGTTCACGGACTCATCGTCCAGTCGAGCTTGGGCGCCTCGCCCGTCGAACTTCAGGCTCTCGTGGACAGCGCGCTCGCGCTGTGGCCTTCCCAGTAAACGTCTACTGACCGATACATATTTGACGTGGTCGGCTTTCGACTGGCAATATGTATACTATTCGGTATATAATCACGTCGGGACGAGCTACGCACAGAGAATCTTCAGAAGGCTATCGATGTCGCTCATGTCGTTGTAGACCGAAGGAGAGATGCGAATCTTGTCCCTGGTGAGCGTGACGTAAATCCGGGCTTCGTGCAGCGGTTTGCGAAAGCGATCCACCGCTCCTTCGCGAGAGAACACGACATAGGGTCCTTGAAACTCGGGGGGTGTGAGCGGGGCGAAACCGTGCTGTGGCAATTCTTCCTGTAGACGCCGCAGCAGCGGCGCGCGGTGCTGCACAATCGCTTCCATCCCAATGTCATTGATGTAGTTCAGCGACCCAACGACCGTCGACAATGCGGACCAATTGGGCGTGCTCACTTCGAACACACTGGCCGTATCGGTGCCCAGTTCCCACTCGCCGCCCAAGGGCCCCGGCGGGTCGGATGGCAGAAAGTGCCTGGTGAATGTTTTAATCTGCCGCCAGCCGACCTGCACCCGTTTCAGTTGCGCCAGACGATCGGATCGGACATACAGGAACGCGACGCCGAATTCTCCCATTAGCCACTTGTACGTACCGGCACAGCAGAAATCGACGCCGCTCGATTTGACGTCGATAGGAATGGCGCCGGCCGCCTGGATGATGTCGGCGTAGACCAGCGCGCCTTTGCGATGCGCGATCTCGCAGACCGCCTTCAGGTCATGCGTGTAGCCGGTATCGCTCGCTACCAGCGACACGGCGACGAGCTTGGTTTCAGGGGTAATCGCGGCGTCGAGCGTGGAATGATCGATTCTATTGTCACGGGGCGCAATGACGGTCAGCGGCATGCCGCGTTTGTGCAACTCCCCGTACATGACCAGTGAGGCGTCGTAGTGGAAGGGATCCGTGACCACGCCGGCGCCGGTACCCAGGCCCAGGGAGGTGGCGATCAGATTCTCTCCCTCCAATGTGCTCGGGACTACAGCGATCTCGCTGTGTTGCGCGTTGATCAGCCGCGCGAACAGCGCGACGGCTTCGTCTCGGGAGTTTTGCCGCGGCCAATTCCTGTCGGCCTCGAGCATACGACTGCGAATATAGCTCTCAGTCGCATCGCGGGTATGGGTGCCGACCGGGTGCGTGTAGGCGGCATTGAGGTGCACCCCCTCAAACAGGAAGTTAGCCTTGTCGGGCAGCGACACCGCGCCGCTTCGCGGCGCTGGTATCGACTGCGATGCAGTCGACGCCGCTATCGGCAGGACGCCCAGGCCCTGGATCAGTCGGCGCCGCGATACGGTGATGGGTGACGATCCGCGCATTTCACTGTTCTACCTTCAATCTATCAAGACGAGAGTGGGCACTAGAATTGCATCGATGCCCGCAGATACCAGAATCCTCCGTCGTACCCAAAGGGAGAGTCATCGAGATATTTCGCAGCATTGATGGTTGTATTCGTCGCGACGTAAAGACTCTGATTGGGCAAGCCGAGCGCGCGGATATTGCGGTCCGGGTAGCTATTGAAGACGTTCTCGCCGCCCACGGCAATCCTGAAGTTCTTGAACACCTCATCGCTGACCTCGAGATCCACCGTGGCCTGCGGTGAGAGCGTCAGATTACCCCCATTTGCAACAGTATCGTATGCGGTGAGAGAGCTTGCGTAGTTGAGTCGCACCAGGGAGGACCAATCCCCTCGTGACCAGTTTTCCGTCAACGTGCTGCGCAGCTTGGGCCGCAGGTGCTCGATATTGCCCTTGCGTACGTCGTCGATAATGAGCGTCGGTACTCCATTGACGGGCAGTGTGTTTCGGCTCGTGACCTCGGTTGCGTTGTAGTTGGCCGACAGCGTCGTGGCGAACGTTCCCCACCCCGTCGGTGCCATGTGGCCTACGACGAGGTCCGCTCCTTGCGTGCGTGTGGAGAAAGCGTTGGTAAAATACTGAACGGACCCGAGCGTTGCGAAGTCTGCCACTCCGAGCTGCTGTAACTGGAGTCTTTGCGCCGGTGTCGTCACCGCGAACTGACCCGATAATCCCAATCGGTCGCGAACATCGATCCGATAGAAATCCAGCGTCGTGGTGAAGCCAAAACCGGGGGTGACGACGAGGCCGGCACTGTAGTTCTTCGATTTCTCGGGCTTCAACGGTCGCGCTCCGAAGAACTCCGCCGCCGCATTTGTGGGCGGCAGCGTCGCGGTCTCAACCAGGTTAGCTCCCTGATAGTTCGTCGCGATATTGGTCGTGAACAACTGCCCAGGCGTCGGCGCTCGAAAGCCGCTGCTGGCTGCCGCACGGAGTGCGAATACGTCGTTGAACGCGTAGCGGCCCGAAATCTTGTAGTTGGTCGTCGAGCCGAAGTCGGCGAAATGCTCGTAACGTCCTGCGAGCCCCACAGAGAGGTTCCGCAACACGTCGGCCTCGAGATCCGCGTAAGCTGCATAGCTCAGGCGCGAGTGATCGACCGCGGACGATTCGCTGTAACCCGGAAACCCGTTCGCCCCGGCGGATTGGGTAGCGAAGTTTCCGGTGATTTCCGGGTCTGGATTTTCGCCGTTGAGTGTCTGGTACGAATAAGGTCCGACGGCGTAGGAGGCAGGGTCGCCGGCTGAAATGACGTAGCGCTCCTGGCGCCGCTCGGCACCGAACGCAAAGGTCATTGGGCTCGCCAGGCCGATCTCGATCGGGTAGGTGAAATCCGCGTTCAGATTCTGCTCTATCTGCGTCAGGCTTCCCAGATAGAAATTCCGGGGCGACTCGGGCCCCAGGGATGGATTGACCGTATTGTCAATGAACAGCTTCAACTGGTTGCGGCCATAGCTGGCGCTGACGTCGTAGCTCAACCCGGACGGCAGGGTGCCCTTATAACCGCCGGTGCCGGACATGTCATATGACCTCCCGCGAAATCGCGGCGTGAAACCGCCGGGAAACCAGGAGGCATAGTCGAATGTCCGACCGTTCACGTCGTACACATTGCTGCCGGGCGCGGTCTGGTCGAGGTAAATCGTGTAGAAGGCTGCCGCGCGCGAATATAATTGCGAGCCTGTTCCGAAGCGATCGGGACCCACCGCGGAGAGCGACTGCCGATAATTGAAGTCAATCGCCGTCTGCGTATAGCCATAGTTGCCGAAGAAATAAACACTCCCTGGACCTGCATCGGCGCCGCTGTTGATGAAAACCTTGCCGGACTTCAGTCTGGGGTCGCCGACCAACATCGGGGGATTGGGAATGAGCGGTGTCAGATCCGGGCGGGCGGCTTCGAGGGCGGCGGCACTGGGCCGGATGCCGCCACGGCTCGTTTGGTCGGCGTCGACGTACTCTGCACTGACGTCGAAGAATCCATTGCTGCCCACGGGGAGTCCGAGGTTGGCATCGACTTGTCGATTCAGACCGTCGCCTCTGTCGTACCGCCCGACTCGCGCGTTGAGCTCGAGACCGTCGCGGCTCTTCTTCAGACCGAAGTTGATGACACCCGCGATCGCGTCGGAGCCGTACTGCGCGGCCGCCCCGTCCCTGAGAACTTCGATGCGCTCAACGGCAATCGCGGGAATCTGTGCGATATCGGCTCCTTGAGCACCCAGCGCCAGGGCGCCGCCGTCCAGCTGCACGAGCGCCGAACGATGGTCGCGCTTTCCGTTGATCTGTACGAGAACCTCATCAGGGGGGAGACCCCGCAGAGTTGGAGCACGCACGAATGCCGTCGTGTCAGAGGTCGCAAAGCGGGACACTTCGAAGGACGGCACCAGTGTCCGCAGAATCGTGTTCATGTCTGCGGAGGACTGCTGTTGGATGTCTCGAGACGTGAAAACGTCGACGGGCACCGTGGACTGTGTGACGGTTCTGTCGGTACGCCGCGTTCCGGTAACGACGACCTCTTGAAGAGCCATTTTTGACTCCGAGGTTTCTGCAGAGACTTGGGAAGCTGTTTTGTCTGAAGAGTTGGATCCCTGCGGGCCGGAAGACGTGGCGCGATTTTCAGCCTGAGCAAGCTTGATTCCCGTGCCTTCGGCGGTTCTTGCCCCGGTAGCGAGATTGGATCCGGCGCCCTGGCCCGACTCGCCTGAGCTCGAGAGGCCAGTTGGGGCGGCTTTCTTTCTGACCGCGATGGTCTGGTCTTTAGCGACGAACTCCAGGCCGGTTCCCTTGAGAAGCGCGTCGAGGGCCTGTATGGGGGTCTCGTGGGCTCTGATGGCGGGCGCTTGCAGGCCGCTGACAACCTGTGCCTCGAAGAGGATCTGAATTCCCGCCTGGTCGGCGAGCTGCTTGAGGGCTGCGTCAAGAGGTTGAGCGGGGATATTGAAGGTTGTTTGCTCCGTGAGGCGATCGCTCATGGCGTCGGCCGCCGGCGTGTATGAGGCCATGGTGAGCAACGCGGCCGCGAGTAGAGCTGCCGCCCTCTGGCCGCGTCGGCTCTGACGCGCAGAGAGGGAATTCATGCCCTCGGCCGTGAGTGCCGTTTCGCGCAAGTCACATTCGCTGGGTGTGCGGTCGGTCATGCAGGCTCCCCGAAATTTTTCTGGTGATCGGAATTTGCGTGTCGCGCGTTTTCCTGGGTATGTAACGAGGCAAGCAGCGCAAACACGACAAAGTTGCTGAATGAGGCAGGTATAATCACCAATACGAAAATGAAGTGGAGGAATCCTGTCGGGTTGGGCCTTTTGGTTCGTTACTCTTTGTATAAGGAGGACCGCATGCGCGAACGGCCGGGCCACACACAACCGGTTCCAAATCGAAGCGCCGCTGGCGCGAGCGCTGGCACATCGTCTTCGCGTGAACCCTTGACGCCCGTCGAAGCGCAGTTTGCCCGGGATCTGTTCGAGCGACACCAGTTCCAGCTCTACCAATACCTGAAAGGCCTGCTGCGCTCGCAAGACGAAGCCAAGGAGATCTTGCAGGAAACCTATCTGCGGATCCTGCGCCAGCCGAGCTTCGAGCACATCCGCGAAAATGCGCGTGCCTACCTCTACAAGACGGCCACCAATCTGGCACGGGACTTCTTCCGCCTGAAGGCGGCGCGGGGGCTGGATGCGGCACGGGACGCTTTCTCCGCAAGTGGGCTCGACTCGCCACATTGGGAGAGCTGGCCGGAGTTCGCTCTGGAGGGCGAGCAGGTCGGGGTCCTCATTCTCAAAGCGTTGGAGAACATGGAGACTCCCGTCCGGACGGCGCTCCTGTTACATCGGTTTCGCGATTTTACTCATCAGCAGATCGCTGTCTGGCTCGGTGTGAGCGAGCGGACGGTGGAACGGTATGTCAAGGAAGGGTTGAGCCGCATCGCGGCTCAGCTGGAGGGCGGACAATGAGCAGGCAGGAACAGCGCGCGCCGGAGTTGCAACGCGCATGGGATTCAATGGAGTCCGTCAAGGACGATCCGGCGGTACAAGGTTGGTTAGGTGAAATCGATCGGCTTGGGCCGCGTCGATCCCGCAACGACCGGCGGCGTGGAGGTTGGGCGGTGGCGGCGAGCTTGTGTCTGGTGATCGGTGCGGGGTTTGCCGCTTATCTGCATTTTGCGCCGTCGCAATACGAGACCCGCGTGGGGGAGCAGCGCGACGTTCTCCTTTCTGACGGTTCCCGGATCACCTTGAATACGAATACATCGCTCAACGTCAGGTACTCTCGGACGAGGCGATACATTGAGCTGGAGCGCGGGGAGGCGCTTTTCTCAGTTCAGCACGATGCGAAATCGCCGTTCGATGTCGCCGCCGGCGGGACGATTACACGCGCACTCGGCACCGAGTTCAACGTGGATCTGCGCGCTTCTCAAGTGACCGTGAGCGTGCTCGAAGGCGCGGTGCAGGTGGCTGCTTCCAATCAGTTGGCACGACAAGTCGCGACCCGTAGCGGTGCCACTGATGATCCACAGTCCGGCTTAGCGACCATCGCTGCGGCGCTGGCGAAAGGCGAGGCCGTCGAGATCCGACCGCAGGAGCGGCGCGTGATCTCGGAAAAAGCCGACCTCAAGCGGATTGATGGCTGGCGCAATCGCCGGCTGGAATTCACCGATATGCCCTTACCGGCTGCCGTCGAGGAGTTCAACCGGTACTCCAGGACGCGCGTGGTGATCGGAACGGCGGACCTGCAATCCGTGCGCGTCAGCGGCGTGTTTCGCATTGGCGATACCGACGGCTTTCTATTCTCTCTGAGAGAAGCTGTGGGCGTGAAGACTCTGGATTCGCCCGGACAGGTGACGCTCCTGCGCGGGGGCTCGTGAGGCCGACTCTGCGCGGCGCGGTTCGGCACGGGCTCCGCGCGCGATCAAAGTAGAAATATCCCCGGTCCCCGGTGGCCATTCTGCCTCTGCCCACGCACATATACTCCAGGAAGAGTGGATTTGAGAAACGCGCGCTGTGCACCCCGAGGAAAAAGACGCTCTCGTCCGTGACTTGGCCGCCCGGCAGGGCGGTGCGCTGCATCGTTTTCTCGCCTCCCGCCTGCGCAACGCGCTTTCTGAGGTTCCGGATCTCGTGCAGGAGGTCTTCCTCCGGCTCCTGAGGGTGAATCGCTTGGACTCGGTGCAAAGTCCCGAGGCCTATCTCTTCGGGATCGCCCGGCACGTGCTGCACCAACATCGGGCGCAGGCTACGGCGACCCCCGACACGGTGGATATCGCAGACGTTCTTTCGGAGCTCGAGGAAGCGCCGGGATCGCGGCCGGAGGCCCAACTCGAGATGCACCAGCGGATCGAGAGTTTTCACCGCGCGCTCTCTCGCATGCCGCCCAACGTGTACGCGACGCTCATTCTGAGCCGGGTCTCCGGACTGACATTGGAAGAGATCGCCAGGCGACTGGGCGTCTCGCGCGGAATGACAAAAAAGTACCTCGCTGCGGCGCTCGAGATGTGCCGTCAGATTGAGCACGACACCGGTAGGGACACACCATGACTAAGGACAATTCGCCCCACGAGCCGAACGCTTCGATTTTTGCGGAAGCTACCGACTGGCTGGTCGATTTTCGCGAAGGTTGCGTGGATGGCGACGGTCGCACGCGCTTCAGTGCCTGGCTGCGCAGGTCGCCCGAGCATATTCAGGCCTACATGGAGGCGGCCGCGCTGTGGGGCGATAT
>FTGV01001315.1_pt1 | contig 8637 bp, 2 predicted proteins | sample 1640791 | NCBI WGS metagenome assembly FTGV01 (sample SAMEA3914789, study PRJEB12502) | metagenome | biome: forest; material: soil | place: Canada | collected 2011-07-03 | depth 0.3 m | reverse complement strand
GTGACAAACAGACCGAGGACGGCTGGACCGCGGGCTCGGTGATGCGCGGTTTCGATCAGTTTCCGGTCAGCGCGCCGGATCCGCAATGGCCGCAACGCATGGAGTTTTCCATCAGCAACTCCTGCAACCTGGAATGCATCATGTGTTCCGGCGTGTTCTCCTCCTCGATCCGAGCCAACCGGGAGAAGCTGCCGCCGACGCGCACGGTGTATTCGAGGGCCTTCATCGAGTCGTTGCGCAAGTACCTGCCGCACCTGTCGGTGGCCAAATTTCTGGGCGGCGAGCCCTTTCTGATCACGGAGTACTATCGGATCTGGGAGATGCTGGTGGAATGCGCGCCGCACGTGCGCTGTCACGTCACCACCAACGGCACCATATTTAACCCTCGGGTGGCGAAGTTCATGGAAAAACTGAGCTTCTCCTTTGCGGTATCGCTCGACGGCGCCACCCGGGAGACGGTGGAGAGCATCCGCGTAAACGCGGACTTCGACACGCAGATGACGAACCTGCGGCGCTTGCGCGACTACACGCGCGAGCGCAATACCGACTTGTCGCTGACATTCTGCTTCATGCGGCAAAACTGGCACGAGTTCGGCGAGTTCTGCCTGCTGGCGGATGAATGGGGCTGTAATGTCGGCATCAACACCGTGAACAACCCGCCCCAGTTTTCCGTCTACAACCTGCCTATCGAGGAGCTGCGCAAGATCGCCGACACCATGCAGAAGCAGGCGGTGGAGCTGGATTCGCGCCTGAAGCGCAATCGGGGCGCGTGGTTCGGAGAGTTCGAGCGCCTGCGGCGCAAGTGCGCCTGACCGCTCACACGCGCGCGCGGAGTCTCGGGCGCTCATGCGCTCTGCGCACCACTCAGTGGAACGACTCCCCGGGTCTCGGCGCGATAACGTTGCTCCCATTCCAACGAGCGTGCGGTCGCCTGGCGATGGAACGCGGGCATCGGGATCTCCCCTTCGGGCAGCGAAAGTCCCATGAAAGACAACACGCGGGCCACCGTGCGCGAATAGTCCGCCGCGAGCTCCTCGTACGTCAGAGTCAGGGTTTGTTCGGCGCAGCCGGTGAGAAAATGCGTCCAGCCGGCATCTTCTGCCTCTGCCGTGGTGACACACTCCTTGATGGCCTCGAAGTCGTAGGGAACCTCGGCCGCGCTGGATTGGCGCGTCGGGATTTCGCGCACCCACCGGTGCCAGGTACCGCTCTTGCGCGCGAGGTAATGTGAAATCCCCTGGGCGACCTTGTTTTCGCGCCGCAGCCAGATGAATCGCAAGTCGGAAAAGAATGAGCGCAGCCCCTCCGGGGCGACTCCAAACAACCCAAGCTCGCGTTCCACCGGCTTGCCGAGAGCGCCGTAGAGCCGCTCGAGGTCCCACCAATGCACGGTGGCGCCGAACACCCCGTTAGGGGTGGTTCCAGTCTTGAGGATGGCATCGAGTCGCGCCGCGAGGGCTCCAACATCGACCGCACCCGCGGACACGCCGAGCTCTCTGAGAATGGTCTCGTCATTCATCAGGTCGGCGTTGAAATATTCGAACGGCATCCCGCAGACACCCGTGCGCCGCAACGCCGAGGCGAGCAGGTTACTGCCGGTCCTGGCGCCGGCGCACAGCAGATAGGAGCTGCGCGGAGCGCGTGCGGCTCGCGCGGCGACGGCCGACCTGGCCCGGACAACGTCCGATGGAGGCATGGAGAGCACATCGGCCTTGTGTCCGGGCACGCCGCGCAGGCTTACCGCATGAGCCCCGACATCCTCGAGAATGGCGAACTCGTGCCAGTAGGCGTGACAGAAATAGGTGTCGTTGGCATCGACCACCCGAGTGGCCAGGTAGAGGTCCATCGGGGCCGCGGCGGGCTCGGGCAGCAGGAGTGTGAAGTTGCATTTTTTCAGGGGTTGGTCGAGCCGCAACCAACCACTGAAATTCTCTTGTTCACCAAGCTGTGCGGCCGTGAGCGCCGTGGTAGCGGCCTCGCGCGCCCAGACCCCGAACTCGATCGGGTGCGCCTTTTCGTGCTCGACCGAAACGAGGCAGCGCAAACCCCGCGCCCCACGCGGCAACCCGCCCGCGATCCTGGCAAACGCAAGCCTCCCTGCCAGAGGGTGGAGCAATGTACGCGTCCCGGGAACGAACACAGGGAATGGGATACCGGTGGTATCCGTCAGTAACTCGCCGCGCGCCACCCACTCCGGTGGCAACGGCGTGGCGTCGATCGCCATCTCGATGGCACTCGGTGTGAGGTCGCCGGTCAGGTAGACCTCGGCCGTGATCTCCTTCCAGGTCACGGTGGCCGCGGCAAACGGCTCGGATTGTTCGCGCCGTGCGATGAGGTAAAGGTCGAACAACTCCAGCCCAGGCTGCGGCAGCCCGACCCGCAGCTCGCCCGGCGGGGCGGCGCCGTCCAACTCCACCCAACCGGACCACCACACCGATTGATCAGGCGCGATACCGACATCGGACAACAGCGGACGTGCCCCGGAACGACATACGACACAGGCGAGCCGCAGGGGAAGCGCCGAATCGACCAGCGCCACCGCACGCACGGCTAACACACCCGGAGGACAGGCACCGGGGATTTTGATGATGCTGTCTCCGGGCTGCACGGCATGCCTCAGGCCGCCTTCCGGTGGACACTGCAAGTCCAGGGCGCCGAGACCGAAAAACGCGCGGGCGCGCGTTTGCGCGGGGCCGGAAAGGTCGATGGTGTGCCGCAGGTCGAACCGGCGCGTCTGAATGAGGCTGTGCGCGTCGGCCTCATTCACGCGGCTCATCGCAGCGATGGTGTCCGGTAGGAACGGCACATCGTTGTGTAGAGCGAAGTCGAGCGCCAGGTCGACCATACGCCGCTCACAACAATACTGCACGAACAGCCGCGAGCCTTCGGTACTGCTCGCCTCTATCGAGCTCAGGCGCAACGCAATGTCGCGCGCCGGCTTGTGGAGCTCCTGCAACGAGCGTTGCATCTTCTGCTGATTCTGTGCGCCGACCCGCCAATTGCATTCCCCGAGCCGCGCGACGATCTGCGCGGGTGCATCCTTGTAGAGGCCAAATATACGGCGATGGTCCTCGACCGTGCGCTCGCCATCGTCCATGGCGCCGAGCCGCTCGCGCAGGCTCAGTACGGGTACGGGAACGACCTCCAACACGGCACCGTCCAGCACCGCCTCGGCGAGAAACAGCCAATCGAGGGTGTTACCGGCGGCGTCCGCCGCGAAGCCGTCGCGCGAGCGAAAACAGGCGCTCTTGACCAGGAGCGCTCCTTCCCCAAAGCAATTCTCGACCGTGCCCAGCTCGGCACAGGCGCCGATGGGAAACTCCCACTCGCGCGCCCCGGGCTTCGGGACTTTCTGGGAGGCATCCACCTGGCGAAAGCCGGTCACCATATCGGCCGTGGTCCGCCGCGCCGCCCCGACCAACACCGCAAGGGCGCCTGGAAGCAGGGTTGCCGCGGTTTCCTCGACAAACAGCAGATAGTCGCCCTTGGCATGGGCGGCTGCCGCATTGCGTGCCGCCCCAACGCCGGCGTACGCGCCCGACACGACAGTGACACCCGACTCGTCCAACAGGCGCGGATCGGGAGCGTCGTCCGGGTGAACGGCAACAATGATCTCGAGCCGCTCGTACACCTGGCGCACCAGGGAGTCGAGGCAGTACTGGAAGCGGCGCGACTTCGATCCTGCCAGGCAGATCGAAACCCACGGCAACTCGCCCTCCTCCGCTACGTTGTCAGTTGAGGGTACGATCACGGTCTCGAGCAACCGGACCCATTGCGCGCGCGTGTCTTTGGGCGACACCGCCAGGCGCGCCCGGCGGGGCTGTCCGGATTGCAGCACCTGCTCGAGCCGGCGCGCCAGCGCCGCGGCATCGGGCGGGAACAGACACAGCTCACGATCCTCCGGCGCCACCAGTTCCGCGGTACCGCCGCTGTCGGTGGCCAGAAACGGCAAGCCCAGTTGCAAACATTCCGCCACCACACACGGCGAGTTCTCCGCCCGCGAAGGGATCACCGCGAGCACGCCGGGGCGGCCAAGATAGCTCAGCGCCTCCGCCTGGTCATAGGTGGCGAGAACTCGCAGCGATGCGTGCCAGCGACGTGCCCGTTCGGCCAGGTAGACGCCCGAATGAAGCGCGCCAATGCGACCGAACTTTCCCAGGAACGTGATGCGCTTCGAGCGCAGATCGGTGGTTCGCGCCAACAGATCCAGGGCATCGCAGAACAACGTGACGCCCTTGCGCGTCTCCTGGCGCCCGAAAAACACGATCTCGGTGAAATCCCGGTGTTGCGTTCGTGTCGGCGCCTCAGGGTACGACGACTCGACACCCAGGAGATTCTGCACCACCTGGCCGCGCTCCGGCGGCACCCAGCCGCGGCTTACCATCCACTCGAGCAGATAACGGCTCGGGCTTACCAGCAGATCCGCGAGCGCCGCGCTGCGCCGCTCGAGATATGACATGACGACCGGCATACGCGAGTAATATTCCAGGGCATTCAACTCGTGCACCCAGTCGATCGGGCCATGGGCCACCACCAGCATGAGCGGCGGGCGCTCGAACACGCCGGTATGCTTCGCCAATAACGAGTAGTAGCCCTGGCCGCCGTTGTCGTTGAACAGCACCACGTCGAATCCGCTGCTCTGCAGATACAGGAACACGCAGTAGCTGGCGGTGCGCGGATCATCGAATGACCCCGCGATGTGCGGATGCGGACGTACATAGTCGAGCGTGATGCCACGAGAAGCCCAATGGGCTTTCAACTCGGCGAAGTCGCCTACCTTCAGGCGCGGGCCGGACTCGTCCGAGTTCGCGACCGCGACGGTAACGTCGAATCCGCTTTCCGCCAACGCCACCGCCAAGGCTGTGTTGGCCGTGCCGATGCCGCCATTCTTGAACAGGCCGTGAAACTCGACCGTGACAAAGCAAACGCGGGTCATGGGGCGGGCGCGCCGACGGCCGGCGCAGCCATCCCAGGTGACGCCACGGGCTGGGGCGCTTGCCGGCGCTTCGCATCGACGAGGAAGGTGACGCGCGCGATCAGTCCGGCAGTGGCTTCGGGCCATTCGATGACCCTGGTTGCCTGCGCGGCGATCGCGGCCCGCACTCCTGGTGCCCTGAGCAGCAGTTCGAGGATGTCCATGGTCTCTTCCACCGCAGTGTCCAACTCAACCAGAAAACCGGTTCGTCCCGAATCGATCACTTCCGCCAACGCCCCGACGTGGGTGGCAATGACGATCACCCCGGCGCGCTGCGCTTCCAATACTGACAACGCGACGCCCTCGTAATCCGACAACAGCAGCAGCACGTCGGCCCAGCCCAGGAGCGCGGTCAGCGCGTCGCGCTCGAACACGGCGGGCTCGCGGAATTTCGCCAGCGCGGCCGGCGTTTCCTCGCCTCCGGTTACCGCTGCGCCCACGATGCGCCAGTTCACCGGCATCCCGAGCCGCTGGGTATGCTCGACCACACTGGTCAAACGGTCTATGCCTTTCTGACGATCGAGGCGTCCCAGGAACAGGGCGTTGAGTTGTTGCGGCGGATGTGGCTGACGGCGTCGGGCCAACATCCGCGCGCGCGTGGCTTCATCGAGCGAGTGCCCGGGGGCGTTGGGAACCAGTAATAACTTATCGGACGGGACGCCGGCAGCATGCATCCAGCTCAGCAACTGCGCCGAATTACACACGGTCAGGTCGTAGGCATGCTCATAGGCGAGCGCAATCATGGCGTGCCCCCCGGAGCGCCCCAGGGCGCTGTGATCGAGCAGATGCAGGTGGGTCACGGTCTTCACGCCCAGGGTGCGTAACGAGGCGACCGCTGCGTTGAGGGCTCCCGAATGACAGTTCACCACGGCATCGAGCCAGCCGAGCGCGGCGACGATCTGATTCACGGCGCGTGAGTCGCCGCGTCCCACCGCAGGCAGTGCCGTGCCGTGATACTCGGCGCTCGCATCCCAGGCTCCGAACGACTCGTGCTCGAGGAAGTTGATGGAGGCAGCCAGGGTCGCGAACTCTTCCGGCAATTCGAGGCGGTTACCGCCCAACAAGAAGAGGTGGATCTGCCAACCCGCCCGGGAAAATTCGCGCGCCACATTGTAGGCCACCCGCTCCACGCCGCCGAAGCTGCCGATGGAAACGACGAACCCGATGTGTCTGCCGGTCGCAGGAACTTCCGGAAAGACGACCTCTCCGGCGAACCCCTGTCGCACCACCTCGGCCAGCGCATGCGGCGGCGGCACACTGATGTCGCGCCATATCCAGGACCGGCGGGCGGCTGCGAGGTATGGCGAGGAGCGCCACGACATCACTCTCAACAGAAAGGCAAAGGCAACTCCGCCCGCGATCGCACTCGGTACCGGTGGATGCGGCACAGTCAGGGTACGGATGGCGACTTTCATGCCCTCCTCCGGCCCCTGGATCCTCTCCACCCAACGGGTATCGACGTCCCTGAGGATCGTGCACAGCAGCTCCCGCCCGATGGCCAGAACGCTGCAGTCACGCATAGTACCGCCCGCGTTCACCGCGTAAGTGAAACCGTCGATGTGCTCCACGGCCACACCCACGAAGTTCATCTTCTCCAGCGTCCGCTCGCACTCATAAAGCAGCCAGGACGCCAGGCCGGACTGACGCAACTCGTGGTACACCGCGCTGCTGGTAAATATGAATACCGGCGGAATGTGTTGCCAGTTCGGAATGACCACGTTGCGCCAGAATAAGGCGTCGAAGGTCGCCTGCGGTACGGCATCGCTCGCCGCACGGGCCCCATCAGTCAGCAAGGTCGCACCGGTGTCGGTGAATACGAGCGCAAAGCGAGGCGCCTCGCGGCTCTGCAAGCGAGCGAGATTGCGCCTGCCGAGGAGCGTCCGATGTTTACTTCGCATGTATGCGGCGATTTCGCCGTCGTCGCGCTTCGACTGGCTGAGCATGCTCTCGGCGCGATTGCGGTAGAGAAAACCGAAGTGCGGATTGTGGACACCGGTGAAACCGCGCTCGGCGGCGGTCAGCCAGAAATCCCAGTCTTCATAGCCCAGGCGCATCTTCTCGTCGAAGCGTACGCCGGCATCGAATACCCGCCGGTGCACCAGGCTGCCGGCCTCGCAGATGTTGTAGCGCGTGTGTTTCAAGGGCGAGTACGGGCCGCCGTAATCGAAATGGCGGCGGATGCCGAACATGTCGATGTTGGGGTAGACCCAACTCGCCTGTGGGTGCCGCAACAGCTGCGCGTAGGCGCTCTCGATCGCGGTCGGCCGGATCGCGTTGTCGGCATCCAGGAAATAGATGGCCTGCAGGCTCTGGAAGCGGCTGACCGCGTAGTCGATGCCGGTGTTACGGGCAGCGCTCAATCCGGAGTTACGTTGCACCAGGTAGCGGATCTTGTCCGCATGGACGGCGAGGATCGACTTGACCTGGAGATCCGACTCGGCGTGCCGGCAACCATCGTTGACGACGATGATTACGAACGGATAGCGAGTGACCTGCTCGAGTGCCGACAACAGGGCATCGGCAACCAGAACGCTGTGGGCATACAGCGGAACGAGGATCGCAACGAGCGGCGACTCACAGGGGCGCGACATCCGCTCGCTCCGGTACCGGCAGCTTCTCGGGGCTCTCCGCGTTGCGTGCCACGGCCCTCGACAGGCTGTTGAACGTGAAATTCTCGAAGCGCGCCCAGGCATAGTCGGCGCTCGCCTCGGGCGCCTGTTGGGTCATCATGTAGACACTCAGCACCCGCGCCTCACCGCGGCGAATGAGCACGGAAATTGTTTTTCTCTCCAGTGCCGCAAGCTCGATCCATCCCGAGAACCACAGGCCGTTCTCCTCGAGAGTCTCGATGGCCTCGCCATCGGCACCCTTGGCGATGAGCGACAGCGCGCTCAAAGCGAATTGAGTTGCGTTGGCCAGTTCGTGCTCGAGGACAATCTCGGCCGACAAGCACCAGGCATCCGGCGGCACGGCGAGGTCCACCCGGGCGACGGTCCTGCGCCCTCCTTCGTGGGGGTGCACGGTGACACTGCCGGAGGCCGCATCGTAGATAACGAATTTATTACGATCGCGCTCCGACGGTGGAGCAACCTGGTACGCGCCCGCCAACATCGCGTGAGGTACGAATGTCAGCGGCGGACGCGCGGTATTCGTCGGTGCGAATGCGCCGCTGACACCCGGTACACGGACGCCAGGCAGGCTTCCGAAAATCCGCAACGCCAGTGGCGCGCGCAGTATCTCACCGCCGTCAATCCGCGCACAGAACTCCTCATACGGATGGGGAGGTCCCAACGCCAGCGAGGAGTGGTCCAACGGGACGGGCAGCTCGAGACCGACTTCCAGACTCAACGCAGGCTCGTCTATCGCACGGCCAAGGGCAAGGTGAAGCCAACCGGCAGCAATGTCGCTGGCCTCGATGGACCATATTCCATAAGTACGGTCGCTCTCGATGGCATGCAACGTCGCGCGCAACGTCGAGCCGGCCGGTAGTTGGGTGCGAATGTGTACGGCGAACCCGGCAACACCGAGGGAGTCGGTCGGCAGTGCCTGCAGAAGACGCAACGGACGCAACTCCTCGGCATCCCCCGCGCGCGCAAAACTCGAGCCGCCGCCGCTCAATGGAAGCACCGCATATTCGAACAGCACCGCGGGTGCCTCCAGGG
>FTGV01001191.1_pt1 | contig 8959 bp, 2 predicted proteins | sample 1640791 | NCBI WGS metagenome assembly FTGV01 (sample SAMEA3914789, study PRJEB12502) | metagenome | biome: forest; material: soil | place: Canada | collected 2011-07-03 | depth 0.3 m | reverse complement strand
TGACCGGGGCGCGCTGGCCCGGTACTCACGGCTTCGTTGGAATGCGCCGTCGACTGGGCGCAGATACACGAAGGTGCGCCGGCTGTTGAGGTCGATAACCCAGTACTCGCCGATGCCAAATCGCGCGCACAAATCCCGCTTCGTTCCACGGTCGAAAGCAAGCGAACTGTCCGCTATCTCAATCAGCAGCAGGACGTCCTCGACCTGGGGATGTGCCGACGAATAGTCATCGGGCCGCGGCTCGGAAAACTGGCCCAGATCCTATGTAGGGCGCCCTCCTCCGCCTGACGCTTTGAGATGTAGGCGTCCACGTCCTCAGTGTGAGTGAGTTGCATCGTGGCTTCCGGTTTCGGGTGCGGGAGGCTGCAACAATTCGCGGCGACGGAGACGTACGGCGCCAGCGGGCCCGGGTACGCCGGGGTCACTTACTGGATGGGGTAGGTTCTGTGTCGGCTGGCGACGGCGTGGACAACCACAGGCGATCGGCTAACACGAATGTGCGATTGCTTCAGCTTCCGGTCGGGACTACCATCCTGACAACTAAGAATTGAAGGTGCGACGGTGAGTCTGTCGGGAGCGGACTCATCGACACCCTGACACCGAGTTTCCCGCTGAAACGGCGCGGCATCCGCGCGCGCCGGATCCCTTGTTGTGTCGACGGTGAGGTACTCTTGCCATGTCTCCACGCTCGACCTGTTGTAAGCCAGGATATATCCGGGGCCCGGTTCGATGGCGCCGCGCCCTGTGTTGTATGGGCGGCGGCGCGCTGGCCCTGAACGTCGCGGCCTGGGCCAGTGGACCGGTATCGCCGGAACTGGGCTCTTTCGCACCACTGGAGCAGGCCGACCTCGTCGAGCCGTTTACCGGGCAGTTTCATTACAACGTTCCCCTGATGGAGGTGCCGGGGCCGAGCGGCGGCTATCCGATCGCTCTCACGTATGCAAGTGGTGTGACTCCTGATGAGGATGCCTCGTGGGTGGGTCTCGGCTGGACGTTGAGCCCGGGGGCCATTGTGCGGCAGATGCGGGGGGTGCCCGATGACTTCAATGCGGATGAGGATCAGATCACCACTGTGCTGGACATCGAGCCGCAGCGCACTTACGGGCTGGGGATCGCGGGCAATTACGAGTTTTTCGGGCTCGACACGTCGGTGGGGACGGGGATCAGTTTCGGACTGACCGGGTATTTCGACAATTATCGCGGCTTTGGGATCAACAATACGGTCGGGCTGAGCGCACAGACCAAGAGTGAGGGGATGTCGGCCTCGGTCGGTCTGAGTATCAGTGAGGACAACCTCGAAGGCGACAGTGTGGGAGCGACCAGCTCGTTGTCACTGAACGATACCGCGCGCTTCGGAGCGGATCTTTCTTACGACACGGGACGTGGGTTGCCGTCGTTGAGTTTCAGTGTGCAGGCGAGTTATCAGAACAGCCAATTCCTGGCGCTCAAGACCGGGAATGTCTTCGATTTTCTGGGCTACGCCAAGCCCGCCTCTCTGCCGGGGACCGGTCGGGAGACCCAGGGATCGAATATCAAGGTCAGCTTCAAAGCCGGTGGCGAGGTCTACGGGAATTACATCGACGGCACGCTGAGTGGTTTTTACAACTGGGAGAATCTGCGAACCCACATCAAAACGACCCCGGCGGTGGGATATCTGCACCTGGAGGAGGCAATCCGGTCGGCCGACCTCAAGGATCCTCACCGGGTTGCCGCGGACGATGACCTCACCAGGACGTTTGCCCTCGATTTCAATCGCGAGAAGGACGGGCCTATTTACGAACAGTCGCCCAATCTCGCGCTGCCGGTCGTGACGAACGATCTTTTTGTCGTTTCCGGGCGGGATCTGACGGGAACGTTCCGGGCGTATCGTAATGATACGGTCGCGGTGTTTGATCCCAAACAGGAATCGGACATCACCGGCGGTGCCGTCGGCGTGGACGTTGGTTTTGGAGAGCTCGTGAAAGTCGGTGTGACCGGCTCTCTCAATCACAGCTCCACCACCATTGGTCGCTGGGATGGCGGAGGAGTTGCCCCTGCCGGGCAGCCCAACAACGTGGATACATTGCTCGGAGCGGTCAAACGAGCGTTCCAGCCAGACCCGGGTGGGTACCTGGAGCGCGCGTATTTCAAGTTCATTGGCGAGCCGTCGGTTGCTCCGGCACCGGAATCGGCGGATTGGCAGCCGGTTGCTCCTAAACTCACGGGGACGTTCGTTGGCGACAGTGTCCAGGCCGCCCTCGCCTCCAATGGTGTGATTCCCCCGTTCTATTACGCGGCCGGTACCGTCGATGGGCAAAACCAACCCGTCCTCGCGCCACCACCGGGTCAACGAGTCCCGCGAGCGAATCTCATTCAGGCATTTTCGAACGGCGAGCTGCGCAGCCTGGCGAACGCGCTCCCGGAGTTTCGTGGAGCCTCGACCGCGGTGGATGGGAATTCCGCGGCCCGAGCGGTGCGAGACAGTCACCCCAATCATATTGGCGGTTTTCGGATCACCGACAAAAATGGCACCCGGTATGTTTACGGCGCGGCTGTCTACAACACCGCGTACGAGGAACACAAGTTCAGTGTCGATCGCACGGCGCTGTGTCCCGCGAGCGGCTATTGCACCATCATCAAACCACCAGCAGCTACCGGCGACGACGAGACGAACCTTGGCGCCGCTTATGACTATCGGGTCAAAGGGTCCGAGCAGTTTCTCGAAATAAAGAAGCTGTCACCTTATCCAACGTCCTACCTTCTGACCGCGATCGTCGGTCCCGATTATGTCGACAGTGACGGCGTTCCCGGCCCCTCTGACGGAGACGCCGGATATTGGGTGAAATTCAACTATGTGCTGGGATCGGCCGACTTCAAATGGCGCACTCCCTATGTGGGCGCGGGGTTTGTGCGAGGCCCCGATAATGGGCGCTTCATTGTTGGCACGGAACGGCTGGGTGACAAAGGATACTTCAGCTACGGCTCACGTGAGACCTGGTATCTGGCGTCCATCGAGACGGCGACCCACAAGGCGTTCATGTGTGTCGATCGCATGGGACGCCGGGATGCGATCGGTGCCGTCGTTGCCGGACAAAACGATACACCGACAACAGGGTTCGATCGGCCCTGGAAACTGACGAGCGTCCGCCTTTACGCGAAAGCCGCCTTGGTCGGACACTCGATCGATCCCACCACGAATTGCCCGGACGGCACGCCGCTGATGGAAGCTCACCTCGATTACGAGGCCTATGACACCCAGGCACAGCGCCAGAACAATCTGAGTCTCGCCAATCTCACTCCCGACGCACCGGTAGGCAAATTGACGCTCAAGCGCGTGTATTTCACGCACCTGGGCAGTCAACGTGGACAGTTGAGCCCTTACCTGTTTGATTACGGTGGGGGGGATGCGGCACGGAACCCGGACTACCACGACGGGCAGCGCGACCGATGGGGAAGCTTCCAGGTCCCACCACCCCCGCCCGGTGCGCAGGCAGGAGCAGCTCCCGCTGCGATGCCGGCAGTTGAAGACCGGATGGCATGGACCGATCAGACTTCCCAGGGGCACACCGATCTCAGCTCCCCGAATGCGCTCGACCAGTCGGCAGGCACCTGGTCTTTGCGCAAAGTCACGGAACCGACGGGACGAACCGTGGCGGTGCAGTACGAAGCCGGCGATTACGCGTATGTTCAAGGCGCACCGGCCACACGCTTCTTTCCTTTGACTTCTGTTAACGCGGGGGTGGCATCCGCCACTTCCCAGCTCGACACTGTCTGCCCGGCGGTGGTTGGCTCGTCGGGGGCCACGGCCATCAGCGCCACGCTATTGGCGACCACCTTCCCGACGGGGCCTCCACCCGGTCTCCCGTCGGTCCTGGATTGCGCGCTGTCGGGTACCGCTGCCACACCTCCCCGGATCTACTTCCGCCTGGAGTGTGACGATCAAGGAGCCAACTGCGACACCAACGTCAATGATTACGTTGATGTTGGCGGCGACAGCCAGGTCTATTTCAAAGTTCGTATGGCGCTGAAGCGCGACAATGCCGGCCCGGCAAAATGGCAGACCATCAGTGGTTACGCCAACGTGCACGACGCTGGCGTTGCGGGCAATGGCATCGGTTGGCTCGAGCTCGCGCCGGTGCATACCAACTATCCGACCGGCCTCGACTATCACCCCCTTGCGCATGCCGCCTGGCAATACCTGCGTCTGCAACAACCCGAGCTCAGTCATGACGGCGGCATCAATGGCGACCCCGATGGCGACCCGGTCAAAGAGGCAGTCAATGTTCTTACCCTGGTCGATACGCTGCCCGAGATCGTGCAGTCGCTGACCGGACTGTATCCGGGCTGGCTCCTGCGCGGCTGGGGTCAATCCGTCGATCTCAACAATGCGTGGGTACGCCTGAAAGACCCCGACGGGATCAAGAAAGGCGGCGCGGCCCGGGTGCGGCAGATCACTCTGTCAGATCGCTGGAATGCGAGCACCGGGGGAAGGGAGTCGGATCTTGTCACGGGGTACGTGTATTCGTATCGGCTGGAAGATGGTCGCAGCAGCGGGGTGGCTGCTTATGAGCCGGTGGAGGGCGGCGACGAGAATGCGTTACGCCAGGCCAAGTCGTTCACCGACCAGGTGATGTTGTCCTCGGACTATAACCTGTTCGCGGAATTGCCCGTCGGGGAGAGTCACTACCCGGCCGCCTCTGTCGGTTATTCACGGGTCTTGCGTCGGTCCTTGGCGGCCCAGGCCGATATCAGTCATGCCGCGAGCCGGTCCCATCCCACCAGTGCGGGGCCGACGGTGTATGAGTTCTATACGGCCCGGGATTTCCCGGTCCGATCCGCGGAGACGCCGGTCAGCAAGCAGCGTCTGCCCTTCCCGCAGGTGATTGACATTCCCCTGCTCGGGTCGATCAGCGTGAGCTCGTTGACCGCCAGCCAGGGCTATCTCACGACCATCAACGACATGCATGGCAAGCCCAAGCGGGTGGCCAGCTATCAATACACGGATCATTTCGATCCGCAACTCGACGACTATGTTGTTCGCGAGGATCCGATCGAGGAGACGCTCTACCAGTATCACTCTTCGGGTGGAACGGCGGGTGCGGCCAGCCAGCTCGAGAACTCGCAACTGCCCACCCTGGAGGCGGACCCGGGGCCCAACCCCGGGCCCACGGTCGGAGCGGTTCCCGCGACGTTGGCACAACAATCGGATTTCGTCGTGGATCTGCGGCAGAACCGGACTGAGTCTTTCGACGGCGGTATCAACCTCAATGTGGACACTTTCCTCATTGTATATGTGCCGGTGCCGATACCGGTGCCGATGCCTAACTTCGGGTACTCCCTGACGGAGACCAAGACTGTCGTCACGAGCCGGGTCGTACACCAGTCCGGCATTCTTGAGGGGGTCACCGTGCGGGAAGGGACTTCCCGCGTGACGACCAGTACGGATTTGTCAGATCCTGTGACAGGGGCCGCCGTCTTGAGTGAGGCCGACAATGCCTTCGGGAAGCCGGTATTCTCGTATGACATGCCCGCCCGCTGGAGCACGCCGCGGGCGGGCCCCGCCTACCAGGATGTTGGGCGGTTCATAGATCTGAGCGGCGGTACTTTTGACGCTTCCGGAGACAGGCTAACCCTTCCTGCCAACGTCCTGGTCGCTTGTCCGGACTTACAACCAACTCCGGGCGCCCAGCCGCCAACTGCCCAACGGTGTCTCCCGGTCGGTACGGAGCTGGCCAGCCCCTCTGGAAATGGTGGCTCGCACCTGACTCTCCTGAAGAGCGACACGACCTCAGGGACTACGGTGTTCGGGGTCGACGGTGATGTGGGCGCCGGCGCGCCCAGGACGGCCGTCGTGGTTCGCTCCGGCAATCGCAATCTTCTGACCCTGACGTCGGACACGATCAGGGCGTTGGACAATCCCCTTCTGGGCCGCACCGTGATGCGCTGTCCCGGGAGCGGCGCTATTGATGTCGCGCATTTGCCGACGGTCAGTGACCAGACCCTGGTCCACAGCGTGTTGGATGCGAGGCACGTTAGCTACTCCGATTACTGGCCGAACCTGACTACCCAGACTTCTGGCGCCGACGTGCAGAACGGTGACTATCGGCAGGGTCTGCGGGGGATTTTCCGGCCGAGCGTGCACTATGTTTACCGTGCTGAGCGCGGCCAGTCGCGGCCGGTCGATCTCACCAGGGACGGGGCTTTCGATGCGGCTCTGTTCGGCCCAGGCGCGGCGCCTCAAACGTGCGCACGGCCCTGGTTGCCCGTGCTTACCCACACGGAGTACTCGCCGGGCGGCTTCGACATCGAGGACTTCAATGCGCTGGACATCTACTCCACCGCGCAGTTCGGGTCGGGTGGCACCCTGCCCTTTGCGACGGCCACCAATGCGATGCACGAGGAGATCGGCTTCGAAGGTTTTGAGACCGACGCGCTGTCGTCCACTGCGAACGGCCAGGTTCGTAGTGGCGAGGGGAATATTGCCTTCGAGGAGACGACACGATGTGTGCTGTCGGGACCTTTCGGGTGTGCCAACCGTCAGCCTGTTGCTTCCATTACCACCGCCCATGCCCATACGGGCAAACGCAGTCTGCGCATCGATGCGGACCAGGGATTTGATCAACCCAGACTGCATCTCAAATCGGCCAAGCGCTACCTGATCTCCGCCTGGGTCAGTCTCGGCAGTGTGGGTACCAATGCCGCGGATGTCCCTACCTACGCGCCGGCGCCGGGTTCAGGCCGCACACTCGGCCTCCAGGTTTCCTACCACCCGACAGCAGGTGCGTCCCAGGTGCTCGCGAGCTTCACGCCGGACGGCCCCGTCATTGACGGGTGGCAGCGGATTGAAGGCGTGTTTCAGACGCCCACGCTGCCCGCGGGCGCGACTGCTGTGGGTGGATTCACGATTGCCTTTCTCAACAGTGTTCCTGCCGCCGGTGTTCGTGTGCGCCCCACTAATGTACCGCAGCCTGCGTACTTTGATGATCTGCGTATTCAGCCGGAAGACGCCAGTCTCGTTGGCTTCGTCTACGACCCTGACACCCGGCGTATGACGGCGGCATTGGATGAGAATAACTTCGCCACCTTCTACCGATATGCCCCGGACGGCAGGCTCGATCTCGTTCGTCGGGAAACCGTGCGGGGAGTTCTGTCCGAACAGGAAGCTCGTCTGCACATCCAGGAGCGACCATGAGGGGGGAATCGGGCATTTCTTTCGGGGAACCGGTCAGCGGGCTGACCCGCGCAGTGATGAACGGCGTGTTGGTTGTACTGCTCGCGGCCGTGGGATTGAAAGCGTCCCCCGCAACCGCGGAGTCCACGTCACCCCATGTCGAGGCGCTTGCCGCCGCCGCCGGCCAGGAATTCACCCTGATTGCCGAAGCTCATCGGGCGTTGCGGGCTTACGCGCTGGAAATTCACATTACGTACTCCACCGGTGAGGGGTCGCAAGTCTGGACGGCTCGCGTAGCCTGCGACAACGAGCAACGCTGTCTGCGCGTCTTTCAAAACACGACGACGCTGCAAACGCCGGGGCTGTCGCTGTTGGTCAATTCGAGTGACCGTACGATGACCGTGGCGAAGCGCGATCCTTCGGAGCCCGTGATTTCCTCTTCGGGCGCGGACCCGACGGTAACAGCCGATCCTCGACAGGCGTTGACGGACTGGTTGCAAGGGGGTGGCGTGCTCTCCGGAGGGGAAGTGACCGCGGAGGGGCGTCGGTGGGTGTTCCGGCCCGCCAAACCGACCCCTCCGGAGATACAGATGGTGGTGGACGAGCACAGTCATCTGTTGCGGAGACTGAGTTATGCGGGGGTGATGCGAGGACGAGGGCCCACACTCGTCGATATCCGCTACACGTGGCGGGATCCCTCGCTCACCGATTTGTCGGAATTCGAAGTCAATCGCTACATTCAGGAGCAAGGCGGTGCGTTCACGCCTGCGCAAGGTTATGCGGACTACCGGATTATTCGCGCGGACCGCCGCTAGGATTTGTCGTTACGGGCTGTCGGTATTCGTACTGACGCTGCTTGCGTGCGCTCGCATTTCGTTCGCATTCGCTGCTGCCGCGGATGTGCAGTTGCCAGCGCCCCCGGCACTCCTGCCATTGCCTCCGAACAAGAGTGTGAGTCTGGCAGCGGCGAACTACGTCAATCGAACGGCGCGTGTCAGGCTTCGGTTCATGGATGTACCTTTGCAGAAGCGGGGCCAGAGCACCTGGCAGTATGTAGTTTACTTTACTGTCACGCCGCTGGGCAGCGGTCAGAATGGTCCATCTCGATCATCATCCCTCACCCTCTTCCGGGACCCCGGTCACGAGTCGTTCGAGGCGGTGGCGGTGTTGGACGAGTTTCCGCAGAACGCAGCCACGATTGCGGTCACCAACATTACATCGCCCGATCCCGCCGCCCTACCCTCCGACATCCGGCTGGATCTCGAGCTCGATGGGCAGCCGCCGACGGCGTTTGCCGCCACCCATAAACCGTGGATCAAGCTCGTGGGCTCTTCGGGCGGGCTGTCGCTCAAATCCACTCCGGCGGGCGCGGAGTTCTATGAATTCGAATGGGTTTATTTCGACAAGCTCGAGCCGACACCCACGGATGCTTTCGCGACCCGGGAGGCCGTGAGAATCGGCAGCTCGCGGCGGAACATCAAACTGGATCTCACTTACCCGGAAGGCACTGTCTACGTGCGCGCCCGGGGCTTGGGTAGCTTTCCGGGTGTCAGCTCGAGCACAGCCGTGCGTCGGCCGGGAGTGTGGTCCGACGCCGTGCGGATTCCCATCACTGCTGCTAACGCACTCGCCTCTGCGTTCAATTGGGATTACGTAGCGCGCTATAGCCAGGATGGGCACAGCGCCTCGAGACTCAGTTTCTTCGATGGGGTGCTTCGCAGCCGGCAGACGCAGTCGCGCCTGGCTGAAGAGAAGCAGCGACTGGTGGAGGAAGGGAAGTTTGACGGGGAAGGCAGGGCGAGTCTGCGC
>FTGV01001118.1_pt1 | contig 9097 bp, 7 predicted proteins | sample 1640791 | NCBI WGS metagenome assembly FTGV01 (sample SAMEA3914789, study PRJEB12502) | metagenome | biome: forest; material: soil | place: Canada | collected 2011-07-03 | depth 0.3 m | reverse complement strand
GGTATCGCCGTCGATGAGAACGAGAAAGTTCGTCTGACCGGCGCCCTGCTCTTCCCCAAGCCCATCCCGCTCTTCAAGCCATTCGGGGGCGATTACAACATCTTCGAGATAGGCGTCAGCATTCCCATTCCCGGCGCCTCGATCGGCCCAATAGGTCTCAAGGCCCGGATCGAAGGCGCTCTCTCCGCCGGCTACCAGATTGGCCCAGGCGAGTTGCGTAACGCGAAGATCGAGGCGGCCTTCGACCCGCTCGAGGACAAGCCCGATCTGGACGTCCTGATCAGTGCCCAGGTCTGGATCGGCGCGAACGTTCATGTGTCGGGCAGCATCTCGGGACTCGTCGAGGTGGACGTCGGAATCGCTTCGCTCTCCGGGGGGCTGAAAGTGACAGCGACAGCCACGCTGGAGGGACACGCCGCCTCAGAGGTGAGCATTCACTACACCAAGAGCCGCTTGGAAGTCGACGCGGACTTCCGAGTGCTCTTGAGCCTGGCGCTGGCGTTGGCGCTGGATGCCGTCGTGAAGGCTAAGGCCGGCATCGGTCCGTTCTCAGTGTCGACGAGCAAGACGTGGAATCTTGCCGCCATCCGCTTCGATACCGGAATGCAACTCGGCATGAGGATGAAGAAGCCCCTGCACTATGCCTCGGACGAGGGGTTCCAGTTTCCGTCGCTCTCTGACATTGAATGGATCACACCCACCATCGATCCGCAGCAGATGCTGGAGCGTGTCTTCAGCGGCGGCGGCAAGGAGACTGAAGAGTGACATCCGCATTCCCGGGTACCCCCCGAACGCTCCGAGCCGGCCTGGTGTTGGCCGACCCCGCCACACTCGTGGTGCAACGGGTGATCGCCTTGCAATACAACCCGGACTCCTTGACCCGGAGTCTGCAGGTGCGCGGGGTCACCGGCGAGGGCGGCGACCGTTTGGACGCGTTACGCCTGACGGGGCCGCCGGTGGAAACCATCAAGCTGGATGCAGAGATCGACGCGACCGACCAGCTCGAAGCACCGCAGGACAATCCGACGGCGATCCAACTCGGCATCCAGCCTCAACTAGCGGCGCTGGAGACCGTGATCTATCCACCCAACGCGCAGATCCAGAACGAGAACACCATGGCGCAGGCGGGCACCATCGAGGTGGCGCCAATGGAAGCGCCGCTGCAGATCTTCGTCTGGAGCAGCAGCCGGGTGCTGCCGGTGCGGATCACCGAGTTCAGCGTCACGGAGGAAGCGTTCGACGTCAACCTCAATCCCATTCGCGCCAAGATCAGCCTGGGAATGCGGGTGCTCAGCGTGATGGACCTGAACTTCGACCACAAGGGCAACGGCCTGTTCATGGCCTATCACCAACAGAAAGAGCGCCTCGCCATGCTCGCCGGCGGCAACAGCCTCTCCATGTTAGGCATCAGCAAGATCGGATGAAGACCCATGTTCACCAACAACAGCCGCTACTATCCGCTGCCGACACTGACCTACACGCTCGCCAATGGCACCCAGGTGAGTTACGTCAGCCGACGCTTCCTGCCCTCGGGCGAGCAATTCGACCTGTTGTTCGAGCACCGGGTGGTCGCGGGCGAGCGCCTCGACAACATCACCGCCCAGTACATGGATGATCCCGAGCAGTTCTGGCGGGTATGCGATGCCAACGAGGCGATGTCACCTTTCGACCTGACCGCGATCCCGGGTTACAGGATCCGTATTACCCTGCCGCAGGGAATCGCCGGCGCGACAGTTGGCACGGCGCTGAGGACCTGACAGCATGATCCTCAAGGGCGTCTACCTCACGTTGCTCATTGGCCCGATGGTGCCGATTCCGGCACCGCAGGCCGTGACCGACGCGCTGGTCAGCGCCCAGGTCAACTCCGGCGGCGAGCGCACCGGCTTTCAACTCGTCTTCAGCATCAACAAGACCTCTCCCCTGCGAGACACCCTGTTGCCCGCAGGCTTCTTCGACCCGATAGTCACCCGCATCATCCTGGTGTGCACGCTTGGCGGCGTGCCGCAGGTGTTGGTGGACGGGATCATTACACGCCACGAGTTGGCGCCGTCGAACGAGCCGGGGAAATCCACGCTCACCCTTACGGGCGAAGACGTGAGCGTCCTGATGGACGTGGTGCAGATGCCGTTCATGCGTTACCCGGCGATGCCCGTCCCCGCGCAAGTGGCGGCGATTCTCGCCAAGTATGCCTTTCTGGGAATTGTGCCCTTGCCGGTTCCGCCGCTGTTCATGGATGTGCCGCTGCCGACGAAAGAAATACCATCGCAAACCGGAACGGACCTCGACTACATCAAGAAGTTGGCCAAGGACAACGGCTACGTGTTCTATATCGAGCCCGGGCCGGCACCCGGCATGAACCTCGGCTATTTCGGCCCCGACATCCGGATTCCCATTCCGCAGCCGGCTCTGACGATCAACATGGATGCACAGAGCACCGTGGAGACCCTGTCATTCAGCCTGGACGGCCTGGCGAAGAAGATCGTGGTCATGACTATCATGGATCCCATCACCGGAAAGATTCCCATTCCGGTGCCCGTCCCCAACATCAGCCTGTTGCGGCCGCCCTTGGGCGCGCGCCTCACACCGCCGGCCAAAATCGAGTTTCCGGGCGAGGGGGCCAAGGCCACGCCCATCAAGGCGGTCGCCCTCGCGCTGGCCAAGGCGGCCGAAACTACCGATGCCGTCAGCGGTAACGGCACGCTGGATACCCTCCGGTACGGCAATATCCTGCGCGCGCGGCAACTGGTTGGTGTCCGCGGCGCCGGGCTCGCGTACGACGGCCTCTACTACGTCAAGACGGTGACTCACAACATCAAACGCGGTGAGTACAAGCAGAGCTTCACGCTGACACGCGACGGATTGATCTCGCAGACCCCGAAGGTACCTGTATGAATGCAGTAACCACCGAAGCACGGTACTTTGGCAAATACCGCGGCACCGTCATCAACAACATCGACCCCATGGGCATCGGCCGCCTCATGGTCGAGGTGCCCGATGTCCTGAATCTCACGCCCTCTTCGTGGGCCATGCCGTGCGCCCCGCTGGCCGGTCCCACGGGCCCCCCGATGGGCGTCTACTTCGTCCCCCCGCTGGGGGCCGGAGTGTGGGTCGAGTTCGAACAGGGCGATCCCAACTACCCGATCTGGGTGGGCTGCTTCTGGGGCACCATGACGGACGTGCCACCGATGGTGAAACTCGGCCTGCCGATCTCGCCGAGTCTCATCCTGCAAAGTGCCGCGCAGAACTCGATATCCATCAGCGACGCCCCGGGACCCACCGGCGGCATCATGCTGAAGAGCACCACGGGCGCAATGATCATTGTCAATGACATCGGCATCACTATTCAAAACGGCAAAGGGGCGTCCGTGATCATGACGGGCCCCACCGTCACCGTGAACCAGGGCGCCCTGGTCATCACTTGAAGGGAGCAACGGCGCAGACAGGTGGACCATGCCAGGATTCTTGCTACATCAAGGCGCGACCGTGTTGTGTGCACACGCAGGCCAAGCTCAACCGACAGTGGTCAATCCGCGCGTGACCGTAAACGGGATGCCGACTGTTCTGCAGACTACGCCCTACATGGTCGCCGGTTGCGCTCTGCCGCCGCCGCCCGCCGCGAACGGCCCGTGCGTGACCGCGCAGTATGTAACCGGGTCCGTGCGAGTGCTTTCTAACGGCATGCCGCTCTTGCTGTTGGACAGCCAGGCCATTTGCGCCCCCACGGGCACACCGGTGCAGACCGTGGTCACCCAGACCCGCGTCATGGGGACCTGACCATGAGCCACGTCGCCTTCCCCTATCACTTTGATGGTCGCGGGCGTACCGCCGAGGCACAACCGGCCCGGTACATCCAGGATCTGATTGAACAACTGCTGTTCACCAGTCCAGGGGAGCGCGTGAATCGGCCCACCTTCGGCAGCGGGCTGGCCCAGGCGGTGTTCGCGCCCAACAGCGTTGAGTTGGCGGCGGCGACACAATACCTGGTGCAAGGCGCGCTCCAGCAGTATCTTTCGGACCTGATCGAAGTCAGCGCGGTGCAGGTGAACGCCGACGACAGTACGCTGCGGATACTGATCCAATATGTCGTACGGCGCACGCGGGAACAGCAGACCGCGCAGTTCACGCGCCCGAGTTCGCCAACATGATCTACGCCTGCTGCAAGCCCGAGCGGCGCGACATCCTGGCGCAACAGTCGCCCCCCACCTTCAATGGTATCGACTTCCTCGAGGTGATCGATCACCCGGGCGATCCCGACAGCATTCGCCAGAGAGTACTGCAGGTTCACTTCATTCATGACCTGGCGCCCGGCCAGCTGGGCTTGCGCAACGTGGTGCTCTCCGGCGGTGAGCGCATTCCGGCGCAACAGATCGCCATACTTCGAGTAACACCCGGGGGCGATCTGTCGCCGCCGCTCGACCCGAAGATTCTCGAGGTGCAGGTTCAGCAGTCGGGGGACTTCTCACAGTACACGCTGCAGCTGGTCGATCCCGGCCAACCAGGCAACCTGCCACCCAACATCGACCCGATGCTGGCATCCATCGACTTCTCCTTCAAGGTCGCCTGCCAGAGTGATTTTGACTGCGCGCCGCCCTCGGTGTGCACGCCGGCCGTCGCGGCGGCTCCGGACATCTCCTACCTCGCGAAGGATTACGCCAGTTTCCGCCAGCTGATGTTCGACCGGATGGCGAAGATCATGCCGCAATGGCGCGATCGCAATGCCGCTGACATTGGCACGACACTGGTCGAGATGATCGCTTATGTTGGCGACTACCTGAGCTATCAGCAAGACGCGGTGGCCACCGAGGCTTACCTGGGCACCGCGCGACGGCGCACTTCGGTTCGCCGACATTCCCGCCTGGTCGGATATCCGATGCACGACGGACGCAATTCCCGGACCTGGGTCCGGTTCGTGGTGCGAGCGGATATTCAGGGGCTGACACTCGAGGCGGGTGCCGGCAACAAGCTGTTTACCCGCGTCAGCGCCGGTCGGGTCATGGCCAATCCCTCGGATGGGTTGCAGGACGCCCTCGCCCTGCAGCCGCGCGTTTTCGAGCTGATGTCCAGCGTCACTTTGTTTGCCGAGCACAACCAGATGTCTTTCTATACCTGGGGAGACCGGCGGTGCTGCCTGCCACGCGGGGCGACGAGCGCCTGGCTGCGAGGACAGTTCGTCAATCTCAAACCGGGTGACGTGCTCGTCTTTGCGGAGGCGGTCGGCCCCGACACCGGCGTTGCGCAAGACGCGGATCCAACGCACCGGTGGGCGGTGCGTTTGACGTCCGTCAGCTTCGGTAGCGACCCGATCGGTGGCCTGTTTGATACCCCGCCGAACGCCAACCCCGTGAGCGTCACTGCGATCCAGTGGGATGCCGCGGATGCGTTACCCCGGCCCCTGTGCCTCTCGAGCCAGAGCCCGGTCGACTCGACCAGTGTCACGGATGTCAGCGTCGCCTATGGGAATATCGCCCTCGCCGACGACGGACTGACGATTGCTGAGGAGGATCTGCCGGTCGTGCCGGCACCCAACCCGGCCCTGGCCACCGTAGCCGGAACCGGCGGTGATCACTGCAACCCGCAAACTAGCCAACCACGGCCGCCGCGCTTCAGGCCCGCCCTGGCGCGTTCGCCCATCCCCTTCGCCGAGCCGTATGCGTGGGCCGCCGACAGCCTCGGGCCGTCCGCTTCGGCCGTACTCAACCAGCGCGCCTTGGATCAACTTCTACCGGCGATCACCCTGACCAGGACGGATCCCGAAGCGTTGGTACCCGAGCATTGGCTGCCGCAGCGGGATCTGCTCGCCAGCCACGCCGATTCCCGCGAGTTTGTCGTGGAGACGGAAAACGACGGCACGGCGTATCTGCGCTTTGGCGATGGAACCTTCGGGGCGCGGCCCCAACAGGGCACGCAACTGGTGGCGGTCTACCGTATCGGTAACGCGTCGGCCGGTAACCTGGGACCTGATTCGCTCTATCACTTCGCGACGAACGATCCGGCGATCGCCGTCGATCCCACCATCATCGCGGACTTCACCAATCCACTGCCTGCGGTGGGCGGATTGGATCCGGAGACACTCGACCAGGTGCGCAACAACGCGCCCCAGGCATTCCGGACCCAGGAACGCGCGGTGACGGCCGCGGACTACGGCGACCAGGCTAGGATGTGCGACTCCACTATTCAACGCGCAGTTGGCACATTCCGCTGGACCGGGAGTTGGCAAACTGTGTTCGTGACCGCGGATCGTCAAGGAGGTGTCGCGGTCGATGATCCCTTCCGCAATGCGCTCTCTGACTGTCTCGAGCGCGTGCGCATGGCGGGTCATGATGTCGCGGTGGACTCTCCCCAGTATGTTTCACTCGAAATCGCCATGACCATCTGCGTCAATGCCGCCTACTTCGCGAGCGATGTCCGCCAGGCACTGTTACAGGTGCTGAGCAATCGCGTGTTGCCCAATGGTAGGCTGGGCGCGTTTCATCCGGACAACTTCACATTTGGACAGCCCGTCTTTCTGAGCCCGTTGTACGCCATCGTGCAAAGCACGGAGGGCGTCGACTCGGTGACCATCACCGCATTCGGCCGCCAGGCAAGCCAGTCGGATACCGCGCTCAAGACCGGAGTGCTGACACTCGGGCGCCTGGAGATCGCGCGGTTGGACAACGACCCCAACTTTCCCGAGCGCGGTTCCCTGTCGCTCACCCTGATCGGAGGCAGATGAGGTGGCAACCGATACCGCGATCGACCCGGCCGACGTCTGCGACTGCTGCGAGGGAGTTACGCAGGAGACGCCACAGGCGATCTACAACCGTCCCGGCCTGGAGGCAATTTCCTATCGCGTCGGCACGCAACCCCAATTCAAGGCAACATTGCTCGCGCGCCTGCACACCTCGCACCAGCCGCCCCTGGATTCCCTGCGGACGCGCGACGACCTCGACTTCAGCATCGCACTGCTCGATGCCTTCGCTACAGTCGCGGACGTACTGACTTTTTACACCGAACGTAATGCCAATGAGGCGTACCTGCGAACGGCGACCGAGCGGCGTTCCGTGCTCGAGATGGCCAAGCTGGTGGGCTACCAACTTCGCCCAGGGGTCGCGGCCAACGCCCTGTTGGCCTTCACGATCGATGACGCCCCGGGGGCTTTCGCATCGGCGCTGCTTTCCGCCACCACCGCACAGGTGGTTACCGCACCATCACCCACGGTCACCATCCCCACCGGTACCAAGGTACTGAGTGTTCCGGCCCCTGGGCAGCAGGCGCAGACCTTCGAGACCATCGAGGACATCGACGCGCGAGTCGAATGGAACGTCATCACACCGCGCCTGACCCAACCGCAGAAAATCAACCTCAACGCCACCCAGTTCGTGCTCTCCGGCACGGTCAGCACGATCAAAGACGGTGATCGACTTCTGGTCGTCAACGACAAAAAGACGCGGCTACGCCAGGTTGTCAACGTCGTGACCGTGACAGGCCCGAATTCAGCCGATCCCTCCGCAGCAACCACGATCATTGACGTGGAGACCCTCGCTGCAGGCAAGAGGGGCTACTTACCGGCCAATCTCTCCATCCCGGCGGGGCCACAGGGAAGCATCGCGGACATCCCCGCCAGTACCGCTCTCACCACGTCCGTCGCCCAGTTCATCATCGGCAAGCGTTGGGATGCCGACGAACTGCTCGCATTGGCCAGCATCCAGGGCTGGCCGGTGGATCAACTGCAAACCGACATCAACGAGGAAGTGGCACAGCAGGGCGCCGCGAGCGGCACCGTACATGTTTTCCGCCAACGGGCGGCGGCGTTCGGCCACAACGCGCCGTTCTACGGGTCATTGCCCGTCAGCCTGCGCCACGAGACGGCGGTCCAGGTACCTGACAACGACGGCGGAGTCACATGGGAGGGAGTCGCGCCGGCCTATCCCCACAACTGGGAGCCCAATCTCAATCTCGCCAAGCAGTCGGGCGGTACGCTCGACGCGCCGACCATCGCTCTGGATACCGTCTATACCGGCATCGTTCCACAAAGTTGGCTCGCCCTCGTCCAACCTGGGAAGTCGCCGCTTGCCCTGTCGGTGACCGACGTGCAGGAGCGCGTACGCAGCGACTTCACGCTCTCCGCCAAAGTTACCGTCCTGACGGTGGACAACACCGAGCGGCACACTTTGAGTGACAGGAAGATCCGCGAAACGGTGATTCTCTGCCAGAGTGACTCGTTGCCGTTGGCGCAGGTGCCGGTCGTCGATCTCGTGCAAGGTCGGACCATCGAGCTCGACCAGGCGTACCTGGGACTGCGCAAGGGTCGCACGGTCCTGATCACAGGCGAACGCGCAGATCTCGCCGGCGTCACGGTGACCGAGGCGCGCGTTTTGCAGAGCGTCGCGCTGGACCGGGGATTTACCGTCATTGAACTGGATCAATCGCTCGACTATTCCTACGTTCGCGCCACCGTGGCGATCAACGCCAACGTCGCACACAGCACTCACGGTGAAAGCGTACAAAGCGTTCTCGACCCGCTTGCCCTGACACGCCCGGGCGCTCAGGGTCTCCTGGGCAGCGGTGACGGCAGCGAGGTCTTCCAGGAGGTCTCGCTGCAGTTCGTCCCCTTGACCTATGTCAGCGCCGCTACGGCTACCGGGACCCAGAGCACATTGAGCCTCCAGGTGGATGGCGTCCTGTGGAAGGAAGTGCCGTTCCTCTACGGTCACGGTCCGGACGAGCGCATCTATGCGCTGAGCGAGGATGACAACTACCAGACGACGGTCACCTTCGGCGATGGCATCACCGGCTCGCGTTTGCCAACCGGGCAACACAACATCCAGGCAAACTACCGCCGGGGCCTCGGACTCGCGGGCCTGGTCGGCGCAAACCAACTCTCACAGCTCATGACACGACCCGCGGGGGTGAAGGCCGTCAACAATCCACTGCCCGCGGCGGACGCCGCGGATCCAGAGGGGCTCGAGCAGGCACGCGACAATGTCACCCTGACCATCCGGACGCTCGACCGGGTAGTCTCCCTGGAGGACTACGAAGACTTCGCACGCGCCTTCGCTGGAATTGCCAAGGCAACCGCGACCTGGACGTGGAGTGGTCAGCAACGAATCGTAGTTTT
>FTGV01001624.1_pt1 | contig 9320 bp, 10 predicted proteins | sample 1640791 | NCBI WGS metagenome assembly FTGV01 (sample SAMEA3914789, study PRJEB12502) | metagenome | biome: forest; material: soil | place: Canada | collected 2011-07-03 | depth 0.3 m | reverse complement strand
GGCCTGGGTGGAGGGATGCTGGTTAAGCCCCGGACAGTGGGGCACCGACACTCTCACGGCCTTGTGGTTTCTGGCACTCGGCGGCCTGATAACGCAACGCATCGCGCGCTGGGATGTGAGCGTGACCTTTCTTCTGGTATGGGCCGCATTGTTGGCGCTACGGATAATCCTGCTGGAATACGCCTGGAACCCCGGGGCGGCCATGTGGTGGCAAGAAATCGGCAATGGGTCGACTCTACTGTTCGCTTTCTTCATGATTTCCGATCCGATGACGACGCCACAACATCGTGGTGCGCGACTGTTGTATGTGGCGGCGGTCGCATTGATTGCCTTTATCTGGCAGTACATTTACTTCAAGCAACATGGGCTGATCGTGGCCTTGTTTGCTTGCAGTTGGGTCGTGCCCGTCATTAACACCCTATGCCGCCATGATCGATTTACCTGGTACGCGCCGCGAGGTACCGCGGCCGCCGGAATGCCCGTCTCACAAAACAGACCGTCACGGGCGGGTCAAGACCGCGCGCCGGCTTGAGATGGCAACCGGCTTCTGCTGCGCGCGTCATCCATCTCGCGCACATCGGCGTCGCGCGCGTATTGGCGCGATGCAGCATATTTCATGAATCTGCAAAATATGTGAAAGAGCGCCAGCCTACCTTTGGTCGACCCTTGAACCTGCGGCCGGCCATTTGATGGACAGACCGCAGCGGAACAGGGCCCCGGCCACCCCGCCGCCGCAAATCGGCCTGAACGTCATCCGTTCTAGAGGATTGAGATCATGAAAAACACCCGTATTGCGTTTGTCGTCCCCGCGCTACTCGCTGCTTCCGCATTCACAACCGCGCAGGCCGCCACCTTCAGCATCGGTAACTACACCGGCCTGTTCCAGGGCGTCGATGAGACCACGGCCACCATCCAGGGTGGCTCCGGCACCAGCCAGGCGTACGTCGTGCGCATCGACCTGACGGCCCCGGGTGTCAGCTTCACCACTACCGCGGGAGCGTCAGGCGCTACGCCGAACGCGGGCAGCATTCCCGAGGTCGTGACCCAGACCACAAGTCAGTTCCTGAAGTCGACCGACGCGCAGGTTGCGATCAACACAAACTTCTTCTCGTGCCCCTGCGTCACCAATGCGTCAAATTCGGAGTATCTCCTCGGGCTGGAGATTTCGAACGGCAAGTTGGTGTCCTCCGATCAGTCGGGCTATTCGGCCCTGTTGCTGACACAGAACAACCAGGCCTCGCTGGTGGCCGGCGGTTCGGTGGCGGACACCAGCGGCATCTACAACGCCGTCAGCGGTGGCGGCGTCGTGCTGCGGAACGGCGCGGATGTTGTCAACGGCTCGATTCCCGGCGATCCGCTCAATCCGAACCCCCGTTCGGTCGGCGGCCTGTCGCAGAACGGCGAGTACCTTTACCTGATGGCGATCGACGGGCGCCAGGCTGGCTACAGCGCCGGCGTCACGCAGGCGGAGGAGGCCGATCTCATGTCCGCGCTGGGCGCCTGGAACGCCATCAACTTTGACGGCGGCGGCTCCACCGCGCTGGTGGTGCAGGGCACGGACGGCAATCCTGACCTGCTCAACAGGCCCAGCGGCGGCGCCGAGCGCTATGACGGCGCCAACCTCGGCATCTACGCCGCGCCCCTGCAGCCAGTGCCGCTGCCGCCCGCCATCGGACTCTTCGGCTCAGGCCTGCTGGGCCTGCTGGGTTTCAGCCGCCGCAAGCCAGTCTGAGGCCGGCCCGGCCGCAAGGCGGCAGAACGCCCCCCGCAAGGGGGCGTTTCCATTGTGCGCCCAGAATGCGGATGGATCTTGATGGCGGACTTCAATCTCTCTTGGGTCGGGCATCAACACCAACAAGAAGGAGTTCACCCTGGCGCAATCACAGGGCGATATGCCGCATCAAGTTTGACTTGCCCGGCACGCGTGCGTTATCTGAGCCACGCTCATTGGCAAGGAGTCGAACCCATGGTCTACCTGGTGCTCGGGCTAGTTCTCTTCCTTGGGGTGCATTCGATATCGATCGTCGCACCGGCTTGGCGCGACCGAACCGCTGCCCACCTGGGCAACGCCTGGAGGGGCCTTTATTCGTTGGTAACGATCGCGGGCTTGGTTGTCATCATCTGGGGCTACGGCATCGCGCGCCAGAATCCGGTGATGCTGTACACGCCACCGAATTGGGCTCGGTATGTCACTACCGTTCTCATGCTTCCCGTGTTTCCGCTGTTTCTCGCCGCGTATTTCCCTGGCAGGATTAAAGGCGCGCTCCAGCATCCGATGCTCGTCAGCGTCATGCTCTGGGCACTGGCACATCTCATCGCGACCGGTATGCTTGCCAACGTCGTGCTATTCGGTGGATTCCTCGCGTGGGCGGTTGCAGACCGCATCTCCTACAGGTGGCGCTCGCAGCGGCCGATCCCTACGGCGCCACCTAGGAGGTTGAATGACGCCATCGCCATCGTGGCCGGCCTTGTGTTTTACATTGTTTTCGAGCACTGGCTGCACGCCCGATGGATCGGGGTCCAACCGCTGCCGATGTAGAATGTCATCGGGGCGACCTTCTTGGAAGCAGAGTTGCGGTTAGCATGAAAGCACCCAGTTTCCAGCAAGCCCTTGAGACCGGCGACCTACAGGCGATCCGCGCCTTTCCGAAGGCGGACCTCCACAACCACGGATTCGCGGCGGCGGATCGGGAGTACGTGCGGGAGAGGACGGGCCGTGACATCGTGCCTATCCAGGCGCCGCTGGCTTCGATTGATGACATGCATGTCTGGGCGAAGGAGAACATCGGGGATTTCTTCGATGGGCCGCAGGGGCGACAGCTTGCGGCGGAAGCCAGTTTCGCAAGGGCAGTAAAGGATGGGTTGACGCGCCTCGAGCTGGGTGAGGATGTCTGGATGGTGACCCAGAACCTGGGGTCGCCACAGGAGTTGATGGAGTCGATCGCCAAGGTTCATCGTCGCATCGCGCCCGACTGTGAATGGATTCCGTGGCTGGGGCTGTCGCGGCACGTTCCTCTCGAGCTCCTGCGGGAATGGATGGCGCCGTGGTTGGACCTCGGCTTCCACAAGGTGTTGGATCTGTGTTGCGATGAGTTTGCACAGCCAATCGAGGTTTTCCGACCACTCTATCGAGCGGCGAAGCAGCACGGTATGCGTTTGAAGGCGCACGTGGGCGAGTTTGGTACTGCTGACGACGTGCAGCGGGCCGTGGAAGTGCTGGAGCTAGATGAAGTACAGCACGGCATCGCTGCCGCTGAGTCTCCGGAGGTGATGCGTTTCCTGGCGGATCATCGCATCCGACTCAACGTCTGCCCCACGTCGAATATCCTACTCGGCCGAGTGAAGCGTCTGGAGGATCATCCGATCCGCAAACTGTTCGACGCGGGCGTCAGAGTGACCGTCAACACGGACGATGCGATCGTTTTCGGTGTCGGTGTATCGGAGGAGTTCTTGCGCCTCCACCAGGCAGGCGTGTTTTCCGCCGCTGAATTGGACATGATCCGCCAGTGGGGGTTGCAGGACTGAGCCCATGGGCAAGAGTTTCCATGGTCTGCCGGATGTTGCGTCTCAATACTGAAGGCAGATCACGAGGGGGCTGCGGGGGAAGTCGGCAGGCCGTGGCCGCGCGCTCTACACTCACGTCAAATGAGAAACAGGGACGTTTCGAGCCACTCCTCATCGAGCCTCCCGTCCCGAGTCGCCGCGGACCGACAACCTGCACCTCCGCTACCGCACGCAGCACGTAAGCGCGAGGGCAAGACTTTCAGCAGTACGTTCTGTGTAGTACTGTTCTTTCCGGAAGAATCGAGCCGGAACGTTGTCAATCCGGAACATGCGGGTATCAGGGAAGTGAAACTGAATCAACAGTACAAACTGCGGGGTGCCGTCGGCGCCCGGAGTACCGGGACGGCAGGCGCCATGACATCGGTCGGCAACGATCCGATGGATGTCCGGCTCGTTCAGGGGCTACTGAACCGCAGCCTGCATGATGTTCCCAATTTTCACTCCCTCGCCGAGGATGGGGTTTGCGGCTTGAGAACCCAGGCCGCCATCACCGAATTTCAACGGCGCTTCGTTCCGGGCGTGCGCGCGGACGGTCGAGTTGATCCGGGCGGACGCACGATCGCTGCGCTGATTGCGAAAGCCGGGCAGCCTGTCCCACCGCAGGTCAATGCGTTTCTCAGTGCCAATGGAAAACCCGCGAAGGCTGCGGCGGCGGCTTGGAATGTACCGGCATCCGTCCTGATCGCACAGGCGGCACACGAATCCGCGTGGGGCAGACATGTGAAAGGAAACGCGTACTTCGGAATTAAGGGAAAATCGTCGCAAGGCCAATCGACGAGCTTCAAAACCCATGAAGTGGTCGGCAATAAGTCGGTTGCGATCACGGATACTTTTCGCGCGTACAAGGACTTTGCCGAAGCCGCCGATGACTACGGCCGGTTCCTGAACGAGAATCCGCGCTATCGGGGCTGCTTCAGCTATTCGAAGGACCCCATCAAGTTCGTGGAAACGCTGGCGGCGGCCGGTTACGCGACGGACCCCGACTATGCACGCAAAATCAAAAATATCATTCGCAAATACGGGCTCACCGATTATGACTAGTGACGCGAGGTGCCTCGCGGCGTGCGCCGCGCTGTTGGTGTTGTTCTGGAGCCCGGCGGATGCCGGAACTCAACCCACTTCCGAGGCGAAACAGGAGCAAACCGTTCCGGCTGCGAAGAGCATCGGTAACGAAGCGGACGCGCTCTCCCGGGCACGCGAAGCCATTGTGCAGAACCACCTGACGAGTGTTGCGGACCCGTGTCTGAAGCTGGAGATCGAGAGCACGTCCCACACGATGTATGTGGTCACGGTGTACGAAGTTCACAGCGACAAATGCAGCGGCGATCCGGCCGTACAGCCGCGCCTGTTTGGGCTGCACATCAGCCGAAAGAGCGGCAAAGTCTGGACCGATGCCAATTCCGATGACGGAGAATTTGAGCTGCTGCCGAAGTAGGTCGCGATCTCGACATTCTCGTCGACCGGTTACCCGGTACTTTGACTTGGCCATAACGCCCTGTTGAAGGACCAGGCCTGTCTCTAACAGTCCCGAGACTGTTCCGCTCAGCCCGGAAACGCGTGGGAACGCGGCGATGAGGGTCATCGGAGGGAGTCGCGATGATCCGAGTCGTAGCCTTACTTACAATAGTACGCGGGCTCCGTGGGCAATCGCCCCGGACATATGTGTGCCGGAAACGGTAAGGAACGACAATCTTGAAACCAAGGGAGGAGTCTTGGTGGCGGAGGGCAGTTCTTACCCGCCTGGTTGCCTTGCTCGCTGTCATCGTGGTGGCCCACCTCGCGGACGCGAGTCCTCGCGCGACGGCCATCAACGGCGTCGTGTCAATAGCGGATGGCGAGTCCTTCACAGTCATCCGTGGTGATGACCTGAGGCAAGGAACCAAAGGAATCACGCTGATCGCGGGAGATCTTGTCGAAACCGGACCCGATGCATTCCTCGTAGTTGAGTTGCAGGGGGGAAGCCTGGTCGGCATCGGCCCCTCGAGCGGGGTCTACTTTCTGCTGCGTGCGGGCGTAGCAACGCTGATAGTTCTGAAAGGCTGGCTCAAGGCAGATGTCCGTGCTGAAGGAAAATCAGGGGCGATCACGGTGTTTGGTCCACGCGTGGGCATCAAATCTCGGCAAGTGGTCGTGCTACTTCATGCGGATGAGCGCTTCGACGAGATGTTCGACGAACAAGGCTCCGGTACACTCCTGCTGCGCGACACCGCGACGACTCACATTGACAAGGAGACCCAACCCAACCAGTTTTTCATGCGGGAAGGCCGCTCAGACGTCGTCCTACAGCCGCATCCATCGGCTGATTTCCTGGCCAAGATGCCGATCGCCTTTCGGGACACGCTGCCCGAGAAGGCGTCGGCAAGATTGAAGAGCCCGCTGGAACCGAAACGGGTTCGCAAAGTGACCTACCTCGATATCCAACCGTGGTTGACCCTGCCGCGCGATTGGCGCGCCGACTTTATCACACGATTCCGTGGCCGCCTGAAGGATCCGGCGTTTTTCTCGGCGATGGATGCGCACCAGGCTCTGTACCCGGAATGGGTTCCGATACTACATCCGAAGCCACCCGATCAAGGCAATGGACAGCGGTGAAACTTCTTCTCAAGATCAACATCGTACTGGTCGTCGTGTTCCTAATTGGCCTGGGAGCCAGCTACGGCGTCGCCAAGCGACTGCTCCTGCAGAACGCGCGGCTCGAGATCCAGGACAATGCGCGCATCATGATGGAGTCGGCCAAAGCGGTCCGGCAATACACCGCCTCGCAGGTCGCACCCCTGCTCAGCACCCAACTGCGCTATCAGTTCCTGCCCCAGTCAGTCCCCTCCTACTCGGCGACCGAGTATTTCAACAACCTCCGTAAGACCTTCCCGGAATATGCGTACAAGGAGGCCACGATCAATCCGACCAACCTACGCGATCGCGCCGTCGACTGGGAAGTGGACGTCGTCAACAACTTCCGTCGGAACGCCTCTGCCACCGAAATGATCGGTGAGCGGGACGGCGCGACTGGCAGAGCTCTATATCTCGCGCATCCGCTGCGAATTGAAGATCCCACCTGCCTTCAGTGTCACAGTGCTATCAACAACGCACCGCAGACCATGATCGATCGCTACGGCAATGCGAACGGCTTCGGGTGGCAGCTCAAAGACGTGGTCGGTGCACAAATCGTGAGCGTCCCCTACGAGCTACCGTTGAAGCGGGCGAATAGCGCTCTGCAGGGTTTCGTATATCTGCTGATCGGATCATTTCTGTTTCTGTTCGTGACGGTCAATATGCTCCTGGTAACGCTGGTCGTACGCCCAGTCCGTAAGCTTGCCGCGATCGCCGACCAGGTCAGCCTGGGAAACCCGGACGCACCGGAATTCCCGATCCGAGGCAGCGATGAGATCACGGCGCTCGGGCTGTCGTTCAATCGCATGCGGCGCAGCCTCGTTGAAGCGCTGAATATGCTGCAATAGACGGAGGCACTCGAAAGACTTTCCATGGTGGTTTTGCGGGCAGTTGGCAAATACGAGATCCTCAGTGCCATTGGCGCCGGTAGTATGGGGACGGTCTATCGTGCATTCGATCCGATTCTGCAACGCACGGTAGCCGTCAAGATACTCAAGCGCGGCTGGACGCACGATATCTCGTCGGACGAAATCGCTGCGCGCTTCCGCACCGAAGCGCGTGCAGTGGCGCGCCTCAATCACCCGTCGATTGTCACGATCTTCGACTACGACGACCGGGATCCCGCCGGTGCCTACATCGCGATGGAGTACATTGAAGGGTGTGCTCTCGACCAATACATCAGGCAGAGGCAAGCGCCGCACTTGGAGGATGTTATCAGTGTGGTGCACCAGATGCTGGGAGGTCTCCACTACGCGCACCAGCGGGGTGTGGTTCATCGCGACATCAAACCCTCCAATCTGCTGCTGACACGCGACGGCCTGATCAAGATCATGGACTTTGGCATCGCAAAGATCGGCTCTCAGAATCTGACGCAAAGCAGACTCATGATGGGTACCCCCCTATACATGGCGCCCGAGCAATACCTTGGTGGCGTCGTCGATCACCGCTGCGATATTTACGCCGCGGGTGCGGTGCTCTATGAGTTGCTGACAGGGTCTCCACCCTTCTCGGGGACAGACACCGAAGTTATGTACAAAACCTGCCATGAGAAGCCCAAACCGCTGTCGACCCTCGATCTATCGATAGCGCAGGCTTTCGACCCCATCGTCGCCAAGGCGCTCGAGAAGCCGCTGGAGAATCGCTATGCGTCGGCGGCGGATTTCGGGGAGGCATTGCGCTCGGCATGGCAGGCGATATCGCCCAAGCCGCTGTCCCCCAAATTATCGGACGAGGCACGAGCCATCGCGGTGGCGATGAGCCGACAACCTGAGATTGATCGGCAGTCACCAGGTCCGCTGGCGGACACCTGGGTGAAACCCGCGACGGTGGGGGCGTCGAGGGTTGAGTCGAGGGCGGACCCAGTGGCGCGTCCAGATTCCACCGGCGGCGGAGGGCTCGCCGCATGGTCAAGGGACCAACTGGCCGAGATTGAACGGCAGTTGGTTCCGATCATTGGGCCTGTGGCGCAGATACTCGTCCGGAACGCCGCCGCCACGACGAGGAGCCGCCAGGAGCTATACCGCCTGTTGTCGGACCATCTGCGCACGCCGGAAGAGCGACAACGGTTTCTGCTTGCCGGCCAGACGGGCCCGAGCTCGACAGTGCCATCCAATCTTCCGAATCCCACGGTATCTTCCAACATTTGCAGACGGCCGTTGACGGATGAGGTCACGCAACGCGCAAGTCAGCTGCTGGCGCGCTATATCGGGCCCATTGCGACGGTTCTGACCCGAAGAGCAGCGCAGACGGCGGCGGACGAGGCTCACCTCTACTCGATGCTTGCGGAGAAGCTTACTGACAAGGAAGAACGCGAACGCTTCCTGATGGAGGCGGGTGCGCATGAATGAGCGCGCGACCCGCCCAGACGTTACGTTCCACCCGAGGGCAAGACCTACCGCCTGCGGCAATGGGCATCCCCCTACGCGGGACAACGTTCTCGCTGAGCTGCTCCTGACGATCCGATTCCTCGACTACTCCCCCCATCCGCTCTTCGTTCCGTAGGGCAGCGGCGCCCCCATTGCCTCGACCGCTGTAATTCGGCCGTGGTCGATCTTGAAGATCTCTCCAGCCTGCAGGTTGGACGAGGATCCGCCAAGCGGCAGGCTGTCCACCTCTATCCTCCTGTTGGCGCATGTAAGATCCAATATTCACTCTTTCTGGACGAATTACATGGCTACAGAAATCGAGCGGAAGTTTCTTGTTCAGGGTACATCCTGGCGTAACGGCAGCGGTGTGCCGTTCACCCAGGGGTATTTGAACCGCGACAAAGAGCGGACGGTTAGGGTGCGCATTGCTGTCGGTAAGGCGTTTCTCACCATCAAGGGTTTGACGCGGGGCGCCTCGCGTGCGGAGTTCGAGTACGATATTCCCGTGGCCGATGCGGAACAACTCATGAAACTGAGTGACGGACCGATTATCCGGAAAAACAGATATGTCATTGTGCATGACGGGTCCACCTGGGAGGTGGACGAGTTCCTGGACGATAATGCCGGCCTGGTGTTGGCGGAAATCGAGTTGTCTTCCGAAGGCCAGCCGTTCAGCCGCCCTCCATGGCTCGGAGCGGAGGTGACGCACGACCGCAGGTACTACAACTCGAGCCTCGCGAGTTATCCGTATGCAATGTGGCGCGAGCAGGGCGCTTGATC
>FTGV01001180.1_pt1 | contig 10218 bp, 4 predicted proteins | sample 1640791 | NCBI WGS metagenome assembly FTGV01 (sample SAMEA3914789, study PRJEB12502) | metagenome | biome: forest; material: soil | place: Canada | collected 2011-07-03 | depth 0.3 m | reverse complement strand
GACCGGGACCACCGGCAAGTCAATGAACGAGGCGCTATGGCCACCCCGCGCGACGCTGAGTGTGACCTCGCCCTGGTCAGACGACGGGATGCGCAGAAACGTGCCTTTGTCCGCGCCCGCGATCGCGATCCGCAAGCGATGCCCCGCCTTGAAACTCACCGACGTTGCCTGAAGCTGGAAAGTCAGGCGGGCGAGTTGGCCCGGCACCAGCGCCAGCGCGTCCTTTTGTGCAAACGTTCTGTAGGGATAGGTGGTCCGATAAGGCGGCGTTTGGTCGGAAAGCTTCCGATGCAGGGCGCGCAACTGTCCTTCAGTGACATAAGTCACTCTGCCATCCGACCCCACATCCTCGAGATACACGAAGACGTTTCCGTCGGTATGCGTGGAGGCTACCTGCAGGGTCACGACAGGCTGACCGGTGACCTCCATGTCCTCGGGCAGAGATTCACTGGTGTAGACCAGAAGACGGCGGTCCGCCTGCGAGCCGTCGCCGTAATCGATCCGCGGACGACCCGCCTGGGTTGCCCAGCGGTTGTCCGGCCCCGCCGTGACATCGAAGTCCACCTTGTATGTGTCTCGCCCTTTTCTCATGGGGTTGTGAATTGAGAGTGAGTGTTCTGCATCGAGGTAGTAGCGTACCTGGTGCGCGCCAGCGACAGGCCAGACCTCGGTTCGCTTCCAACGATCCTCACCCAGCGTGTAATAGATCAACACATGTTCGTGCGCAGGCGGCGGACGATCATCGCGCGCGAATCGCTGCAAATAGCAAAAGACCATCTGCTGTTGCATCTCGACGGACGGGTCGAGGGCGGCCGCGAGGTCGAACGGGTTGGCGTTGACCCGGGCCCCGTGGGTCCAAGGTCCGATAATGCTGAGTTGCGGGTTACTCAGGTTCATGAACCGGTTCAGCATCCCTTGCGCGATACCGGAGTCCAGCCAGCTTCCCCAGCCGAAGATGGGCACACCGGAGCGCTCGATCGCCTCGCGATGGGTATAGACGCCGCCATCGCGGATGGTCGAGCCCTGGGTGTGATTCGTCGACTGGTCGTTGAAGGTCAACTCCTGGGCCGCGTTCTCGAAGCTCCACGGATTGATTCGATGCTCCTTGACCGCAGCCTCCAGGAGCGCTTCGCCGTCAGGGCCATCAACCGGCCTCACGGAGGTTTGAGTTCCGCCCCCGGGCGCGCGCCCATCATTCAAGTCCATTGCACGCACCGCTCGTCCCCACGTGACGATCAAGTCCTCCGCCGCGACACCCCCCGGCCACAGCAGGTCCGTATACATGTCGAAATCCGAAAATTTAGGCGCGATCGCCGTGATCGGTGGGCTGCCATACGCAACGGCCAGGAGCGGCGTCGTACCCGGGTAGGAGTTACCCGTCATCACGACCTTACCGTTGGACCAGGACTGCTGGGCGATCCATCGCGCGAGGGCACCGATGTCCTTAGCCTCCTGTGGCGAATAGGGTATATACCACTGTCCGAAGGAGGCTCCGGTCCCGCGGACATCGGCATTGACCAGGGCGAATCCGCTCGCGATCCAGCGCTTTTGGTTCTCGGTGAGATCCCCTCCGCGCTCACTGCGCCCGTACCGAGTAGCCGTGTACAACGTCGGCACTCGCGCCGCGGACGTCGCTCCCTTTGGCAGATAGATATCGACCGCCAGCCGTACCCCGTCGACCATCGGCACGAGAATGGACTGGCGTTGTGCCACTGCGGCCTGTGCGGGCGAAAAGGCGCACTCACTGAACTCGGCCTGCAGCAGATCGGCCAACCGTGCCGATGAGACCGTTGCCGCTTGCGCGGCAGGCAGTCCCAACCCGAGCACCATCGCCAACCCGAGGGCGGGTCGCATCGATCGCAGGCGTTTCGACAGCACGGAACGGCGCCCCGGGTCAGCTTCGGTCAGCCGATACTACATGATCTCTTGTTCTTTGAACAATAACTCATGTGCAGCGCTGCAGAGCGCGGCGGCCGGGCCATTCCCCGCCAAAGCGTCGCGCCCCGCCCTGGCGGGAAAACGGTGCGCGCGCGGGACTACTCGTCCTTGGATGCGTACTGCGCGATACCAGCGATGATGATTTCGATGAACGCCTCGAACGAGGCGTCCAGTGGTGCTTCCGTCCCGTTCTGCCAACGCAGTGTAAAGGCCTTGTTCCCGAGCAGGGCGGTGTTTTGCGCGAGCATCGGATACTTGGATTCGGGCACGCTCTCGAGCCTTCCCCGGATCTCCTGTTGCCAGTCGCTCGTGCCGACGGCCGGCACCGGCCCGAATTCCTGGGTCGTGAAGCCCACCACGGCAGCAATGACCGCATTGTAAGCAGCCACGAGTCGCTCACCCTTCAGGCCTGCATGCGCGAGAGCTGCGAGCAGTCGCTCGATGAAATCGAACTCGATCGCCGTGTTCGCCACCAGTTGCGCGCCAATGAGCGGCGCGCAGTTGGGATGCCGGCGCAGGGCTGCGCGAAAACGCAAAAAAACCTGCTTGAGATAGCTTTGCCAGGAGCTGTGGAAGCCGGGTGGGGAGATGTCCTCCAGAACCAACCTGACGACCTCCGCCAACAGATGACTGCGGTCGGATACGTGCCAACTGACCGCGGTCGGAAAAATTCCGAGCGATTTAGCGAGACTCCTGAGACTGAAGTTCTCCAATCCATGGCGATCGATCTCCTCGAGCGCGGCCGCCACGATGGTCTCGCGGCTCAGGCTCCGGGTGGCCGCGCGCCGCGCCACCTTCCTGGGTGTTTTCGCATTTCTGGCTGTTTTCGCCCGCACCGCCTCACGCTGCCCGCTGGCCATTCGCTTCCCTCCACGTAAGATTTACCCCTGACAATGATTATTGTACAGCATAAACCTCGGGACGGGCTCGGGCTGGAATCCGGGTGCCGGGTGGGTCGCCGGCGCCGGCGCGAAAATCGCGCTTACTTCCGCGCCGACGGCTGTCCGCCCGGCACATCCTCCACCCACCAGCTTTTTGGCATCTTTCGCTGAGTCGGCCAGATCTGATCGAGCGTATCGCCCTCGTAGAGTCGACCATCGCGCATCACGTAACGAATGGTATTGGTGTTGTGGATGTCCAGGAGCGGATCTTTCGCGAGCACCACCAGATCCGCAAGTTTGCCCGCCTCGATACTCCCCAGATCCTGGGCCAGCCCCATCCCTTGCGCACCGCGAAGGGTGGCGGAGCGCAGCACCTCCATTGGACTGACCCCGCCGCTTGCCAGGAGCCACATCTCCCATTGGTAGCTGAGACCCTGCAGCTGGCCGTGCGAGCCGACCGTGACCCTTGCCCCCGCGTCGATCAGCTTCTTGTCTTCGGAAGCCAGGCGCTCGAACACATAGTCTTCGTCGGCAGACCATATCGGCCGTCGGTGTGTCATCGCATCGAGAATGTGGGTCGGTATGAAATGACGCAGCTTGAGGTCGCTCTGAACATCGGAGTGCTCGTAAAAGTAATCCTCCGAAAGCGGGCCGCCGAAGGACACAACCAGGGTCGGCGTGTAGGTGACCTTGGACTGTGCCATCGCCTCCACGACGTCCTTGTATAACGGCCAGGTGGGCATGCTGTGTTCGAGTCCCAGCCCGTCGATCATGTGTGTCAGATCGAGTACCGTGTCAGAATGACCTTCGGTCGTCGGGATGATCTTGAGTTCCTGTGACGCCTGCGCAACCCACTGCCGCTGCTGTCGGTTACCGGTCAGGTACGCCTTCAGATAGTCGATGTGATAGTAGTTCTTGTAGGCGGCCAGGTAGTCTCGGGCCTCCGCATAGGACTGGAAATCGGTGCTCGGGAAGACTCCGGGACCGGTCCCATACGCCCGCGGTCCGATCGCTTCGCCCATGTCCACCAGATCCTGGTATGCGATCGTGTCGAATGTCATGGTTTGCGGGTCGCGACCCGTCGTCACGCCGTAGGCGAGGAACGCTTTGAAGTCCCAGTTGTTGTCGGGATCGAGGATATCGCGACGGATATCGAACCAGTGCGGGTGCATGTCGATGAATCCCGGCACGATGACCGAGCCACTCACATCGATGACACGCGCCTCCGCAGGAACGGTGAATGAGCCGCGACTGCCGACATTACCGATGTGGTTGTCGTGAATGAGGATATCGGCATTCTCGATGACCTCATCGCCTCGCATCGTGATGGTTTTCGCGCCGCGCAGGAGGATGGTGCCGCGGGACGTGGCGCGCGGGAAGTCAAGGGAGACGCTGATCTCCCGAGGCGCGCTCGTCCCCGCCCAAGCGGCGGCCACGGGCTGGTGGAAGAGGCTCGCGCCCACCGTCCACCATAGTGTCGAGTCCTGCGACCATCCGATCGAATCAGACACCAGTCCGCTCAGCCTCCGGACGGGAAGCATCGTCTTCGAGAAGCCTACAGAGGACAGGTCGACAGTCACCGCCTCGCCACCCAGAGCAGGAGCGGGCATGAGATAGACCCGCCCGGTGGCTCGAGCCGCGATCCATTTTCCATCCGGGCTGATTTGCGCATCGAACTCAGCGACGGACGTCTGCGCCTGCTTCCCGTCGAGGTCGATCTTGAGAACCGTTCGCTTGTCGGTGCCATCAAAATGCGTCGAGATCAGGCCGTCGTGGGTGAAGAGGTACACTCTGTCAGGCTGTGAAGTGACAAAGTGGGGACGCGCCCCATTGTTTGCATACCCGGGTGTCTTTCCCTCTCCTCCCTGTGCCGGTACCGCCACCAGATCCAACATTTCGCGGCTGTCCTGCCATTCGTTGGGCTTGTCGAGCTGCCAATGGCGCGGTCCCCGCAGACCGACGATAGTGTTCCCGTCGGGCGTCCAGGCGATGTCCCGGTAGTAGGCAGGAAGGTTTGTCAGCCGGACCGGCTCGCCGCCGTCGCCGCGGACCTTCCAGATCTGACCACCCTCGGTTGACCAGGTCACGTAGGCGATCCAACGACCGTCGGGAGACCAGGTTGGCTGGTATTCGTGATCGTTGCGATGTGTGAGGCGCCGAGGGGCCTCACCCATGTTCATCACGTAAAGGTGCGTGGCGGCGGAAAACGTCAGCCGCCGGCCATCGGGTGACATAGAAGCGCCCTGGAATTTGCGCCATCGCACAGGTCCGTCTGCAACGCGCATGGGGACGGTGAGCTCGGCACCGATCCCTTGCGATATCTGGGCGCTGAACGGGATCAGATCGTCCGTGCCGCTCTTGACATCGATGCGGTGGATCTTACCGCCGTAGGCCGCGACAACAGCTTCTCCGTCTGGCGTAAATGCGTATCCCGGCAGTATGTCGCGATGGAAGGCGCTTCCATATTCGGACTCCTGGTCGTCGTGCTGCACCGGATATCTGAACCAACGTTCGTCGCGGGTACGCAGGTCGACGATCTTCAGCGCGGTCTCCGTCTTGTACCGCGTGCCGTAGATGAGCTTTGTGCCGTCGGGAGACAGCAGCGGACGATATGCAGAGCCGGTTGCCTGCGTTAGGGTGACCTCCTCCCCGCTGAAGCGATCGCGACGAACGATCTGACATCTGGGAATGATATCCAGGAACCCCGGCGTGAAGTTGAATCTGGCGCTGCGTTTTGCGTAGTAGACATACCTGCCGTCGGGAGAGACGACCGCTCCGATTGCATTCGAGTGCGTCTCATCCGGACCTTGATTGCCCTGAGTCACACGAATGCCCGTACCCCCATCGATACTGTACTGGTAGAGCTCGAATGCCGCATCGCCCGGTATGGTGACACGTCGCGACACCAGGATTTCGTTGCCATCTTCGAGCAACACGGGGGACGCGAACTCTGCCTGTCGATCGTTGCTCACCTGGCGCGCGTTGGCGCCATTGGCATCGGCAATCCACACATTTTCCGCCCCCGAACCATCGCTGACGAACGTGATATGGCTGCCGTCGGGTGAAAACCTCGGCTGACTGTTGAAGGCCATACCGGTGGTGAGCGGTGTCGCCTGACCGCCATGGATAGGAATGGTGTACAACTGGCCGAGCAGGTCAAAGATGATGGTCTTGCCGTCCGGCGACACATCCAGCGAAATCCACGTTCCCTCGTCGGTGTTGAAGTGGATTTGACGCTGCGGATCCAGTGGCAGCCCGTTAGCGGGCAAGGCGGGGCTCGCGGCTGCCAGCAGACCGATGAGGAGGATGGAATTAAGGGCGGTTCGAGGCTTGCTCATCGATAGCTGTCCTGCACCACAAATCGTTCGCATTCATTTCGGAAGCTTTTGCTTCACAGTCGATCCTAGCCGCTCATAGTACGACGTACAAGAGATGCCGATTCGTGTACAGGAGTGACCGGCGCGCTACGGAATCGACCGATGTTGTACCATAAACGCCCCTGTTGTACGCTGTACAATAACGTGAGTTTTACCCCTAAACCATCTTTATTTGGAGACGATAATGGATGGCTCGGCGAGCGGAATCATCGCGGATTTACGTAGCGACACGGTCACGCGCCCAACCCCGGGGATGCGTGCGGCCATGGCGGGGGCCGAGGTCGGAGACGACGTCTATGGCGATGATCCGACGGTCAATCGCCTCCAGGACGTACTCGCCGAACGTTTCGGCTTCGAGAGCGCGCTATTCTTTCCCACGGGCACGCAGAGCAACCTGGCCGCTCTCATGGCCCATTGCGGGCGGGGGGACGAGTACCTGGTCGGCCAGGAGGCGCACACGTACAAGTACGAGCAGGGCGGCGCCGCGGTGCTCGGCAGCATCCAGCCGCAACCGCTCGAGCATGAGCCGGACGGCAGCATCGCCATCGAGCGCATCGCCGCGGCGATCAAACCCGACGACTTTCACTTCGCACGCACTCGCCTGCTCGCGTTGGAGAACACGATCGGCGGTCGGGGGCTCCCGGAATCGTATCAGCGGGAAGCCACCGCATTCGCGCATGCGCGCGGACTTGCGACGCACCTCGATGGGGCGCGAATTTTCAACGCCATGATCCAGCGCAAGACCGACGAGAAACGGGCGGTGGCCGGGTTCGATTCGGTGTCGATCTGCCTGTCAAAAGGCCTCGGTGTGCCGGCAGGCTCGGTGCTGGTCGGCACCCACGAGCTGATCGGTAACGCCAGGCGCTGGCGCAAGGCCCTTGGAGGCGGCATGCGGCAAGCGGGAGTCCTTGCGGCTGCAGGCTTGTATGCGCTCGATCATCACGTCGAGCGCCTTGCGGATGATCACGCAAATGCCGCGTACCTGGCAGCCGAACTGCGCGCACTCGGGCTGCGCGTGACCGCTCCGCAAACAAATGTGGTTTATGTCGATATTCCCGCGGAGCAAGTCGAGAGCCTCCGGCTGCACTTGGACAGCCGCGGCATCGCCGCGATAGTGGCGACACGCACCCGACTGGTCACGCATCTCGATCTGCCGCGCGAGCGGATCGAGGCCGTGCTGCGCGCACTGCGCGAATTCCCGGGCTGGGCGCACTGAGCCACGGATCCCAACTTCCGATGACGGTGGCGGTAACGTCCCGCGTGATGTCAGCCACCGATCCGGGATCTGTCCATCCAACACCCGGTGCGTGTTGGGGCAGGCACTGCGTCAAAAAGAAGCGTCGACAGCCGACAAGCACTATTTGTGTGCGCCTGTCGCGTGTGCGCCACCCTCCTGACCCGGGAGGTTGCAACTATCGGTTGTGCACCGCTTAACTTTTATTGTACACCGTACTATAACCCGATAACATCGAAATGCCCTTATTGTTGCAACATCGATAAAACACGTGCCTACGGGGGTACAGCATCGCTGGGCACGTCCAACGAACGGGAGCTTGCATGCGCATCAGACTTCGTCGAACGCACGTCACCATGGTTTCGGGATTGCTCATCTCCACCATCGGTTCGTCCGCACTTCATGCCGAGGACGCCTCCGGACCGGCACCGGAACCGGGGCACTCGGAAACCCTGGAGCTCGAAGAGGTCGTGGTCACGGCACAGCGCAAGACAGAACCGCTCAGCCGCGTCCCGCTCAGCGTGACCGCACTCACGGCGCAGACGATGGACGAGGCAAACGTTCGCAGTCTTAGCGACATCCAGCAGTTGACTCCGGGACTGCAGTTCTCACCCGCGGCAGGCGCCGGCGCCACCTCGTCGATCTCCATTCGCGGCATCTCCTCCGAGGTGGGCGCCTCCACGACGGGCATCTACATCGACGATACCCCGATCCAGATCAGAGCCAGCGGCAATGGCTCATCCAACGCCTTTCCGCAAGTCTTCGACCTCGAGCGCGTGGAAGTGCTACGCGGCCCACAGGGCACGTTGTTCGGCTCGGGCTCGGAGGGCGGCGCAGTCCGGTTCATCACTCCCAGCCCGAGCCTGGACCGCTACAGCGCCTATGTCCGCTCCGAGTTGTCATTTACCGACAGCGGCGGCCCGAACTACGAACTGGGCGCCGCGGCGGGCGGCCCGATCGTCGCCGACAAGCTGGGCTTCCGGATCAGCGCCTGGTACCGGGAGGATGGCGGCTACATCGACCAGGTGAACCCGGCCACCGGTCAACTCGTTGCCAAGAATGGCAACAGCAAACAGACCTCCGCCGTAAAGCTCGGGGTCACGTGGAGCCCGGTGCCGGAACTCACCGTGACGCCGTCGGTGTACTACCAGGACTATAACAGTGCGAATCGTAACGACTTCTTTCTGAACCTGTCGAATCCGGCGGAGGCGGAATACCGTAACGGCTACGCCATACCAGAGCCCAACGAGGATACGTTCGCGCTGCCGGCGCTGCGTATGCAGTACAACTTCCCGGGTGTCTCGCTGATTTCGAACACCTCATATTTTTTCCGCGCCAACAACTCGACCAACGACTACATCAACCTGGTCGATTACCTCATCGGGGGTAAAGCCGGTCCGGTCATTCCCAATCAGGTCGACAACGCCTACCAACTGACGCGCCAGAACACGATTTCGCACGAGTTCCGCGTGCAGTCCACCGACGACAACGCCCGGCTCAACTGGGTCGGCGGGTTTTTCTTCTCTTACAATCGCCAGTTGACCCGGCAATATAACTACGACCCGAATTTCGACACCGCGATCATGACCATGACCGCCGGGCTGCCGTTCTGCCCCGCGGGCGGCTGCGATTCCGCGCAGGTTCTCGGCCAGCCGCTGTTGAATGGCAACAGCCTCTTCCTGATCCACAACTACAATTCCGACATGCAATTCGCCGGCTTCGGGCAGCTCGATTTCAGGATTGTCGGCGGCCTGAAGCTCACGGCGGGGTTGCGCTACTCGCACCTGAACTACAAATTCACGAACTCGGGGGCGGGGCCGTTTTACGGGACCGCCGGCACGACGACCGGCTCGCACTCCGAATCCCCTGTCACACCCAAATTCGCACTCGCCTACCAGTTCGATTCAGCCCTGGTGTACGCCTCCGCTTCGAAGGGATTCCGGCCGGGTGGCTCGGAACTTCCGACCACCTCCACCGTCTGCACTCCGGATCTGCAGAAGCTGGGGTTGAGTGCGAGCCCGACACAGTACGACTCGGACAGTCTGTGGAGCTATGAATTGGGGAGCAAGTTACAATTCCTCGATAATCGCCTGCACATCGACGCCAGCGTTTTCCGGATCGATTGGAAGAAAATCCAGCAGTTGATTTCCCTGCCCATCTGCGGTGGCGGCTTCATCACCAACCTGGGCTCGGCGACCAGTTCGGGCTTCGATCTGTCGATCCAATACAAACCCAATGCGAACTTCCTTTTTGGTGGCACCGCGGGCTACACGGATACCAAGCTCACCCAGAGCATCGAGGTCTCGGACAACGTGTTCCTGTCGCGCGATGGTGGCCCGGTGGGCGGTGCCGGAGCACCCTGGAGCGCCAGCGTCAATGCGGAGTATCACCGACCGGTATCTTCCGGTTACGAAGGATTCGTGCGTCTGGACGGGCGCTACCAAAGCCAGTGGCGCACTCCGGATTCCACGGTCTACGGATACGATAAAGATATACCGGCACTGCCGGAGCAAAAGCAATTCAACGCGAAAACAGGTGTGCGGTTCGACAACGTCGAGATCTCGCTGTTCGCGAACAACCTGACCAATGCACACTCCCTGCTCGCTTTGAATCACGATGCAGCCGGATCGCCGGTGTTCTACGGCATCACGCAGACCCCGCGCGTCATCGGGATCCTGGGAACCTATCGGTACTGACAGACCTGCGACCTCCTGCGGGCGCCCGCCCTCCGACCCGCGTCACCCCTCGGCTGGCCCACACCAGCAGAGGACTCGTGGTTGACCTGGCG
>FTGV01001476.1_pt1 | contig 10345 bp, 7 predicted proteins | sample 1640791 | NCBI WGS metagenome assembly FTGV01 (sample SAMEA3914789, study PRJEB12502) | metagenome | biome: forest; material: soil | place: Canada | collected 2011-07-03 | depth 0.3 m | reverse complement strand
TCCCAAGCCCAAACAATGGGACGCCTATCCGGAGCATGCCAAGAGACCCGCCGTGACCGATGCGGATGCGCTGGTCCGGGACGCGCGGTTTGATCTTGACCACTGCCGCATTACGGCGCCCTTTGTCGGACGCATTGGCACTCACCTGGTCTCGACCGGAAACCAGGTGGCGGGTAGCCGGGCGGGGAGCAGTCCAACGACCTTGTTGGCGACCTTGGTGTCGGTTGATCCCATCTATCTGGACTTCGATATGAGCGAAGCCGATTACGTGACTTTCGAGCGCCAGCGCGCTAGACACCTCAAGGCCTTGGAATGTCTTGGCGGTGAGCGCTTCAGGGTCGCGAGCGATCGCAATCGGACGTAGCCTAGGCGTTCGATCGAATCTCGGCGCGAGTTGAGGCATACCGGTTGCGGAATCTGTCGATACGGCCCGTCGGATCAATCCGCTTTTGCGTGCCGGCCTGGAACGGATGACAGTTTGAGCAGATCTCAACCCAGAGATCCTGCGCGAGAGTGGAACCGGTCTTGAATGTGTTGCCACACGATGCACAGGCAACGGTGATCTGGTTGTAGTCAGGATGGATAGTTGTCTTCATGGTCATGCTCACTGCTCTTACCAAAGGGCGTTGCGATCATCAATAAAACAGATACTTTTCAATTTCGAGAGATGTCGTGTTGGACCTCCGCTATTTAAACGGCGTCACCAATGGCCTTCGGTAGGCTCTCGGCGCAGGCTCACGCCTTCCACATCGCTCCTCGCTACGAAAGCCCGCCAAGGTCCACGCTAGGTGGCCGCTGCAGGTGACTGGAGCCTGATCAGGTCAATGCATGCTCCTCGACAGACTCGTTCTCCGTCTGGGCTGCGCCTTTCATAGACGAAATCAACCGCTGCCGCGTCACATCAAGAATACGCTCAGACAGCACCGGATCATCGACCAAGCGCGCCATCGTCAGTGCTCCAATCATATTGGTCATCACACCGATAGCCACTGAAGTTTGATCGGTATCCTCGGCCGTGCACGTTGCCGGGCTTATAAAGGGAGCCAACCCTTGCAACGTTCGCTTGAAAGCCTCCGAAGCGATGTGGCGGGTCTTCTCATCCGCCCGCACCAGTTCGCTACCGGTCGATGCAAAGGTACAGCTGTGCCCGATGTCGTCCCGATTGGCCGGCGACAGATACTCTAAGGCATGCTTTAACGCCGCTTCTGTGCCTTGACGGGCAGCTCGTTCGGACTCGAGCACCAGCTGCTCAAGACCCATCGCAATCGCCTCGGCGACCAACTCCTCCTTGGAGTTGAAGTGGCGATAGAAGCCCCCGTGGGTCAAACCCGCGGCCGCCATGATCTCGGCGACCCCCGTGCCCTCGATGCCCTGATGCCTGAAAACTCTGGAGGCCACCTCCAGTATCCGCCGTCGAGTTTCTGCCGTTTCTGCTTTTGACTTCCTCACGTCATACCTCCTACCCCTCACCGCGATGCCTCTCGCAGCTCCAGAGCTGCCGCTCCACCCGATTTCGCCATCACCGGCGCACACACTTCCGGTTAGATGACGGAATATATCTAAATGGAGTTTTTGTGTCAATTCATCATCTAAGTATTGACAAGATAGATGATGGTCCTTAGCTTACGGCTCCACGTTAGTGACTTATGGTCATCTAATTAGGATCGCAAGCATGAAAAACCGAGTGAGGCAGAACATGAACACGCACACGAACGAGATCGAAGGAAAGGCGCTGAATACCCCCCGCTCGGCGAAGCGGCGCGTCGGGGTTTGGGCGAGTGTCGGGGCGGCGGTGGCCGCTGCAGTAGCCGCCGGTGCGATGGGGAGCCATAAGGGCGCGCCGACGAGCGCCGCGCTCCCGGCGCTGCCAGAGGTGGGAGTGAGCACCCCCTTGCAGCGGGACCTGGATACCCGGGCCACCTTCCTCGGCCAATACTCGGCGGTGGAGAAGGTGGAACTGCGCGCCCAGGTTGGCGGCACCCTCACCGCGATCGGCTTCAAGGACGGGGATATCGTCAAGAAGGGCGCGCTGCTCTTCGTGATCGATCCGGAGCCCTATCAGATCCGCATGAGCCAGGCGCAGGCGCAACTGGAGGCCGCCAAGGCCCGCTTGGATCTGGCGACCCATGAGCTCGCGCGGGCCGAGAAACTGAAATCCACCGATGCCGGTTCGACGCAGAACGTGGAGCAGCGGGTGGCCGACCGGCTGGCCGCGCAGGCTGCCTTGGATGGCGCGCTCGCCCAGGTCCACGACGCCCGTTTTGATCTGGAGCACACCCGCATTGCCGCCCCCTTCACCGGCCGCATCGGTAACCACCAGGTCTCGGTCGGTAACCTGGTGGCCGGCAGTCGCGGTGGCGCCAGCCCCACGACCTTGTTGACCACCCTGGTCTCGCTCGATCCGATCTACCTCGACTTCGATATGAGCGAGGCCGACTACAACCGCTACTTGAGTGGCCACGAGGACCACAGTGGTGCGGAGACGGTTGGCATCTCCCTGGCCAACTCCACCGAGTTCACCGGTGAGGGCACCTTGAACTTCATTGACAACGCACTCGATCGCTCGAGCGGCACCATCCACGCCCGTGCGCTGGTCGCCAATCCCCGTCTGCAGCTGACCCCGGGCGGTTTTGCCCGTGCGCGCCTCTCGGTGGCGGGGGCGGCCCCCGTACTGCTGGTGCCGGATGCGGCGGTGTTGCCGGACCAGTCCAGCCACTTTGTGCTCACTGTGGCCCAGGACGGGACCGTCGCGCCCAAGCCGGTGCAGATCGGTGACCTGCGCGGGGGTTTGCGCGTGGTCCTCTCAGGACTCGCCCCAACCGATCGCGTGGTCATCGACAGCATCCCGCTCGCCCATCCGGGGGCCAAGGTCGCCCTCCACGAGGTGCAGATCCGCTACGTCGAGGACACGAAAACCAACTCCCAACGTGTGGCAATGAACTAACCACCCAAGAACGACCCAGGGACACCGCAGGAGATTGCATCCGTGAGACTGTCACACTTTTTTATTGAACATCCACGATTCGCCGCGGTGATCAATGTTTTCCTCGTCATATTTGGGATCGCCGCCGTATTTTTTCTGCCGACGGCGCAGTATCCCAACATCGTACCCCCGACCATCACGGTCCAGGCGAACTTTCCCGGCGCTTCGGCGGAGACGGTTGCGCGCACGGTGGCAACCCCTCTCGAGCAAGCCATCAACGGGGTCGAGGGCATGGACTACATCAGTAGTCAATCGACCGGAAATGGCCAGTTGGCCATCACGGTCATCTTCAAGATCGGCACCGATCCGAATGTCGACCTGAACCTCACCCAGAACCGGGTTCAAGACACCCTGTCACGCCTGCCGCAGGAGGTTCAGCTGCAAGGCATACAGGTTAAGAAAACCATCCAGGCGCTGCTGCTCGGCATACACGAGTACTCGCCGGACGGCTCGCGCAGTCCAGAGTGGATGTCCAACTACATGTTGAAGATCCGCGATCAGATTGCCCGGCTGCCGGGGGTTGCGGATTTCCAGCTGTTCGGCAATCGCGAATACGCCATGCGCATCTGGATCGACCCGGACAAGGCCGCTGCCGTGGACGTGAGTGCAAGTGAAATCCTGGCGGCGCTGCGCGCGCAAAACGTCCAGGTCTCCGCGGGCGTACTCAATGCACCGCCCGTCACGCATAAGGCCGCGTACGAGGTCAACGTCGAGGCGCTCGGTCGACTGACCACCCCCGAACAGTTCGGCAACATCATCGTCAAGTCTGACAAACAAGGTCGGGTGACCCGCATTCGGGACATCGGCCGCGTCGAGTTAGGCTCGGTGGACTATGGCTCGATCGCTTACGCGGACCGCTATCCATCAGCACCCTGGTTTCCCATTGCAACTCCGGGCGCCGACGTGGTGAAGCTCGAACATGCGATCTGGGACAAGATGGCGGAGCTCAAGAAGTCTTTTCCTCCGGGCCTGGATTACATAAATGTGTACGACCCGACGACCTTCGTGAGCCAGTCCATTCATGAGGTCATGATTACGGTGTTCATCGCGATCGCCCTCGTGGTGGGTGTGGTGTTTGCGTTCCTGCAGACCTGGCGGGCCACGATCATCCCGGTGGTCGCCATCCCGATCTCCCTCGTGGGTACTTTTGTAATCCTGCAATTGTTCGGCATCTCCATCAACAACCTGTCGATGTTCGGTCTGATCCTGGCGGTGGGCATCGTGGTCGATGATGCCATTGTCGTGGTGGAGAACGTCGAACGAAACATGGCCCTCGGGCTGTCGCCCCGGGAAGCCGCTCACAAGACCATGGAGGAAGTGTCGACCGCGCTGATTGCCATCGCGTTGACGCTGTGTGCGGTGTTCGTGCCTGCTGCGTTCATCAGCGGCATCTCGGGCCTGTTCTTCACCCAGTTCGCAGTGACCATCTCCGCCTCGACGATCATCTCGGTCATCGTGTCGCTGACTTTGAGCCCGGCACTGTGTGCGATCCTGCTGAAACCTCACGACGCGCACGCCGAACCGCGTGGCATCAACAAACTGCTGAAGACCGGATTCGGCTATTTCAACCGCGGCTTCGAGTGGCTCTCGAAGAGCTACGGCAAGATGACGGCCCGCTTCGTGAGAGCGACCGCCGTAATCGGTGTGGTTTACCTGGGTTTGATTGCGCTCGCCGGCGTCCAGATGTCACGAATGCCGACGGGCTTCATCCCGGACCAGGACATTGGTTACCAGGCTGTCGTCCTCATTCTGCCCCCGGGATCGAGCCTGCAGCGCACGGATGAGGTACTCCGGCACGTGAACGACATCCTTCTGAAGGTGCCCGGTACTGAGCACACCTCTCCGGTGTCCGGGTTGGATGTGACGACGACGACGATTGCCCCCAACGTGGCTACGATCTTCTACTCATTGCCGTCGCTCTACGGCAAGCACGTCCCAGGAGTCACCGCGGCCACTATGTTGCCGCGGGTCCGCGCGGCGCTGTCCGGGATCAAAGATGCCGTGGTCATCGTCATCAACCCGCCGGCCGTGCAAGGCCTGGGTGCGGCCGGAGGGTTCAAACTGATGGTGGAGGATCATGGGGATCACACCGCGCAAGAACTTTCCGATGCGACCAACGCGCTCGTGGCCGCTGCCAACAAGGACCCGAGCTTCGGGGGGGTGTATACGCTCTACAACTCCGGCGCACCGTCCCTCTACGTCGACATCGATCGCGAGAAAGCCGAGAAGGTGGGGTTGACCCCGAGTGATGTGTTCTCGACGTTGCAGCTGTACTTAGGCTCAGCCTACGTGAACGACTTCAACTACCTCAACCGTACCTACCAGGTGGTCATGCAGGCGGATGAGGAGTTCCGTCAGAGCCAGGAGGACATTGCCCGACTCAAGGTGCGCAACGCCAGCGGCGAGATGGTCCCCATCGGCACGGTCGCGAACTTTCGCTACCAGACGACCCCATACCGGCAGCCGCGCTACAACCTGTACCCTGCAGCGGATGTCCTGGGGTCCGCGGCGGCGGGAGTGTCCTCCGGTACGGCTATGAAGCGGATGGAGGAAATTGCCAAGCAAGCGCTGCCTGCCGGCTTCGATATCGAGTGGACGGAGCTGTCCCACCAGCAGGCGCAACAGGGCATTCCGACCATCGTGATCTTTGCGGCCTCCGCGCTGTTTGCTTTCCTGGTGCTCGCCGCTCAATACGAGAGCTGGAAGCTGCCGCTGGCGATTGTGCTGATCGTGCCCATGTGTCTGCTGGCCTCGGCGACGGGTCTGAGCTTGCGGGGCATGCCGATCGACATCCTCGCGCAGATCGGCTTTGTGGTGCTGTTGGGACTGGCGGCGAAGAATGCGATCTTGATTGTTGAATTCGCCCGACAGAAACAGGACCACGAAGGGGAGGCGGCCGAGGAGGCTGCAACGGATGCGGCAACGACCCGCCTGCGCCCGATCTTGATGACCTCCTTTGCCTTCATCCTCGGTGTCTTCCCTCTCGCGGTGGCGACAGGGGCGGGGGCCGAGATGCGGCAATCCCTCGGCACTGCCGTGTTCGCCGGAATGCTCGGGGTGACCGTCTTTGGTCTTCTGTTCACGCCGGCCTTCTACACGTTCATTCGCAAACAGCGGCATAAGGCCGCCCCACTTCCGGGTGCATCCCACGTTGCGAGCGACACTGACCTCACCACAATCAGCGGCGATCGGAGGCCGTCATGAATCGCAACACCCACACCTCCACCAAGACGGCCTTGACTCTTCTGGTCAGTGCCATTCTGACGGCCTGCGCTGTCGGCCCTGACTACCACAGGCCCAAGGATGGTTTGACCTCCTTTCACAATGACCCTACGGTCGCAGCGAGCGCCCGTCACGGCGAGGTCCACCTCGATGAGTGGTGGACCGGCTTTAGCGATCCTCTGTTGACCGAGATGGTGCAGCGCGCTTTGGACCAGAATCTCGACCTCGCCGCTTCCATCGCACGCGTGCAACAGGCGCGCGCGGCGGCCTCTGGAGCGGGGGCTGCCCTGTTGCCAAGCGTCGACCTGGATGCCTCGGCTACGTATGAGCGGCAGAGTACTCGCGGCGCGTTCGGTTCTGTGGCCTCTACCATCCCGGGCTATTCCAGGGGCATCCACGATTATTCCGTGGGTCCGGCTGCGAGCTGGGAGATCGATTTGTTTGGCGGCCTGCGCCGCGCGGCCGGTGCGGCCCGCGCGGAGGCGGAAGCGGCCGAGGCGGACCAGGCCGGCACGCGCATCATGGTCGCGGCCGATGCCGCAGATGCCTATCTGCAAATTCGCGGCTACCAGGCGCGGCTGGCCGTCGCGCGGCAGACGATCACCGATGATGAGCATTTGCTGAAACTGGTGCACGAACGCTATGACGCGGGCGCCTCGACGGGGCGCGAAATCGCGCAGGCTGAAGCCCTTTTGAAGCAAGCCCGGGCGAGCGTGCCGCCGCTGGCGATCGGGCTGGAGCAACAGTTGAACCGGCTGGATGTTCTGATGGGCGCGCAACCCGGGACGTACGCTCGGGAGTTGGCTCAGGTCCAAGACATTCCGGCCGTCCCGCCGGTGCCCGCCGACAATGAGCCGACCGAGATGTTGCGCCGCCGACCTGACATCATTGCCGCCGAGCGGCGATTGGCGGCATCCAACGAGCGCATCGGTGTTGCCATCTCAGATTACTATCCGAAGTTCTCGTTATCCGGTGCGCTGGGCTTCGAGACCATCAGCAGCCATCTGTTCACGAACCAGGCGTTCCAACCCGTCGGCCAGGGGGCGCTTCGCTGGCGGCTGTTCGACTTCGGCAAGATCAACGCTGAGGTCGCACAGGCGAAGGGCAGTCACGCCGAAACGCTTGCGCAGTATCGGCAATCAGTGCTGAAGGCGGCAGAGGACGTCGAGGACTCCGTGACCGTGTTGATACAGAACCAGTTGCGAGTGAACGAGGTTCAGGATCAGGTGGCCTCTCTTGTGAGGGCCCGTGATCTGTCCGAGCAGGCGTATCGCGCCGGTTCCATCACGTTGACCGATGTGCTGGATGCGGATAGGCAACTGCTTACCGCGCGTGATGAGGCCGACTCCAGCCGGGCCGATGCGGCGCGGGCCGCGGTCGGTGTGTATCGCGCCCTGGGTGGCGGTTGGACCCCGGGGCCTGCGGCCAAGCAGGTGGCCAGCCTCGACCGCTAGCAGCGAGCACTCGGTTCGGTTCTGCAGTGGACAAGGGATTGCCCGGAGGTCTGGCGGTCGAGCACCTCCGGGCAGTGAACCCGGAACCAACCCGTACGCCTTGGATAGATCGTGACGGTTGAGCCGCCATGATCGCTGCGGCGGTACAGTCAACGACCACCGAGGCAGCCCGCGGGGGCGCCGGGGAGAGCGAAATAAACGGGGAGTTTCCGTGATGCACCGGGACGATCGCCCCTTGGGGGTCATACTTAGATGTCGACTTTACACTAAGCTTCTGTTTTGCTAAGGTACATCATCTATCGGGGGGAGGCTTTTGGGCGGTAGTGGCGTCTATGGGTTGAAGCCTGTCGATTAGGAGAGACCAGGTGAGGAAGTCAAAGGCAGAAACGGCGAAAACCCGGGAACGCATCGTGGAGGTGGCCTCGGAAGCCATCCGGAACCAGGGCATCGAAGCCACTGGCGTTGCTGAGATCATGGCGGCGGCGGGGTTAACGCACGGCGGATTTTATCGGCACTTCGATTCCAAAGAGGAGTTGGTGACCGAAGCGATCGCCTTGAGCCGCAATGACTTTGTTGCCGGCGCAGCCGCAGCAGCCGATAAAGGCGCGGCGGCCATGCTCAAGCACTTCCAGACTTATGCCTCGCCGGGCTATCGCGATGACCTTGGGAGTGGTTGCCCTTTGGCGGCCAATGGCAGCGAGATCGTGCGTGCCGATGCCAAGACACGTCATATCGCAACCGAGGGCTTCCGGGCGATCTGCGAAAAAGCGGCCCCTTTTATGCAGCCTCAGGGTAACGAGGATCGTGTGGACACTGCGATCAGCGTGCTGACTAACATGATCGGCGCGTTGACGATGTCGCGAATGGTCGATGACCCGAAACTCTCCGAACAAATTCTCCAGGTGACGCGTCGGCGCATCGCGAAGACCTTCGATGTGCCCCGATCGGCCTCTCGGGAGTCGTCGGCCAAGCGGGGGTCGAAGGCTGAACAGAAGCGGGCAAAATCCAAAGTCCAATGAGGCCTTCGAAGGCCTCTGGGATGTAATCTGCTGATGCCCCGCGATGCTCCTTATCACCGATCGGGCTGCACCTAGCTTTTGGAAAGTAACTGCGCGAAGTCCAGTCTCATCGACGGTAAGGGTGAGCACTTCCGACAAGTGGATCCTTCAATTTGACGTTTCGCATCTCGCCTGCCAGTAACTCGTCACGCAGCAGTTGATTGAACAGTCCCGCTCGCGCCTCCCGGAAAAGGATACGAGCTCCGCTCAGTCCGGGCGGTTCGTCGGCGCGCTTCAGCGAACGTGCGCGGAGCGTTGAAATTCGAGCGGCGTCTGTCCGTACGCCTGTTTGAACGTGCTGCTGAAGTGGCTATAGCTGGAGAACCCGAGGTCGAGCGCAAGAACCGTCAGATCCAGGTACTCACCCAATAAATCCAAGGCCCGGGCCAGTCGCAATTGCAATTGGTAGCGATAGAGCGGGAGGCCTTCGACCTGTTGGAAGACTTGGGTCAGGTACACGGGCGACACGCCAACCTCGATGGCGATCTCCGCAAGCGTCCAGCGGCGCCCCAGATCGGAGGAAAGGACCAGTTTCGCGCGATCCACCAGTTTCTGACGCCCGACGGTGCTCGCGGCGGCGTGCGAGGTGCGCTCGCCCAAGGCGCGGCGTACCAAGGTGAGCGTGAGCGTCTCAGCCTCGAGCGTCTCGATAACCCCGCGAGCCAGGCTGTGACGTAGCCACGCCATGAGCGCCTGCGTGCGCGCATCGATCCGTAAGCGGGATCTATTCAAGGCCGTGTGACTCTCGCCACGAAGATAGGGGGCAGGTATCAGTTCCAGCAGGGCCGACGGATTGATCCGGATTGACAAGTTCGCATCGCCGCCCGCAATCGGGTGGCTGACGCGATACGGCTCTTCTTCGTTGAAGAAGAGGACCTGGTTGGGTTCCGCCACTGTGGCGGTGTGACCCACATGGCGCACATAAGCCCCCCGATAGGGGAACACCAGATGGGTGTGCGTAGTGCACTCCTCAGCGCTCTTGCGCCTGCAGGTGCCAGAACACAGGACATCCCACACCGCCAGTGTGTCGGTAATGAGGAGTGGGTGGTAGTGCAGGTCGCCCATGCTCGAAAGACTTGTTGCCGACCCATGACACTGATTCAGCCTTGGCACACAGCCGGGTGTACGCCGCGCCTGTTACACCCCGGCAATTCACCGCGCTATGTACTTAAGGGCCTGACACACGCACCGGGCAATCCAGCGTTATGAATCTATCGATAGATAGGCAATGACCATAGCAGATCCGGCGCGCGATATCGAGGCGTGCGTACTTCGCACGCCAAGGTCTTGGCTTTCCGGGAACGGGAATAGAAGCGGGCAGCCCGATCCTCTCGCAGAAGTCTCCGTCGCGCTATCGGTAGACCGCCGCCTCGCGATCCGCCTAGCCGAACCTGCGAGGCGGGTCAGGACATCCTCGGTTCGGTGCTCAGCTCCAGAACGCGCGCAACTCTCGGTTGAATTGCTCCGACCTCTCCTCGGGGAAGAAGATACGCGCGCCCGTGAGCACGACGCGTCGCGTCGGGCCCGGCAGCGTCTTCTCCAGCCACTGAGACCACTTGACGTCGAAATAGACATCATCATCGCCCCAGGCGATCAAAGCGGGCACTCCCAGGGCGCGCAGTTGGGGC
>FTGV01001589.1_pt1 | contig 10696 bp, 7 predicted proteins | sample 1640791 | NCBI WGS metagenome assembly FTGV01 (sample SAMEA3914789, study PRJEB12502) | metagenome | biome: forest; material: soil | place: Canada | collected 2011-07-03 | depth 0.3 m | reverse complement strand
GCGAGCGACGACGAAGGGGGCGGGGCGGGGTGTTTCCATCGCACGTGAAGCTCAGCCGCAGGCCTGCTTTTGATCGACAGCCAAGGTTGAGATAGCATCGACTCATGAAGCGCACTGCGGACGAGCTGGCTGCCCTCATGCGCCTTCTGGACGAAGCGCTGGAATTGCCAGCGTCGGACCGCCAGGTGTGGATCGAGTCGCTCGAGGAACAGCACGCCCCGCTGCGGGACACCTTACGCAGGCTGTTGTCCCACGCCGAAGCGCGCGAAACCGACAGTTTTGTTGATTTCGGGTCCCGCATCGCCCGCATCGTCGACGCGCAGCTCGAATTCTCTGACACCGAATTGCATGCCGGCGTGGCCATCGGCCCCTACCGCCTGGAGCGCGAGCTCGGTAAAGGGGGTATGGGCAGCGTCTGGCTCGCGCAGCGCGCCGATGGCGCTTTTTCACGCACCGTGGCGATCAAGTTGCCGCGCATGGTCTGGATCGACGATGTGGCGGCGCGCATGGCGCGCGAGCGCGACATCCTGGCCTCGCTGCAGCACGAGCACATCGCGCGCTTCTATGACGCCGGGGTGGATCGCGCCGGGCGCCCGTACATCGCCATGGAGTACGTGCCGGGCGAGCCCATCACTGAGTACATCCGCGCCCGCGCGTTGACGATTGATGAGATCCTGAAGCTGATCCTGCAGGTCTGTCAGGCGCTCGCCCACGCGCACTCACGGCTGATTGTGCACCGTGATCTCAAGCCCGGTAACATTCTCGTGAGCGAGGAGTACGGCGTACGACTGCTCGATTTCGGGATTGCCGCCTTGCTCAGCGAGGAGCGCGGCGTCCCCGTGACGCAATTCGCCGGCCAGCTCCTCACGCTCGAGTATTCCTCGCCCGAACAGATCCGTGCAGAGCCCATCGGCACGGCGAGTGATATCTACTCATTGGCCGTGGTGAGCTATGAACTGCTCACGGGTCGACGTCCCTATGAGCTTGGGCCCGGCTCCATTGCACAGGCCGCAAAAGTCATCCTGGAGACCGAGCCGCGCCCCGCCAGCGAAGTGGCGGATCCGTCACGGCGAAGCCGGTTGCGCGGCGATATCGACGCCGTACTCAACAAGGCATTGAAAAAGAACCCGGCCGAGCGTTATGCCTCCATAACGGAGATTGCGGACGACATCGACCGACACTTGAGACACATTCCGGTCCGTGCGCGCCCCGACCGCTTTGCGTACCGCGCGCGTAAGTTCCTCGGCCGTTATCGCTGGCAGGTGAGTGCAGCGGCACTGGTGTTCACCGCGGTCGCGGCGGGTGCCGGCGTGGCGCTTTGGCAGGCGCATCTGGCCCGCATCGAGGCCGCCCGCGCGGATCTGGTGAAAGACTTTGCCCTGTCGATTTTCGATGGCGCCGATATCGATGCGGGCAACAACGGCGCGGCCACAACGGCCAAGGATCTCCTGCTCGTCGCCCGGCAGCGGGCGGAGCACGAGCTCGACACGCGGCCGGACGTGGCCGTGGAGCTGATGACCTCGATTGCCTATGCATTGATCGGCCAGAACGAATCCAACGCGGCCCTCGATCTCTCGAAGCGGGCGATCGAGCGAGCGAGCGCGACGCTGGGACCCCAGCACCCGTTGACGCTGTCCGCCATGGTGGTCGAGGGGGAGGCATTGGAGGATATCGGGCACTCAGCCGAGGCCGAGGTTGTGCTCACACGGGTCATCGATCCTGCGCGCCGACAAAGGCTGACGATCACCCTCGTCAATGCCTTGCGCTGGCTGGGCAGCGCGCAGCTGGAACTCGGCAAATACACTCAGGCCGTGTCCAATACGAGACTCGCGGTTGCAAACCTGCCTGCGCAGACCAACACCCGGCCACTGCAAGAGCTTGCCGAGGATACCTGGGCGGGGCTGGCGAATGTGCTCCTCTACCTGGAGCTGCCCGGCGCCGCCGAGCCGGCACTGCGCGCCGTGGAGATGCGCGAGCGCTTGAACGCCGGCCGCCAAAGCGAGGCGCAAATCATCGGCCGCGGCCTCTATGCGGAAGCCCTGGTAGCGGACGGCCGGCCCTCCGCGGCAGTCGAGTTGCTCGAGCAAACCGTGCTGGAAGCGCGCCAGTTCCTGGGCCCGCGCCATCCAACACTCGAATACTCCTTATGGCGGCTCGGCAGTGCGCGGTCGGAAACCGGGGATCTTCCCAAAGCACTCGAGGCGTTCGGGGCAGCCCTCGACATCGGGTTGAGCAACTCGAGTCCCGACGACGATCGGTCGGGCAAGAGCCGCTTTCACGTCGCGCTCGGGCTGTCGCTCGAGCATCGGGATAGCGAAGCGCTCGCGCAACTCGATACGGCCATCGGCTCGCTCGACAAGCAATCCGGTTCCGACTCATCGGCCAGCAAGCGTGCCCGCGCACTGCGGGCCCTGATTCTCGCCAGACTCGACCGTCTGTCGGAGGCCGAGCAGGAGTTGGTGAAACTGCGCACCGATCCTCTCCACGGCATCGATGGGGCCATCTTCGGCATCCAGGACGCCTCTGTCCGCATCCGTCAGGATCGGCCCGACGAGGCCGTCGCTCTCGCCAAGCAGAGCTTGAGCGATTTGCGCCCCCTCACGGACGTCACCTCCATCGCCGACGCAAACCGAGTTCTCGGCGCGGCACTCCTCGCGACAGGCCGCGTCAAGGAAGCACGAGGCGCGCTGCAAGAAGCGGTGCGGTTGTATTCGGGCCGGCAGCTCACACCGACGCCCGATCATCTGGAGGCGGTAGCCCTCCTCGAGCGGGCGCGCGCTCCGGTTTCGAGGCCGGGGCATTAAGCCAACCAACACCGCTGATCGGACGTAGGGGTACTGGAGATTACGGATCGGCTCGCCGTCGAGTCGCGCACGCAGCGCAAGCTGACGACGCAAGATATTCAACGCTCGCGGACATAACACGATTCGCCGGTCCTCGCCTGTCTTCGTCGAGTCTTTGTCGCGGCATTACGCATTTTGTTGACGACCGTTGCGATGTACTGGAGGCGATGCTGGTGTCGACCTATCACAGACAGACACGAACGTCTGCTTCCCAACGTTGACGATCGCTTGGATTGTGGTACTGTCAACCTCGGGAGGCTGAGCCCAGGCTTCCTTCTATATTCGAAAACAGCTTGGGCGATTTCCTCCCACTTTCCTCTCCTGGCGAATGGATGGCTAGAGAGCCCTCAACGGTTCGAGATCTGCTCTTGACGCGACGAAGAATGGTCTTCGTTTCGTCCATCGGGGCGCCGCTGTCCGAGGACTACGTGCGGGCCGTAGAACTCGAAATTGGGGGTCTCGGCTATGTACTTTCGTCGCGCCTGCGCGAGCGTCTCACACGATGCTCACTCGATGAGTTGGAGGCGTTCCGCGCTTGGGCCTGCGCGACCCTACTCGGCCAAGTAGGCGGCGATCGGAAGCACGAACCTCTGTTCCGTCGTTTCCCGCACGATATTCCCGGCGACACACGCGAGCTGTGGTGGAGGAAGGTGCTCGTGAGCTTCCTCCAGGCCGAGGGGCAGCCGTGTCTTTTCTGCCGACGTATCGGCACGACCCACGTGCTCAATCCCTGCCGACACGTCATTTGCGACAGCTGCTTTGACGGCGCGAATTATAGTGCGTGTCCGGTCTGCGAGCATCACGTCGATCGCTCATCTCCTTTCTTCCTTGCCACGCCCGAACAGGGTCACTCGTCGGAAAAGATTTTCTTCAAGCTGCTCGATCTCGGCGAGAACATTATCGACGAAGCCAAGGCGCTCTTCGTGGGTCTCTGCGAGCGCAAGCAGGCTCTATCGCCTGTTGATCGTGATGCGCTCGTGACCATCCTCGGTGAGCACGAGGTACAGGTCCTCTCATGGTTGCCCACCATTCCCGTCCGCGAGAATGTGGCCATTGTTTTCGGGACGCTCTTCAAAGCGTGCGACTCCAGGGATGTGCTGCCACACGCGAAGCGATACATGACGACGGCCACCGACGTACTGCGCTTCATTGCGGTGCTATCGGGCACAGACGGCTCGCTTCTACGCGAGACGATCTTCAAGTCCGTCGAGCGGATGGAAGGTCCGAGCCGGTTCTGGGGACACATCGCAGAACGGCTTGGCGCAGCTGCGCCGGGGCCAGGGCAGAAGACCGTTACGATCCCTCTGCGCCTGTCTCGGTTCAAGATTGCGAAACTACCGCGCTCGCTCCGCCGTGCGTTGTTAGACTTGCTCGATGGGATGAATCCCGATCGGCTCGTGGAAGACATGCTGCGCCATCGGTCCTATTGGGTCTGGGTCGGCGAGTTCCTTCATCCTCACGAGTACGCATCGAGGTTTCCCAACGTCGCGCGTGCTTTCCAGATCGTGCGCAAGAAGGCGCCCGACGGGACGTCGGCACCCCGATTCAAAGGCTGGTACGCGAAACTCGAGCAGACGGTCCACGCGCGGGACGTCGGTGCCATGCTTGCCGTTCTTGCCGAGCGCCCGGGGGAACTTGCGCGGCGCCTGGATCACGCGCTCCGCGTAGCGGGTGACGCCGCCGCCTGTGAGCGGGTGGTTGCAACTTTCGTTGACAAAATGCCTGCCTTTGCCACACCCGTGCTCCTCACGCTGCGTACTCACCTGGCGGCGCGGGGCGAGAAGGCTGGTATCCGGGTGTACTGGCCGAAAGGCCGTATCGCCAAAGGCGTCTCCGGCCCTGATCAACGCGCTGTCCTTCCGCGCCAGGCGATCGAGCCCGCAGTTCGTGCAATCCATGCCGAACTCCTGCGTCGGTTTTCATCGAAGCCGGCATTCGCAGACTGTCTGATCGATGAGGGACTGCGAACGGTGGTTGCGCCGTTCAACGAGAGGACGGCGAGCAGGTCCGCGGTCTGTCTGCCACGCGGTTCGCGCGTGCCGGTACCGGTAGGAAAGTTGGTCCGGCTTTTCCTCCACTGGTGTCAGCCAGGAGCAAACGGACGAAAGACTGACCTCGATCTGTCCATCGGACTCTACGACGAAGCCTGGGGGTACGCAGGGGTGTGCTCGTATTATCAGCTGCGGGCAACAGGAAAGAACGGTGCCCTGATGGCTCAGTGCGCTGGGGACCTGCGTGATGGGCCATGGCCCGATGGAGCAACCGAGTTCGTCGACCTGTACCGCGATCAGGCGCTCGCGGCTGGTGTTCGGTACGCTGTCATGGTTGTGAACAACTACGCGGGAATGCCGTTCAGTCTGCTCGAGCGAGGGTTCGCGGGACTCATGCTCCGCGATGAGCCTGTTGGAGCGCATTTCGATCCGCGATCTGTCGAGTTGAAGTTTGAACTGGACGGCGAAAACGGTGTCTTCTTGCCTCTCGTTCTCGACGTTCGCGAATGCGTGCTTCACTGGCTTGATGTCCACGCGAGGGGCAGGTTAGAGATGAATAACGTCGAAACCTCTAGCGCGGCAATCACAAAGATCTGCCCAGAGCTGATGATGTACTTCGGGAGTGGCGTTCGCGCTTCCATGTTCGATCTCGGATTGCTCCACGCTGCGGCTCGGTGTCAACGGGTGTTCACGCGCGGACAGTCGATATCCCAGTTCGTTCGGCAGCCCGGTGAGTCAGTAGAGGCGTTTCACGCACGGCTCGTCTGCGGCGTAGCTAATGAATCCCAGTCGCAAGGGCCACTCGCCGATGGGCCACCGATTATGGCCATGCTCTATCGAGGTGACATCGATTTACCGAAGGGTAGCAGCACATACGCGCTCTTCCACGAGCGAGTCACTCCATCCCTCGATGCGAGCGATCTACTTTCCTAGAAGAGGTTTTGGACGGCATCGATCGCCAGGCAAACATTTTTCCCCACCCTGTCTCAGGAAGTTCGCCGCAGCACGACGCGTCGATTTCTTGCGCGCCCTTCCGGTGTCTCGTTCGTCGCTTGCGGTGCGCCAGCGCCAGCGCCATCGGTCACGAGCCGTGACCCGTCGATGTGGTAGCGCTCGATTAGGGCTACCTTGACGGCCGCGGCACGCCGCCGGGAAAGCTCGAGATTGGCGGCATTGCCACCGACGTTGTCCGTATGTCCGGTGACCGAGAGTTTCCAGTCTGCGTTCTTGTGCAGGATCGCGGCGATCTCCTCGAGCACCGGAGTGGATTCCGGCCGCAGCGTGTCGCTCGCAAAATCGAAGTAGATGCCGTAAACGGTCACCTCCTCCTTCGCGGCAAGCTGCTGTTCCATTTCCGGTTGGGACTCGTAGGTGATCTTGGTCACCTTGATTCGATAATCCTTGCCGGGGACCTGGTAGTCCAGCATGAGCGGGAAGCGCTCATCGTCCAACACCGTGGCAATCATGGCGTAGCGGCCGGTGCCATCCGGATCTTCTTTGGGCGGTTCGTCCGACAGCACGGCGGCCTGTAGCTGCTGGACGAGAGGACTGACGGCATCGTCATCATCATCATCAGTCTTCGCAGCTTTTTTCGAGGCGCTGGTCACTACGGGCAACTGCGCCAACTTGTCGTTGACCAGGACGCTAAAAAATTTGGGCGCGGCGGGGTCGACGAGCAGCGTGGCATTCACGTCGACCTTGGTGGCCTGCGCGCGTGTCGGGTTCGGATACAGTTGCAACCAGCGATGCGGGGCGCGGCCGGCGGTCTTCAGGGCATGCAGGGTACCGGAGGATAGGCTGAACAACGTCGTCGGCGAGATGACGGCCGGTCCGTGTGCCCAGATCGCCGGATGGAAGATCTGGCCGTCGAGAAGATCCTGACGGCAGATCCGCCGTCGATTCTGCGAGTGCTGCTCATTCGCAAAACCGCAACTCTCGGTGATGTCGACATAACCCTCGGCAACAGTGACGACCTGATTCAGACATTCGTGATCCTGGGGTGTCGCGCCGCCTTCGGTCCATAGATACGCCCACGTCAGGCCGGGTTTGAACGGCACGATGGCGCTCTTTTCATCCTGCACGGCTCTTGCGAAGGACGCCTTCGACTGCTCGTCCGGTGTTGGACAGTCCTCGCCGAGCGAAAGACCTTTGACCACTTCGGACTCGTGCGAATTTTGCCGCGCAGGCTCACGATGCGCATCGTCCGTCGGCGCTTGGGGCGCGCTCGCATACCCCATGCGCGCAAGCAGCAGCCGGCCCAGCGCCATGGCCTTACCTTCCGAGTCCGGGCGCATCATCAGTGTGATGCTGATCAAGGCTTCGCCAGCATGGATGCGCAGGATGCCCTCGCGGCTGTAGCTCGAAGAGTCTCCGAGCGCCGCCTCGTGGGCGACCTCGCGGCCCGCGGTTGAGCCCGCAAAAGTGCGCGCCATCGTGTCTTCCAACGTCGATTGATGTGCTCCGTGCCACTCGATGTCGATCTGCGCTTGTTGATAGCTGGTCATGTCTAGCGGCGGATAGCTACAGGTGCTCGTGCCTTCGGCATCCTTCTCGGCGGGCTTGCCGATCGGTCCTTTCAGAACCTCCGAAACCTCGGCGGCCGTCAGAAAGGAGCAGGCCGGGGCCACGCGCATCTCAGGGAGCCGAGGATCCGCGGCCGCGTCCGCGCCGCTCGCGAGTGCCGCAGGCTTGGCGGGTTCCAACACCTTTGCCGTCGGCGCGCTCGTCCTGACCGCCGGTTCGGCCGATGACTGTGCGGGCGGCGTCGAGTGCCGAGATCCACAACCCTGTAGGGCAAGGGCGAGGAGTGCGACCCCCGCCGGGTGTTTCATTCCCTGCATCGCAGCGCCGCCAGTGGAAAGTCTACGGTAAAACCTACCCACCCGCGCCGTCCTCAACGTCGGATCGATGTTTCCGCAACTGGACCTCCAGTTGCACGTGCCACACCCAACAGCACACGCTGAGCGCCGCCGCGCACAATGCAAACGCAGCCGCCATCCACCAGGGCACGGAAATGGCGGTGGGCCTCCCAAGCTCGACCCACTCGCCACTGCGCAATCCCTGGAGCGCTTCATAGGCCAGCGAGCCGGCCAGAAACAGCATCAGCCACATGCCCCAAAGAAAATTCTTGCTCTCCTCGCGCATCTTGATCCGCCTTGCAGCGTCCGAGACGGGCACCTTGACGTCAGGCGGCCTCGAGTCGTTCTTCGGACTCATGAGCTTGGGCAACTCGGGGTCTCATCCGGTCTCGCTGCCACGGGTGCCGTGATAGTCGAGTCGGCCGATTTACCGGCGGGCGCGGAGTCGCTGGCCGCCGGGCACGAGCGCAACTTGTCATAAGGCGCCTGCTGCTGCTTCATGGCGGTCTGCCACTGTTCGGGGGAACTCCGCGCGCTTTCGGTGCAACGGCGCTGTTTCTCCTCTATGCGCCACGTGACCCCCTGGTCGACGCGCACGATGTCGAGCGTCTTTTGTTTGCCGCAGAAGAGCTTCATCATAGCGCGTCGTTCGCGGCAAGCAGTGCGCCGAGGGTCATGAATCGGCGTGCCACCGCGGTATTGAGGGGGGACATGACGCTCTCCGATTGGCCGTTCCTGTGAGGGAATACGCATTGCCGGATGAGCCGCGACACGGTCGACGCCAGATTTTTGTTATTTTGCGCTATAGACATTCTCACGTAGAAATAATGATGGGCGAACGAGACACGGGTGAAGTCACGCAGTTGCTACAGGCGGCCGCCAACGGGGACAAGACGGCCATCGGCCGCATCTACACCCTTCTCTACCCGGAATTGAAGGCGCTGGCACATCGCCGTGTGCGCCACGACGGCGGGGGCGCCTCGCTCGACACCACGGCCCTGGTGCACGAGTCTTACCTGCGCTTGGCCAAGAATGAAGCCATCAGCCTGGAGAACCGGCGCCACTTCATGGCCTACGCGGCGCACGTCATGCGCTCGGTGGTCATCGATTTCGTGCGTCAAACCCGCGCGCAACGGCGCGGCGGCGGCCAACTTCAGGTGACACTCAACACCAGCCGTGCCGAGTCGCTCGAATCCTCGGCGAGCGAGATCGAGCGACTGGACGAGCTGTTGGGCGAGCTGGCCGACGTTGACCCGCGCTTGGTGACAATCGTTGAGATGCGCTATTTCGCGGCGCTGGATGTTGCGCAGATCGCCGAGTCTCTCGAGGTCAGCGGCCGTACCGTGCAGCGCGATCTCGAGAAAGTGCGGCGGCTGTTGATCGAGACCGAGTGACACGAGCCGGCATGCGCAAACGGTTGGATTCATGAGCTCGGGCAGCTTACGGTATCGTCGGTTTTAGGGGCCGTGGGCGTGAGCTTCTTATAGCCGGCGGGCACCTCAAATTTGGCAGGGGACACCGCAGTTGCATCGATCGACACCGTCTCCAGGGTCATCTCGGCGAAGGTCTGCAGCGTCTGCCCGTTGGCGGTCGTGAGGGTTGACTCGGACGGTGTCGTGGGCGATGACGATTCACTCGCGCGGTGCTTGGCGAACAAGCCGCCCACCAGCGAACGGGCGAAGGCACCTGCAGTGGAGCCCGCGATGTAGCCCGCTGGCCCCGACCCGGTGGAGCGTTCGGCCCCCTCGGTGGCGCTCCAGCCAGCCGCGGTGGCGGTCGAGCTTTCGGCGGAACTGCGCGCGCTCGAGCCGGCGCTGCTCGCTACACTCGGCGGACTGCTGTTGCCGGGCACGCCGCCTGCGCGGCAATGCGCACCGCCGTAGGCAAACCGGAAACGGGTGCGCAGTGGAAAACCTTTGAGATCGCCGGACTTGGCGCTGAGCTTGCGGAAGCTGTCCGCGTAGGGCGCCATGGCGCGTGCCATCGTCGGGTTGGCCATGACATCGCCGCTCATACCCTGTTTCTTAAGATACGCCTGCTCAAAGGCGCGCCGGTCGGCAACGCCCGGGATCTCGTCCTGCGTCAGCCAAACGTCGAATTCGTAGGCAAGCTGGCACTCCTCGCCCGTCTCGCGCACCTTGCAGCTTTGGCTCAATGTGATATTGGTGCGCTGGGCGTCGTGACCCAACAGGGTGGCGTGGTCGGCCGTCTTGGTGACGGCAATCTGCGGCTCGGACATCTCGCATTTGGAGGTATCGGGACCTGCGCTGCGCGCTGCCGGGCAGGAGCGCAACTTGTCATAAACCGCCTGCTGCTGCTTGACGGCCGTCTGCCACTGTTCGGGCGAGATCAGCCCGCTTTCCGTGTAAGTGCGCTGTTTGTCATCGATGTGCCAGGTCACGCCCTCATCGATGCGCTCGATGTCGAGGGACTTCTGCTTGCCGCAGAGCAGCTTCATCATGCCGTCGCAGGCGAACAGGTACTCGTGACGCTTCTTCTCGCCGGAGAAGTAGCTGGTCTCCGTGGTGTGTGCCTTCATGATGGAGGCATCGAGGCTCATCTGCTCCTGGACGGTCACGTCCGCAAATACGCCACGGCTGGCGAGAAGCGATGCGAGCACGATCAAGGGGCCTGCGGCCGGTGTTTTGTGGGGGGGCAAGGCGCTCTCCGATGGGTATGCCTGTAAGGGAATACGGATCCGCGCCGTAAAAACGACACAGCGGCCCCCCAAAAATTGCTATTCGTGCGTCAGGCGCGCGCCCAGCGGCGCGGCGGCGCTCAACACCAACATCGCCGACTCGCTCGAATCCTCAGTGAGCGAAATCGTGCGACTCGATGAGCTGCTGGGGGAGTTCGCCGAAATCGACCCGCGGTTGCCGCTTGGTCCGCGGTGCGCGTCAAAGAGTCTTACCTCTACGGACGCGGCGGTGCCTTTGCCGGGGCCCGATTCGCTGGCGCTCGGCACTGGTGGCACAAAACTGTCCCCGACGTGACGTTGCGGCTC
>FTGV01001391.1_pt1 | contig 10849 bp, 13 predicted proteins | sample 1640791 | NCBI WGS metagenome assembly FTGV01 (sample SAMEA3914789, study PRJEB12502) | metagenome | biome: forest; material: soil | place: Canada | collected 2011-07-03 | depth 0.3 m | reverse complement strand
CTTGCACCTACCCAGCGCCACCGCGCTGCCGCCCCTGGCTCGCCTTGCCAAGCGGCCGGCGGACGCTACCGCGGCTCTGTCGGCCACAGACTCGTCGCGGACCCAAAGCAGCCAGTCAGCTCGAGGCAGCGGATTTCTCGTGAGAGGGCTAGAGAGCCCCTAGGTCGCTTAGCGACCTTCGTCCGGTCAATCCACATGGGTTCGAACACTGCGAAAACGGGCCTGACGGGACATTGCGGACGTCCAAAACAGTTGTGTTATAAGACCATCAGTGAGCGGTCAATTTGACGGTTCATCCTAAACGTTCGACCAACAGGGAAATGGATGAGTACACGCAGTGCCATGACGGTTGCCTCGGTTTTGGGCATGGCCTTTCCGGCTCAGTGCTTGAGCCAGGATGTGACCAAGGCGGCAGTCACTGATCCTGTCTACACCAGACCGCAGCAACTCGTAGAGATGGACCATGGTCGCCGGATGAATATATATTGCCGTGGTTCCGGGTTACCAACGGTGATCTTGGTCGCTGGGATGGGCGACTCTACGATTTCATGGGCCTTGGTTCAGCCGGCGGTCGCCGCCAGGACGAGAGCCTGTTCTTACGACCGCGCAGGGTTGGGCTTTAGCGACGGGTCGAGCCGCCCAAGCACTGCAAGCAACATCGCCGAGGATTTGCACGCATTGCTCAGGGCCGCTCACGTCCCGCCCCCTTACGTCCTCGTGGGCCATTCAGCCGCCGGCATGTACATCCGGGTGTTTGCTGATCGCTACCTCGACGAAGTCGTGGGCATGGTTTCAGTCGAGGGCTCGCATGAAGATCAGTCAGTGCGCGGATGGGCGATCGGTGCCTCAGGGGGGAAAGACAGGTGGGACGCCTTCCTGAAGGAATACGGTGCGTGCGTAGACGAAGCCAGGCGAGGATTCGCCAAGGACACTCCCGAGTACAAGAAGTGTGTCGGAGACCCGGATCCACGCTTCAGTCAAGCGATCAACGAAGCTCAAACCCAATATGCAGCAACGCCACGATGGCAGGCAGCCGTTGCTTCCGAAAGACAAGCTGTCTTTTACGAAAGCGCGGATGAAACACGCGCAACGCGCAAGAACCTCGGCGACATACCCATTATCGTCCTGACTCATTCACCCTATCCGAAGTCGAAGGACGAGACGCAGGACGAGCGGAACAAGCGCACTCTACTGTGGGAATCATTGCATCTCGAAGTGGCCGCAATGTCAACTCGCGGCATCAATGTGATAGTGCCGAATTCCGGACACTACATCCAGTACGAACATCCGCAGATAGTGATTGATGCAATAAATCAGGCTGTGGCAATCGCGAAGGAAAAGCTGTCCGGGCGACCGTGATGCCGGAACGATGATGTCATGGTGAAAGTCGCCGTCCGCTTCTGGCCGAAAGCGCTCGAATCGATACGCGAGAAACCGACCCTGCGGCGACGGCGATTGCTCCATAACAGCCGCTGTGCTCGTGATGCTCCTCCTGCTCACCCTGAGGGCACATGCCCAGGATGCCCCGTCCCCTCTCGCCGGACGTGCCAACAAGCAGGTGCGCGATTTTCAGGAGTCGACGCAGGGGGTCGAGTGGGGGGATCTCGCGGGGGGCCTCCTTTCCTGCGTGGGAATCCCGCAAGGCCAGGTGCCGCGACCCTTCTGAGACCTTCGCGAGCGTCCGCATTCCCGCCGTCGCGAGGCAGGGAAGGTAAATGCGAGCGGCGTCATGAGCACCGGAACCGCAGTCCACTCAGATGCGTGAAGCGGCGCGCTGACGCACGATCGGCATCAATTGTTTCATCAAGTGCTCCGCGTGTTTCCCGCACGGTTGGTTCGACTTTTCCGCGTACTGGATCACTTCCAGAAGCTTGGCCTTGTTCTGCCGCAGGCGCCTCTGGAGCAATTCAATCTCCGCGACTTTGTGTTTCAAGGTGGCGATCAATTTCTCCCTGTTCCACTTCTCCATGCCGGCCGTCGGCAACAGGTGGCGGATCTCCTCCAGCGAAAAGCCGGCGGCCTGCGCAGTGACGATGATCTCCAGCAGCTGAACGCTCTGCGGCAGGGACTCGCGATAGCCGTTCGCCTGCCGCCGCACCGGGGAGATCAGCCCCCGCGCCTCGTAGAACCGGATTTTCGAGGGCGCAAGCCCGGTACGCTCCGCGAGCTCGCCGATCTTCATCGCTCAACTCCCACACTTGACCTTCAAGTTCACTTTAAGGTTATGGTTCAGATGCGTCAACTCATCGAGGTGAACGATGCGCGTGGCAGTCGTCGGAGCGGCCGGTATGCTCGGCAAGCACACATTGGCGGCTGCGGCCGCGGCGGGACACGACGTCGTGGCGATCGCCCGCAGCAACAGCTCTCTGCAGCGGCTGAAGAACGCACCGCTCGAGTCGCGGCTGGCCGACCTGGACGACCGCGAATCCTTGCGCCGCGCCGTCAAGAACGTGGACGCAGTGGTTAACTGCGCGGGCTACTACCCGACCGTCCCGCGTCCGTGGCGAGCCGAGGTAGAAACGGCCACGCGCCAGATGGAGAACTTCTACGCCGCGTGCGCCGAACAGCCGCTCCGGAAGATCGTCTACGTGGGCGGCGCCATTGCACTGCGCCGACATCCCGCGGGTGAGCCGGGCGATGAAACGCTGGACTACCCCGGGGAGCCGCCCAGCACGAATCCTTACGTCCGGGTGAAGTGTGCTCTGGACGTTCAGGCACGTGCGAAGGCCAGGGAAGGATTACCGGTGGTCATCGGCATTCCGACGATGACGTTCGGCGAATACGACTACGGTCCGACAACCGGTCGTCTGATTGTAGAGATAGCCAATCGGACTCTGCCCGGCTATGTGAAAGGAGACCGGAATGTCATTTATGCCGGGGACGCGGGGCGTGGCCTCGTATGCGTGTGCGAGCAGGGCAGGCCCGGCGAGCGCTACCTGCTGACTGGCGAGAACATCTCCATGTCGGGGCTCGTGACTCAGATCGCGCAAATTGCGGGCGCTCCGGTGCCGCGCGCGATCCCCTTGCCTATCGCAAGGGTTGCGTCAGCCTTGCAGACGGCTCGTTACAAGTGGCTCAGGGGACCGGTGCCCCGCGTGAATGCGACGGCGATCGCCGTTATGTCCGCGGGCCAGTTCATGAATGGCGCAAAGGCACGGAGCGAGTTGGGGTTCACGGCAACCGAAACGCTCGACAACGCAATCAAGCGAGCGCTCGCATGGTTCCGAAGCAACGGCTACGTGACACCGAACTGAGGCCCGGCGACAGGATTGGTTTCTCGACGCGAGCACCCGCTTGCATACACAATGTGCATCACCGCCCTTTCCTCGATGGGAAGCTTGGAGAGAAAGATTTGCAAGTCGGAGGGGCTGGCCGTGGCTCCCAGCGACGTTGACTGTTCCCTACCTTGCACGTCGCGCTCTGAATGCGGCTCATCGGCTCTGCTTTGCGTGTGAAACGTATTGTGTGGGGACAAATTGCCTTGTCGTATCCCCCAGTGGGGGTACGAAGCTATAACCGACGATCTGTTTGCGACGACGCCTTAAATTCCAAACTTCGCTGGCCCGATGCAACAGAGTGCGAGCGCGTCTAACAGTCATCGCCTCTAGTTTGCCGATAGCGAGTATACGAAGGTCGCGCCTTATAGGGCCCCTGAGGCTGGAAATCCCATAGAAACCGTACCGTTACTTCACCACTGGACCTCTCAACCCGAAGGTGGGCGCGCGCTTTGCGGCGCGACGCGTGTTTACTGTGAAAAAGTAGTCCTGCCTTCGATCCGCTGCGCAAGCTCAAGAACACCATCGGCACCGCCTAAGCCTCGGTCGCGCACGGAGCTGGATCTAGACCGCGTGCGCGCATGGCGTCGGCGAAGTGCTCGATGTCTTTACGCATGAGCCCTTGGATGTGAACTGCAGTCTTGGAATCGATCTGACTACCGACCGACTGGAGTACAGCGCTTGATCCGCTGCTTACCGTGATGACGTCATATAGCCGGCGCATGTCGATTCCCAGGTTCTCTGAGACGTGTCTGGCGCGCAATCGCCGTTGGCCGTAACGAGCGGACTGCCGCGATCCGGCACAAAGAACAGATCTGCGGACCAGTATGTCAAGGCGCCTTATCGGAGGACGGGATTGCGGGCGTCAAATTGCTTATGAAAAAGAAAGCATCAACTGCAGTCGAGGGCGTGATCAGATGGTGCGAGAAGATGTTTGCGTGCAGCGGCCGCGGCGCCGAGAGCCATTCGAGCACCTCCTTGTTCTGCCGCGCCGTTCGCACGTCGACGATCATCAACGGCAGACCCACTCGTGCCAGGGTGCTGTCGATGCTGTCTTCAATTGGTTCAGGGGTTGGGAGCCCCGGCGAGGCGGTAGCGCTGCTCGACGCGATGATATACAGATCCTTCCCATACGCGCTGCGCAAGTATGAGCCCATCATGGACGGCTTCTCGGCGCCGATGACCGTCCATACGCCGCCGTCCTGCTTCCAATTCATGATATGCGCGTTGTGAGCGAACAGAAGGAGACGCCCCTTTCGACCTTCGTTCTCAGTTACCCACTGCGCATTCTCCGCCATCGCGTGGTCTCGACAGGCGACCGCAACCACCCAGTCGCGGTTGTTGTGGTCTGACGGTGGCGGGGTTACAGGAAGGCACTTCGCCAGCTGACGCAACACATCGAGGTTGCGCAGAGCCCAACGGTACTCTTCGTCTGAGCCGCGCGCTATGAGGATGCTGCGGTTCGAATCCATCGCTTTGGCGATTGCCGTGATGCTGCCGTCTAATGCCGTTACTGCGGCTTTTGATACTGGACCGAATTCATTGGCGTCAGCTCCTGGGAGGCTATCGCCCAATGACGCTCGGATCTTTTCGGCGGCCGTCGGGTCGGCACGAGAAAGGAACGCGAGCGCGTAGTCGATCCCGTGCCTTGGGCCGCTGATTCGCCCCGAGGCAGCAAGGTCGATGCCGTAGAAACGGACTTTGCGATGGCCGGCCGAGGATGCAGCGGCGTTGTAGTCGCGCATCCATTGGATGAGTTCGAGAGTCTCCTTGAAACGACCGCCCCCACTCGTCAAACCTTCCCGTGCCACAGTTGAGGCGTCGCCCTGCCCACCATCGATGAACGAGCCCACGGTCCTCGACTCTGTGAACCCGGATTCGAGTGCGATGGCGGTGAACCCCATCTGCTCGACCAGAAAGCGAAACAACCGGTTCCGGAACGCGAGGGGCTCGTGAGCGCCGTGCGTGGGCTCTCCGAAGGCGACTACATGGGCCGCGCCTATCACCGACCTAAGTGGAAGCAAATCCGGGTCTTTCCCCGCGGAGTCGAGCGTCGTTACCGGAAGCGCGTGGGCGGCGGCCCACTTCGCAAAGGCATCGTCCCCGCAATGGGCAATCGCTGAGTACACCAGGAGAATTGTGCTGAGCCCAGATCGAATCGCAGTTGCCAGGAACCTTCGCTTCATGCTCCGCCCCCCACCACGTCGAGTCTTCTCGATCAGGGTTGCCCCGCTGCCCCTCAGATTTTACCAGAGTCGGATATATGCGCCTGCACGGATACAGGCGGCCAATGAACGAATTGACCACCTGCCACCGGTCGCCTGAGCTGAGCGCGCAACACGCCGAAACCACGAGAGCGCACTTTATCGGTCAGGTGGCAAACATCCATGCGCGAATTAAGGCGACTGAGGATAGTGAGGAATTTCCTGACTAAGACAAACCCACGGTTGCGCACTGGATGTCCAGATGTCCAACATCGGCTGAAACTCCGAATGATCGTCCAGCGTGGGAAAGCGGATGGACATCACTCCTGGAGCAGTAGGTTGGACGCAGTGGGACGGAAAGTGCGCCCCTGGCTTGGCGATCCTTGTGCGGGCGCGGACCGGCAGCTCCTGGCCGCAGGCTATCGGATAGCTGATATGCACATTGTGCCTCAAGCCAGCGCTAGTCGATTTCGTCTCTGCGGCTTGTCATCCTATTGCAGGTCACAACGATTCCGGCCTCTCGATATAATCCTTCCAATGAACACTACGTCAGGTACCAGGCCAACGCCCCGCCGGCTCTTGCCGCTTGTTGTAGGCTGCTTGGCGGCTACGTGGCTGATCTGGGGATCCACTTATCTGGCGATCCGCTTCGCTCTAACGGGCTTTGCTCCGTATTTCTTGATGGCCACTCGTTTTGTCTGCGCCGGCGCGCTGTTGATGGGCTGGCAAATCGCCCGCGGCGCGGTGCTACCGAACGCCACCGAGTGGCGCAACGCGCTGCTCGTTGGCACGTTGATGCTCGGCGGTGGCATGGGCGGGGTGGCCTTTGCCGAACAGACCATTGCGTCTGGCCTGGTTGTTGCCTTCATTGCCGTGATTCCCCTGCTTCTGGTCTTGATCAATGTCGTATTCGGCGTATATCCACGCCGTAGTGAACTACTCGCGGTCACGGTGGGTCTCGCGGGGGTTCTCATGCTCACTCAAGGGTCGGGCATTCGCGGCTCTCCTGCCGGCCTCCTGGCGATAGGGCTTGGTACCACCAGCTGGGCCCTCGGCAGTGTTTTGAGCCAGCGGCGTTTCCCGCTCGCGTCGGGTGCTACGGGATTTGCGAGCGAAATGCTGTGCGGGGGTCTCGTGCTGTTCGTCATGTCGGGGCTGCGCAGTGAATCCTGGCATTTGCCGCTGGTGCTCAGCGCATGGCTGGCTTGGGCGTATCTCGTGGTTCTGGGCAGCCTCATCGCGTTCAACGCCTACATGCTGCTGTTGTCTCGGACTTCGGCGAGCCTCGCTGCGAGTTATTCCTTGGTAAATCCGGTGGTCGCGCTCTGTCTCGGCGTGACGCTGGGCGGAGAAGTCGTGTCGACCTGGGAATGGCTCGCCTCGGGTGTGGTTATGGTTGGCATCGTGTTGCTCTTAAACGATCAGCGCACAAGCAAGGCGCCAGTTCCGCCTGGATTGAAGGCATCAGACACGTGAGGCCCGCGCCCAACGATATGGGCGACTTGCGGTTGCCGTGCGAAAATCCGGAATTGGGAACTGCTCGGTCGAACCGACCGGCTGCCCATGGCCGAGTGGAGCCGCTCGCGGACGCTACCGCGTTCTGTCGGCCATCGACTCGTCGCGATCCTCTGCCGACAGACGACACTTCAGTTAGCAGTCACTCAATTGCATGGAAGCGGACACCAGCTATCTGACTCAACACTATACGTACTCGTGGTGGACGGAAACATCAGGGGGATCCGAATCCGCTTTCGCACGGAATACCGGATTCGACAATATGAATTCACGGAACGCATGGATTTCAGATTGCGAATTGCACCATCGATTTCCAGCGCCAAGCGCCGCCGTATCCTTGTCCGGCGAAAACTTGAAAGTCAGGTGCAATTGACTAATTGCGTCGTCATCTTCCGCGGCTGATTCGATGAATTGCCGTGTAGTGTCGATTTCGAACTGCTTTCCGTTGCCCCAATCATATGTTCCCCACTGAAACAAGAGCATGTCACCGCTTTCATTGACGCAGCCTGTCGGCAAAACCGACTTGTAAAAGGCAAGCATTTCCTCGATGCCCGAGCGCACCGTCAAGGCCGGAAGCGAGCCGCCGCGTTCCTCGACGAACTCCTTGAATGCGTTGACAGAGTCTGATGGCGTCATGTGAACCTGCAGGGGTGATGGACGCTGCCAGTCACACTTTGAGCCAGTCTTCAACCGGCATCTCTTGCCGAATGACGTACTCGCAATACAGACTGAGACGACCGCGAGCTGGCGCGACGAAAGTTCCGAGTCGACCCATTGCGGCCAGTCGAGTTCGTCCAAAGCGGCCGTTGGCGAGAGCGGAAACGGACATAAGGATTGGACTGAAAAATACCGTCGAACTGCGACGCGACTCGCCGTCCCTAGGAAGGGAAGAACGGAATCGGTTCCCGCATATAAGCCCTCTTCAGAATGGCCCTCATCTTTAGCAAGGCCAACCACCACGCAACGAAGGCCAGGAACTTGGAGGCGATCCATGCTCCATGGCTCCAGCGTGGGCCGCTCTGCCCCAACCCGGCCGCAAGTTGTCCGAGAATACGGCAAAACCAGAGGTCGCTGCCCAAAATCGCTGCGAGTCCAATGAATGAAATGGGTTTCACTGTAGCCGGGGGCAGCGAGGACTCGACGGTAGCTAAGCCGAGAACTGCAGCGAGTCCCAACAGCGGGAGAAAGGAAATCCACACGCAACAGCGGAACAACCGCCGTGCTTCATGCTCTGTCAGTGTAGGTTTCTGCTTGGGAAGCGACATCATGCTGTTTCGGCGAGGCGAGGGACTTGATATGTGAGAAGTTGCTTTCGGCTTCGGTACCCGTGACGATAGTCCAATCGCGGGTTGTCACGCGCGCTCCGTGAGTGCTCGGACCAGATTCTTACGGTATTCGGGATCCTTTTCGTGGAGCTCGACGGTCTGCGCTCGTCGGTCAATATTCAGAAACACTTCGGCGTATTGATCCTCGTTCTCCGAGTGGAAGAACAGTTTCATCTTAACTGGCTCAGATTCGATCAACCGCGGATCTGAGGCTAGTCCGACGGCTTCGGTTCTGATCTCAGGCAACATCCGTAGGCCCGCATGTGGAAGCCCGTACAGCCGGGACAGTGCTATGGCGAGCGCATCGCTCTCCAGGCCAATGCTCCGCAGCGTCACGGATCCCCAGTAGAAAGTTACGGCATCGTGTTCTGTGGGCTTCGGATTCCAATGACCATCGATCTCAACACCGAGGCCTACTGACGTACCGTCCAGCAGGCCTTTTGCTACCAGACGGTATACGTTGGAACGGCCCTTGAACTCGGTCAGCGGCAAGTCCAGATCGACCCAACCATCCTCCCCAACCAATTTGACTTCGCGCGCCGCAGCAGACACCCGCCCGAAGATGCCGGCGTTGATGCCTACTAGAAAGAGCCTCCGGCTCAACCGCGTGATTGTCACGTTGATACCCCAAGGAGCCAAGGGATAGCGCAACTCGACCCCGGATGGCTGCTTCGGAGCATTCTACCCGGACTCGCGACGGGCCGCTCTGGCCGAACAGCGACTGTCGACGAGTCAGTCCTGCGTCCATCGAGGCGGGCGTTTGGCGAATGCCGAGGCGGTGGCCTCGCCGTGCAAGGCGACATCGCGAAATTATCCGGCTGCGCTGGGCTCTTCCGGCGCGGTGCCGGTAGTTCTCAACAATATCGCTCCCAGCACGCCAGGCATCAGCCAAGGTATTGCTGGAATTCGCACAATGACGCCGGGTTGGGTATACCAAGGGGCGGTCTGCCCGGAAATATCCGGAAATTCGATGCCGTGCAGAACGAGGAGCACAAGGATCACGGTGCAAAGCGCGACCAACACACGCATTGCAGTCTTGCTCAACATGCCGGCCCTGTTCATCGATGTCGCTGCGAGTGCGGTGCAGACATAGGTCAGCAAGCATGCGAAAAACTCCAGCACGTCATAAAAATGACTTATCAAGGCAGGTACCGGCGTCCGCTCGCCCTGGACTGCCATGGTGGCCTGCGCCAATGTGATGGAGATGCATACCAAGTACAGACCGCTGGCGGGCACTGCTGCTGCAAACAAGGCACTGCTGAAGAAGTGCTCGCCATGCGCCCGCAACGCGTCGCGCAGCACCATGAATCCAGCGCCAATCAGCGCAGCGTTGATAACCAGCACGACGAAACGATGCTGGTTCTCAAGAGCGCTGGCCTGAAAGGGGGCACCGAGGCCTACCCACAGCAAAGCGATTAGGGCCCACGGCGCGACCAGGAACACTCCGGATAGACCAAGGGTGGGTGGCGCCGATCTGTCGCGCGTGGTCATGGGGCCGACAAGGCGCCATGCGCATGCCAGGGCCACAGCGAACAGCAGGCCCCCGATCACGTCGTGTCCAGATAGTTCGTGCAATGGCCGTGCCGCCGCCAGCGCGATGGCAACGAACGGCAGCGCACACAAAATAATGAAGCTCAGCTTCTCGGCAGCCCGCATTGCATCTCCCTGACTTGTCTTTCGATCAGGCGAAGAATAGCCCAGATACCCGCTACCGGAAATCCCCGAACGACCGCAACTGGCCCCCATGATGCGTCGCTTGAGTTCTGCATCAGCCGATATAGGAACCGCCACCGTGAAGCGATTGTCTCCTAGGGGCTCCATTTCATAGAGGTCGTTCGGGACATCTGTCTTCACGCACTCACCGCCTCTACTTCTGCCCCAGCCAGTCCGCACTCATTACGTAGTTATCCGAGACACCAATGATCAACAACCATGGTCCGCCAGTGGTCACTTGCATCTCCATGGTGCCATCACCGCGGTCGATCGGGCCGGGGTTAGACACCAACGACTCGACTGGACCGTATGTATACGACAGACATGACGAGGCACGACATCTAGGCAAATGCCTCGCACGTTCGTTTGGAGATCCTAAAGCCTTCCACAGCGCGGATAACTTCATGCCGATCAACGGCTGAAGATCTATTGAGGGTGGCACAGGCCGGGTTCCTGGGGGGAGTGAACGTGCTTCGACAAACTTCTTGGCTAACTGCTCAAGTACGACCAGATTTGACTTGGAGGCCACGTCGGCAGCCGAAGAAACTGCTGAGAGCCAACACAAGAAAATAGTCACGAAAAGCCGAGACCCTGCAGGTAAGTGCGTCATTCGGCAGGGAGTTTAGATCGCGGAGATTTCAAAATATACGTCTTATCGCATCTACCCTACACCCGAGGATGGCAGTTGCGATCACAATAGATAGAGTGCGTCAGATGATGTTCGAGCAGGTGCGTCGCAAAGCTGTGGCGCAGGGTGTGCATGGAGACGCGCTTGTCGATACGCGCGGCCAGGGCGGCCTCATGCACGGCGCGGTTG
>FTGV01001576.1_pt1 | contig 10854 bp, 9 predicted proteins | sample 1640791 | NCBI WGS metagenome assembly FTGV01 (sample SAMEA3914789, study PRJEB12502) | metagenome | biome: forest; material: soil | place: Canada | collected 2011-07-03 | depth 0.3 m | reverse complement strand
TCCGCGAGCAAGCCAAGATAGTCAAGGAGAGCCTGGGTGCCATCAGGGAAATCATCCTCCTGCGGACCCAGGATTTCTTTCGAGACAACTTCGAGCGCGCGAGCCACGGCGCCGCGCGGGCGATGGCCTACGCCCAGTTGGTCGGCCAGAGCTCCAGGCACGTCATGGAATGTGTCGCCGTAGCCGGCCTGATCGGTCTCGCTCTGTCTCTCGGCGGCGGTGAGGACAGTGCAGGTCCGTGGCTCGGGCAGTTGACGTTCCTCGGATTTGCGGCCTACCGGCTCTTACCGGCACTGCAACAGGCCTTTGCGGCGATCGTCAAAATTGGCGCGAGCCGGGCTGGATTCTCCTCCATAACACCCGATCTGCGGCTTGCCCGGGCGCGGCAGAACGCTGTTATTGTCGCGGCGAATTCCGGTTGGCAGGAATGCCCCCGGCGGGAAATCCGGCTCAACGAGGTTTCCTTTGGCTATGCGCCAGACCGTCCATTGGCCGTCAGCGCGGTGTCGTTGCGTATTCCCGCCAGGGCCGCAGTTGGCTTTGTCGGCGCGAACGGCTCGGGAAAAACGACCCTGGTCGATCTGATCGCGGGACTTCTCGTCCCTGCGGCCGGCCAGGTGGAAGTCGATGGGGTCGCGCTCGACAATGCCAACCGCACAGTCTGGCAATCCCGCATCGCCTATGTTCCGCAAGCCATCTTTCTGCTGGACGCGACCATCGCGCAAAATATCGCCCTGGGCAGTCCCGCGGCAGCAATCGACCGGGGGCGGCTCCTGGAAGCCGCGCGACTTGCCCAACTCGACGAATTCGTCGGCAAACTCCCCGGCGGGTACGATCACATGGTGGGTGAGCGCGGCAGCAGCCTGAGCGGCGGCCAACGCCAGAGGATCGGTATCGCCCGCGCGCTCTACACGGACGCATCCGTGCTAATACTGGACGAAGCGACGAATGCCCAGGATGGTTTGAGGGAGCAGGAACTGATGGTGACGCTCGGGAGACTGCGCGGGCGCTACACGATCATCCTGATCGCTCACAACTTGAGAACGGTGCGGATGTGCGACGTGATTTTCGAGCTCGAGCGTGGCAAGGTTACCGGAAGCGGGACCTATGACGTACTCATGAAAAATTCGGCGGTGTTTCGACGAATGAGCGAGGCCCGCTGATGGCTAACTATTGCCGCGACCGCCAAACTGATCCACGTCGTGCGGCACCCATTCGCAGTGTATGCGTCGAACAAATATGAGAAGCAGCAGAGGAGTATGCCTTGCACGCACCAGCCTTTGACGAACTGGCGGCTGATTATGACGCGAAGTTCAGCGACTCTGCTCTTGGCAGGACGCTGCGCTCCCTGGTTTGGTCGCGGCTTGAGCAGGCTTTTCGGCCGACGCAGCGTGTGCTGGATCTCGGGTGCGGGACCGGAGAGGACGCTCTGAACCTAGCGCGGCGCGGGGTAGAGGTTCTTGCCACGGATGCCTCGCCCGGTATGATCGAGGTGGCGCGGAAAAAGGCGCAAGCGTTGTATTCAGCCGGAGAGACTTGCCGCATCGAGTTTCGCTGTTTGCCAATGGAGCAGGTCGCGCCGGCCCTGGACCGCCAACTCTTCGACGGAGTGCTGTCGAATTTTGGAGCGATCAACTGTGTACAAGACCTGGGCGCGCTCGTGTCCGATGTCGCGATGTGCCTGCGCCCGGGAGCACGTCTCGTTTGGGTCGTGATGGGTCGTTACGTGCCGTGGGAGTGGACTTGGTTTCTGCTGCAAGGGCATTGGTCGAAGGCGTGGCGACGCCTGACTCCCGGTGGAGTGAGCTGGCGCGGCTCGAATATCAGCTATCCGACACCGGGTGAGCTGGCGGGGCTGATGCGACCGCATTTCAGGATCGAGCGTATCGCTCCGCTGGGCGTGGCGCTTCCTCCGAGTTATGCGGGCGAGTGGCTCGCCCTGCGACCGCGCCTGTCTAAGGTGCTGACGCAGCTCGAACAACGCGCCCAGGGCTGGAGCGGGCTGGCCGGCTTGGCCGACCACTACATCGTGGAGGCGAGCAGGCTGGATGAGGGAGTGCGGGTGTGAGTGGGCGCCACCGCATCGCGCGGCTGCCGGCGTTCGAGCGGGTCCGGGGGAGTCACCCCGCGGTAGGGGACGCTTCGTTGCGACACCTGCCTGCGTCACTGTAGGCTTCGTGTGTCATGGCTTCTTTTGCCTGGCGTGCTGTCTCGTAGAGATCCGCCGCGCGTGCCGGGTCGGTAGCCTCGAGCCGTGACGCCTCGACCTCGTTTTTGAGCCACACGTCCGCGAGCTTGTAGTAACTCTTGTCGCGACGGTCGCGGATGCGGTAATCCCGATCCGTGGCTTCGGCCCAAGGGGTCGACAGCTCAACTTTATGTCGCACGGCGTCGAAATACGGCGTGCCCCCGATGGGATACGCCACCGTCGTGAAAAATATGTCAGGCTTGCTTTGCTTTACGTGCTCGACGGTGGCGGCGATGTCTTCAAGCTCTTCGCCCTCGTAGCCCCACATCAGGAACATGCCTACCTTGATGCCGTATTGTTGGGCGAGCTTCACGGACCGCTGTACAGCTTCCACGCTGACGCCCCGTTCCATAGCGTCCAGAATCCGCTGGCTGCCACTCTCGGAGCCGATCCAGATCTGATAGCACCCCAGCTCGCGCAGCGCCTCGACTGCCGCCTCGCTCTGCAGACGATCCGCCCGTGTGATGGTTTCGAAGGGCTTATGGATTCCGCGCGCGCGCAGCTCTGCTGCGTAACTCTTCATCCATGGATGGCTGATAGTGAACACGTCGTCCGCGTACCAGAGCTGATCCGGATCGTAGTGCTCGACAATCCACTGGACTTCCTCGGCAACTTTCGCCGGACTACGCCGGCGGTGGGAATATCCATACACCGCGTGGGAGCACCACTTGCACCGATAGGGACAGCCGCGCGCCGTGATCAGGTTCACGCTGCTGGCTCCATGGTAGGTACGCCACGTGTCGAGATATTTCCGGTGATCGATGGCGTCACGGTCAGGCAGTGGCAGTGAGTCCAGGTCGGGAATCTTGGCGCGCTCGTGTGTTCGAACCACTCGGCCGGACTCATCCTTGAAAGCGATACCCCTGACGTCGTGTAGCCTGTTGGGGCCGGTTACCGGCAGAGCCGCCATGACCTCCGTCAACGTCGCTTCACCCTCACCGATGACGATGACGTCCGCGCCGGCAGCGAGGTATTCGTTCGGATAATTCGCGCTTTCCGGGCCGCCGAGGATGACGGACCATCCCGACTCCTTCGCCGCCGCGGCGATCTCCAGAACGCTTCCGCGCGTGATGAGGTTGGTGTAGATCCCAATTATGCCGCCCGTGAACCGGCGCAGCCGACCTAGTAGCTCCTCACGGCTACCGAAGGTACTGTCGTAAACCTCCACTTCGTGCCCCTGGACCTTGAGGTAAGCGGACAGGTAAAGAAGGCCAAGCGGCGGGTAGGGCTTCATAATCTGCCGCTCTTTCTCGTCCTCCATCAGGAAGTACCCGTGAGTAAGGAGGATGTGAGTCATGGCATCGCTCGCGAGCGACCGCCATGAGGGTCTTGAGATATTCGCTTGGCGCGTTCCGGTTTAGAAAGCATTGTCTACAATCCCACTGCCGACGGGACCCTGCCGCCGTGGCTCAGTCCCAGCCGGAGCACTACTCATTGCCTGACTACCCACATAACCCAATTCAAGAGGTAAGTACACGTATCCGTAGCGCGGGTTCAAAGGCGGGAACGCGCGCGCCAATTGGGAGCCTCAATACGAACGGCGCTTCCAGCGCAGCCGGCGGCTATTGTGTTCGCACCGACTCCTACTTAAGGTGCCTGGCTCGCGTTCCCTGTTTTGATGGCGGGCTTTGAGTCCAATCGGCCATGACGCCGAGATCATGTCCGCCACAACTCCAGATCGAGAAGCTGCTCTAGTTCCGCGACATCGCCAGAAAAATATTCCTCGAGTTCCGCGCGAAACGCCTCTCGCAGCGGCGGCTTCTGGCCCGCGACCTGGTTGAGGCGCTGCACTGCACGGATTGGGTGGAAGCCAACAGCATGTGCTGCACGTCGCAGCGCTACGAGTGCTGCGGGCGGCTGACGCAGCAGTCGGTCCAAACGGGCGGATCTCACCCCGATCGTCTGGTTCATGACCGGAAAAGCCGTCCTGGCGGGGTCGGGGGGCAATCCCAAAAACTCGAGCACCCGCGCGAATTGGCGCGACGGATCGGCAAAGAATTCCTCGTAGAGCAAGAACAGACACTGCTTCCGCGGCACTTGCGCGAACAGTCGACGCACCTGCGGCGCGTAGCAATAAAGGGCGCCGTACTGCTTCAAGTCAGGATACGGCCAGCGTGGCGGCAAATACTGCCCCTCCAGACGCGGCTTCTGCAGTCGCCACGCCTGCTCAAAATCGGCGACGTCCTCCTGCTCGTGTTGATATTGGAAGGCGTGCATGGAGCGCGCCGCCTCGATCGGGTTACGCAGCATCACGATGATCTTGGCGTTGACATTGAATGCTATCAACTTACCAATCGCGACCTTCGAATACAGGTACATCACGGATGCCTCGCCAGTCAACGCGTGCGCCTGGGCGGACGAGAAGAGCTCCTCGTACTCTGGCAACGTGGCGACGTGGCCATGCCAGTCGTACTCCGGGCAAAAGAAGTTGGGCTCCTTGACTTCAGGTATGAACACGGCTGGATGCGCCGCGAGGTAGCCAGACAGCGCTGTAGTTCCACATTTAGGCGCGCCGACGATGAAGAAATCCGGCTTACGATTCATGCCAGCCCTCGACTGCCGCGCCGGTTGAGCCGTTACCGAGCCAATGCGGGCGGCGTGGTAATCACCGCCTTCGGCATCAGCGCTCCACTGGGATCAGGCGTGAGCAAAAAGTATGCGGATTTCCCGCTCACGGTCTCTCCGAAACCCAGGATGTCGCCTCGGTTGTTGATGGCGGCCGCCTCCGCGGAAATGTAGCCGTCGGGTGTCAGGTCGAGAGCTCCTGCATCCGCGTTCCACCTGAAGAGGTGACGTCGGCTGTCACCAGCGGGTTGGTAGGATCCAACCACGTTCGCAGCAGAATTTATTCCTACCGCATGGCTGGGTAAGCTCAGAATCACGGTTGCGATGCCATTCTTGAACACAGTTGCCCTCGTTTGACCCTTCGAGACGGAGCCCCCGGCCGCTTCGCCCAGCTCGTTTATCGCATAGACAAACCCAGTCAGATACTGAATCTTTCCGTGGTTTAGAACATAACCGAGCTCGCCCTTGGAAAGCAGTTGGCCTGCGAGGAGACGCCGGATGAGGCGGAAACGACGGTTGCCGATGATGGTGCCGCTGGAATTAATGCCCAGTGCATTGGTGCTGGTTCCGGATACGGGTAACCTGGAATAGGCGCCATTGGACCACAGCCACGCTATTTCGCGTTTACTCGAGGTATGGTTTAATCCAACCACCTCCCCCCGGTTGTTGATGCCGATTGCAGCACCGCCAAGATCCGTCGGGTCTGCCAGGGGTAGAACGGTGAAACGACCCCGGTCGTATATAAACCATCGTGACGGAATCTCGCCGGCAGAGGTGTGGATGGCGCCGACGACCGCCCCGCAGTCGTTTATGCCGAACACTCGGGGCATATTGAAGTCGTGGCTTGGAAGACCGGGCGGAACGCCCAAGTCAGTGAGCACGCCTTTGGACCATTCCGCGAGTGAAACAGACCCGTCCGAGTTGGCAATTCCGCCGACGACTACACCGTTGTTATTCAGGGCCTCGCCGCCAGTGTTAGAGAACGGGATGAAAGGGAGCGGGGTGAAGTTATACCGCTCAGGTGCAAAACAAGAGTTCATGGTGAGTCGCTGTTCGATGGCGGTTCAATTTGCTCGCTGAGTATACCCCCGGCCCCGAGTCGGCATTCCGCGACGAACGACCACGCTGCGCTCATTCGCAACGGGAGCGCAGCGGCGCGACGCGGGACAATGCGTTCCCAGACATGTCGACGATCCAGGGTCTCAGAGTACAATGCGCCGGAACCAGCGCAGGCGTTCGTAAGGAGTTGCGACGTGCAGCAAGAACCTCCACAAGCCACGCTCGCCGTTCACCAGTATCCGCGGCAGCCGCAGTCGGTCGTCCGACGCCCGTGCCACTCCCGGCAGGACCGTCATCGCCGAGGAGTAGCCGGCATGCCGCACCAATTCGACAATGTCGGCGGTAAACTGCCCGAAGGGGTAGGCGAAATGCTCGATCGGGACCCCAAGCATCTTGCGCAGCGCAGTCCGACTCTCCGCGATCTCGTACTGGGCCGCATCTTGCGGCAATTCATGCAGCCGCTGATGCGAGATCGAGTGCGAGCCGACCTCCATGCCGGCAGCCAACCACTGGTCGAGCTGATCGCGGCTCATCAGCGGCTTTCGTTCCCGCAGAAACTCCGCGTCCCAGCGGTTGTACGACCCGAGGGCGCCGCTGACAACGTAACAGGTGGCTCCGAATCCATACCGTTTCATGAGCGGCGCTGCCACCATGAGGGTGTCGGCGTACCCATCGTCAAACGTGAACACGACACAACCGCGCGAGGTGCCATTACTCAGCCGGGCAATGCCTTCGCTCGTGGAGACGCCACGCAGGCCGAGACGACGCAACGTCCACAGCTGCCGCTCGAAGCGGTCCGGACTCACGTACAGCAGCTTGAAGGGCGCGTCTTTGGGCGCCATGGCCACGTTGTGATAACCGAGAATAGGAAGCGTCGACATGATGCATAGAATATTACTGGTAGCCTCAATAAGCACGGATCGAGCGCCATGAGCACCCAAAACGTGGGTCGGTATCCGCTTCTGCAACACGTGGCCCGCTGGCTGAAGTTGCTCGGAGCGCGCGGCCGCCGGTCCGATGGCTTGCTGCAGTCCGCGCAGACCTGGGAAGCGCAGTATGCTGCAGGGAGGTGGGACTACCTTGGGCAGCTTTCCGAGCTGGCGCGCTTCAGCGTACTGGCGGGCTATATTTGCCACCTGAAGCCAGGCGGGACAGTGTTGGACACAGGATGTGGCCAAGGCGTTCTGTTGCGCAGACTCCCGGTATCTTGCTATTCGAGGTATGTCGGGATCGACCTGTCGGGCAGCGCAATCTCGGTGGCGCAGGAGCACGCAAACGAGCGCAGTACGTTTCTCGCCGCGGACTGCGATGAGTATTCGCCTGCGGAGCAATTCGACGTCATAGTCTTCAACGAAGTGTTGTGTTGCCTGCGCGATCCGCTCGCCACCGTGGAGCGATATGCGCGTTCGCTGAACCCCGGTGGCCTTCTGTTGGTGTCATTGTGCACGGCCGCGCGCGGCAGTGCCACAATACTGTGGCAACTCAAGCGAGCCTATGCGACCGTCGATGAAGTTCGCGTAGTCCACGGCGGCAGGAAGGTGTCCTGGGCGTGTATTGCCTTGCGCCCAGAGGCGCCTGGCGGACAGGTCTGATGGGAGTTGGCGTCGACATATGACAGCCCCCATCGGGCCTGCATCCCTACAGCCCGCTGTGTCGGTCATTGTTCCGACTTTCAATCGGTTGGAATATCTGCGAGCGGCCATCGATTCGATTTTCAACCAAACTCATTCAGACTGGGAATTGCTGATTGCCGACGACGGCTCGGCGGAAGCGACGCGCGAATATTTGCGCGAACTGAGCCGTCTTCCCAAAGTCAGGGTCATTTGGCTGTCGCATACAGGTATTCCCGCTGCGGTCCGCAACGCCGCGCTGCGGGAGGCCAGTGGAAAATACGTCGCCTTTTTGGATTCGGACGATCTTTGGGACAGACGCAAGCTCGAGGCCCAACTCGCGGTCATGCAAACTCACAGCCTCTGTCAGTGGAGCTACACTGCTTTCACCAACGTCGATGAGTTCGGCGTCGCGATGCCTACGGAAATTCACCGGCGATGGGTGCCGTGCGACGGAGCGATTTTTGAGCGGATGTTGCGCGGAGAGGTCTCACTCAGGACCCCATGCGTTCTTGCAACTCGTCGGCTCCTGATGGAAGTGGGTGGGTTCGATGAATCGATCCTCTCCGGGGAGGACTACGATTTGTGGTACCGATTGGCGTTGCGCAGTGAGATCGCCGTCATCAACGAAGCATTGGTGAAGATCCGCCTACACCGCACGAATCACAGCGCCGACTGGTCAAGCGCGTATGTCGGACAGGATCAAACGTTTACAAAACTGCAGCGCCTGGTCGATCTGCCTCGGCGCGATCTGCTGCGGCGCGAGCGCGCCAGGAATGCATTGAGGCTGGCGTACCAGCATGCCGTGTTGCGAAATCGCGCGAGCGTGTTCCGAACACTGTTTAACGGCGTCGCTTTCTCGTGGCGTTACGCTGAGTGGTGGGCCCGGGCCCTTTGGATTGTGTTGCGCGCATTTACTCCGGAAGGCGTGCTTGAAATATATCGCCGCCGTTCCAACAGATCCGCATGAGTTACCGTCGTGTAACGTCATAAATGGCCAGGCGCGCGCGGGAGCCCGGTTTGTCGAATGTGGCAATTCGCCGCAGGTTGATTCGCGCGGAATTCGTTCGACCGAAGCTCGAATCCAGATAGCCTTGCAAAAGCTGCTCGGGGATGATGATCCAGGCCGGCGTGCTGCTCAGCAAATTCTCCAATCGTGCCGCCTCGCTGCGCAGTACTTCGCCGTCCGGACCGTAGAAGATTGGCCTGACACGACTGCTCCATTGCGCCGGCAGATAGTTGCGCAACTGGTACGCGCTGTGACCATCCAATGAATAAATCATCTGCGGCGCATCACGTGCTGCAAGAACGAACCTTGCTGCCTCCGGGTAGCCGTAGCCGGAACCCCAGCCTTCAAAATACTGGAATCGGTCCAACGCGGACCACCTTGCGGCAGCCGGGTCGAAGATGAGCAGCGCGGATTGATAGCCCATGAAGCTCGCGCAAACGGTCACGACCGCCAATTCGACGGGCAGACGCAATCGCCCGGCGTGCTGCGAGAGGCGCCGCCAACCGGATACGGCGCCGACGATGAGCGGCGGCAGAGTGAACAGCAAATAACGGGGATACCAGAATTTGGCGAGGAGTCCTATTCCGAGCATGGGAAGCGCCCCGACAGCGATCAGCCAACGCACCCGCCAATCGCGGGAAAGCGCGCTCGCAGCGAGTCCAATCAGCGCCAGCGCCGCGACAGGCCACGACAACTGGGCACTGAGTTCATCAACGAGGTTGGGGCGCCGTACGCCGATCACCGTCGCGATGTCCTGGTATTGCCCCATGCCGACCCCCAGGAGGTCCTGCAGACCGAATCCAGGTGGCTGGCCGTGTGCCACTCGAATGATCGCCGTGACGGCTACGACCAGCGCCAGGAGCGCCGCAGGCGCATGAGCGGCTAGCACCTTGGCGAGCACGGGCGGGTGAAGCAAAGTCCGCCGCTCGTGTGAAGGTAGCAGCAGGAGCGCGAGCGGCATCGAGGCAAGGAACACGAAACCGACCGGAAATTTGCAGAACGCCGCCAGCACCAGGCCCGCAGCCAATGCTGCCGTATGCATCCAGCTGGGGGATTGGATCAACTCGAGGACGCTGATCAACACCCAGATGCCGGTCGTGCACAGGAAGATGTCCGCTAACGCGAGCCGCTCCAGGTAGACGACGAACGGACAAAGCGCAAAAAGCGCGCCGCTGGTGAACGCCGTCCGTCGGTCACCCAGGTGCAGGGCCAGCCGATAGGTCAACACCGCGCCGATCATTCCGGCCACAACATGCAGTGCGCGTATCGCGGCAAGCGGCTCACCGCCCAACCGAACCAACGGCACCATCAGCCAGGCCTCGAGGGGTTTACCCTCACCCAACGGCTGCAGCCATTCTCCCGCTTCGATCAGCCTCCAGATTCCACGCAATTGCGAGCCTTCATCCTCGAATGCAGGTAACGCCATCAGCTGCGCAAAGGCGACCGACCCGAGGAGCAGCAACGCGACGACCGGCAGGATGTCATTTCGGTACGTGTTCACGCCGCGCTTCATTGACTGAAAGTGGCCCGGGCCGCGCAGGCTGCCGCGGTTCCTCGGTCATGACCGCTTCTTCATCACGATCAGAAAGTGGTCGCCCATCGAGCGCAGCAACGGCCAGTGCGCCGTGCGTCGATCGATGTGCCACGAATGCCCGATAGAACTCGCGGGGAGTGTAGTAACGCGTCCAGATGGTGTGCTTGTTCATTCCTATAGCGCAGCCGAGGTCGATCAACCTGCTGTTCGGGGCGAACGTCTTGTCCAGCCAGCTCCACATTTCGGCGCGCATGTCCTGAATCAACTCGTTGTTGCCGCGCGAGCCGTCGTAGTCGGCCGTGACGCTGTCGAACGCGTCTTGCGTGTCGCGCAGATGAGTCTGATGGACGGGGGGGGCAACCTGGGTCATAGGAGAGTTTCATTCCAAGACAGTCGGCGAATTGGGTGTACGGCCCTCACGGGCCGGTACGGCCGAATGCCAGATGAAGTAAACGCTGGCCAAGAACATTGTCAACAGCAGGAGTAGCCTGGGGTAGGCCAGCACCGCAAGCCCACCCCGTCCGGCGAATGGCACGGTTATCCGGTACGGAAAAAAACCGATGAGCGCGTAGAGGGCAAGAATGATGTACGCGCACACGGGAGCCCGCTCGCGAAGAAAATACCCGATGAGCAACCCAACGGGCAGCCAGAGCAGGACGAAGTGATAGGTGGCCGTCGCCGGGGCCAGCAGCAACACGAGAATCCCCAGGATTCCGATGGATGGCGCGGTTGCCGTTGCACTGTCGCGGCGGTCGAGTTTGACGAGCGTCGCGAGCGTCGCGAGCAGGATCGAAGCTTTCGTGATCAGTACGCCAATCCCCTGGAGAGC
>FTGV01001144.1_pt1 | contig 11210 bp, 6 predicted proteins | sample 1640791 | NCBI WGS metagenome assembly FTGV01 (sample SAMEA3914789, study PRJEB12502) | metagenome | biome: forest; material: soil | place: Canada | collected 2011-07-03 | depth 0.3 m | reverse complement strand
GTTATGCGGGCACCGGCGCCGGTGCCCGCATAACCGTACCGTTGCGGCGTTCCCCGCAAGCCCTGCTCCGTGCCTGTATTTCGATTGTCGTCAGTGCGAAAACACCGTTTTTAACCAGACTGTCTTAACCCGACGTTAGCCTGTGGGAACTCATCGGGGTTTTTGTGCAACTGTTCATTGCATTTGTCGTGGCCTTGTCCGTTACCGCGGCACTGATCCCAGTACTGGCGCGGTGGGCACCTGCTATGGGACTCACTGATGCGCCGGGCCCACGCAAGGTGCACTCCGTTCCGGTACCCCGCATCGGCGGCCTGGCTATGGCCGCTGGAATCCTGGTCACCACGTGGGCGACTTTAGACCTGACTCCCGCGGTCCGCGGGCTGATGTTGGGGCTCCTGGTACTTCTGCTCTTCGGTATCTGGGATGACCGCGTCACCCTTGGGTATCGGACCAAGTTCGTGGGGCAGATCATCGCCGTGGGACTCTGCATGGCCGTTGGCGGTGTGCACGTCGGAAACCTGACCCTCGGTACGCTCAGTGTCCTGCCGCCGGCGGCCTCGATTCTGATCAGTTTCCTGTTTCTGATCGGCATCACCAATGCTGTGAATCTCGCGGACGGGCTCGACGGACTAGCCGGTGGAATGGTGCTGCTGTGCCTGTGCGCGATCGCGGTGTTTGCCGTCGCGAGCGGTAATACGACGGTTACGGCTGTCGCGCTGATCGAAGCGGGCGCCGTCCTGGGGTTTCTACGTTACAACACGCATCCCGCCCGTATCTTCATGGGCGACAGCGGCAGCCAGATGCTGGGTTTCAGCGTCGGAGCACTCGCATTACTTGCAACGCAGAGCGACACCTCGCCACTAAGTGCGGCCCTCCCGTTGTTGCTTCTTGGGTTGCCGATCATCGACACGGTCACGGTGATGCTCACGCGCATGCGGGCTGGACGATCGCCGTTCGCAGCCGACAAGAATCATCTGCACCACAGGCTGCTGGCGTTGGGGTTCGCTCACCGCGAAGCAGTACTCATCATATACGTGATGCAGGTGGGTCTCGTTCTCCTGGCGTACTTTCTGCGCTTCGAGTCGGACTTCGACGTGATCAGTGCGTTCTGCCTATTCGCCGGTGCGCTCCTATGCCTCCTGCACCGTGCAACTGCATCCGGTTGGAGACTGAGCCAGATCGAAGCCACGGGGATTCGCCGCGCAATCAATGGTATTACGCCGAGAGCGCGCGTTCCCGCCCTGACTCTGGGCATCATGACCACGTGTCTCGTCTTGTACGTAACGACAGTGCTCGCCGCGAGCCACCATGTTGGGATAGACCTGGGGCTGATGAGCTTCTCCATGCTCCTGGTGCTCCTGGTCCTCAGTTCCTGGAAAGCCGAGCGCTCGCTCCAGTGGTTCGAGCGGACGGCCGCCTACGTCAGCGTAGTCCTGCTCGTCTATCTCGATCAGACGATGCCGGAAAAGCCACCGCTAATGATCACCTTCTCCTGGACATTGGTCTGTATCACGGGAGCGGCGGCGCTGGCGCGCTTCTGGTTTTCACCGACGCGACGCTTTGAGCTCACGACGCTCGATCTCATCGTAATCTTTGTCGCGCTGGTCCTGCCCAACCTGCCAGGGTCGCTCGCTTTGCCCGCGGATCTTCCCGGCGGTATCGCCAAGGCGCTCATCCTCCTCTACGTCGTCGAAATGCTGCTGACCACCGGCCTCGCGCGCCTGTTGCCACGGGTGTTTTTGGCAGTGACACTGGCGGTCATCGCAGGCCGCGCCCTGATCGGTTTCAACACCTGATGCCGGCGGGGAGCGCCGGTTGACTGGGGCCGTCGAACTCCCGCCCCGCCTTGTCATGCGTTCGTCACGCGCCGCACCTACATTGCCCCTCCCGTCCTCATACGCCTAAAACAATCGGGATCAGGTCAATGTCCAAGTCATGGAAGCCGGGCGCGCTTGCGCTCCTGTTCTCATTCGCGCTTCTGTGGGGCCATGCCCGCGCGGATTCGCCGCTGCGCGACGAAGTGCATACCATTGCCGCCTCCACCCAGGCGGTGCCGGTCGAGCACAGCTTCGCCATCGCCACATCCGGGACATACAAGGTTTCGCTCGTCGACCTGGGCGCAGCCCTCCAGCCGACGGCGGCGCCCCTTGCGACCTTGAAGCTCTCGATTACCAGCGGCAGCACTCTTGTGACGCTCACTCTCACGGGCGGAACGACTGGAACACAGCTGACCGGGGCCGGAAACGCGCAATTCAGTGCTTCCCCGGGCACCTATGCCGTTCACGTGATCGGTACGCCCGGCACGACGGCGGGCTCCGGCCCCATTGGAATCACAATTACCAATGCGTCGGACAACACTCAGGTACAGGCCTATTCCGATACGCTTGCCTTGCCTCCCTCCAACACCGCGGCCAACACTGAGGCCGTGCTGGATGACAGCTTTTCGGTGTCGACAACCGGCACCTATCAAGTGACCCTGACGGACATGCAGTTGCCCCAGAGCCTCACGACTCTGCAGCTGGTGATTGCGCAGGAGGGCGGGTCGCTAGTGACGATTACGGGCGGCGTGGATCCGACGGGTGGCTCGAATCCGACGACCCTGCCCGTGAACGAGCCCGGTACCACAGCTTCCGGGAGCGTCTCGCTACAAGCCGGCGTGACCTACCGGATATTCGCCGTGGGACAGCAGACGGGCACTCCCATCGCCGGACTGTTTGGAGTCACCGTCAGCCCCACAGCGGGTGGCGCGGCGACATATAGCAAGACGGTGCCGCTCGGAGCGGTCGCCCTCCTGGGCAGCCCGATGCTGACAGCAGGGACCTACACACTCAGCCTCGCCGATCTGCAGTTCCCCAATACCAGCACCAAGCTGGCCCAGGTCGGCGCCGTGATCACGCAGAACGGACAGATCGTCCCGCTTACGGGGGCCGCCCCCGTCCTGACGGCAACGGGCAGTGGCACCTTCCTCGCGACCTCCAGTACCTATCAGGTGTTTGGGGTCGCTGTACCTTCGAGCTCGACGACGGTGAGCTACCCGGGCACGGGTAGCTACTCGGTGGCGTTGCAGTCGGCAAACGGCACTGCCGCGATCAGTGTTGCCCGTGCTGTCACTATTTCGGGCGGAATGTTTTCCGCCTACAGCTTCGATACTGGTGTGACAACCAGCGAGGCGTATGCCTTCAACGTCGCGGACTTCTCTTTTCCGGCTCAATTTACTTCGCTCAACGCGGTGGCCGTGCAGAACGGCATAGTGTTGGGCAGCGTGCTCAACACGGGCGGCAGCGTGAACGTCACGCCCACCAGTGGACCTATGTCCATGCTGGTCTTTGCGCAACCGTCCGGCTCGAGCGGGTTGTTCGGAGTCAGTCTGACCGCTACTGGCGCCGCCACCGCGCTCTTCGAGACCACTCAAGCCGTCGGCAGTGTCTTCGATGTTCGCAAGGTCAGCATCACTACCGCCGGGAGTTACCTGGTGACTATCAGTGACGTAGGGTGGCCGGCGCCGTTCTCGAACCTCGAAGTCGTGATCACGCAAGGCTCCTCCAAGATCGGGCAGATCGTCGGCTCCAACTCAACGACTTTCGCCGCAACGCCTGGGGATTACTATCTCAGCGTCATCGCGCAACCTCAGACCGGAAACACGGATCTGGCGGGCACGTATGCCCTGACGGTGGACGTTGCGCCACCGGGTCCAACCATAACAACCTTCCAGAGCAACCCCACCAGCGTCGCCTCTGGCGGTACGGTTGCATTGCAATGGTCCACTCAGAACGCCACCTCGTGTTCACTCGATGGAGGAGGATTCTCGAAGACCTCGGAGCCCGCCAGCGGCAACGCAACTTCCTCGGCGCTCACCGCGACGGCGACGTTTACGTTGACTTGCACCGGCGCAGGCGGCAGCACATCCAAATCCGTGACGGTCAACGTCACCACCTCCTCCGGTGGACACGGTGGAGGTGGGGCTATTCGGCCCGACCTTCTCGCGTTGCTCGCCGCGGTGATCCTTCTGCGTGCGATCACATGGGGCCGCGCGCCGCCTGTTATGCGATCGTCACGCACCGTGCCTACGGTTCTGATCTGATCGGACAGGATTAAGACATTGGGAATTGCACCCATGCTGACCAGGCGCGGTATCGAGATCTGCGCGGTCCTTCTTGCCGTGACGATGCTTACGGTGGGCTGTGGCGGGGCGAAGTCGCGTTTCGATACTCACTTGAAACGCGGGCAGGCTTATTTTTCTCAGGCCGACTTCACGCGGGCCTCCGTTGAGTTCCGCAACGCCATGCAGATCGAGCCCCAGAACAACGACGCCCGTCTCATGGCGGGTCGTGCGGCTGAACGACTCGGGCACCCCCGAGACGCTGTGGGTCTCTACCAGGCAGTAGTTGATTCCGCGCCCGACAATGTGGAAGCGCGCGCCGACCTCGGTCGCGTGTTCATCCTCGGCGGCGCTCCGGATCAAGCGCTGAAGGTCATTGAGCCGGGCCTCACAGCTCACCCCGATGATGTCGCGCTGCTCACGCTGCGGTCGGCTGCGCGATCACAGCAGAGCAACCTCCAGGGTGCCGTTGCTGACGCAGACAGGGCGCTGCAACTTGCGCCGGCGAACGAAGAAGCGATCGAGGTACGCGCCGGCCTTTACAAGCAGGTCCGCGACTTCCCCGCAGCCATCGCGCTGGTCGGTGGCGCGGTGAGCAAGCTGCCCGCTTCCGCGAAACTGCGTGAAGTCCTGGCGGAGCTCTATATGAGCGCCGGCGAGCCCCAGAAGGCGGAAGAGCAGCTGCGCGCGCTGATCAAACTTGCCCCGCAGGAGCCGCGCTATCGCTATCAGCTCGCCATCTACTACTCGCGCGGTCGCAGACTGGACGAGGCACAGCGCGTGCTCGAGGACGCCGTGAAGGTGCTGCCAAAAAACGACCAGGTGAAGTTGGCTCTTGTCGATTTCGTTACGACTCAGCGCACGCGCGCGCAGGGTGAACAAGTGCTCCGGGGTTTCATCGCACAGGACCCCAACAATTACGACCTGCGCTTGGGCCTCGGTGGATTGCTGGAGCGTTCGGGTGCGATGAAGGAGGCGACCGACGCCTATGGCGAGGTAGTTCAGCGCGACGGAACGGGCCCGAAAGGACTCGTTGCGCGTGACCGGCTCGCCAACATCGCGTGGACGCAGGGCCGGTACGACGACGCTCGTAAACTCATCGGCCAGGTACTCGAGAAGAGCGCTCACGACCCCGATGCCTTGTCGCTGCGCGCGGAAATCGAGCTCATGGGAAAGGATCCGGCAGCGGCGATTGGCGATCTCCGGTCGGTGCTGCGGGACCAGCCGCAGGCGGTCGGCCTCCGGCGGCGGCTGGCTCGGGCCTTCCTGGCGAATGGCCAACCGGCACTCGCGGAGGAGTCCCTACGCGCAGCCATGGACCTCGCTCCAACCGACATCTCGCTGCGAATCGACCTGGCGAAACTGTTCAAGCAGACCCAGCGAGTCGATCAAGCCATTGCGCTGCTGGAGGAGGCCGTCCGCAAGGCGCCGACGGATACTGACGCCCGGGTGGAGTTGACCAGTGCGTACCTGGTTAAGCGGGATTTCGCGGCCGCGCAGACCGCCGCGCACGATCTGCAAACTCTGCATCCCGACTCGCCAGTGGGTTTTTATCTCGCCGGCCTGGCGGCCGAGGGCCAGAATCAGACGGACATAGCGCAGAAGGACTACCAACAGGCGCTTGCAATACAGCCGCGTGCTTTCGAGATTCTGGCCGCACTCGCGCGGCTCGAGCAGAGACTGGGTCAGGGAGCGCAGGCGGTTGTGCTCGTGAAAGATGCGGTGGAGCATGAGCCCTCCAGCGCGCCTGATCTCAACCTCCTCGGCGAGTTGTACATGGTGCAACAGAAAATGCCCCTGTCGATTGACGCGCTGACTCGCTCCACGAAGCTTGCGGGCCAATGGCCGGTCCCGTATCGCAACCTGGCGCTCGCGAAGCTCGCGATGAGCGACTCGGCGGGGGCCATTGAGGCCTATCAAGCGGGCATCAAGGCCGCGCCGGAGCAAGTGCAGCTGGTCGCCGAGCTTGCGTTGATTTACGAAAGGCACGGGCGGGTGGATGACTCCATTGCGCTTTATGAAGCGTCCTACCGGCAAAATCCACATTCGCAGGCGCTGGCCAACAACCTGGCGATGCTGCTCGTGACCTACAAGACGGATCGGGCAAGCCTCGACCGGGCTCGCGACTTGAGTGCGGCATTCGCCTCCTCCACTGACGGCAACTTCCTCGACACCAACGGTTGGGTGCGCTTCAAGCGAGGTGAATATACCGAGGCTTTGCCGGTGCTGGAGCGTGCGGCGGCGCGTAGTCCGGATTCTCGGCAAGTCCGCTACCACTTGGGCATGGCCGAGCTGCATATGGGACAGACCGCCCGCGCTCGCAGCGACCTGGAGGCGGCTCTCACGGGGTCCGCCAACTTCGCGGGGTCCGACGAGGCTCGCGCGACCCTGGCGGCGCTCAAAGATCGCGCAGGTTGACCCCGCGACTGACCGTGTCGAGCGGTGGGACGATGAGGGATTGCTCAGGCGACTCAGGCTCCGAGAGACGATAGCCAACACCGCGCACGGTCTGCAGATACTCGGCGCAGCCATGCCGCATCAGCGCCTTGCGCGTACGCTGTACTGTCACATCCACTGCTCGTGCAGCGGCGTTGCAGTCGGGTCCCCAAAGCACGTTCAACAGTTGGTCGCGCGGGACGACGCGTCCAGCGCGCTCGAGGAGCAAGTACAGGAGCCGGAATTCCTGTCGGCGCAGGTGCACCGGCTCGCCGCGCACCATGGCACCGCCTGTCTGTGCGTCCAATCGTAGATCACGGAACCTCATTATCTGGTTCGGCGTCTGCTCCCCGGGTGTGGGTATGGAGCGCAGGATCGCCCGCACGCGAGCAACTACTTCCGGCACGGAGTAGGGCTTGACCACGAAGTCGTCCACGCCGAGCTCGAATCCGCTCAGCACCCGCTCCTCGTCGCACGACTCGGATACGGCCAGCGTGCGGGGGCGTGCAGGAGAGACCATGCGCTGCATCTGCCGCAGCAATTCGGGTGCTCTGATGCCCGGAAGATTCCAATCGAGAACGACCAGGCCAGGGCTGGCACGCTCGATCGCCGCCAATGCCTGGACTCCGGAGTCGAATGCTACGACGAGTCCCGCCTGCAGCAGCCCCTCCTGCAGGGGGCGTGTTGATTCAGCGTCGCGATCGACGATAAGTACGCGGTGGACGCGAAATTTGGCCAAGCGGGCATCCGCGGATCCATCCGCCCCAAGGCTCAGCGTGCTGTCCGCTTGAGTTGTGATAATGATTCCTGCCTCCCCTCCGGCCCGGACATTGTGACATTGTGTAAGGGCACTCTTGCGCGGAGATTACGCTTTCATGAAGCCGCTTGTTGAGGGTGGCTCGTGCTCGCAGGTCATGGATGTCATCTTAAGTAAAGATACCCCTAACAGGGGCGCGGTTGTGCCTGTCATCCGCTTTGCGCTAAGAGACAGTTTTTTTCGGAGTACACGTTTGAACGCTGACGTCACCGCGCTCAATGCCACCGCACTGTTCGACGAGGCGGCGCGTCTCGCTGCAGCCGGCGACTACGTGTCTGCGCTGAACCGTACCCTGAAAATACTGGCGCAAGACCGCTCGCGCGTGGAGGTCTGGCACCTGCTGGCGCGGCTACAGTTGCAACTCGGTCTGTATTCCGAGGCCGTTCAGGCAGCGAGCATGGCGAGCCAGATGGCGCCGAACTGGGCGGACTGCCGCTACATCCTGGGTCGCGTCCTGAAGGCCAGCGGCCGGACAGAGGAGGCGATTGAGCAATACCGGGCCGCCATTCGACTCGATCCAAAGCGTTCACACTATTTCTGCAGCCTCGGTGTGGCATTTCGCGAGCTGGGGCGGCTGGAGGAGTCCATCCTGAGCTACCAGGCGGCCCTGGCGCTGGAGCCCGCGAACAAGGAAGCCAGCAACAACCTGGCGAACGTCCTTCGCCAGACGGGCCGCGACCAGGAGGCCACCCGCCACGACAAGGCTAAGCTCGCCCTGAACCAGGACCTCGATCGTCTCGTCAACGACGCATGGTTGCTTTACACGAAGGGCGAGTACCAGATGGCGTTGGTCCGTTGGACCGACGTATTGCGGCTCGCACCGGATTCGGTGGTGGCGCTCCACAACCAGGCGGCGACGCTGTACGCGCTGCAATTATTCGACGAAGCCCTCCGGCACGAGGAGCGTGCGCTTGCGCTCGAACCGAATCACCTCCATGCGCTCGACACGATTTGCAAAATCGCGATGTTTGGGGGCGAAGTGGAGAAAGTCGCTCACTATGGTGAACGACTGTACAAGCTGCATCCCTCCGATGCGATCAAGATCAAGACCCGGCTGGCGATGCCTGTGGTGCAGGAGTCGCCCGCCAGCATCGCTCAGACCCGGCAGCGATTCGAAGCCACGGTCGATGAGCTCACGCAGACCCCTCTCAAAGTCGGGGCTCCGAACGAGAACCTGGGCGCCTTGAGCTTCTACCTGGCCTACCACGGCGAGAGCAACCGGCGCATCCAGGAAAAGCTCGGGCGCCTGATGATCCACGCCAGTCCGGGAATCACCTGGGAGGCGCCTCATTGCCGCGGTTATCGACGGCACGCGGGACGCCTGCGAATCGGCTTCGCTTCCGAGCTCCTGAGGAATCACAGCATCGGTAAGACCTCCTCCGGCCTCATGGCCCAGCTGGATCGGGAGCGCTTCGAAGTCTTCGGTCTCAATCTCCCGGGCTCCTCGAAGGGGGATGATCCAATGCGGCAGTTCATGCGCGGGCGCTGCGATCACTGGCTGAGCTTCGAGGGCTCGCTCGAGCAGGTCCGCAACGCCGTCGCGGAGTTGAAACTCGACATCCTGTTCTACCAGGACATCGGCATGACGCCGTTCTCCTATTTTCTCGCCTACGCGCGACTCGCTCCGCTGCAGTGTGTGTCCTACGGCCATCCCGACACCACGGGCATTCCGAATCTCGACTACTTCATTTCCCAGGATCTCTATGAACCCGCGGACGGCGGGCAACATTACACGGAGAAGCTGTTCCTGCTGCGGAATCTGCCGACCTTGGCGTACTACTACCGACCGGAAGAGCCCAACGCGCCGTTCGACAGGACCAACTTGGGATTCAACGCGACCGACCACCTGTATGTCTGCGCGCAGACGTTGTTCAAACTCCATCCCGAGTTCGACGAACTGCTGGCCGGTATCCTGGAGCGAGACGCCCGGGCCCGGATCGTCCTGATCGAAGGCCAATACAAAGGCTGGATGGAACGCCTCAGAGCCCGTTTTGCCGCAAGGATGGGGGATCTCGCGAAACGCATCACCTTCATCGGCCGCCGTGACGGTGCGCAGTACCTCACGCTACTACGAGCGGCGGATGTCGCGCTCGACACGATCCACTTCAACGGCATGAACTCCTCCCTGGAAGCGCTCGCCATGGGCACACCTGTCGTGACCTGGCCGAAGGACTTGCAACGCGGCCGTCACACACAAGCGATGTACCGGCGGATGGAACTGACAGACTGCATTGCCAACAATGCGCAGGACTACAGCGACATCGCCGTCCGTATCGGAACGGATCCCGACTATCGGCAATCCTTGCGGCGAACGATTTTGGAGCGCAATGCCGTTCTGTTCGAGAACCGACAGGTTGTTACCGAGTTCGAGCGTTTTTTCGAGACTGCGCTCGAGGCGTCAGGAACCAACGTCTAAGGTTAGCTGTTGCGGAGCGCCGTCGCGCTGGATCGTGACCGAAACCTTCGACCCACGGGCCTGCTGCAACACCCGGGCCGCCGTGCCCGGGTCCTCGAGCGGTACGCCATTGATCTCCGTCACGACATCGCCGTTCTGCACGCCATAGTCGCGCTTGTAGCGTGGCGTCGGATGCAAGGCAAGGCCCTCAAATCTGCCGTCCGGTGAGGGTACCTGCCGTGCCGAGAGGCCGTTGAACCAGCGGCGGGCTGTTGAAAATTCCCGCGGGTTTTCGGTTACGGTGCCGCCTTCCGGCCCCGCCGGTGTTGGGACATCCTCCGTTTGCGACGCAGGAGTAGGGTTGGGAGCGAGAGCCAAGAGAGCCGGGATCACGCCATTGCGCTTGCGGAGCATCACCGTTTCCAGCGTGCCAGAGCGCTCGAGCACAACGTGATCCGGGTAGACTTCGCGCAGCAGTGACCCGTCGGGCAACTCAGCGCTGACCTGGAACAGACGGTCGGCCCGCTCCGGACCGATGATCGCCAGGCCGTGTGCAGGATCCCCGAGTGCGATAACACCCGTCAGCACCAGTAGCGGCCGCGGCGAGCCGTCCTGGAAAGCAAGACCGCGCGACTCAGCGGGTGCCACACCGAACAAATGCGCGCCCTTGATCGACCCGGCCGCAAGCGCAACGGAATCTTGGGCCGATGGCTGCTGCCTCGGAGTGCCGACCTCAGGCAAAGGCCGTTGGTCCCAATACAGCTCGCGGCAGACCCGCACCCCGTCGATGAGAACCGCTACGCCCAACACGGCCGACACGAGCAACGGCGCCTTTCGTTTCCAATCGAACGCAAGCCGCTGCAACCCGCCTGCATGCTCTACGGTCATGACTCATGATCCACGTTGATCGTTGCCGGTCCGTGACATCCCCCCGACCTGGACCGCCGGCCTCTCATAGCCCAACCCGGTGACAAGCACAACCGCGCCTGTTACCCGGCACTTGCTGGCGTTCTCAGAACTCCGACCGAATGAAATCCAAACGTATCTCATGTGTATGACACACGAGATACTAACTGAATTTACATCGTACACAGTCAGCACCTGTGCGTCGCTCGATGGCGTCAGACGTTGGTCTGTGATACGCAAATTTCACATTGCCGTTATGTTGACGCCATGCGGCGCCGTCACTATGCCCCCCGCTTAGCGTGTCGGTCAGGCGGTGTGTCTTCGAGGAATCGAGAGTGCACGGACGCCGCACCGCCCAGCCAAGCCAAACGACTTCGCATGTACAAAGCTTTTCATCGGGAGACTCCATGAATACGATCGTTAAACTCAGTGTCGCGACCGCGCTAGCGCTCGGCTACGCGACCGCGCACGCGCAGATTGCTCAGCCGGCCACCGGCAGCTCCGACTTGGTCCTGTTCGCTGAGATCATCAATTCCTCCGGCAGCGTCGTAGCGTCC
>FTGV01001114.1_pt1 | contig 11495 bp, 8 predicted proteins | sample 1640791 | NCBI WGS metagenome assembly FTGV01 (sample SAMEA3914789, study PRJEB12502) | metagenome | biome: forest; material: soil | place: Canada | collected 2011-07-03 | depth 0.3 m | reverse complement strand
TTCTTACACGAGCGTCTCGGCGGACCTCGCCGCGAAAGTGGCCAACGAGCTGACGACTCTCTACCTGAACGAGAATCTCAACAACCGCACGCAGCTCGCGCGCGACGCGACCCAATTTCTCCAATCCGAGGCCGATCGGCTCAGTCGCCAGATTGCCGATCTCGAAGTCAAGCTCGCGCAATTCAAGGACAAGAACCAGCAGAAACTGCCGGAGCTCATGACCCTCAACATGTCCCTGCTGGACCGCACGGACGAGCAGATGCGCGGCGAAGAAGCCCGCAGGTCCTCGCTCGAGCAGCAGCTCGTCTACCTGGAAGCCCAGCTCGCCCAGCTCAAGCCCAATTCCGCCGTATTTTCCGACACCGGCGAGCGGATCGTGTCGTCCGCGGATCGACTGAAGATGGCTCGCTCACAGCTCGATGCGGCGCGCGCGATATACGCACCCGACCATCCTGACATTCAGCGTCTCGAGCGCGAGGTGTCCGGGCTCGAAAAGGGTGTCGCAAGCGATCCGCACGCCAAGGCCGCTGCCGGACCGTCTACCGAAACGAACGATCTACGGCGCCGTGTGACGAGCGCGCGGGCCGCGCTCGCCGCGGCGAGCGAGAAATACGGCCCCGATCACCCGGATCGCATCCGCCTGGAGGCCCAGGTAAAGGACCTCGAGGCCCAACTCGCCGCGGCCCCTCCCCCGGCCCCCGCGAGTGATGCGGCGAATCCCTCTCCGATTGAGGCTGACAATCCGGCATACGTGCAGATCCAGGCGCAGATCTCCGCCACGCGCAACGAGCTTGCGGCTCTCACGGCGGAGCTGACGAAGCTGCACACCCAGGCTGACGGCTATCAGCGCAATATCACTCTTTCGCCCCAGGTCGAGAAGGAATATCGCGAGCTGTCACGCGACTATGACAACGCCCGGCTGAAATACGCCGAGACACGCTCGAAGCAACAGGAGGCGAGGGCGGCGCAGGACCTCGAGGCCGACCGGAAAGGCGAGCGCTTTACCCTCATCGATCCACCGCTGCCGCCCGAAGAGCCGGTGAGCCCGAATCGCAAGATGATTCTGATTCTCGGCTTCGTGTTGAGTCTGGCCCTGACATTCGGCGTGTTGTGGCTGCTGGAGAGCCAGGACAGCACCATTCGCAGCCGCCGGGATCTCTTCGATCTCACGGGTATCGCGCCTCTGGCGCTGGTACCCCACATCGGTACCTTGGCGGAAGCTCGGGCCGCCCGGCGGCGTGTGTGGCTCACGACAGCCACGAGCTTCGTCACGGTTGGCGTGGCCGTGGCCCTTACACACTTCTTCTACATGCCGCTGGACGTTCTCTGGTTTTCTCTCGCGCGCCGTTTCGGCCTCTAGAGTCGGAAATACCCTATGGACAGAATTCAACGAGCGCTCGACCTGTCCAAGGTACAGCGAAACCCTGTGCAGCCACCTGCACCGGCTGCAGACGACCCGCGCGCCGAGCGCGTTGCACTCAGTCGTGAGTTCTCTCTCGGCTCCGTGGAATCCATCGCGCGCGTAGCCGTCGATTGGGCCGCTTTGAAGGAGCGGCGCGTCATCGCAACGGACGATGCGCAACCGGCCGGGCAAGCGTACCGGATGCTGCGAACGCAGGTATTGCAGCGCGCCCGCTCCCACGGGCTCACCACGCTGGGGGTCGTGAGTGCTATTAACGGCGAAGGCAAGACGCTCACTGCCATCAACCTTGCGCTGAGTCTGGCTGCGGAGCCGAACCAGACTGTGGTCCTGATGGACCTCGATTTGCGGCGGCCGAGCGTTGCAAGCACGCTGGGCCTCCCCGCCGAGCGCGGGCTGGAGTCGTGGTTTGGCGGCGACGAGCCGACGAAGAACGTGTGCTACAGCATCGAAGGTGTAGAGCGCCTTTATGTGTTGCCGACGCTCGCGCCGGTCAGCGGCAGCTCCGAAATCCTGGCCGGAATCGGCGCGCGCAAGCTGTTCAATGAGGTGAAGGGTCGTGATCCCGGCCGGCTGCTGATCGTGGATCTGCCGCCGGTGTTACTCAGCGACGATGCACTGACGGTCGCGCCGCTGCTGGATGGCGTAGTGTTGGTCGTCAACGAGCGTCGTACGCGGCGTGAGGATGTCGTCCGCGTCGTGGAGTTATTGGGCAACACCCGGATCGTCGGCACCGTGCTCAATCGTTCGTCCGAATCCGAAAAGCGAGCGTATTGAGGCGTACGATGTACGAACAATTTTACGCCTTGCGCGAAAAGCCCTTCGCGCTGACACCGGACCCCGCCTATCTCTACCTGGCGAAGCGGCATCGGCACGCGTTGACGATGCTGGAGTACGCTTTGTCACAGGCCTCCGGTTTTGCGCTCATCACGGGAGAAGTGGGCTGCGGCAAGACGACCGTCGTACGCCACTTCCTGGAGCGGGCCGACGGTCCGCGCAACGTCGGTTTCATCACCAACGCCCATCCCGGCTTTGGCCACCTGCTGCCCTGGGTCCTGGAATCGCTTGGACTGGAACTGGGGCAGGCGACACCCAGCGAGTCTTATCGCCGCTTCGTCGGCTACGTCAAACAGCAATACGCGGGCGGCCGCCGCACCGTACTGGTCATCGATGAGGCCCAGAATCTGGGCCTTCCCGCGCTCGAAGAGCTGCGCGTACTCTCCAACATCAACGCCGGCAAGGAGTTGCTGTTGCAGACCGTTCTCATCGGACAACCTGAGCTGCGCGAAACCCTGCGATTGCAGGGCCTGCGGCAACTCGCGCAGCGGATCGTCATCGATCATCATCTCGAAGCCCTGCAGCCGGCCGAGACACTCGGTTATGTACGGCACCGCCTGGGCGTTGCCGGGGGAAGTCCGGAGCTTTTTACCAGCGGGGCGCTCAATCTCGTGCACGAATCCACCGGGGGTGTCCCGCGACTCGTCAACATCGTGTGTGACACCGCCCTGGTGTACGGATTTTCGGACCAGCGGCCGTCTATCGATGCGGACATCATCGAGCAGGTGATCCAGGACCGCGCCGAGGGCGGACTGCTGCCGCTGCGGGCGGTCGATAGAGCGGTTCACGGCTCGCTCGTGCCCGGTTAGTCGCGGGCCGCTCGTGGCAACGGCATGACGGTTCTCACTCCGGGCGGTTCGCGGCGCTTAAGAATCCTGCATGTGGTCGCAACGTACTATCCCGCCGTTCGTTATGGCGGTCCCATTCGTTCGGTGCACGGGCTGGCCACTGCACTCGCGCAGCGCGGCCACGACGTGCACGTCTATACGACTAACGTGGATGGTGACTCCGACCTCGATGTGCCCATCGGGCAGCCAGTCACTTTAGATGGGGTATCGGTTCACTACTTCCGCGTGCCGGCGCTGCGGCGCTTGTATTGGGCGCCGCAGCTCGGGCGTCGTTTACGCGAGTCCGTCGCCGAGTTCGATGTGGTGCACATCCATGGCGTCTATCTTTGGCCCATGTTGGCTGCCGCACGAGCCGCAGCGCGCGCAGGCGTACCCTACGTGGTCGCCCCGCGCGGGATGCTGATTCGAGATTTGATTTCGCGCAAAAGCCGTTGGTTGAAAACCGCGTGGATTCACCTTTTCGAGCGCAAGACACTGGCCGCGGCGGCAGCGATTCATGTGACAGCCGAGGTCGAAGGGATGGAGTTACGCGAGTTGCAATTGCCGGCACGACACATCGCCTGTATTCCGAACGGCGTGGACTGGCCGCGCACGCACACGCCGCTCGCGGCCGGGCCTTACAGCGGCCTTCCCGAGCGATATGTTTTGTTTCTGAGCCGGATCAACTGGAAGAAGGGCCTCGACCGCCTCGTTTCCGCGTGGCAATGGATCCCGGAGATGCCGCTGATCATCGCGGGCAATGACGACGAGGGCTACCAGCCACAACTGGAGGAACTGGCGCGAGCATCGGGTGTCGCGGACCGGGTCATTTTCCTGGGCCCCGTGCGCGACGAGCACAAATGGGCACTTTACGAGCGGGCGCAGTTGTTCGTCCTGCCGTCATACTCGGAGAACTTCGGCAATGTCGTGGCTGAGGCCATGGCGATGGCGTGTCCCGTCGTCCTGACAGCCGAGGTTGGAATTGCGCCGCTGGTGGAGGCAGCAGGAGCCGGACGGGTCGTCGATGGCAAGCCCGAGAAGCTCGCCGCGGCGATTCGGGAGTTGCTCGCCGATCCGCGGCGGCGAGAGGAGATGGGGCGCCGCGGAGCGGAAGCGGCCAAAGCGCAGCTCTCCTGGGACTGCGTCGTCGCAGCGGTCGAGACCCTCTACCTTGAAGTGCTGCTGCGCCGGAGCGCGGAGCCGGTCGCCGCCGTGGCTCCCTCGTGAGGCGGCAGCTGGCGGAAGTGTCCTGGGTGGTGGGCGGTCAGGCGGCTACCGCCCTCGGCACTCTCGTCGGGGTCCGCGTCCTAACACAATTTCTTTCGCCGGGTGCTTATGGAGTCGTCACCCTCGCAACGGGGATGTCCATCCTCGCAGCCAATCTCGTGGCAGCTCCGTTGACACAGGCGGCGATTCACTTCTATCCGGGCATCGTTGCCGACGGCTCTGCAAGCGAGCTTCTCAAGTCGCTGTTGCGCTGCTATCGCAGTGTCGCACCGTGGGCCGCGGTGACTGCCCTCATCGGTGGAGTGTTGTATGTAGGGTGGGGACACGGCTCGCCGGTGCTGGTAGTCCTGTTGGCGCTGCAGTTCGCCTCGGACTGCTGGCGGTCGGCCAATCTGAGCCTGTTGAACGCGGCCCGTCGCCAGCAGCGCTTCGCGTTATGGACGGCGACGGACATCTGGTCTCGTCCGCTCGCCGGAGCACTTGCCGCCCTGTGGGTTGGGCAGTCTCCGGTTGCGGTGCTGGCGGCTTACGTGCTCGTCTCAGTCTGCACTGCAACCGGCTTCTCATATCGGCTCTGGCCCTCGGGGGCTGCCTCGCCGGAACGGGCGGCCGATCGCTCGCGAGTGCTCGATGCGCGGATGTGGTCTTACGCGCTGCCACTCGTGCCCCTCGGTGTCATTTCCTGGATGAGCTCTCTGGGCGACCGCTACATTATCGGTGGCCTGCTCAGCGTCGCTGACGCTGGAATCTACGCGGCCGTCTATGGCCTCGCCAGCAGTCCGTTCCTGATTGTCAGCGCGACGGGAGAGCAGGCGCTGCGGCCGATCTATCAGACAGCCGTCACTCGCGGCGACAGCGCAGGCTCACGTCGGATCCACCGCATCTGGCTGGCCGCCGTAGTAGGTATCTGCGCGCTGGGGGTCGCCTTGTTTGCGGTCGGTCACGAGATTATCGCGGGACTGTTTGTCGGCAAGGCGTTTCGTAGCGCAGCGTCGCTGATGCCTTGGATCGCAACCGGCTATGCGATCCGAGCGGCATCGTACGTGTTCGAGCGTGTTTGTTACGCCTACGGTCAAACGCGCCGGGTTCTCGCCATCCAGCTTTGTGCTGTGGCCGCGGCACTCGCTCTCACACCCGCGGGGGTGATCACCTTCGGTCTCAAGGGCGCCGCGATGGCCGTGCCCGCGTACTTTTCCGTGCAACTGGCGACAGCAATTTTTTTCGCTCGCCGAACGACGCGTGAAGCGACTGACGGAAGAAGTGTTGGGACGGTTATTGCGACGCGCGCGTGATCGAGCCGGTCGGTGCGACAGAGCAGCCGTATACGTCGAAGTACTGCCCTGGATGGATGAGCGAGTAGCCATGAGCGAAGCTCTCACGCACCGCGTCCGAGAACAATGGGCCGGTACCGTAATTGCTGTCCATCGTAAACGGCTCGCCGCCTGTGGGGACGTACAGATATGGTATTTCGCACGCCCCGAGTGCACTGGCCAGCGGTGCATCGCTCGCGCCGCTCAAATTCCAATCCATCCAGGCCCCATAGTCCGTTTGCAGCGTACCCTTCAGGGTAATCCACGGCCGAAAAAGGGTGAGCGCGTAAGACTCCCGGCCCGCCAAACCCATCATGCCGTGCGGATAGCGGTCGGCGAGGCGAGTGAGCTCCTCGAGCTGCGCCCGTTGCGACGACCCTTGCAAATCGAACTTGAGCAGGACACTCAGCCTGGCTGCGGCGGGATACGCGGTTCCCACGAGAACGGCGGCAAGTCCGGTAAGCGCTGCGCGGGCCGCGGGAAGCTCGCGCCACGAGACGGCGTCGCCCTGCCGGTCGGCGGCTGCGACCAACATCCGCTGCAGGAGAAAGCTGTGAAAGCCGAGGAAGGGCAACAGGTGATGGGCGCCTGCACCGGGCTTTGAGGCGACGACAATCACCGCAATCTCGGCCGCCAGCAACAGCGCCGCGAATATTACGACGTGCCGCGGTACCGGCGTCCGCTCTTTTCGCAGGGCGTGCAGCACGAGCAGCGCCGGAATCCACAAAGACAAGAGAAAGACGCTATTCCAGGCAAACAACTCGAGGCTCAGGCCGTGCTTGGCGCCGAGCCTGATGTAGCCGAGATAGTCGGCAACCGAGATATTGGCGGGTATAAATGGAATGATGAGGCCGGCTGCCACGGCGCCGGCCGCGATGAATGCCGTCGCCAGCCTGGCGCGCGGACGGGGATCGAGATGCCGGGCCGCCCACAACCCCAGGGCAGGCGCGATATACGCCGATCCGTGTAGCTTGAGATCTGCGGCCAGGCCCGCCAGCAACGCGGCCAGGACCAGCCCGGAAAAAGGACGCAGGCGAATCACCGCCCACAGAGCCAATGCGGCAAACAATAGCAGCAGCGAGTCGGCACGGTCCGCTGTGAGGATGCTGCCAAACGACGCCAGCACACAGCAGGAGGCGACGAGGCTCGCGGCCCAGGCCCAATTGCGTTCGGTCCGCGGTGTCGTGAGTGCCATGAGGATCGTCGCAAGCCATGCCGCCGCCCAGCCGACGAGCTTGGAGCCCACGACACCTCCGCCGACCAGGTAACCGAGCGAATTCAGCTCGGGCAGCAGCGGTCCGTAGAGGAGGCCGTGAAAAGTGTAGGAGCCCGGATCCGGATAGACGGGTATGCCCTGCAGAAAATACTGGGTGATGGAGGCGACCGAGGCTTCGATGTGATCGATATAGGTCGGCGAGAAGAGATACCAGGTCGACAGCAGGACTTCGGCCAGAACGGGCAGGGCGGCGCAAACGACCGCGGCCCGGATCGCCCATCGAGGTAGGTTCGGCAGGACACCTCTGGAGAGGACCAGCAGCGCGGCGAGCACCGTCACCGTCAGCCCTCCCTGCCCATAGGCCAGGAGTTCTGTCAAACGGGGCATTCGGACTGCCCGCGCGGAGGGCACCAAAACATGTAACAAATGGCGGGCATCATAGGGACGGGCAGCGTAACCGAGAGTGGTTCACTATTTATGGCAGACAGCGGGTGGCTGGTGCGTTATCGCGCCACTGTCTATCCCCTAGTGAACCTGGCTGTGCTGCTGGCCTGCTTGACCGGCACTGTGGCTAATGACTTGCCCGTTGGTGTCGCCGTCTACACTTACGCACTGTTCGCGCTCTGTTCCGCACCCCTCCTGCTCCTGAAGCGCCTGAACGACCGCTACGCCCCGCTGGCCGCCTTCATGGGGCTGTACTTTCTATTCTTTGGCGCTCTGGATCTGCAGATTCTGTTGTCCGGCACGGGTCTCTTGCATAGAGGTACCGAGTTCTTGACCGCCGCCGAACTGGCCATTCTGGTCGGCGCGGCCGCCGCGCTGGTCGGCTATCTCGTCGGTGCGAAATGGGGTGATCCCGGCGAGCAGCAGCCTGCGCCCGCGGAGTGGCCCGGCAGCACGCTCCTGGTCGTGGGGATCACGGTCTGGCTGTTAGGAACGGCGGCGATGTTCTACTTTCAGGTCGTCGTCGCTCCCGCCAAACTGGGGTTTGAAGCCGCCAGACAGATGGCGAGCATGGGACCGGTTCTCACGTTCGTGGTGATGCTGGGTAACATGATGCAGCCGGTCGGCATTCTCATGCTCGCTTACGGCTATGCGAAATACCGCAGCACTTTCTGGTACCCGCTGATTCTCACAGTCGTATTGTTACAGGTAGCGGTCGGCTTCGTCGCAGACATGAAGATGCAGGCGATGATGGGCGCCGCCGCGGTGATCATGGTGCGAACGGTAGTCACCAACCGCTTGCCGAAAGGGTGGATCGCCGCAGCCCTGCTTTTCGTGGTCATCGCCTTTCCAATCTTCCAGGCCTACCGCGTCGAAGTCACCGGCGAACGCGGCCTGGATCGCGCGCAAGCCCTGAAGCAACTGGACAAAGTGCTCGACATCGTCATGGCCTCCCGAGACAAGGTGACTCAAGGCCGGGGGCGCGCGGAGACTTTCCTGGAACGGGCTTCCAGCAAGCAGAACCTCGAGATCCTGTTCGCCCACGCGGGCCGCGACGTGCCGCTGTTGAATGGCCGCTCGCTCGTCGCCATCCCCATGGCCTTCGTACCGCGTCTGCTGGTACCGGACAAGGAGGACATCTCGGTCGGGCAGCTCTTCGGCAAAAAAATCCTGAAAGCCGATTCGGGCGTCTATATCTCGATATCGCACCTCGGTGAGCTGTATTGGAATTTCGGTTGGCCAGGGGTGGTGCTCGGGATGTTTGCGTTCGGCCTGCTCCTGGGATTTGTCGGCGCGAAGTTCAATATCGAGAAAGACGTCTCGCTTACGCGCGTGTTGGTCCTGTTGGGGACGATACAGCCGTTGTGCCTGGGGTTCGGCGGAACCATGCCGATCTCCTATGTGCTCTGGTTGCGCGGGTTGGCGGCTATCGGTCTGCTGCATCTCATCTTCGCACGCCGCCCCGCCCCGGTTCAGGCCGGCACCGCCAATGGCATGTCTGTCTCGCGAGATCCGGCTCCGCCGCGGGATTTGCAGCCGAACGGTCTGCAAGTGGGTACGGCCATCGCGCTGCCCGCGCCGCGGTTTCCCAACATGCTGCGTTGAATGAGGCCGGTACCCATGTCCAAAGCGAGCGACACCTTCGAGCTGAGGCCAACACTGGAACACGGGTTCGATGCCGCCTATGCGGACTGGAAGGAATGGGAGCCGGGACGCTTTGGCAACTATTCCGCCGTCGATGCGCAATACTTCGCTGCCGAGTTCGGCCTGCGCGCGCCGTCTGAGGCGCGTGTGCTCGAGATAGGTTTCGGTAACGGGTCCGCGCTCGCATGGCTACACGCCATGGGTGCCGATACATACGGCGTAGAGGCCAATCCGCTTCTCGTCGAGCGTGCCGCGCGGCTGCTTGGTGTCGGCCGGGCTTTCGACAACCTCGATGACGTTGCGCTGGCCATGCTCGCCGGCACGTTCACGCACATAATTGCTCTGGACGTCATCGAGCATGTACCGCTGGGCGAGCTTCCCGGAATGCTCTCTCGGATCCGTGAGCTGCTGGTCCCCGGAGGCACGGCAGTGCTGCGCTTCCCGAACGGCGACAGCCCCTTCGGGCGCATCAACCAGCACGGCGATCCGACTCACGTCACGACACTCGGTAGCGCAAGGGTTGCATACCTCGCAGAGCACGCCGGGCTGCAGCCTGAGATCATTCGCGCACCTGCTCTGCCGATCCGCGGTGCGGGATTCGTTCGGGGCTGCAGACGTTTCATGATCCGCGCTACGCGCGCGCTCATCGAGTATGGGGTGAGTCAACTCTATTTCGGCGGACGCCGCGTCCCGCTCGATCCCAACTATACGGCCGTGTTGCGGCGGCCGCAGAGCAGCGCCCGCCGCGGCGGCTGAAACGATGGGCTCGGCAGCCGACTCTTTCGCCGCGCCGGAGGCCGTCAGTCTGCCCGGCTACGCGAGGCTGCCGTATCTCGCGTTCGCTGCTCTCGTCGCCGCAGAGCTTGCGGCAATCCTCGCCTTGAATCACGGCATGTTGGTTTACAGCCTGGATGATGCCTACATTCACCTCGCGCTCGCCGCGCGCATCTGGACCGGGACATACGGAATCAATGTCCACGAAATCTCCGCGCCCGCATCGAGCATTCTCTGGCCTTTTCTGTTGGCGCCGTTTTCCGTCCTGCCGACGGCCGCTTACACGCTCGTACCCTGTTTGCTGAACATAGCGGCAGCGTCCATGACGATGAAATTGCTCGTCCGCGCAGTACGGCGCGCAGTGGCCCCGCAGTCCGCACAGTCCTTCGGCCCGGCTGCCGCTGCGTTCGCAGTGGTACTGGTGCTGGCGACCAACCTGGTGCCCCTGGTCTTCACGGGCATGGAGCACTCGTTGCAGCAACTGCTCGCGGTCACCCTCGTCGCCGGATTGATCGAGGAAGGGCGCACCGGCCGCGTGCCGCGAACTGCGTGGCTCGCTCTGGTGCTGATCCCGCTCGTCCGCTATGACAGTCTTGCGTTGGCCGTGCCGGCTCTGCTCTATCTACTCTGGCGCGGGCACTTTCGCAGCTCGATCCTCGCGGCGCTAGCGATTGGTTGCGTATGCGGGGCCTTCTCGGCATTCCTCCTCTCGCATGGGCTCGGTATTCTCCCAGCCTCCGTAATGGCGAAATCCGAGGTGATGCGCGCAAGCGGTGCGCCGTTCGCGTTGGCGTTGAATCTCTATGTCAATCTGCTCGGTGACACTCAAGGCGCGGTCCTGCTGAGTGGGCTCGTGCTGCTCCTGGCCGCGGCTTGCGACGGCCGCAGGCCCGCGTCGGAGCGGGGTCTGGCGCTTGCGATCGGTGGCGCGCTGGCCGGCGAGTTTCTATTCGGCAAGCTCGGCGCTTATTTCCGCTACGAGGCCTACATCTGGGCCGCGACACTCGTGGCGCTCGTTCATCTGTACCGGGACGCGCTGGCGCGGATTCTCGCTCCCGGTGCGGCTCTCGCGCCGCAAATTGCCGCGCTGGGCGGGCTCGCCGCCGCCTCGCTCGGCTACCTGTTTGCGCTGGCGAGCACACCGATCGCTACCAACAACATCTACGACCAGCAATACCAGATGCACCGATTCGTGGCCGCGTACTATCGCGCGCCGGTCGCGGTGAACGACCTGGGGTGGGTTGCGTTTCGCAATCCGCGCTACGTGTTGGATTTCGGCGGCCTGGCATCGCGGCAAGCCCTGCTGGCGCGGCTCAACGAGCCGGGCTCCGACTGGATGCGCAGGCTGGCTCATGAGCACGACGTGCACCTGGCGATGATCTATGACGGCTGGTTTCCGCAGCGTCCCGCCGAGTGGGTCCGTGTCGGCACCCTGAAATTCACGCAGCTGCGCATCACCGCCGCGATGTCCGAGGTCAGTTTCTATGCAACGGATAGCGCATCCGTTCCGGCCATTCGCGCGGCACTCGAGGAATTCCAGCGCGGCGGCCTGCCCAACCGTGTCAGCTTCCGCTTCGATTAGCGGCTAGCCGCGCACTCGCAGTTGTTCTCGGAGCCGGCGGGGCAGATTTTGAGAGTGCGCAGTCCCGCATCGGAGAGGGGCGTCGCGACATGCTCGCAGCGGTTTTTATACAACACCGAGTCCCTGATATTGTCGTGGCCTTCCACGCGGATTCCGCTGCGCTCGCGCTGGCCGGTGTGGCATCGGGACGCGGCGGGCGGGGGCCCCTCCATGT
>FTGV01001402.1_pt1 | contig 11559 bp, 11 predicted proteins | sample 1640791 | NCBI WGS metagenome assembly FTGV01 (sample SAMEA3914789, study PRJEB12502) | metagenome | biome: forest; material: soil | place: Canada | collected 2011-07-03 | depth 0.3 m | reverse complement strand
GTTGAGCCCCAAAGTCCAGGAGACAGATTTCTCGTTGTGGAAAAAGGCAGATCGTGGTAGCTCCGCAGCTGGCAGGCAGTTCCCGCTCTTCGAGCGCCGCGCCGATCGATGGTGAGCAGGCGAGTTGCGAGTTATAGGTCGCTTGGAGGCAGACTCGGGTCATGAGCGTGTTCTCTCAGGAGACATTGGCGAATTTCGTCAGAGCCCTCGCCTCCGCGAAGCCGGCTCCGGCATCCGGCGCAGCTGCCGCAGTGGCGCTGGCATTAGCGGCCGGATGCGCTGCGAAAGCCTTTTCTGTCTCACTGCGTCACGTGCCTCATCCGCAACTGTCCCTCGCTGCCCAAAGGGCCACCGCCATTGCTGAAATGGCGTTGGAAGGCGCGCAACGCGATGGGGACGATTTTCGTGCGTGGTTGCACTTACATGCACCGGATGCCGTGCGCGCGCTCGAGGACGACGCGAGGATCCTTTTTCACATGGCGTGCGAACTTGAAGAACTGCTGAGCAGGCAGCAGTCAAACGTTATGGACTCGCTGGTCCCGGACATCGCTTCGGCCAGGGATTTCTTGGCAGCGTTCAAGGCTGTCGAGGCGCGAAACCTGACCTTGCTACACCCACCTGCTTCACCGGCAAGCGGTGCTTAGGAGACCCAGTCTGCGCAGCGAGCGCGGGTTCATGGTGAGTCGTCTACCGGTGGACTCCTTGCCACGAATACGCTTGACGCATTACAGGCTGCTTTGTATCAGTGAAACCGACAAGTTGGTATCATCCTGACCACGAACGTATACCGAGTGAGACACGCGACAATCATCGGTAGCGATGCTCGATGCAATCGATCGGTTCGGTTGACTTGTGATGGCCTGACGGGCACCGTGGCACGCACTCCGGTTTGTGCGAGGGTATTAGGATAGCTAGAAGGCCACAACCTGATCCTGAGCCTACGGCAGAGCATCACAATCGTGTGGCCGAGCAGATCGTCAGCAAAATCGTAGACGAGACGATCGCTGCGGGCGGCGATCTAACGGACATCATGGTTCTTTGTGAGAGCGTCTTGGTGGGCGTCGTCGTGGGGTGCTTCCGACTTGGCAGCGACGTGAAGGCGCTCGATCTCATTGTCGGTCAGGTTAAAGATCGGCTCGCTAAAGTCCGACTGGAGGACATCCAGACGCGAGGAAGCGGATGATGGTATTGCCGGAAGCGCAGCGGAGGATCGTCCGCTGACCTTCGGTTCGGCGGTGAAGTCGATCTGTGTGGCCGTCGAGGCTCAGGAGGCGACAGATGATCCGTGCGAAGTCAGCAATTAGCTTCCTCACACGCGGTCAGAGCTTCGACGCGTTTTTGGCAAGACTCTCCGAGCGCCTTTGCTGAAAGGAGTGCGTGCCGGTTACCGGCGCCACCACACCATCCTGTAGATATTGCGCGCTATCAGAATCTTTAGCATTCGGTGCAAATCGTGCTTCGGATGCCTTCATCCTGAAGGCCAAAGTTCACACTGTGCGGACGCGCCGGTGACAGACGGGCGCAAGATTCGCGCGAGCCCGCGGAGCGCCGGATCCGTTCCCGAGGGACGCTCCGAGGTCCTATCGAGATATACCCGAAAAATGGGGAAATGCTTCCCAACAAAGCCGGATTCTGACTTCTCGCCGGTGACCGTACAGTCATGGCTTCCGAGAGGACGGGGTTGAACGAGAGCGGTCAGCCGCGTCCGCTTGGCAGGACTGTACTAGCGCAGGTCGTGCTAGCGCAGGTCGTGCGGAAGGATGGGAGGTTCTCCCAATCCGCCGCGGCAAGCGTCATCCCCGTCCGGTAAGGAGCATTGCAATCGTTATGCACACCCAGAAGAAGTTGTTCATGCCCGCCCATGTCGGGCCGATCACGCTCAAACATCGCATTGTGATGCCGGCGATGAGTCGCCTCCGGGCACGGTGGCCGAGTGGGATCCCGAGCGACTTGATGCTGGAGTACTACAGCCAGCGGGCCTCGGATGGCGGTTTGATGATTACGGAGGCAACGGCCATCTCGCCCTCAGCTCGTGGCTACCGGGGCGCGCCAGGTGTTTACAGCACCGAGCAGGTGACGGGTTGGAAACGCGTTACCGATGCTGTGCATGCCAAGGGGGCCTACCTGTTCAACCAACTCTGGCACGCGGGCCGCACGACGCACATTTCGATTACCGGGCAGGAACCTGTCAGCGCTTCCGTCGACCCGGCATATTGGGCTGATCCACACATCCTCGTCGTCACTCCGGATGGATTCGCACAGCCTTCACCGCATCGTGAGCTCAAGACGGCGGAGATCGCCGATATTCTAGGGCAATACCGCAGCGCCGCGATCGACGCCAGGGCCGCAGGTTTCGACGGCATCGAGCTCATGGCGGCCAATGGGCATTTAATCGACCAGTTCCTTCAGGACAACAGCAACAAGCGGACCGATCGCTATGGTGGCTCCATCGAGAACCGTATGCGGTTGCTCATCGAGGTGGTTGAAGTGTTGACCCAGGTCTGGGGCGAGGGTCGGGTTGGGGTCCGCATTGCGCCCAGCGGGACGTTCAACGGCATGGCCGACAGCAATCCACGCGCACTGTTCCACGCCGTCGCGGAGCGGCTGAACGACCGCGGCCTGGCCTATCTCCATGTGATCGAACCCCGGATCAAGGGCGCCGAGTTAGTGGCCGAGGGGGCCGATCCCGTCGCGGCCCAGGAGTTGAGCAAGGTCTTTCGGGGTCCGCTCATCGCTGCAGGAGGGTTCGAGCCGGCGACGGCCGAGGCCACGGTCGCCCGGGGTGATTCCAGTCTCATTGCGTTTGGTCGCCACTTCATCGCTAATCCGGACCTGCCGAAAAGGATCGAGTTCGGTCTCCCGCTCAATGCCTATGATCGAAGCACGTTCTATGGCTTCGAGGCGCGGGGTTACACTGACTATCCCGCGTACGCGGGCGAACAGGCCCATGAGGCGCGCATCGCCTGAGCGGCAGAGCAGGTCAGGTCGACCAGTATTCAGGTGGTTCTGACTCACCAGCCTGACCTACGTTGGGATTGGGTAGAGCCTCACCATATCGAGGAAGGGCGCATGGCACGATTTAATCAAGATATTTTTCTCGCAGCCGGTCTGCGCACGCCATTCGGACGCGGCGGCGGCGCACTCGCCGGTTATGACGCGATCAGCTTGTCGGTTCCTCTCGTTCAAGCGATGACCCGACAGGTCGCCAACCAGCGACCGGATCTGCTTCTGTGGGGCACGGTGATTCCTAACCTCGGTTGGAGCAACATCGCCCGTGAGATCGGGTTGGACGCCAAGTTGGATGCAACGGTTCCGGCGTATTCCGTCGTGCTGGCTTGCGCGAGCAGCATGACTGCGGCTTTCGCGGCGGCCGGGATGATCGGCAACGGCATCGATGTCGTCTTGGTCGGCGGTGTGGAGATCATGAGCCGCCCGCCCATCGGACTCACAGCGGCCGCGAGCGACCGGCTGCGGGCGCTCTTCGCCAAGGATCCGGCACAAGCGTTGGCGGCGTTGGGAAAACTAGGTCCAGCGGATTTCACCCTCCCCACGAAGGGTTGGAGCAATCGGATTACCGGTCGCACCATGGGCGATCACATGGAGGAGACCGCGAAGCAATGGGGTATCACGCGCCGAGCCCAGGACGAATGGGCTTATCAGAGTCACCGGCGCGCGCTCGCCGGCTGGGAGAGCGGATTCTTCACCGATTTGGTGCTCCCACTGCCTGAGCTTGCAAGGGATGCCAACCCACGCGCGGATACGTCTTTGGAGAAGCTCGCCGCGCTCGCACCCGTGTTCGATCGGACGAGCGGCCAGGGCACGCTGACCGCGGGCAACTCATCTCCCATCACTGATGGCGCCGCGGGGGTCTGGGTGCTGTCGGCGCAGGGTCGGACTCGCCTGCCAGATCGCGTGCCGTCCGTGAAGCTGATCGACTATGAAATCGCGGCGGTCGATCATACGATCGACGGGCTGTTGATGGCGCCGTGTTTCGCGATTCCGCGACTGCTTGATCGGCACGCTCTCTCGTTCGAGGGGATCGACCTGTGGGAGATCCATGAGGCCTTCGCCTCGCAGGTGCTGGCCAACATCGCGGCCCTGGAAAAGCCGGGCTGGATCGCTGAACGCGTGAAGATCTCGCGAGATTTCGGCCGCTTTCCTTGGGAGCGGGTCAATCCCAACGGCGGTTCGGTGGCGATCGGCCATCCCTTTGGCGCCACCGGGGCGCGAGATCTGAGCCAGACGGTCAAGGAGTTGGCTGCAATGCCCAAGGGATCGAGAGCCATCGTGAGCATCTGCGCCGACGGTGGCGAAGGCGCGGTCGCGCTGTTGGAAAACAGTTGAGACCATAAAAGGGCATGCAGGGCGAGTCAAACGCCGCGGGCAAGTCAGCCGCCATCAACTGATGAGGGAGGTGCGGGAGTCGCCGTACCGGCGCGTTGTCGGGCGGCCCCTTGCACCGAGCTCTGGAAGTTGATGCTGATGCGCAACTCTGCAATCCCGGGATCCTTGGGTACGCTGTGTACCCAATCTTCCTGGGATCGTCCGCCCATGACGATCAGATCGCCGGACCCAGGTTTGAACGCGACGGAGCGGCCACCCCTGCGCGGCTTGATCAGGAACCGGCGTGTCGCGCCCAGGGTGAGTACCGGGACGATGCACTCGGGCCGTTGACAGGAAAACCGATCGCGATGCCAGGCGGTACTGTCTTGTCCATCGCGATAGAGATTCAGCCAAAGGCTGTCATATGCCACATCGTAATGCCGCGATAACGCACGGGCGGCATCTAACAGTGCTCTCTCGGGTAAGTGACGCAGACTGCGGTATTGCGCCGTCAGGCGCGGCTCACGGAACGTCTGATCGAATATCGTTCGGTCATGCTCGCGCCACGGCACGGCCGTCGTGAGGCGCTCGAGCAAACTCCGGGAGCCTGATATCCAACCGGGCACGACATCGACCCACGAATGGGCATCAAGCGCGATTCGCCTGGCCGTCGCGAACGAAGCATCGATGACGAGCGAGGTCGGCTCACTCGCAAACAGGTCTTCCTGGGCACGCAAATCTCTTCTCTCTCTGCGCGCACCGGATCGATGCCGCAAGATAACGCTTCCCTAGAGATCTCTGCGGCGAATTTCAAGGTCGCCGCCGGATCGTGGCGCCACGACGAGCGCGGCCTCCGTTTTCACGATTCGACCAGATTGATGGGACCCAGAAAATCCATCTTTCCGACATCCACGCCGTTGTGACGCAAGATCGCGTAGGCCATCGTCAAATGGAAGTAGGTGTTGGGGATCGTCATTTGAACCAGGTAATCCTCACCGGCCATGGTCCTGCCGGGTGCCCAGGAAAAGCCGATCCGGCGCTCCGCGGCGCCGGCATACTGAGCTTCCCCTACGGTCTCGACGAACGCGACGGTCTTCTGAATCCGCTCGCGCAGTTCGGCGAGGGACTGCTCGGTGTCCGGGTGCTTGGGTGGGGTCTGACCCGAGAGCCACGCGGCAGCGGCCTTGATGTAATCGCAGGCGCTCTGGACCTGGTAGATGAAGGGCTTCTGGTCCGGTGCGAGGCGATCGTTCAGCAGCACGGCCATGTCGAACTTCTTGGCTGCCGCATATTGCTCAGCCTTGTCGAGCCAGGTCTCAAGGTTCTTCAAGCTCTGGCCGCACTGTCTTACCACTCGAAAGTACATAGGTGTTCTCCTGGATTGTAGATAGTTCGAACGTCCTACGGTGTAGGACCAATCTTGTCCTGCGTTTTCAACTCGAAGTCCGATGCGTCATGGCGAGCGCAATGAATTTCGCCTCATCGAGCACCTCAACACCGAGCTCAGCCGCCTTCTTCAGCTTCGAACCCACATCCGTGCCGGCCACCACGAAGTCCGTTTTCTTTGACACGCTGCCGCTGACCTTTGCGCCCAGCCGCTCCGCGAGAGCCTTGGCCTCCTCTCGCGTTAGCTGTTCCATGCTGCCTGTAAACACGATCGTCTTACCGGCGATCGGCGAGTGTGTTGTGGGCTTCTCAGCGTCGCGGATCCGCACTTGCTTCGTGAGCCGCTCGAGGATATCCACGTTGTGCCGCTCTGAAAAATAAGCGGCAAGGCTTTCGATGACGGTATCGCCGATCTGATCCATCGCATCCATTTCCTGACGCGCGTCGCTGTTGCCCTGTGCGAGCTTGAGGCATGCGCCATGCACACTGCGCCAACTCCCATACCCGCGCGCCAGTGCCCGTGCTGTGGTCTCCCCAATGTGGCGCACGCCTAGCGCGTAGATGAATCGTTCCAGCGACACTCGCCGCTTCGCCTCGATGGCCGCGAACAGCTTACCCACCGAGACCTCGCCGAAGCCTTCATGCGCCTCAAGCCTGATCTTGGGGTTGCGCGCCTGGAGCGTGAAGATGTCGGCGGGTTCTTTCACCCATCCCTGCTCGAAAAACAGTGTGATTTGCTTTTCGCCCAGTCCCTCGATGTCAAACGCGTGTCGCGAGACGAAGTGCCGCAGGTGTTCGACCCGTTGATGCGGACAGGCAAACTCTCCGGAGCAGCGGGCGATCGCACCTTCCTCCCCGGTCGCGATCCGGTCCCGCACGACCTCGGTCTTAAGAGGACACGGGCACACCCTCGGAAACCGGTATGTCGCCGGCTCAGGATGCTTCGGGCGGCTTGGGAGGAGTACGCCCAACACTTGCGGTATGACATCGCCGGCGCGCTGCAAAGTCACCGTGTCACCGATACGCACGTCGAGAGTGCGGATGTAATCCTCGTTGTGCAGACTGGCATTGGAGACCACCACGCCACCCACGGTCACCGGTCGCAGCTTCGCGACCGGTGTCAGGGCCCCCGTACGCCCGACCTGAATCTCGATTCCCTCAACGACGGTCGTCGCTTTTTGCGCCGGGAATTTGTGGGCCACCGCCCACCGGGGATCGCGCGACACAAACCCCAGACGCTCCTGCCAGTCCAACCGGTCCACCTTGTAGACGACGCCGTCGATGTCATAGTCGAGCGTGGCGCGCTTGAGCTCCATCTGGTGATGGAATTCGAGCAACTCCTCCGCGGAATGACACAACTTCGCCAGAGGGTTGGTTTTGAAACCGCGATGCGCGAACCAGGTGAGCATTCCCCATTGGGTGTGTGAGGGCAGCTTCGAGACCTCACCCCAGGCATAGGCAAAGAAGCCCAACGGCCGTGCAGCGGTGATGCGCGGGTCGAGCTGCCTCAAAGAGCCCGCGGCGGAGTTGCGCGGATTGGCGAACACAGCCTTGCCAGCGCGGGCCTGTTGCGCATTGAGCGCGAGGAAGGCGGATTTGGTCATGTAGACCTCGCCACGCACTTCACAGACCTCCGGAATGTCCTTTCCCCTCAATGTCTGCGGAATCTCAGCAACCCTCATGACGTTGGCCGTCACATCCTCGCCTTCGGCACCATCACCACGAGTTGCGCCCGACACCAGCTTGCCACGCTCGTAGCGCAGCGAGAGGGAGAGTCCGTCGATCTTCGGCTCTGCAGTGAAGTTGATCTGTGTGTCGCTGTCGAGCTTCAGGAAGCGACGGATGCGCTGCACGAAGTCAGTGACGTCCTCGGGGGCGAGGGCGTTGGCCAGTGAAAGCATCGGCACGGAATGCCGGACTTTGGCGAACGTCCCCGACGGCTGGCCGCCCACCCGTTGCGTAGGAGAGTCCGCCGTAATGAGCTCCGGATGCGCTCGCTCGAGAGCCCTGAGCTCTTGAACAAGCTGATCGTAGTCGCCGTCGGAAATGTCCGGGTCGTCGAGTACATAGTACCGGTGGTCGTGCTGTCTTATTTCCGACCGCAGTTCTCCGATACGCCTTGCGGCATCAGACTTCACAGGTTCACCTCGATGTGTGACGGGATCACTCAGGGGGCCGTGGTGCAGCCGCCCTCCTTCAGCACACGTTTCGTTGAGGCGGGGGATTTTGCCAGGCGAATTTCACGTAGTCACAGGCGATCTGCACCTGCTGGATGAAAGGGTGCTGGCCGGGTGCAAGGCGGCTGGCCATGAGTACGCCAATGTCATACTTCTTGGACGCTGCATCCTGCTCGGCCTTGTCCAACAGGGTCTCGAGGTTCTTCAGCGCCTGGGTACACTGAGCGATCACGTTGTAGAACATGCGCTCCACTGTCCACGGAGGCGCTGGCCTGCGCAGAATCGGTAGGAAGGGACAGTTCGGTCCCTCCTGCACCGGGGCCTTCACCCCTGGGTCAGTTTGCATGTCCGTTTCCTCGCCTGAGGCGACGACAGCTGACGCGACAGTAGACTCGCCTGCGAACCCGATCCGCTACCGAAATCTTTAGCGACCCGCCGCAGCGGCGCTTGAACTCTCGACCCGATCGCCGCCCGCACGATGCAGGCGTCCCCGCGGTACTGGCAAGCCGCGCGTTCGGGCTCGAACCTGATCACGCGAGGCTCGTTGCATCGATTGGAAAGCCCTATGATCAGTGGTCGGTAGAGTGCTGGCCGGTGTCGCTTGATCAACTACGAACCCGATATTCTCGGTAAACGGCTTGACGTCATTTTCTGTGGCCTCAATCCGGCCTCGAGCGCCGCAGCCGCAGGCTATAACTTCTCGAGCAGCAGCAACCGCTTCTGGCGTGTGTTGCATCTCGCCGGTTTCACCGACGTACGCCTTCAGCCGCAAGAGGAGCGGCGCCTCTTGGAATACGGGTGTGGCATCACCGCCATTGTCCGCCGGCCGACTCGACGGGCCGAGGAAGTTTTACCTGAGGAGTTCCGGCATGCCCGGCGAGGGTTTGAAGCCAAGATGCGACAGTACGCGCCTCGTTCGCTAGCCTTTCTCGGCAAGCGCGCTTTCTCGAGCATGCTCGGCCAGCCGGAGGTCCCCTGGGGCCGGTCGCCGATGAGCTTTGCGGGGACGATGAACTGGATTCTTCCCAACCCGAGTGGCCTCAATCGCAGCTTCACCCTCGATGCGCTCGTGACGGCCTACTCCGAGCTTCGTCTGGCGCTGCAGACGACACCGCGATCGTTGCGAACCGATCGCCGTCCGCGTCGCATGGCCCGGCCGGAGGGCGCGATCGCCGGGCGGTTCAAGACATGAGGCGCAGCATCGAACGCCTGTATCACCTGGCGGAAGCCGATAACCTCGCTTCAATCCTTGAGCACGGATTGATGAGCACGGAGCGATTGGTTCGCCTGGCGGGGATCTCCGAACCAGCCGGCACCGTGCTGTTGCGCACCCACCGACCGGACAATGTTCGCCTGTCCATGGGGATGGTGATCCGGGATCAGCGACCGATGCCACCCGCCGCCCTGGCACGAGCGCTGCAGGAGGGCCTCCAGCCGGCGGATTGGTATGCGTTGCTGAACAGCTTCGTTTTCCTCTGGCCGGACCGCGAGCGTCTGGACCGCCAGCGCCGTGCTTGTGGCAGCCGCCCGCAGATCCTGCTCACTTTCGACAGCGGCCCGCTGCTCGATCGATTCCAGGCCGAGGCATTTGTGTCCCCTATCAATAGCGGCAATGCGCGCCGCAAGCCAGCGCGGCGCGGGCGCAATACGTTCCTGCCGTACGCGGCGTGGCCACGCGAGGACTGGCCCACGGGCCGCCGGGGGCGTCCTCCGGCGGAATTCCTGTTCAGGTGTGTGATTCCGACCCACGCGCCATATCTGCTGGACGTCGCCAAGACGTAGCCCACGCGGATCGCGCGGAGCGAGAAGCGCGCGGGACGCCTATTGCGCCTGCTTGCCTATAATGCCCCCATCGCGTTCCCGTCGTATGCTACCTATCGATTGATAGATGCTGTTCAATGTCCGTACCGGTCGCAATGCCAGCCGAGAGGGTCTTATGGAGCGAGTCCGTGAGTGATGTAGCGACTGCCATCATGGACGCTGCCGAACGGCGCATACGGCTCGGCGGGTTCAATGGCTTCAGCTTTCGTGAGATCGCAGAGGACGTGGGGGTGAAGAGTTCGAGCGTTCACTACCACTTTCCGACCAAGGAGAAACTCGCGGCGACGGTAATTCACCGTTATACCGATGAAGTCGCTGAATTCATCGATCGGGAAACCGCGGCCGATTCGGATCCCGTCAGCGTGTGGACACGTGCCTTTCGCGGAACGTTATGTTCGGATGAACGCATGTGTCCGTGTGCCGTGTTAGGTGCAGTCTCGCGAGATCTGCCGAAGGAGGTGGCGATTGAAGTACGCCGGTTCTTCAAGATGTGTCTCGACAAAATGATGGCCGCTGGCCTCTCGACGAACAGCGCATCGGGACTGTTGGCGACCATCACAGGCGCGCTGGTCCTGGCCAACGCCTTGAATGACGTTGCCACGTATGATCGCGCTGCGCTGGAGCTGACGCGAACGCCGCCCAAAGCACCCGCAAAGCGGGGTCGCGCCACTTCCAAAGACTAACAGCGCCCTTCGTTTCAGGGACTGGCGTGCTATGCACGCGCACTCGTGGGTAAGAGGGTATTGCTCGGCCCATGACATGCCTGGGACCGGCCCTCAAGAAGGTCGTTGTGATCCCCTCCGACCGGCGGCACCTACACCGCCAGCAACTCGTCGCGTAGCAATTGGTTGAAGGGCTCCGGTCGTTCCTCCGGGAAAAGCAGGCGAGCCCCGACCAACTCGACAGGAGGCTTAGCCCCCGGGATGGTCTCAGCCAGCCAGTACGCCCACTTCACGGGGAAGTACACATCGTCGGTCGCCCAAACGATCAGGGTTGGGACGCGCAGTTGCCTCAGCTGCGGCTCAACGGCCCGTGTGTGGACGTGATCGAACGCCGCTAGGAAGCGCTGAAAGTCGCGCGTCCGCTGCGCGGTGCGCACCAACGGCCGCAGGTAAATCTCGATGTCGGTGTCTGAAACATTCTCGGGTCGCTCGTACGCGGGGCCGAACGCGTCGGGCGATCGATAGATCGTCTTGTCGGCTAACATGGCATTCAACGAGTCAGCGAGGCTACCAGCGGCGGCCGTGTCCATGATCGGCTTTAAGGCGGCGGACGGCCAGTTGTCGTGAGTGTCGCAATTAGTAAGAGTCAAGGTCCGCACCCGCTGGGGATGCAGAGCCGCAAAGATCTGGGCAATACCGCCACCACTGTGGTTGCCGATCAAATCAACTCGATCGATTCGTAGAGCATCGATCAGCTCCTTCAACATATTGGCGTTTGCCGTGAAGGAAACGTCTTGATTCGGCTCGATCTCCGTTTCACCATGAGCCAACAGATCGACGGCGATGCAGCGACGAATGTCGGAGAGGCCGGCCAATTGATGACGCCATAGATGCTTGTTCACTAGGGTGCCGTGAACAAACAGCGCCACCCGACCTGAGCCCGCCTCGGTGTAGCTGATTCGGCCCGAGGCGGTTTCGATGCTGCGAACCGTCAGTGCGCTTTGCCGGCTGCTCGTGGCCCAACCCTGGGGAAGCGTCGCGGCACAGGCTTCATTCAACGCCTGGGCGCATCCGTGGGAGCAGACCTCGACGGACGTCCCGCCGATGACGATGCGGATAACACTTTCACCGAGCGGACAATCACATGCCGCGCAGGTTCGGCCGCCCATGATCGCTCTCCAATGCCATCC
>FTGV01001395.1_pt1 | contig 14323 bp, 12 predicted proteins | sample 1640791 | NCBI WGS metagenome assembly FTGV01 (sample SAMEA3914789, study PRJEB12502) | metagenome | biome: forest; material: soil | place: Canada | collected 2011-07-03 | depth 0.3 m | reverse complement strand
TCCGCAAAAATCCGCGCCCAGATGCGGCCCCGGGCAATGTCGGATTTACACAGAACGCTCATGTCGCCGAACGCTCCTGGCACTATCCCAGTGCTTGCGACACGAGGCCGAAGGTGCGCGTTGTGGAATGCTCTTCTGGCACATCACCACGGATCATGGCCGTGACACGATCCACGCAGACGAGCCCCGCAGTTTCGAGCCACTCCGCGAGTTGCGCGGCATCCGTCGGCACATCGACACGCACGAATCCGCGGGTCGCTTGCAGTTGATGCGCAATCAAGGCGATCGCAAGCGGCTCACCGTCAGCGACGACAGGGCCGATGAGAGTCCCGCGCCCTGATTGCCGCGCGAGGGCGAAACCCGCCAGCCTGCCGTTCCGTTGAGCAACCACCCCGCCGCCCTCAAACACCGCGCTGATCACCTGCCGTCGGCTCGCACCAAAGGCAGTGGCATCGAGATCGCAGAGCGAGGCGAGATCGGCCGGCGAAACTGTTCGTAACACGGTGTCGGGGGACAGTGCGAAAGTGGGAGTTTCCGCGACAACGCCGTGATGCTGCCCGATGCCGTGTCGCTCTCGGAATCCGCACCGCTGGTAGAGCGTCAGTCCTGCCTTGGTTGCCACGAGTTGCAGCGCACGTGGCCCGGCTTCGCTCATCACGGCATCCATCAGCTGTCGCCCGATACCCTGTCCCTTGTGGCCCTGATCGACCAAAACCAGCCCGACCGTGCCGAATCGATCTCCGTAGGCCCACCATGAAGCCGTGCCCAGCAGTTTGCCGGCGGCGTCGCAGGCAGCCCAACCCCGTCCCAGGCGATAGTGAAACTCCCAATCCTCCAAGCGATGCGACCAACGCTCCGCCTGACTCAACCGCAAAGTAGCGTCGAGGTCGCGCTCTTCCAGGCGACGAAGAGTCAACGTTGCCATCAGAAATAACGCACCCACGCCTGCGACGACGTGCGCTTGAATCGGGTGAATGCCCGGCATGGAAAATAAAGTATGCACGCCAATGAGGCGGCAACCACCCAGATGCACCAGACATGATCGACGCCGAATCGCTCCCCGTGATTCGGACCAAACAAGGCAAGAGCCACTCGATACAACACCAGCAACGTGTACAGGTGCAGCAGGTAGAAGAACATGGGCGCTCCTCCGAAGATAACGAGCGTCCGCGTCGCACGGTTGTCGCGGGACTCGAACGCTGCCAGCAGCAGAAAAGCGGCGCCCAGCGTGAGCAGCAGAAAGTCGAGGGATGGCGGATATTTGGTGAAATCGACCCAGGACATCAGTGTATGGGTGAAATCCGCACCCGGTGTCCAGGGCGACGTCTCACCGTAGATATTGAAGCCGCGCAGTAAGGCAAGCATACACAGGCATCCGACACCGAGTCCGAGCAGCACCTTGGTGCGTTGCGTGGCGGTAACCGCGCGCGAATACAACGGACCCGCGACATAGCCGAGCAGGATGACACCGATCCAGGGCAGTACCGGGTAGGTCACCTTGATCTGCAACGGGCCGTCCGCGATCAGGTAGGCGCGCTCATGCAGGATGACCCATGGAATATGCAACACACTGCCCGGCGGAAAGGTGAGCGAGGTCAGCGCGTTGTGCCCGAAGACGATCACGAATCCCAATGCCGCCAGCGCCCAGCGCGGCAAGCCGCTCAGCACAGCGAGCACCATCATGCTGAGGCCGATGGCCCAGATCACCTGCAGCCAAAGAACCGTCGCCGGGAACTCTCCTGACCACGCGAAGTTGACCAGTGTCAGCTCGAGCACCACGAGCAACAAGCCGCGCTTCAGGAGAAAGCCGCGCACGGGGCGCGTGCCTCCCGCAGGTGGATGCGCATAGAGCCAGGCCGACAAGCCCGTGAGGAACACGAACGTCGGGGCGCACAGATGCGCGGACAGACGCGTGAAGAAGAGATCGGGGGCCGTCGTGGCCACGTTCATCGGATCGGAGACCTGCAGATGCCGGTAGATCGCTTCACGCACGTGATCGACCAGCATGATCAGCATCACCAGGCCCCGCATCACGTCGATCGAGGCGATTCGCGACCGGGCGGGTATCGCGCCAGCCCGTGAGACGGCCGCCGCCTGCGCGGGCACGTAAGCAGGCGGCGCGACGGCATCGGTGGAAGTGCTCATAAAGGGAAGTGCTGCGTTGTCAGGGGCATGCTCCGACCGGTGAGGCGCTCCGGATAACTTAAGCGCTCTGGCGAACAATATTCGGCTGCATTGCGCGGTACACGGCATTTTTTATTCCGTACATCCGCGCCTCCTTGGCATTAGTTTGCACCGGCCCTGGACTATTCTGACCAGGCACGAAGAGCACGGGGAAGTACAGTGATGGGCGGACGTTTTGTCAGATTGGCCGAGGCCAACCGGCGCCCGATCGGGATCGTCGTAGACGGCCAGCCGGTGCAGGCATTCGAGGGCGACACGCTGCTCGTGGCGATATTGGGGGCGCTCGGGTACCTGCGCACGTCCGAATTCGGCGATGGCAAACGGGCCGGGTTTTGTCTGATGGGCGCCTGTCAGGACTGCTGGGTGTGGACGCCAGCCGGCGAGCGACTCCGCGCCTGTTCGACTTCGCTCACGGACGGGATGGCGATCAGCACGCAAGAACCGGAGGGCACGTGGCCGAACCTCGCGTAGTCGTCGTAGGTGCCGGTCCAGCCGGAGTGCGCTGTGCCGAAGCCTTGGTGGCGGCAGGTATCCGGCCGACGCTGATCGATGAAAACCAGCGCGATGGTGGCCAGATCTACAGGCGCCAGCCCGAGAACTTCACCCGCTCCTACGCGACGCTTTACGGAACGGAGGCCGGGCGTGCAGCGGCGCTACATCGCAGCTTCGACAGTCTGCGCGAGCAAATTGACTACCTGCCGCAGACCCTGGTGTGGAACATCGCGGATCGCCATTTGTACGTGATCCGCGGCTCGAAGCACCTCACGCTGGCATTCGATGCACTCGTGCTCTGTACAGGCGCGACCGACCGGCTCATGCCAGTCAAGGGTTGGAACCTCGCCGGCACTTACAGTCTCGGCGGAGCGCAGGTTGCGCTCAAATCCCAGGCTTGCGCGATCGGCAGCAAGGTCGTGTTCGCCGGCACTGGCGCGTTGCTGTATCTCGTTGCCGCACAGTATCGGAAAGCCGGCGCCAGAGTCGCGGCGGTCCTCGATACTTCGCCGTGGTCCGCGCGAGTCGCCGCGTTGCCAGAGCTGCTCGCCGCGCCCACAGCGCTGTGGAAGGGCGTGGCGCTCACGCTGTCACTGAGCGGCGCCGGAGTTCCGGTGCACACGGGCATCGAGCTTCTGGAAATTGCGGGCACCGCTGAGGGCGGTGTGAGCGGGATCTCGTTCAAGGACTCCAGCGGCCGGGTTCGAAAGCTCCAGTGCGACGCTGTCGCACTGGGCTATCACTTGCGGCCGGAAACACAACTCGCCGACCTCGCGCGTTGCGAATTCGGCTTCGATCCGCTCACCCGGCAGTGGCTGCCGCAAGCTGACGCGGATGGACGCAGCTCGGTGCCGGGCGTCTACCTGGCGGGTGACGGCGCCCGCGTACTCGGCGCGAATGCTGCCGAAAAGAGAGGGCGGCTGGCGGCATTGGCCGTGCTTCAGGACCTGGGGCGTTCGCAGGCCATCGAGACGATTGCCGAACTCCGACGTTCGCTTGCCGCGCTGGAGCGCTTCGCCCAAGGGCTGAGCCAGGCTTTCCCCTGGCCGGCACAGCAGGCTGCCCGTTTGTCCGATGACACCATCGTCTGCCGCTGTGAATGCGTGAGCGCCGGTGAGTTGCGCCAGGTTGTACAGCAGACAGGGGCCTCTGAGTCGAACCGGGCAAAGGCTTTCAGCCGCGTTGGCATGGGCCGCTGTCAGGGCCGGTACTGCGGGCATGCCGCCGCGGAAATCATCGCCCACGCCGCGAATGTTCCGCTCGAACAGGTTGGCCGGCTGCGCGGCCAGGCGCCCGTCAAACCGTTGTTGATCGGGTCCGCGGAGGACGTTGCATGAGTGCCGCGGTGGCCGACGTAGTAATCGTGGGCGGCGGCATCATGGGCTCTTCCTGTGCGCTCTTTCTGCGCGCGCGCGGTCATGCGGTCACGCTGATTGAGCGCGGGCTCATCGGGCAACAGGCGAGCGGCGTGAACTTCGGTAACGTCCGTCGCCAGGGGCGTTCTCTGACGCAGTTGCCGCTCGCGAATCGGGCGTCCGCAATATGGCGCCGGATGAAAGAACTGGTGGGCGCAGATGTCGAGTACATCCAGTCCGGACACGTCCGTGTCTGTTTCCGCGACCGCCCGGAGTTGATCGACGAGCTCGAGAAGTATGCCCGCGAGGCGCGCGGGTGTGAGTTGGAGCTCGAGGTCATCAGCGGCGCGACAATGCGCGGCCGGTTTCCGTTTCTGGGCAAAGAGGTGTTGGCGGCCTCTCATTCGCGCCACGATGGTCACGCCAATCCACGTCTAGTAGCCCCTGCATTTGCGCGCGCTGCGCGCCGAGCCGGAGCCAACGTGTTCGAGAACACCCGAATCGTCCACGTCGAAAAGGAGGGCACGGATTTTCGAGTGACCAGTGAAGACGGCCGCGTCTTTCGCGCATCCACCCTCGTGATCACGGCCGGCGCGTGGGGAAATCTGCTGTCAGCGCAGTTTGGAGAGCCCGTGCCTCTCACGACCCGCGGACCAACAATGTCCGTGACCGAGCCGGTCCCGTACAGCATCCGACCCGCGGTAGGCGTGTTCACCCCTGTCGAAGCGGAGTCCGTGTACTTCCGGCAGATTCTTCGTGGCAATGTGATCATCGGCGGCAGCACGCGCGGGCCGGCGTACCCCGATGTGTCTCGCGCGTACGTGCGGCCGGAGAACACACTGAGCCAGCTGAAGCAGATTCAGCGGCTCGCGCCCTCACTCGGGCGTTTGAACATCATTCGCGTGTGGAGCGGCGTCGAGGGCTATCTGCCGGACGGCCTGCCTGTTCTGGGGCCCAGCGAGCGCGTCAGCGGACTCTTCTACGCGTTTGGATTCTGCGGCTCGGGGTTCCAGATCGGACCTGGAGTGGGCGAGACGCTGGCCGAGCTGATCGACACCGGCAGCACGGCCATATCCCTTGATGCGTATCGCATCGGGCGCTTCTCTTCCTAATATCCGATAATCGCCTTCGTCTCGAGATACTCCTCCAAACCGAACACGCCATATTCCCGGCCGTTGCCCGAACGCTTGTAGCCACCGAAAGGCGCCTGCCCGTCCCATGCCGGATAGTTGATGTGCACCTGCCCGGCGCGGATACGCGAGGCGAAACGACGAGCGCGCTCGGGATCGCGGGACTGGAGGTGCGCTCCGAGGCCGTAGACCGTGTCGTTGGCGATCACGACCGCTTCCTCCTCGTCGCGATACGGCATGATCGAGAGCACCGGACCGAAAATCTCCTCGCGCGCAATCCGCATGCTCGGCACCACCTCCGAGAAGATCGTCGGGCGCGCAAAGAAACCGCGGTCGAGACCCGCCGGCCGACCGAGGCCACCGCAGACCAACTTGCCGCCCTCGTCGATCCCGGCCGCGATCATCGACTGCACGCGGTTATATTGCGCGGCGTTGGCGATCGGTCCCATGGTCGTCGCCTCGAGCCGTGGATCGCCAACCCGGATGCCAGCTGCCGCGTCGTCCGCAAGCGCCTCCACCTCCGCAAGGCGGGCAGCCGGGACCAACATCCGGGTCGGCGCGCTGCACGACTGGCCCACATTGCGGAATCCGGCGAGCACGCCCTTGGCAACGCCTTGCGCGAAATCGGCATCGTCGAGGAACACGTTGGGCGACTTGCCGCCGAGCTCCTGCACGACCCGCTTCACCGTCGGCGCCGCCGCCTGCGCCACCAACACGCCGGCACGCGTCGACCCTGTGACAGAGATCATATCGACGTCCGGGTGCGTGGCGAGCGCAGCGCCCACTGCCTCGCCGGTGCCATTGACCATGTTGAAGACGCCCGCCGGCACGCCGGCGTCATGCATGACTTGGGCGAAGAGCAGTGCACTGTAGGGCGAAAGCTCGCTTGGCTTCAGCACGATCGTGCAGCCGGCGGCGATCGCGGGTGCGACCTTCGCGGTGATCTGATAGAGCGGCCAGTTCCACGGCGTGATGAGCGCGCAGACGCCAATCGCTTCCTTGGCTGTCGCGGTCGTGCCGTTGAGCGTGAGAAACCGGTATCGGCGCAGGACGTCCATCGACACCCGGACGTGCTCTGCCGCAAACGGCACCTGGGATGTGCGCGCAAACGTGATCGCGGCTCCCATCTCAGTCACAAGCGCATCGGCGAACAGCTCTGCGCGCTGCTGGATCAGGTCGAGGATCCGTCCCAGCAACACCACGCGTTCCTCGACCGAAGTCTGCGAGAAGGCAGGGAACGCCCGGCGGGCGGCGGCCACCGCCAAGTCAACATCGTCGGGACCACCCACTGCGATTTGGCCGACGAGTTGTTCGGAGGCGGGATTCACCACTGACGTACGAGCCGAGGTCGTACACGTCCTCCATCGACCGTCGATATAGAATTGATCCGCATGTTCGACGGTCATCGACAAAGTCCTCACAGTTGGAATTTCCGAAGTTGCTCATCGCTGTGATGGCAGAGTATTTCCTTCCCCTGTCGGGTCACGGCGTGAGATGGGGCCATGACGTTGCACACGCCATCGATACGCACCGGGCACCGCTGAAGGAAGCTGCACAGCCGTGGCACACGGGAGCTGGCCCCGATAGGCGGCAGCGACGCCGACGGCCCAATCTGCTCGAGCCAACCCTGTCGCATCTCCGGAACCGATGCGATGAGCAAATCCGTGTAGGGATGCAGAGGTGCCGCGGCGAGAGCGTGGCGGCTACCCGATTCCACTTTACACCCCGCGTACAGCACGATGACCTCGTCGCAGATGGCGCGCACCGTCGAGATGTCGTGACTGATGAAGAGAAATGAGACCTTGAGCTCACGGCGCAGGTCAGCCAGTAAGTCGAGAATCGCCGCCGCGACCACCGTATCGAGCGCCGAGGTCACCTCGTCGCAAAGAATCAGGTCCGGCTCGGCAGCCAACGCCCGAGCCAGATTGATTCGCTGTTTCTGCCCTCCCGACAACTCCGCGCAACGGCGCCCAGCGATGTTGGCCGGCAAGCGGACCTGATCGAGCATCTGGGCGACGCGTTTGCCGCACGCGAGCCCGCGCAGTCCGTGGTAGAGGTCGAGTGGGCCGCTGAGGATGCGCGCGACCGTATGCGCCGGATTCAAGGCGGTATCCGCGTTCTGGAATACGATCTGGATCCTCCGCAACTGATCGCGAGTGCGCTGTTCGAGGCGAGGAGCGAGGGGCGTACCGTTGAAACGAATCGTGCCGCTCGCCGGCGGCAGCAGGCCGGCAATCACCCGTGCGAGCGTGGACTTGCCCGATCCCGACTCCCCGATCACGCCGAGCGTGGCACCCCGCTGAATGGTCAAACTGATGTCGTTCAACACAACGCTTTTAGGGCACCCCTGCTCGTCCAGTCTACCGTAGCCTGCCAGCAGCCCTTCGATCGAAAGCACCGGTTGCGCCGCGGCGACCTGCCGATCAACATCAACGCTCGACGCCTGGCGCACAGTAGGTGTTGCGGCCGCCATTAACGTCTTCGTATAGGGATCCGCGGGAGCCTCGAGAATCTGTTCCGTCCGTCCGATCTCGCGGATTTCGCCGTGATTCAACACGACGATCCGGTCCGCCATCTGTGCGACGACCGCAAGATCGTGTGACACATACACGGCCGTCGTGCCACGCTCCCTGACAGCTTTCTTGAACGCACGTAGCACTTCGATCTGCGTTGTCACGTCGAGTGCGGTAGTCGGCTCGTCAAGGATCACCAACACCGGATCGGTGATGAGCGCCATCGCTGCCAGCAGGCGTTGTAGTTGGCCCCCGGAGACCTGGTGCGGGTAACGCCGCCCTATCTGTTCCGGGTCCGGCAAGGCCAATGAACGGAACATTTCCACGGCCTTCACCTCGGCCGCCGCAGGTGTCATGAGGCCATGGATCAGCGCCCCTTCGATCACCTGGTCCATGATTGTCTTTGCCGGATTGAACGCGGCAGCGGCACTTTGCGCGATGTAGGCCACCCGGGAGCCGCGCAGACCTGACAGTTGCCGTTTTCCAAGCGACATGACGTCCGTAGCGCCGACTCGAACAGATCCCGCGACGATTCGACAGCCGTTGCGTGCGTAGCCCATCAGCGCGAGAGCGATCGTGGTCTTGCCGGAGCCGGATTCACCGATGAGCGCGAGCACTTCGCCCTTCGAAACCGAGAAGCTCACATTCCTGACAATGTCAGCCTCCTCCCCCAAGTCGTTGCGCGCCACAACGCGCAGGCCCGCGACACGCACGAGATCGCTCATCTCAGTGCGCCTTCCGTAACCCGTCGCGTACGGCCTGGCAGGCTGTCGATCACGAGATTCACACCGATGGTGAGTGTCGCGATGGCGAGCGCGGGCATGATGACTGCCGGTGCGCCTTCGGCAAGGCCGGAGATGTTCTCGCGTACGAGCGAGCCGAGATCGGCAGCGGGTGGCTGCACGCCCAGGCCCAGGAAGCTCAGCCCACTCAACAGGAGCACCACAAAGACAAAACGCAGCCCGAAGTCGGCGAGCATGGGGTGGATCATGTTCGGCAGGATCTCGGAAGCCGCGATGTGAATGCGGTCCTCGCCACGGGCGCGAGCTACCTGCACGTATTCCATCAGGTTCAGACTCACCGCCAGCGAGCGCGCGATGCGATATGCACCCGGCAGATAACTCAGCGCTGCGGTGAGCAGCAGTAGCGGCACCGAGGATCCGAATGCCGCCACCATGACGAGCGCGAAGATCTTGCTCGGGATGCAGGTCAGCGCATCCAGTAACCGGCTCGCGATTTCGTCGATCCATCGCCCGCTGACCGCGGCGAACAGCCCCAGCGCGGTCCCCGCAGTGCTCGACAACAGCGCAGCGGCGAGAGCCATCCCAAACGTATAGCGCGCGCCGTGCAGAATCCGACTCAAGACGTCGCGACCCAAGTAATCGCTGCCGAGCGGAAACTGCGTGCTCATGGGCGCAAACGAATCATCAGCGACAACGGCCCCAACGCCGTGGGGCGCGATCAAGGGCCCGAGCAGCGCGACCAACACCCAGAACAGGACGATAGCGAGCCCGATCAGACCGGAGGTGGACAGCCCTCTGCGCCAGCGTCGCCGCCGCGAGCTGACATTACCGGCGGCCGACTGCAGGGGAACGGGCTGATCGGGGACGACAGGGGGACTCATCGGCCGCGCAGCTTCGGATTGGAAACGATAGCGCAAACGTCCGCGAGCAAAACCAGGACGAGATAGGCACAGCAGAAGATCATCGCGCACGCCTGCAGCAGCGGCATGTCGCGATTGGTCACCGCATCGACCATGAGGCTCGCAATCCCGGGATAGTTGAATATCGTCTCGACGATGATGGCGCCGCCCAGCAGATACGACAGGCTCAGCGCGACCGCATTGGCTATGGGTCCCACTGCATTGGGCAGTGCATGCGCCAGCACGACCCGTGCGGGACTCGCACCCTTGAGGATCGCCATCTCGACGTACGACTGATTCACCTGGTCGATCACGGCCGCCCGGGTCATACGTGCCATCTGGGCCACAATCACGAAGGACAGCGTCATCGTCGGCATGGCATACGCGCGCAGGAACTGCCCCAGGCTAGGGTGGTCAGGCACATACGAGAGGGCCGACAACCAATGCAGCTTTACCGCAAAGATCAACACGGCCACTGTGGCTACAAAGAACTCCGGCACAGCGATCATCGCCAAGGTAGCGATGTTGAGCGCGCGGTCCAACGTCGACCCGCGATACATCGCGGACAGAATGCCGATCGACAGCGCAAGCGGGACCGATATCGCGGCGGCCGCGGCCGCCAGCCACAGCGACTTGGGCAATCGCTGGGCGATGAGCTCGCCCACCGGCACGTTGTTGGCCAGGGACTGACCGGGGTTGCCTGACAAGAGGCCCAACAACCAGTGCAGATAGCGCAAGTACGCTGGCTGATCGAGTCCCAGCTGCGTCCGCAGTGCGGCGACCGTCTCCGCGGTCGCACTCTGACCCAGGGCCGCCTGGGCCGCATCTCCTGGCAGCAGCGCGGTGATCGAAAATACGATGACGGACACCAACAGCAGCGTCAACGCCGCGACACCGATGCGCCTAGCTATGAGAGTCGTCATCATGTCAGGCGTCGAGCCAGACATGCTCGGCAAACGAGTAACCCATCAGGCCGCCTATGGGAATGGAGCCATAGCCCTGAAGGCGTCTGTCGTAGCCGTCGATGAGGCTGATGAACACGGGGATACCGACGCCACCGCTTTCATGGACCAACACTTGCATGTCCCCGTAAATCTGCTTGCGCTTCACCTCGTCCCCCTCGCCGCGCGCCGCGAGCAGTAGCTGATCGAACTTCTCATTGCGCCAGCCCGCCTCGTTCCACGGCGCATCGGACTTGAAGAAGGTGCTGAACAACAGATCGGCGGTCGGGCGCGGGTTGGTGTTGCCGAAACCGAGCGGATGCTTCATCCAGTGGTTCGACCAGTAACCATCGGAGGGCACGCGATTGACGGCCAGGTTCAGGCCGACAGCGGCGGCCGACTCCTGTAACAGAGAAGCCATGTCGACCGAGCCCTCCGCTGCCGGCGAGGCGTACACCACCAGGCGCGCGCCGCTCAGGCCCGCCCGCTTCAAGAGAAATCGGGCGCGCTCGGGGTCATAGGGCCGTTGCGGCAGATCCGCGAGGTAGTAGCGATTGCCCGGAGGGATGGGCTGGTCGTTGGCGAGTGTCGCGTAACCACGGAACAGCGCCTTGCGCGTCAGCTCGCGATCGAGCAGGTACTTCATCGCCAGCACGAAGTCCGGATGGCCGGTTGGACTGACGTCCTGGCGCATGATGAGGTCTGTATAGAGGCCCGATTTCGTTTCCTGCACGGCGTGACCGGGTGATGCCTGGATTCGCCGGATCGCGCGTGGATCCACCGCGTCGATGAGTTGCACATCGCCCGACAACAGCGCGTTGACGCGGGAAGCGGCATCGGCAATTCCAACGAGCTCTATCTCATCGAGATAGGGCTTGCCGGGCTTCCAGTAGTTCGGGTTGCGCGTCCCCACCGTGCGCACACCCGGGGTGAACTCCTTGCAACGGTAGGGGCCGGTGCCCACAGCGGTCCGAAAATCGGTGCTGCCGTCCTTGACGATTACGAAATGCGCCGTAGCCAGAATCGCCGGCAAGTCCGCGTTCGCACCCTTGAGCCGGATCTGCACTTCATCCGGTCCGGTCGCCTTCACCTCCTGAAACTGGTCGGCAACCGTCTTCATCTTGGAGGCGGCGGCGGGATTCTGGTGACGCAACAGCGAATACACGACATCGGCCGGTGTCAGCGGCTTACCGTCGTGGAATTGGACGCCCTTGCGCAGTTTGAGCGTCCACAGGATTCGCCCGCTGTCGTGGATCTCCTCGGCAAGCGCCGGCTGCGCCGTCAGAGTCGAGTCGAACTCGGTGAGCCCGCTATAAAGCATGTTCAGGCGCACATAGTCGGTGGAGAGCGCGCCCTTCGCCGGATCGAGCGTATCCGCCGTCGAGCTCGACACGCCGGCGACGCGGATGCGTCCGCCTCTCTTTGGCGTCGAGGCATAGGCCCTACCTGGAGCGCCACCGATGCCACTCACCGCCGCCAACACGCCGGCTGCCAGGCCACGCAGGACATCACGGCGAGGTAAAGGCTCTTCGGTCATATGACTCAGTGAAGAATGTCCTGCAGCCGATAGTACGCGCCGACCACGGGCAGAAACCACGGCTTGCCGAAATGTCCGGGAATCGGCGGCCATTCCAACTGACGCCAGGGGTTGGCGTCGGCACGGCCCTCCATGACACTGGCCATCACCTGGCCCATGTAGACGGACATCTGGACCCCGTGTCCACTGTAGCCCATGGAGTAAAACAGGCCCTCGTGCTCGCCGGCGCGCGGCAAGCGGTCCGCTGTCATGTCGACCAGGCCGCCCCAACAGTAATCGACGCGGACACCACGGAGCTGCGGAAATGTCAGTGCAAGCGCGTCGCGCAGGACGCGGCCGCTCTTTTCGTCCGAGCGCGGGTTGGACATCGCGAAGCGGGCCCGGCCGCCGAACAGCACGCGATTGTCAGGTGTCACACGGAAGTAGTTGCCGATATTCTTGCTGGTCACATAACAGCGGCGCATAGGGAGCAGACGGTCGAGCAGAGCCCGCTCGAGTGGTTCGGTCACGATGATAAAGCTGCCCACGGGTGCCATCCGACGCCTGAACCAGCCGAACGGTCCCACGCGGGTGGTTCCAGTTGCCAGCAACACCTGGGCCGCATCGACCGTGCCCCGCATCGAAGTGATTCGGTAGGCATTCTCTGGCAGGCGCTGGAGCCCCGTCACGGCGGAGGATTCGTAGACGCGAGCCCCGCTTTGGGCCGCAGCCTCCGCAAGCCCGACACCGAATTTACCTACATGCAACTGGGCGCTGGTGGTCTGGATCAGACCCCCGTAGAAAGCATCCGAGCCCACTTCGTCGCGAATGCGGTCCGGTGTCACCAGCCGAACGTCGGCATCGACCTCGGCGCGTAGAACATCATGAGTCAGTACGAGTTTGTCGAAATGCGCGGGCTTCGCGGCAAGTTTGATCCGCCCGTGGCGCTGGAAATCGCAGTCGATGGACTCCTCGTGAACGATCCGCTCCACCGTATCGACGGCGGTGTTGAAGGCCCGATAGAACGCCCGTGCCCGATCGGGTCCGAAGCGTTGCTTCAGACCCGCGAAATCATGCGGTAGTCCATTGTTGCATTGACCGCCGTTGCGGCCCGAGGCTTCGCCAACGATGCGCCCCGCCTCCAGCACCATCACCGCCGCGCCCCGCCTGGCAAGGGCGAGTGCCGCGGAAAGTCCCGTGAAACCCCCACCGATGATCGCCACATCCACGCGCCCGTCCACTGGCCCCTCGACCGCGGCAGAAAACGGAGGGGCGGTATCGAGCCAGTAGGAATCGAGTTTCATCGCAGGAAGTGCGCAGGCTATAGACCGACCAGCGCGGGCAAGCCGCCGATGTCGTGGATCTCCTGGTAGCCGTACCCCGGCGTTCCAGGCTCATGACCGCGCGCGACAAAGACCTTGTTGTGAATCCCGAGGTCATTGGCCGGCATCAGGTCGTAACGCGGGCTCGAAGAGACATGCAGGATGTCCTCCGGGCCGCAGCCCAGCTGATCGAGCATGTACTCGAAGGCTTGCAGGCGCGGCTTGTACGCCCGAGCCTGCTGCGCCGTGTACACCGCATGAAATGGCGCCCCGAGCAGGGCTACATTGTGATGGATCTGGTCATTCGAGGCGTTCGACAGAATCACGAGGGGAATGTGGCGTGCAATCCGCGCCAAGGGCTCGGGGACATCCGGATGCGGCCCCCACGTTGGCACCGCCGCGTAAATACGCCTCGCTTCTTCGTCGCGATACTCGATTTTCCAGCGTCGGCAAGTGCGCTGAACCGCGTTGCGGATCACGTCTTCGTACGGTTGCCACGCACCCAACACTTCATCCCGTCGGTACGCCGCAAAATCCCGGACGAACGCCTCCATGCGCTGTGGCGCCACCCGATCCGGAAAAATCTCGCGGGCCATGTCCGCCATGCGAAAGCGGGTCAAAGTGCCATAACAATCGAAGGTGATGTATTGGGGTCTGAAGGTGCTCATGGTCGATCCAGGGTTGGCCGAAGGGGCGCTGCTGTGCTCTCACTAAAACACAAGCCAGGCGGCCAATGACTGCGATTGGGGTTTAACCGGCGAACAAAACGCCATTTTCACGGCGCGAATCGGCATAGTTTGCCGCCTCCACGGTGCACTACAGGCATGCGCCTGCGGTGGAATGACTAAGATGCCTTTCCTCGCCTCTCACTGCGCGCTCCGCCGGCACATCATGTTGAAATCCGCTTCGCTCCTTGAGCTCGATCGCCAATACCTCGTCCATCCGGTTGTAAATTTCCGCGAGCACGAACGCCGCGGTGCGACGGTCCTCGAATCCGGCCACGGCGCGTACCTTCGCGATATAGATGGCCACGAGCTCCTCGATGCATTCTCGGGCCTGTGGTGCGTCAATGTCGGCTATGGCCAGGAGAGCGTCATTCGCGCCGCGGCCGAGCAGATGATGAGACTGCCCTATGCGACGGGTTATTTCCATTTTGGCTCGGAACCCGCGATCCGGCTCGCCGCCCGCCTGGTCGAGCTCGCACCCGCCTCGCTGCGGCACGTCTACT
>FTGV01001154.1_pt1 | contig 16090 bp, 10 predicted proteins | sample 1640791 | NCBI WGS metagenome assembly FTGV01 (sample SAMEA3914789, study PRJEB12502) | metagenome | biome: forest; material: soil | place: Canada | collected 2011-07-03 | depth 0.3 m | reverse complement strand
GGATTACTGCTGTTGAGATAGACGTCTCCGGCTGGAACCCGCCGATCGGCGTCTATCTCAACAGCAGTAATCCTCTGACCCAGCTGTCGCTGCGGCAGTTGGACGGCATCTTCGGTGCGGAGCGTTCCGGCGCTTGGCGCGACCTGACCTGGGACAAAGCCCTCGCCCGCGCAGCGGACCGGAACATTCGTACCTGGGGCCAGTTGGGACTGACCGGCGAATGGGCGGACAAGCCGATCCACGTCTACGGATACAACCTCCAGTTCCACTTCCCCCAGGAAATCGAATCGCGCGCCTTCGGCGGCGTTTCGGACAAGTGGAATGAGCAGCTTCGCGAGTACGACAACATCCGCCTGCCCGATGGCAGCTTCAAGCTCGCCGGTCAGCTCATGCTGGAGGATCTTGCGAAGGATCCTTACGGGATCGCCTATGTGGCCGGCGGCAACGCCTGGTTGAGCCCGCAGGTCAAGCCGCTCGCGCTCAGCGTACAGGACGGCGGCCCTTACTTCGATTTGAGTCTCGATAACGTACGCAATCGTACGTATCCGCTGTACGCCGACGTGTTCTTCTTCATCAACCGGGATCCCAACAAGCCGGTCGATCCGAAGGTGAAGGAGTTCGTCCGCTATGTGCTGAGCCGGCAGGGCCAGGAGCAGGTGATGCGCGACGGCAAGTACCTGCCCCTCACCGCGGCAGTGGTGCGCGAGCAGCTTCGCAAGCTGGAGTAGGCGGACCATGCGCGACAACGAATTTGACGCAACTCGAAACGACTGCGGCAATCACGCGCTGCGTTTCGAATCTCGGCCACGGTATCGGAAGGGGGAACGACAATGCGCAGGCCTATATTTGCGGCTGGTTTGATCACAGCCGTCTCGCTCAGCGGAACAGCCGTTCAGGCTGCCGAGGGAGAGGCCACGACGGCGGCCGAGCTCGAGGAGGTGACAGTCCACGGTAGCTACATTGCAAACGGCACATCGAGCGCTATGAAGCTCGACGTGCCGGTGCGCGACACGCCATTTTCCGTCACGGCTTACACCGAATCATTCATGAAGGCGACGGAGACGACCAACGTTTCCGACCTGTACAAGTACATGACTGGGATACAGCGCGCCGGCGCTACCGCATTCGATATGTCGATCCGGGGTTTCAAGACGAGCTCGACCGACCGGAATGCCATCATGGTGGACGGTCTGCCGGGTCTTGCGGGGCGGTTTGCCTCGCCGCCTACGGTCAGCACCGATCATGTGGAGGTGGTCAGAGGACCGGCCTCCGTGCTTTACGGCCAGGCGCAGCCGGGTGGATTCGTCAACATCATCCCCAAGAAGCCCAGTGCCATCAGGAGTCTGGAGCTGGAGCTGAAAGGCACGGCTTATCAAGGGGACGGCCTTGGACCGAGCGACGCACACGGGTATGACTACTCGCTCGATGCGACCGGACCGATCGACTCCGGCGGCCGGCTTCTGTACCGGGTGATCGGTGAGGAACATGACACCGATGGGTTCCGCGACTTCACCTATAGCCGCGGGCCGTACATCGCGCCGAGCCTGACCTGGAACATCGGCGAGCGGACCTCGGCGACGCTGATGTTGGAGCTCCGTGAGACCCAGACCCCCTATGACAGAGGTCTGGTCGTGCCACAACGAAACATCAACCTCGTCGCTCCGATCACGACGTACTACCAGCAGCCGAGTGACGTTCAGAAAGAACGCGGCACCAGCGAGACGCTGGAGCTCAGCCACGAGCTCAGTAACGGGATTAAGTTCAGGCTGAGCGGGCGCAACGTCGCCTCCATGGATCAGAACTACGGGTTCGACAACGTTGCGGTGCGGCCGGATCTCCTGCACGTGTCACGTCGTGCGACCACACTGATCAACACCCGCACCTCCAAGTTCTGGGATGCTAACGCCGTGCTCCCATTCAGCACGGGATTGATCGGACATCAGATGATCGTGGGAGTAAACGGAGGGGAGGATACTGCCGAGGCAAACAGGGTGCGATGGTTCACCGGACCGGCAAAGGGACCGCTGTCTCTCGACATCGCCCTCTATGATCCGCTCTATACGAACACTCCCTCGCTCGACTCCCTGCCGCTCGGGAACACACCGACGCCGAATCCGGACCCGCGCACCGATCGGCTCACTGACTCGCATGCCCTGGGCGCCTACATCGCGGACCTGATGACGCTTTCCGAACACTGGAAACTCAACCTCGGCTTACGCTCCGCGTATGAAGGTCAGAAGATCACCGACCGTCGCCTCACAGCCTTCGGGGAGCTCGACAAGACCGCGCGCAAGGTGTTGCCGTTCGCCGGCCTGCTTTACCAGCCGACCACCGAGCTGACTTTCTATACTAGCTACAGCACGTCGTTCGTGCCCGCGACGCCCGTGGCCATCGACATCAACGGCAACAACCCGTTCGTGCCGGAGAGCTCTTGGCAGACCGAGTTGGGCGTCAAGTCCGATCTGTTCGACGGGAAGCTGCAGACGACGCTCGCCGGATACAAGATCAAGAAAGACAACACCCTGAGCACGTTCAGTTGCGGCTTCGGCCTGTGCTACGAGCAGATCGGCTCGGAGCGCTCGCAGGGTGTGGAGCTGGAGTTCGATGCTCAGCCGGTCAGGAATTGGCAAATTGCCGCCGGGGGCTCGCGGCAAAGCCCCATCGTGGTCACCTCGCTCGATCCCGTTCAGGTGGGCGCTCAGTTGCAGAATGCGGCGAGAGACAACTACCACCTGTGGACTCGATACGACGTCGATTCGGGGCTTTTCAGTGGTTGGGGCGCGGGCGCGGGCGTCTCGTACATCGGTGCGCGTGCGGGCAACCTCCCGAGCACTGCCAACCCGGGTGTGATCCATCTGCCCGCGTTTGCCGTAGTGGACGTGGGTCTCTACTACGAATTCAAGAACGTCGACTTGACGCTCAAGGCTTCGAACCTCTTCGACAAGCGCTATTTCGAGTCTACGGGAGCGACCCCGGACGTGCAGCTCCAGCCAGGTGCGCCACGCAATTTGACCGCCGCGGTGCGCGTTCGGTTCTGAAGATTCGGGAGAGGACCACGCAATGGCGATACTAGACTCACACAAGAACGACTCCAGGGGCCGGAGGGCAGAGTGTGCGCCACGCAAGTCACGCACGTTCGCGCAACTAACTGCCGCCCTTGCAGGCTCGCTGCTGGCGGCCTATGCGAGTGCGGAACCGGCAGGCTACGCGCCCGCGAAGTTCGATTTGAGCGCACTGCCCTCGTACCAGCCGGAGCAGCACGCACTCGGGGTGATCCGCATCTACGGCACGCCTCTCGAGGACCTGGTTGGACGCTGGGCGGCCGAATTTCGCGCCAGACAGGGGCATGTGCGGTTGCATGCATACCTGATCAACACCTCGCAGGCATTCGCGGGTCTCGTGACCGGCCAGGCCGATGTCGGGCTCATGGGACACCGTACCTGGCACACTCCGCTCAAGGCATTCGAGGAAACATACGGCTACGCGCCGCTCGAGATCCGTTTCGCGAGCGGCTCGTACGATGATCCGCAGGGCTCCACACCGGGGCCCGTGTTCGTCGTCCACAAGAGCAACCCACTGACGCATCTCACGTTGCAGCAGATCGACGGAATTTTCGGTGCCCAACGCACTGGCGGCTGGGACGGAACGAAGTGGACGACGGCCGCGGCGCGTGGGCCCGAAGGCAACATCCGGACCTGGGGTCAGCTCGGTCTCAGCGGCGAGTGGGCGAGTAAACCGATACATCCGCGAGGGTCCGACGTCACGCTGAGCAACTGGGCCGATCTCATCGAGCGAGTGGCCTTCCATGGCGGCACGAAATGGAATCCCGCACTATGGGAAGGGCCGCGCGCGGACATTGCCTGGAAAGCTCACGGTAAGACTCGCGACCAGCAGATCATCGAAGGCGTGGAGGCCGATCCGTCGGCCATCGCGTTCACATTCCAACGTGTCGTCAACTCGACCCAGGCCAACGTGAAGGTGTTGCCTCTGGGGGTGGGACCGGATGGGCCGTTTGTCGCGCCGAGCGCGCAGACGTACTTCGATGGCAGCTATCCACTGCACAACGGCGCCTACTTATATTTGAACAGGGTACCCGGCCAGCCGTTAGCGCCGCGCGAGAGGGAATTCGTCCGCTTCGTGTTGAGCAGGGAGGGGCAACAGATCGTCGCGGACAGCCGCATCTTCATCCCGCTGAGCGCGGATCAGGTGCAGGCCGAGCTGCACAAGCTCGATTGACGGACCCGAGCTCAAACGTACACGCAGGAACGATAACCGATGGCTCATTACTTCGTTACAACATTCGGCGCGCTACGCCCGCGACTCCTCGCGTTGCTTTCGGCGGTGGTTGTGATGATCGCTGCAAGGTTGGCCGGCGCTCAGGACCTGTCAGGGCTCCCCGACTACCACCCCCAACAGCCGATCGCTGGTCTGATTCGCGCTACGGGCAACGGCCATATGGCGACCCTCATGAAGTCCTGGCAGGAGGGATTCCGGAAATTTCACCCCGAGGCCCGCTTTGCCGCCTCACTGAAAGGGACCGCATCGGGAATCTACGGTCTCGAGATGCGCGCGGCAGACATCGCGCTGATGGGACGCGCGCTGAATCCGTTCGAACGCTACGGGACGTATGAGCGGTCATGGATGTATCCAGTGGAAATCGAAGTGGCGACCGGCAGTCTCGCGACGGAAGGCAAGTCGCCTGCGCTGGCGATTCTCGTGCACCGGGACAATCCGCTGTCGAAGCTGACACTCAGGCAGCTCGACCGCATTTTCGGCGCCCAGCGCGGCGGAGGCTGGAAGGCGTTGAGTTGGGATGAAAGCTCCGCACGACCGGGTAGCCAGAACATTCGCACGTGGGATCAATTGGGTGTCAAGGGAAGATGGGCGGGTAAACCCATCCATGTCTACGGCCCACCCTTACAGGGCGCCGGCGTGGTCACGTTCTTTCAGATCAGGGTCTTTGGCGGGGGCGCGATGTGGAACGAAGACCTCCGCGAGTACGCGGAGCCCGCGCGGATGCTCGCAGACCTGGCCAACGATCCATACGGTATAGCGTACGCGCCGCTCCCGTCCGGCAGTACCGCGGTCAAAGCGGTCGCTCTCGCGGAAAGCGCGGCGGGCCCGTTTGTATCGCCGACACGGGCGAGCGTGACAGAGCGTAGCTACCCCCTGTCGCGCCCGGTTTACATCGACTACACGATCGACAATGAGAAAAGCGAGCTGGCCACACCGCGAGTCGATCCCAAGGTCCAGGAGTTTCTGCGCTACATCCTCAGCAGACAGGGTCAACAGGACGTCGAGCGTGAGGGCTCGTACGCGCCGCTGCCGGCCGCCGTCGTACGCGAGCAGCTCAGGAAGCTCAACTCTCAGGAGCTCCCGCCCGAGAAGGCGCTGCTGAGCGATGAAACAGTCAACAGCCCGGTCAGGGTTCGGCTAAGCGTCGATGAGGACCCTATCGTTCCGCGTCTTGCAGAAAGCCTGGGCTATCTGCGACGTGAAGGCATCGAGCTCGTCAAGGTCAGGGTGGAGGACTTTGCCCCGGAGGATTACCTCCTGCAGGCTCCCTTGGACGAAGGGCAGATCGACGCCGCCTATCACTGGTTCAACCATGCGGTTTTCGGCGCCCGCCACAAACTTCCGGTCACGGCGGTGATGGTTTTCAACGACGCTCCGGGAATGACGGTGATGGTTGCCAATCCCTTGGTGCGGCAGATCCGCAGCGCCGCGGATTTCAAAGGCAGAAACGTCGCCGAGGGAGCCGCATACGGCACGAAGAGCCTGCTCACGAGCTACCTGACGCGGCGCGCCGGATTACCGCTACACAGTTATACCCCGGTCATGCTCCAACAGGAGGGCAGACAGGAGGCCGTCATCCAAGGACTCGAGCACGGACAGGTTGATGTCATGACGTTCCAGGAGCCGATCACTTCGGCGCTACTCCGGACGGGCATGGTGAAGACACTCTACGATCTGAACACCCGGGAATCGACGACCCGGATCCTCGGTGCGCCCTGGCCTGCGCAATCACTGCTGCTCTCGCCCGCCTACATCCGCGCCCATGCGGACACAGTGCAGCATCTGGTCAACGCCTTTGTGAGGACCATGCGATTCATCAACAGCCATACCCCGGAGCAGATTCTCGACCAGTTGCCCGCGGACTATTTCGTGGCGAAGGACCGGCAGACCCAGCTCGAGGATCTGCGCCTCGCGTTGCCCACATTTGCTCGGGGCGATTACTCCTTGTCTCCAGCAGCGGTAAAACTCGTTGTCGACTCGATCCAGTCGTACGACTTCGATGACAGTGAGGAGGGTCGCTGGCGGCGCACGGCCGAGACGGCACGCGTCGAAGGGGCCCAGCTTTACGACAACCGCTTTGTAAACCAGGCTATGCGGGAAATCCAGTAGCCGGGATTTGGCGCATACCGCTGCACCCGGCACACTGGAGAAAAGCCATGCACGAGTTCAGACGATGGACGCAGTCAGAATCCTGATCGCCGATGACCACCCGCTGTTCCGCGCGGCGCTTGCGCTTGGGCTGCGAGAGCTGTTTCCCGAGGGGCAGATCATCGAGGCGGCGAGCTTTGCTCTCCTGGAGTCCGCGGTTCTCCATGAACCGGAGCTGGACCTGGTGCTGCTGGACCTGAACATGCCGGGCGCCCAGGGGTTGTCAGCGCTCGTCTACCTGCGCGGCGAGCGCCCTGCGACGCCGGTGCTGGTCGTCTCCGCCAACGACCAGCCACGCACGGTGCGTCGTGTACAGCAGTTCGGTGCGGCAGGCTTCATCTCCAAAGCCGCACCGCTCCCGCAGATCCAGAAAGCCGTGTGCGCGGTCACGGCCGGGGATGAGTGGTTTCCCAGTCAGAAGGCGGAAAAGAGCGAAGCGGATGCACGCCTCGCAGCGAAGCTTGCGCACCTGACCCCGCAGCAGTTCCGTGTACTCATGTGCGTGGCTGACGGGCTGGCCAACAAGCAAATTGCCTTTCAACTGGGACTGGCGGAGAACACGGTCAAAGTGCATCTCACGGCGATTCTCCGCAAGCTGGAGTGCTCGAGCCGCACGCAGGCGGCGGTGTTGGTCAAGACGCTGGCGATGGATGACTCTGCCGCATCCGACACGGATACCTCAATGGACTTCCGCGCGGATGAGTAGCTGCTGCATCAAGGCCCGTAGCGCCGCCGGGCGCAGGGGTTTGAGCAGGAATCCCCAACCCTGCGAGCGCGCGTTCTCTTCGACCGCGGGATCCCGCTCCGCAGTGATGAGAATCACCGGTGGGCTCGAGCCCCACCTCGCGCACAGCTCGCGGAATATTTCGGGTCCCGTGCGCTCGCCGAAATGGTAGTCCAGCACCAACAGATCCGGCGGGGAATTCTCCTGCGCCAGCGCCGCGGCATCGAATGCACCGCTCGCTGTCAATACCCGGCATCCCCAACGCTCCAACATGACAAGCGTTGCTTCGCGCACGCGGGGATCATCGTCCACGCACCAGACACAGCGCCCGTGGAGGAGGGAGTCGTCCTGTACCGGCGGCGGCTCCGGAGGCGCCACGACGAGTGCAGCATTGCCGAGGGGCACGGTTATCGAAAACACGCTGCCGCGCCCGAGCCAGGAGCGCAGCCCGACACGGTGGCGCAGCAGACGTGCAGTGCGGTCAACGATCGCAAGTCCCAGGCCCGTACCGCGTTCGGCCTGCTGGGCGTCATCCAGTCTGCGGAATTCTTCGAAGATTTCCTGCCAATGCCGCTCAGGAATCCCGGGGCCGGTGTCCCACACCTCGATGCGCAGATGCTCGCCGCTGCGGCGGCTCCCGAGGAGCACTGTGCCGCGCCGGGTATACCGGATCGCGTTGGCCAGAAGGTTCTGCAGAATGCGGCGCAAAAGCGCCTCGTCGCTGCGCACCACCGCTCCCGTTTTGAAGCAGCGGAGTTCGAGCCCCTTCGCTTGTGCCAAGATGCCGAACTCCCTGCCGAGGACCTCGAACAGTGGAGCGAGCGGAAGATCGCACACGTGAGTCGGCATGGTGCCCGACTCGAGACGGGAGATATCCAGCAGGCTCGACAGCAGCGATTCCTGCGCCGCGAGCGAGTCCTCCAGGTTGCGCGCGATCTTGCGCGTGTCGGAGTCTGTCAGCCGCTCACGCAACGCCGAAACAAACAAGCGCGCGGCGTTCAAAGGCTGCTGCAGATCATGGACGGCAGCGGTGACGAAGCGCGTTTTAGATCGGTTCGCGCGCTCGGCTTCGCGCTGGGCCTCCTGCAACTCCTGCGTACGCTGCTCGACGCGTTGCTCGAGAGTTGTCGCCAGGGTACGCAGATCGCGGGCCGCGCGTTTGTATGCCGTGATGTCCGCATAGCTCGTCACGAATCCGCCTCCCGGCAACGGGTTGCCGCGGATCTCGAGCACCGTTCCATCCAGCCTCTCCCGCTCGAACAGGTAGGGGGTCCTGGCCTGCAGATGTGCGAGGCGCCGCCGGACCGCCTCCTCCGGGTCGTCCGATCCCATCAATCCGCGACGCGCGTTGTAGCGAAGAATGTCCTCGATCGGGCGGCCGGCGTGCATCAGGTCCGATGGCAGCCGGAACAACTCCACGTAGCGCCGGTTCCAGGCGGCGAGCTTCAGGTTCGCATCCACTACGCTCACTCCCTGCGGCAGATGCTCCAGGTTCTCGGCTTGTCCCAGTGTGGCCAGGTTTGCCGCCTGCACCAGGCTGTCCTGGGCACTGCTCAGCGCGGCAGTGTGTTGTCGGACCATGTCCTCGAGTTCGTCACGAGCACGCCGACGCAGTCGTGCAGTGCGCACCCGCTGTTGCAGGAACAGAGCGAGGAACACGGCGCTCAGCCATCCCCCGGCCGCAGCGAGGCCCACGATCCGGGCTACGGCCGCACTGCTGCTCAGATCGCCGAGGGCGTGAACGGTCCAGCCTTCGCGCGGCAAGTACAGAGTCTGCCAGAGATAGCGCCCGGCGATACCAGGCTCATCGACACGCATTCGCGAGGTGTCACTTCCGAGAGTCTCGATCAAGTGGCCGTGGATGGAGCGCAATACAGAGGATGGGAATTGTTGCGTGACATCGAGCTCACCTCGCTGGCCCAAGCTCAGCGGGGAGAGCACCCGGTAGCGCCAGGCAGGGTTGTTGGCGAGGATCACGATCCCGTGCGCATTGCTTACCAACACGATGCGAGGGCTTCGGGCCCATTGCTGCTCGAGCGCGCGCAGATCCAATTTGACGACCAACGCGCCGATGAGCCTGCCGGAGGGCTCGCGCAACGCCTTGGAGAGGAAGTAGCCGGGAATGCCCGTGGTGAGGCCGACGCCGAAGAAGCGGCCATCATCCCGATCAGCCAGTTCGCGGAAGTAGGGGCGAAAGCTGTAGTCGTGCCCGACGTTGCTTCCTGGCAGCCGCCAGTTGCTTGCCGCGACGGCGTGTCCGGTCCCATCGAGCAGCGTCAAAGTCGAGGTCGTTGCCGCGCCGTTGACGCGTTCGAGTTTGAGGTTGAGCTGCTGCTGACGAGCTGTATCCAGCGTGCCGGCGAGCGCGGCTCGCAACTCCGGGTCGAGGGCCAACACTGCCGGAAGCGCTCGGTACTGCTCGATCAGACTCTCGAGCGCGCCTGCGTAGAGGCTCAGTTGCGGGCGCATCAGGGTTGCTTCCGCCCGCAACGCGCGGCGGTCGGCTTCCCTCGCGGCCAGGGAAACGACCAGCGCCGTGCTGGCCGCCAGGGCAGCCAACAGCAGCGCCGTGCGCAGACGCGGCAGCGGCGGCTCCGTCGTCAGCCGGCTGCGGGCGGCTTGCCATTTCAGTGTCAATTCGACCACGACTCACCTGCTTCCGGATCAGCGCGCGAGAGGCCGGCGTGCCGGTATGCACCTCGCGCTCCCGCAACAATACCACCATCAACGACTGGAGGATTCGACATGAGATCCTGCGTGCAGACCCTTGGCCGCGCCCTCATTGGGATGATGGCGCTGCTAGTGCCGCTGTGTTCGATCGGGCAGGTGGCCTCAACGGAGGACAGCCGAAAATCCATGCAGGCGCAGGCAGAGCGGGCCGGTGTGATCGCGGAGCGTGGCGTGCAGGTGCACTACAGCAGGCAGTTCGACCTGACCGGTCTGCCCCGGTACGCGCCGGGAAAGCAGTTGACCGGCTGGCTGCGGATCCACGGCAACAACTACCTGGCTGACGGAATGCTCGGCGAATACTGGCAACGCGCATTCGCCCACTATCAGCCGGGAATCCGGATCTCCTATTACCTGCCAACCGCCGCCGTCGCTTTCGCAGCGCTTTACTACAATCAGGCGGACCTCGTGATGAGTCACAAGCCGGGCTTCTATGATCTTCTGGCCTATCAGCGCGTCATGGGGTCCGATCCGCTCGAGATCACGGCGGTCACCGGCTCGTTCGACGTCCCCGGGTGGGAGAACTCGACCGTCATCCTCGTGAACCAGGACTGCCCTCTGAAGGGCATCACGATGCAGCAGTTGGATGGCGTGTTCGGGGCGGCGCGCGATGGCGGCTGGGCGGGAACCAACTTCCGGCCGGATTGGGCGCGCGGTGAGGACAAGAACATCCGCACCTGGGGCCAGCTTGGGCTGAAAGGGGAGTGGGCCGACAAGCCGATCCATGTCTACGGATTCAATCTGCGCTACAACACGGCGACCGACTTCGCGGACAAGGTGATGCAGGGTGGTGACAAGTGGAACGAGAACCTGCACGCCTACGCGCACATCGTCCAGCCCAACGGCAAACGCTACATCGAGGCCGAGCAGATCACCGACGCCGTCGGCCGCGACCGGTACGCTATTGCATACAACCGTTTCCGGGGTGATCGCCCTGGCGTCAAGCGCCTGGCGGTGGCCGAGAAGGACGGTGCGCTGTATGTCGGGCATACTCTGGAGACCGTCCAGAACAGGACTTATCCGCTCTATAACCAGGCGTACTTCTATACCAACGCAAGGCCGGGCGTTCCGATGGACCCAATGGTCAAGGAGTTTCTGAGGTTCGTCCTGAGTCAGGAGGGCCAGGCCGAGGTGATTCGTGACGGCAAATATCTTCCCCTCACCGCTGAAGTCGTTCGCGAGCAGCTCAAGAGGCTCGACCCGTGATTGGCGCGCGAACACACGCGTCCACAGTGCTTGCGGCTGTGGGGCTGGCAGCCTTGTTGGCATTTGGCGCGCCGGCTTTGTCGACTCCGAAGCTCACGCCGCCGCCGACGCTGGGTTTGATTCCGCCCACTCCCGCGGCCCCGGACAGCTATGAGGTGCGCCTCGTCGAGACGCTCCCGGCGTATTTCCCGGAGAAGCCGGTGTCAGGCGTGATCAGACTCTGGGGTCATGGCAACTCGAAGCTCCCGTGGATGCGTCATCTGGTGACACTGTGGGAAGAGGGTTTCCGCAAGTTTCATCCCGGAGCCTCGATCGATTACCGGATGTACGGCTCTTCATCGGGCATCCCCGCACTGTTCACCGGAATCGGCGATGTCGCGATCCTGGGCGAGGAGATCCAGCCCGAAGCGGCCGCAGCCTTCGAGAAGGTCAAGCACTACCCGCCTCTGGGCCTGGAGATCGCCACCGGGAGTGTCGATGTACGCAATTTCGACTACGCACAGCAGTTCTTCGTGCACAAGGACAATCCACTTGCGCACCTCACGCTGGCCCAGCTCGATGCGATCTTCGGAGCCCAACACAAGCGCGGCGACCGCAATATCCGCACCTGGGGTCAACTGGGTCTGACCGGAGTTTGGGCGGACAAACCCATTACCCCGTACGGCTGGGCGATTGACGACAGCTTCGGCATCTTTCTGCAGCAGTACCTGCTGGGCGGGAGCCACGAATGGAACTGCGCGCTCAGGGAGTTCATTCACATCTACCAGCCCGACGGCAGTATCTATGACCACGGACAGCAGATCCTGGACGCCCTTGCCAACGATCGCTATGGGATAGCTGTCTCGAACATCCGCTACGCCGGACCCAACGTGAAGCCACTTTCGCTCGGGCTCACCCCTTCAGGGCCGTTCTACCAGGCAACCAAGCAGACACTCGTAGAGCACAAGTATCCACTGAGCCGCACGATACCTGCTTTCATCGACCGCGCACCCGGCACACCGCTCGACCCCAGGATTCGGGAGTTTCTGCGCTACCTGCTGAGCCGCGAGGGTCAGAGAGCGATCACCGCGGACGGCCGGTACCTGCCGCTATCGCCCGCAATGATTTCCGAACAGTTGAGGAAACTGCAATGAGCCTGCGTAGGAGCGTTGGCCCGGCGAACACAGTCGCGTGGGTAGCCCTCGCGCTGGTGCTGGCATCAGCCGTCCATGCACGGTTTCACACCGATGGACAGTTAGCCGCGGATGCGCGCAATGCCGTGCTATTCCGTCCATTACCGCTGCAGCCCGGTGTGCTGCGCATCTGGGGCCCGGAGCAGATGTCGGGAATCGTCAAGGGTTGGGCGGAAGGCTTTCGCAGGTTCCATCCCGAGATAGTGATCGAGCCGCGCCTGATGGGCTCCGCCACTGCGGTGCCGGGGTTGTATTCGGGCTTGGCCGACATAGCACTCCTGGGGCGGGAAAACAACGTCACCGACGACGGCGGGTTCTCGCGCCCAAAGGGTTATATGTTTCAGCGCCTCGAGCTCATGAGGGGCAGCCTGGATGTCGAGGAGAAGTCCGCGGCGCTTGCGGTGCTCGTGTATCACGACAACCCGGTGTCGAAGCTGACTGTCCGGCAGCTCGCAGCAGTTGTGGGCTGTGACGGCTGCAACGGCGTGAGCGAGGTGCGCACTTGGGACGAGCTTGGCGCTACCGGCGGGTGGTCCGGCAAGCCCGTCCATCTCTATACCTACGACGTGGAAAGCGGCACGGGCACGTTCCTTCTGCACGTGTTGCTCGACCGCAGCCGCAAGGTAGCCTGGAATCGTGTTACAGATTTCAAGGACATCAAACGCAGTGACGGCTCGCTCTACCGTGCGTCGGAGCAGATCGTTGACGCGTTATACAAGGATCCTTATGGGATCGCGGTGTCGAATCTGAGATACGCGAGCGACCGCCTGAAGCTGGTAGCGATCGCCTCTGCAGACCTCGGTCCCTTCGTGCTGCCCTCGCGCCAGACCATCAGTGCGCGCACTTACCCGCTAGCGCGCAGCACCTACGCCTTCATCGACCAGCCACCCGGTAAGCCCATCGACCCAAGGGTGAAGGAGTTTCTGCGCTACACGCTGAGCGTCGAAGGCCAGGCCGACGTGCTGCGCGATCGTGGCTACCTGCCGCTGGATGGCGGGACGCTTGCTGCGCAAGTCAGTAAGCTGGACCGGTGAGCCGAAGACGGTTCGCGCGAGCGTTCGCGAAATTCGATGTGCATGACATCGAGTCGGAGGCCCATCTGGTCGCCTGGCGCGCGATCCGGCAAATGTCGGATTGCGCCCCAGACGCTGTCTGCGCGAAATAGCGCCCATGGCCACCCCTCTGCGCCTGGGCATTCTGCGACTGCATCGTTGGGCCGGTCTGATTCTGGGCCTGCTGCTGGCATGGCTTGCCCTCACCGGAGCCGGGATGCTCTTCGCCCCACAGCTCAGGGACACAGTCGATCAAGACCTGGAGGTAGTCCCGCCGTGTACCCAATCACTGCCGCTGGACATCCTGATAGCAAATGCCCGGGCCGCGCAGGTGGGCGGGACTCTGCGGCTGATCGGGATTCGGGCGCGGAACACTGCATCGGTGCTCGTGCGGTTCGCAAATGGCGATACCGTGTACCTGAATCCCTGCACGGGACACATCCTGGGTGAGCGGAACAAAACGGCCGGCCTGTTCGGCACACTCGAGTACCTCCATCGCTTGAAATGGCTCCCGATCGGGAGCTCCATTGCGGGTGCGGCCGCTCTGCTGGTCGCGCTCTTGGTCATTGGCGGCATAGTCATCTGGTGGCCAGGCTCCAGGCGGGCCCTGCGCGCCAGTCTGACCTTCTCGCCCAGACTCGTCGGGCGAATGCGCTTGGCGAATCAACATGGAGTGCTGGGCATCTGGATCAGCCTCGCCCTTCTCGCGAGCGCCCTAACCGGGCCCATTGATTCGTTCAACTGGTATCGTCGCGCAATCGAAGACATCACTCGGTCTCCCGTACCTGAGGCCGCACCGACTTCTCGCGCTACCGACCGACCGCGGTTATCGATGCAGGCGCTCTGGGACCGGGTCCGCTCGATGAGCTCTGATCCGACAGAGGCTCTGATCGCGATTCCCCGACAGGCAACCAGTTCCGTGGAGGTCGACCTTCTGGAGCGCGGCGCGCCACACCGGGAAGCGCGCACCTTGATGTATCTGGATGCGTACAGCGGTGCGGTGCTGAGCTGCAGGCCGTACGCCAGCACCAGTGTTGCCAACAAGATCATGGCTTGGGGTCTGGCCATTCATAAGGGGGAGGCCGGTGTCATCGCGCAGGCGCTCTTGCTGATTGGCGCGCTGGGAGCACCCGTTCTGGTTTACACCGGCGCATCCAGCTACCTGCGCCGACTTCTCGCCCGGTCCGGCAGGACAGCATGACCACGCCGGTGATCCAAATGCTGCGTAGAGTCCTGCCATGGTGGATGGTGCTGGTGTTCTCAGTCATCCATTCGACCGCTCAAAGCGCCGAAGACGGTGTTCGTGATGCAATGGCGGTGCAGGCGGCCCGCAAGAAATCGATCGAGCAGTTCAGCCAAAAGAAGTACTACGACGCGCAGCACTTCGATCTGGCAGACCTGCCGCCGTATGTGCCTGAGCGCAAGGTGGCCGGCCGGATTCGTATCTGGGGGAGCGACATGTTTGGCGGCGCCGGGCTCAGGCGCAACCTCGAGGCCGGATTTCGCAAATTCCATTCCAGCGTGAGCTTCGAATACGACCTGCGTGGTCCGGCGATGGCGGTTGCTGGCCTGCTGACACAGCGGGCCGATCTGGGCCCGAGTCGGCGCATCACGTGGGATGCACTGCTGGCATTTCAGCGCCTCTTCAATCGCGATCCGTTGGAGGTCTCGGGCATGACCGGCTGGGCCGTAAATCCGCCGTTCGGGATCATGGTGAATAAGAACAATCCGGTGCGCGGCCTCACGATGAAGCAGCTCGACGGCATCTTCGGTGCTGAGCGCAACGGTGGCTGGGTCGGGACCACTTGGCATCCCGAATTGGCGCGCGGGCCTGAGGGCAACATCCGCACCTGGGGCCAGCTCGGAATTGGCGGCGAGTGGCACGACAAGGCCATCCATGTGTACGGCTATGGTCTGCGTTATCTTTTCGCGCCGCGCTTCTCCGATGACGTGCTCAAAGGCAGCGACAAATGGAACGAAAGTTTGAAACAGTACGTGAACCTCGCGCAGACAGACGGGACACTCGAAAGCGCCGACCAACAGATGGCTGATGAGCTGGCCAAAGATCCCTACGGCATTGCCTACTATTGCCCCTTGCGCGCCAGCGGCGCGCAGATCAGAGCCGTTCCGATTGCGGCACAGGACGGTCGCCCGTATGTGCCGTTGACGCTGGATACGGTTCGGGACCACTCGTATCCGCTGTATGACAAGATGTACATCTATATCAACCGCACATCCGGGAAGCCACTGGACCCGAAGCTCAAGGAATTCATGCGCTTCGTCCTGAGCCGTGAAGGTCAGCAGGAAATCGCCCGCGATACGACCATGCTTCCGCTGACAGCGGAGGAGGCGCGCGTTGAGCTTGCGAAGCTGGATTGAAATCTTCGGAGCCGATCTTGATGCGACGCTGCAAGGCCGTATTGTCCAATAATTCGGACCGCGGAAATTGACGAGCGAAGATTGCGTTACATTGCGGCTCGAGAAACCCCCGCTGCGCAAATCCTACGAATGATGCGCGTAGGAATCACTCGGCATGGGCCTTCTCGTTACGCCACGGGCGTATCTTGTGGGCACGCCACCCCGGGCGCTGAGACCAACAAGGTTGCATGCATCCCCCTTTCACGGCGGGTAACACGAGTTCGAATCTCGTTGGGGATGTCATAAGCAATAACTTATGCTCCCGGATCTCCAGCCCAAAGCGACTCGCATAGTCCTCATCGCTTGGGGCGAACGGCCGCGGCCGGTCCCCGAAAATAAGCGCTTCC
>FTGV01001160.1_pt1 | contig 18390 bp, 12 predicted proteins | sample 1640791 | NCBI WGS metagenome assembly FTGV01 (sample SAMEA3914789, study PRJEB12502) | metagenome | biome: forest; material: soil | place: Canada | collected 2011-07-03 | depth 0.3 m | reverse complement strand
TGTCCAGTGGGCCTTGAATGACACGCAACAGATCGTGGAGCTCGTCGGTGTCATCGCCACCTACAACATGGTATCGCGCTTCCTGGTCGCGCTCCAGGTCGATACGGAAATGGGCTGACCGTGCAGCCTTTGGCAGCTCTTGGCCAGTTTGGGTGAGTTTTGCCTCGAGCAGCCGGGTCCGACGCCCAGCGTGAACCGCGTCACACCGGCAGGGCGGAGTTGGCGCCCCGCCACTGACTCCTGTTGGCACCCGCGGGAATAGACATAACAGCGGCAGCCGAGCCCTCTGTCTGACTGCGCGCGGCTTGTTACAGACTGTGATCCATTCGTCCACGGTTACCGCCTTACGTCTGGTACAAACTCCCCGCACACTTGGAAAGCGTGTCAAAGACAGGCATCCCTCCCGGGATCGGTTGCCGGCGCCCAAGAGTTTCAACCAGGATGAGACCGCAGCCAGATGCCACTGTACACTTATGTCGCGCTTGGCGAGAACGGCGCGCAGGTGAGCGGCGACAGCGCGGCCGATTCGCAAGCAGCGTTGCGCATGGAGCTCGCCTCACGAGGACTCTTCGTGCAGCGTGTCCGCGCCAAGCGCTCTCGCCTCGCATGGCGCGGGCCGCGAGTCAGCACCGAAGAGTTCACACTTTTCAACCAGGAGTTCATCGCGCTGGTCCGCGCAGGGCTGACCGTGCCGGACGCGCTCGCCCTGGCGTCCCAACGGCCCGATGCTGCGGCGCTGTCCCGGGTACTCCTGCGGGTGCTCGAGGATGTCCGCAACGGAATGTTGTTGTCGGGCGCGTGTGAGCGCCACCCCGAAGTCTTCGAGCGCCTCTACCTGGCGGCTCTGAAAACCAGTGAGAAAACCGGGGACCTGGCGGGTGCGCTGCAGCGGCATCAGGAGTACTTGCGCCACAAGGTCGCCATGCGCAAAAAGATCCAACAGGCGTTGACCTATCCGATTTTCCTGCTCATCGCCCTGGCGGTCATCCTGGCAGTGTTGTTCATCTTCGTGCTGCCGCGTTTCGTCGCGATGTACGCCGATCTTGGCGCGGAGTTGCCGTTGCCAACGCGTGTTTTGATGAGCGTCGTCACTCATATTTACGTCGTGGCGCCACCGGCAATCGCCGGCGTGATAGCCGGTCGTGCTCTCTGGCGCCGCTGGGTGCGCACGGCTTCCGGCAAGCGACACGTCGACCATTTCCTCAACCGGCTCCCCTATGTTGGCGAGCTGATCAAGGTCGTGGTCACCGCACGCCTCTCCAGGTCGCTGGCCACGCTCTTGTCCGGAGGGACTCCTCTTGTAGAGGCATTGCGCACGGCCGCCGGCGCGATGAGCAACCAGATCTACCTCGAACGGCTACAGAAGGCCACGCAGCAGATCACCGATGGCGGCGGGTTCGCCCAGGCGGTGAGGGCCACTCAACTGATGCCGCAGATGGCCGCGCGCATGATCGAAGTCGGTGAGGCCACCGGCGGGCTCGACGGAATGCTCGGGGAGGTGGCGCGCTTCAACGAGGAGCTGTTGGATACGAAGCTGACGCGGTTGATGAGCCTGGTCGAGCCGGTGCTCATGCTGCTCATCGGCACGATCGTGGGCGGGATCATCATTGTCATGTATCTGCCGGTGTTTCATGTGGCGGACATCATCAAATGAGCCACCACCCGTTCAAACAGCGCTCGCTCGCCGGGATCCTGGCCGGACGCAGCCAGGCGAGCGTGCCTGCCCTGCAAGCCGGCGAAACCGAGCGCCAGTTCGGCGAACGTCTCGTGCGCGATGGCGTCCTCACGGCCGAGGAGCTGCTGCAGGGGTTGGCGGAGCAATTTCTTCTTCCGTACGTGGATCTGACCGGACGCACGATCGGGCCCGAGCTCTTCGCGAAGCTGCCCGCCGCACAGGCGTATCAGCTCGGCGTCGCGCCCTACCGCCTGAGCGGCTCGACGATCGAAGTCGCAGTCTCCAATCCATACGATCTCGCCGTGCGCGAGAAGTTGGAGCTCCTGACGGGGCTGCGCGTCACGCTCGCGCTGGCCGGCGCCGCCGCGATCCAGGGGGTCCTCAAGCAGTCGCAAGGCACTACCGAGGTTCTGAAAGATCTCTCCGAGGACTTCCGGCTCGTCATCGTCAAGGAGACGGAAGAGGGCGGAGAACAGACGGTCTCGCTCGAGACGATCGCCGACGACTCGAGCCCGGTCGTCAAGCTGATCAACACGCTGTTGATCGATGCCTTGTCCAGGCGGGCGAGCGACATTCATATCGAGACCTACGAGAGCGGCATCACACTCAAATTTCGCATCGACGGGGTGCTCTATCCGGCGACAGCGACGCTCGATCGACGCCACCACGGCGCGCTCATCTCACGGTTGAAGGTCATGGCCGAGCTCGACATCGCCGAGCGGCGTGTGCCTCAGGACGGCCGCTTCAAGCTGCGCCTGCAGAAGCGTGACATCGACTTCCGCATCTCGGTGATCCCGAGCGTGTTCGGCGAAGACGTGGTGATCCGCATCCTCGACAAGTCCTCCATCACCCAGGGTGTGCAAGGCCTGCGGCTCGAGAGCCTGGGAATGGAGACGGAAGTACTGAAGAAACTGCGCCGCGCGGTACACGAGCCGTACGGCATGGTGTTGATCACGGGCCCGACCGGAAGCGGCAAGACCACCACACTGTACGCGGCCCTCTCGGAGTTGAATGCGGGGGAAGAGAAGATCATCACGATCGAAGACCCCGTGGAGTACCAGCTCGAGGGAGTCGTCCAGATCCCGGTGAACGAGAAGAAAGGGCTCACGTTCGTGCGCGGGCTGCGCTCCATCCTGCGACACGACCCGGACAAGATCATGGTGGGCGAGATCCGGGACGCGGAGACCGCCCAGATCGCCGTGCAGTCGGCTTTGACCGGGCACCTGGTGTTCACCACCGTGCACGCCAACAACGCATTCGACGTCATCGGCCGTTTCAGTCACATGGGTATGGACGTGTATAGCTTCGTGTCCGCTTTGAACTGCGTCATGGCGCAGCGGCTGGTGCGGCAGGTTTGCCCGCGCTGCCGGCGCACCGCCTCGGCGAGCGAGGAGTTGCTGGAACAGTCGGGACTCGATATCGGGCAGTTCGCTGCTCGAGAGTGGGTCGAGGGAGCCGGTTGCGAGCATTGTGGAGGGACGGGCTATCGGGGGCGTGCGGCAATCACCGAGTTGCTCGATCTCACGCCGCGGATCCGCCAGATGATCCTCGAACGCCGCCCCACTGCCGACTTGCAATCGGCGGCCGTCGAGGAAGGAATGATCACGCTGCGGCACTCGGCCCTGACGAAAGCGATGGCGGGAGAGACGACGCTCAAGGAGATCAACCGTGTCACCTTCGTCGACTAGCGGTGGCGCCTCCGGCAGCGGCCGCCCGGAAGGCCCATGGGCCAACGCTTCTGGGTTCGCCACACCGTGTGCGGCTGGCCTGTCCGTCGGACGCGAGCATGTCAGTTACGTCGAGATCGCGAAGACGGCGCAGCAATGGGGATTGCGACACGTCGGCGAAGCAAGGATCAACGGCCGCCTCTTCACGGGAGAGACTTCCGCGTCGGTGGCCGCTCTGGTGCCCGCACTGACAGCGGCCGTGGGCGATCGAGCGCCGCGTTTTGGACCGCTGCACGTCTCTGTCCCGGATGCGGCGGTGCGCGTGAGTCTGTTCGAGCTCGATGCCCTGCCGGCCTCGCGAGCGGCGCAGGATGCTTTCGCCGAATTCCGGATGGGACGTGAACCGGGCGCGACGAGGTATCGATACGTGAGCCAGCCACTGGGACGCGCGGCCGGCGGGAAGCAGTTTCTGCTGGGTCTCGCGCTCGAGGAGCGGTGGTACCTGGCGATTGAGGGTGCGTTGAAAGAGGCGGGCTTGCGGGCCTGGAGCCTTAACACAAACGGGCTGCGGCAGTTCAATTTGCACCACGAAAAAATACGCGTACGCAGCGGTGCACTCGTAACACTGGAACCTGACACCTGGTCGCTGGTGATCTGGGACGCGGGCGGCCTGTTACGATACTCGCGGGCGCAGTGGCGTGTGGACGAGCTCGATGCGAACGAGATCGCCGCCGAAATCGAGCGTTCAATCATAGGCTACGTACACAGTGAGACCGGCCGCGCGGTAGATCAGATCTGGGTCTGCGCTGGAACGGGCACATCGGAACTGACGGAGCTGCTGAACACGCGCGCCAGTACGCCGTGTCAGGTACTCGACACCGCGGAGCACCTCGGGGTGGGCGGTGCTCAGGATGTCCTGCGATACGAGGCCGCATTGGCGGCGGCGCTGCAATCATGAAGATCAACGCAACCTTCATCAAGGCTCCCGGTGCCATCGTTCCGGCACTCGTCGGCTCCTGGACGATTGTCGCCGTACTCGCTTTTGCCTGTCTCTGGCTGGTGGCCGACACCCTCGAGTTGCGTTCGGAACTGCCGATGATGGCGCGACGCCTGAGCATTCTGCAGCGGCAGTACGACGCGGCACCGAAGCGCCCGCTGCCATCGGAGGCCCAGCTCTCGGGCATGCGTGATCGCGTGCGCGTGATCAACAACATGTCGGGCGTTCGGGGCTGGACGACCTCGCAGTTGCTGGGTTGGCTCGAACGCAATCTGCCTCGCGACGTTCACCTCGTCGCGCTCCATCACAAGGCAAAGGAGGGCGAGGCGTTGCTCACCGCCGAGGCGGGGAGCGCCACCGCGCTGACCGGCTTTCTGGCGGAGCTCGAAAAGGAGCCGGCGTTCAGCGAGGTCCTGTTGAGCAAACAATCGACACACACGTCGGAAGGCTCGAGCTCCTCGGTGCAATTCGAGATCAAGTTGAGGCTCCGGTCGTGATCACGAGCGTGCTCTCGGAATGGCGTTACTGCCTGCGGCACCCTTGGGCGAGGCTGGGCGCGCTGGTATCCGGGGGGCTGGCGCTGGCCGTCGTCGGCCTCTGCATCAACTGGTGGCCCAACAATACACGGCGCGTGCGGCTCGATGACGCGATCTCGGCGGAGCGCCTCGAGATTGCCCGCCAACACGGCGATCTCGAGCTGCTGGCTGCCTATGTTCGCGCGAGAACCGATGTGGAGGCGCTCGAGAGCAAGCTCGACTACGCAGCCACCCAGGCGCAACAAGTCAGCGATGTCGCGCAGCTGGCTCGCAAACAGGGCATCACGGTTGTTTCTCAGTCGTACGAGATCCGGGCTCCGAAAGGGCCGGATGACCCTTCGAAGGATGCGCCGGCGTTGAACACCGAGCTCGTGGTCCAGGGCAGCTACCGCTCGCTGCGGAACTTCATCGCGCTGGTGCCCTCGCTGCCTTCGCTGACGCAGGTGCAGGAAGTCGTACTGGAGCGCGCCCGCGAGGCCAACCTCGTCAAGGGAAGAATTCGGCTCGTGACGTACCGGAGGGCGACAGCACAGGTGGTGCGCTCATGAAGCGTTACTTTCCGTATGTCGCCGCGCTCGTCGTACTCGCCGGCCTGAACCTGTTGCGGTGGCGCTCTCCGGAGGCGCTTGGACACGCGCGCGGGCCCAGTCATGAGCAGCTCAAGGTTAGCGATTACCGGGTAAAGGTTATGTCGGCCTCCGTATCAGAGGACGAGAAGCCCAGGGATCTCTTCTACGGTGAGCTCGCGGTGCCCGTGGTCCATGCCGTTGCGGCGCGAGCCCATCCGGTAGCGCCGCCAGAGCCGCCCCCGAAGACTCCACAAGAGCTGCAGGAAGAAGCGGCGCGCGCCCAGCTGGCAGTCCTCAGAGTCACGGGGATCGCCTTCCGTGGGGGCAAAGGCCAGGCCTACATCACCGCCGGGGAGGAGTCCTATGTCGTCAAGGCCGGTGACCGGGTTGCCGACCGCTTCGACGTTCTGGAAATCACATCCGAGTATGTATCGCTGAAGGACCCGGCCACCAGCGTCGGCGCGAAGGTCCCGCTGCAGGGCGAATCAGACGGCGATACGAGACCTAAGCGCTGAAGCAAACTGGAAATGATGCCGATGAAACCTGTCCTCGCCGGTCTCCACTGCGTGCTCCTGCTATCCGCGGGAGTGCTGCTGACTTCGTGCGCGAGCCCGATGAAGGTTGCGGAGAGCTACGCCGCGCAGGATGAGTGGATGAAGGCGGTATTGATCTACCGGAAATACTGCTCGCAAAGACCCTGCGACGTGGAGTATCGCTCGCGCTCGAAGCAGACCGAGCTCAAGGCAGCCGACTTCTACTACCAGCGCGGTCTGCGCGAGGAGGAGGCGGGCAACTTCGATGCCGCTCTCGAGCAGTTCCAGCAAGGTCTCATCGCGATGCCCGAGCACAACAGGCTCCAGCAGGCCGTCGCGGAAGTAGTCGCCCGCAAGCAGGCGGAGGAACTCTACCAGGAGGGCCTCACGTTCCGGTCAGCCGGGAAATACGCCGAGGCCCGCCAGCAATTGGAGAAGACGCTCGATCTGTACCCCTGGCACAAGCAAGCATCCGATGCGTTGGTGGCCCTCAAAGCGGAGGAAGAGACGCGGTTCTCGGAAGGGCTGGCGTTGAGCTCGGTAGCGCCGGTGACGCTCAATTTCCGCCAGACCGACTTGAAGCAGGCCTTCGAGTTTCTCGCGAAGTCTTTCGGCGTCAACGTGATGTTCGACGAGGGGACGAAGAGCGTGCCGGTCACCCTGTTCGGCAAGGACGTGACTTTCGACCAGGGGCTGAACCTGCTGCTTGCGACGACCAAGATGTTCTACAAGCGCATCGGTCCGAACACGATTCTGATCGCGCCGGATACCAAGGAGAAGCGCGGCCAATACGAGGACCACCTCGTGCGGACGTTCCAGTTGAACGTCGTGCGCGCCAAGGACATGGCCGATATCCTCAAAGGGCTTCTCAACATCAAGAAGGTCTCGATCAACGAAGCGCTCAACACGCTCGCAGTCCGCGATACGGAAGATGTGGTCAAGCTCGCCGAGCATATCGTCGAGAGCAACGACCGCAAGCCCGCCGAGATCATCCTCGATGTGGAGATCCTCGAGGTCAACCGCAACAAGAGCGACAAGCTGGGACTCGATCTCGGATCCTACTCGGTCGTGGGGGGCATTTCGTCCACGCCAGGCACGATCCCGATCACGGGATCGATCCGAAACGCCATCGCGTCGGGCACGGTGCTCACGCTTCCGACGGCGACGCTACGCTTCTTCAAGCAGGACGTCGATGCAAAGACCCTCGCCAACCCAAAGATCCGGGTGACGAGCGGAAAATCGGCCAAGGTCCATGTCGGAGACCGCGTGCCTTTGCTCGCGGCGAGCATCGTCGATGCCACTGGCCAAACCCGCACGACGTTCGACTACAAGGACATCGGCATCCAGCTCGCGGTCGAGCCCCTCGTCAACCTGGATAACTCCACGAGTGTGAAGCTTGCCCTGGAGGTCAGCTCGCTCGGCGCCAACCTTGGCACCCCCACCCAACCCGCATATGCGATCGGCACGCGCAAGGCAGAGACCTTCATGGTGTTGCGCGATGGAGAGACGGCGATCCTCGGCGGCCTGATCCAGGACCAGGAGAACAACACGCGAACCAAGGTGCCTGGACTTGGAGATATTCCGGGGCTTGGCAGCTTGTTTACTTCCTACGATCGATCCACGACCCGCACGGACGTCCTCCTGACGATCACGCCGCGGGTCGTCCGCGGTTGGGATGTCCCTGCGCGGGCGCTGCGCGAGTTCTATTCGGGCACGGAGACCGTCTATAGCGACAAGCCGGTTTTCGGCAGTCTGACGGCGGTTTCGCGCCAGAGTGACAACAGCGCCGCCGGCGGGACGGCCCCTGGCGGCAAGGCATCGCAGGAAGGCGGACGCACGGCAGCAGCGGACGAAGCGAGGAGTCCGGATCAGAGGCCGGGGCCTGACAACCAGGCAGGCCCGGACACGAGGCAAGGCCCGGACAGCAAGTCAGGCACCGACGGCAGGCCGGCATCGGATGCCGCCAACTCCGGCGCCGACGGGGCTGCGCCTGCGAGCCCGACACTGTCTTTTGACAAGCCGGTATACGACGTGAACAACGGCCAGCAAGTCGACATCGACGTGATCGGGGCGGGGCTGCCCTCCGGGAGCAACGCGCCGCTCGAGATTCTCTATAACGCCCAGCTCCTCGCCTTCACGGGCGGGTCGAAAGGAGATCTGGGTGCTGCGGATGTTTCGGCCGACTCGGCGCGTGGCGTCATCAGTATCGCCCTGACGCTTCCGGACGGCGCAAATAACAGCGACTCCTCGACGGTTGCGCACCTGACCTTGCGAGGAGTGAAGCCTGGAGTGTCCTATCTCGTATTCCGAACGCCGAGCCTCAAGGATTCGAACGGTGAATCTGTCAGCACACAAGTTCGCGCTTCACGCATCGCCGTCAAGTGAGGGCGGTCTGACACTGATCGAGCTGCTCGTGACGCTCGTGATCTTGTCAGTGTTGTCCGCCATCGCCCTGCCGTATGCGGAGCTGACCATTCGGCGCGAGAAGGAGGTGGAATTGCGCGAGGCATTGCGAGAGGTTCGCAAGGCGATCGATGCCTTTCATGACGATTGGCGCAACAGTGAGCTGTCCAGAACCGGTGAGGGCGTCAGCGAAGATGGTTTTCCAAAGACACTCGACGTGCTCGTCGAGGGAGCCGAGACCGGCGATGCGAAGGGCAGCAAGCGCCGCTACCTGCGCCGCATCCCGCGGGATCCGTTCGCGGAAGCGTCCAAGAAGCCTGGCGAACAGTGGGTTCTGCGCGGCTATCAGGATGAGTTGGATGCGATGCGCTGGGGCGGGAAGGACGTGTTCGATCTTCACACCGCGCACGAGGGTGACGCGATCGACGGCACGCACTTCAAGGAATGGTAGCCATGCGTTCATCTCGAAGTCGCGGTTTTACGTTGATCGAGCTGCTGCTCGTGCTGTTCCTGGTCGCGTTGCTCGCAAGTCTCGTGGGTCCTGCCATGACCAGCAGCATTCAGCGTGCCCGGGAGTCGGCTCTGAAGGAAGACCTGCACGTGTTGCGTAAGGCGCTCGATGACTACTACGCCGATAGCGGTTCGTATCCGGCGGAGTTGCAGGTGCTGGTAGACAAGCGCTATCTGCGCAACCTTCCAGTCGATCCGTTCACCGAACGCCACGACTCGTGGACTTTCGACCGGGATGACAGCAAGGACCACGACGCGGGCAAACAGGCGGGCATTCGTGACATTCACAGCGGGTCGGACGGCCAGGGCCGCGACGGCACCGCGTACAAAGATTGGTGAGGAGGATCTGGTGCGGACATACAACCCTACGCGGGCGGCCGGCTTCACTTTGATGGAGCTGCTGCTCGTGCTGATGATCATCGGGATGCTGGCGGCGCTGGTCGGGCCAACGCTCTACCAGAGAATCAAGCCGGCCAGGCAGTCCGCCGCCCGGGCGCAGCTCGCCAATTTCTCGACGGCGCTCGATGCGTTCTATGTCGATTGCGAGCGGTATCCGACAACGCAGGAGGGTCTGGCTGTGTTGCGCGACCACCCCGAGGGCGCCGAGCACTGGAACGGCCCCTATCTCAAGAAGGAGGTCCCGCTCGATCCGTGGGGACATCCCTACGTGTACCGCGCTCCGGGGCGCAGCGGCGGATACGAGATACTCTCCTACGGCGCCGACGGCCGAGAGGGCGGGGACGGCGACAACGCCGACATCAACAGTTGGGATTCAGGCAAACAGTAGGCAGGCCATGGGCGACGGTGGCGTACATCCTGCGGCTGGCTGGTCTCGACCGGCAGTTGGATTTCGTTCGCTGCCGAAGCCGCCCCGAGCGGGCGGGTTCACTTACGCTACGGTGCTCGTACTCGTCGTCATCATGGGAATCATGGCGGGAGTCGCGCAGGAAATGGCTTGGCGAGCGATGCGTGCGGAGCGGGAAACAGAGCTCATCTTCCGTGGCGAAGCGTATGTGCATGCGATCGAGAGCTATCGGCTGGTGAATGGCTACTATCCGCGCGAGCTCCAGGATCTCGTGCGAGACCCGAGCTCGCCCACCCGGCGCCATCTGCGCACGCTGTACCCTGATCCCTTCGCCAAGGACAAGGCAGGTTGGCAGTTGATCCGGGCGGCCGATGGCGGCATTCAGGGAGTGGCGAGTGCGAGCGAGGCGGAGCCGCTGAAGAAAGGTAACTTCCCCAAGCGGTGGAAGGATTTCGAACAGGCCAAGACATATCGCGACTGGGCGTTCATGTACGTGCCACGCGCAGCAGGAACTCCACTCACACCGGGCGGCGCGCTACCGCCCAGCGTGGCGCCCGCTCCCACGCTACCACCGAGCGTGACGCCGACTCCGCAGCCGACCTCGCCATGAGTCGCCGTGTTGAGCATGAGGCAGTCCACCGTGCCGGGCCGCAAGCTCCCCACGTTTCAGGAGCATGCTCGTGACGCGGAAATCCAAGAAAAACCGGATTCCAACAGGCGAGCGATTCGCAAGGCGAGCGCAAGCCAAGAAATCGAACCGTCCGCTCCCGCAAGAGAACAGCTCGCGTCCGTCCCGGCCGCAGCCGAACCGTGCAGCGGCGGAGGCGGCGCAGCCAACTGTTCCGTGCCCGCATCGGCTCCTTGCGAACTCGCGCTCCTTTGCCTGGGCGGCCGGTGCCGTGATCGTGTTGGCAGCGGTGCTCAGGTTCTATCATCTCGGCGCGCAGGAGGTCTGGCTCGACGAAGCCTTCTCCGGATTGCTGATCGAGCGGCCGGCGATGTTGCCGCTGCTGCAGGCGGAGAGCAATCCTCCGCTCTACTGGCTGTTGCTCAAGGCTTTCTGCTGGGCTTTCGGCACGAGCCCTGCCGCGCTGCGGGCGCTATCTGCGCTCTTCGGCGCGGCCGCGGTCGCGGTGGTCACTTTGTACGGAGCGCGCGTTTTCAGCAGGCCGTTCGCGCTCGGCGCCGGTTTGTTTCTCGCGCTCTCGCCGTACTCCCTCTACTACGCCCAGGAGGCGCGGGCCTATAGCCTTCTGATCCTGCTGTCACTGTTGATACTGCTTTCATGTTATGACGCGGTAATCCGACGGTCGCGGCCCGCTGTCCGGGTGTTTGGGACGGCCGTGTTGGCCGCGGGATTCACTCACTACTTCGTTGCCTTCACGCTGTTGCCGGTAGTGCTCTGGCTCGGCTCGCGATGGGCTCGCCATCCGGATACGCAGGAGAGAGCCATCATACAGCGGCTGCTGGTCGCTTTGGCCGCGGCAGCGGTGGTATGCGCGATCTGGGCAGTACCGGCCTTCCTCCGGCAGGGTGCATCCGACCCGCACCTGTGGATCGCGGATCAATGGAAGCATCTCGACAAACTCTGGCTCGTGCCCCGCAGCGTACTGGTTCTCCTCGTCGGATCCGCCCCGGGGCTGACTCCCTTGTTCATGAAGCAGTGGACGCTGTTGAGTCAGCCAACCGGCTTCGTGTTGACGGCGCTCGCAGCCTACGCCGTTGCGCTGGGTCTGGCTTGGGTTGGTGCACGAAGGGAGAGGGCGGACGCTTTCTCCGGGCGGCTCGGTATATTACTTATCATCGGCGCCGTGTTGCCGCTTGGGTTGCTCTTTGGCGTCTCGTTCATAAAGCCCCTCTATGTCGTTGCCAGGTATGATGTTGTCGCCTTCGCCTACGTCGTCCTCCTGGCCGGCTGGATCGCCGAGCGGCTGAGCGGGCTTCGCGCGCGATCGCTGTGGCCCGCGTTGGCTGCCGCAGCCGTTTTCCTGATGTGTCTCGCCTACAAAGACTGGCTGTACTACGAGGCTCCCCCGATCTTCCAGGACTACGACGCGGCCACGAGCGCGGATCTCATCGACAGGCACGTCGGGCAGAGCGAAACCGTCGTGTTTACCGGGATGCGCGGTCCGTCAGTACTCTATTACCTCTCCGCACGGGGATACGAGTGGGATGGCAGATACTGCCACAACGCGGCGAGGCAGCTGACGTTCGAGTGCCGCATCCTCCCATACACGGATACTGGAGTGCCTTTCGTGATGGGTGGCACAGTTACGACCCCTGTAACAGCCGACACCGCGGTAGCCGACCTCGAGCCCGTCCTCACCCGCCAGTCCCGGCCCCCCGTGTGGTTGGTGTTGTCCCGCCAGCGGGAGCCCATCAATGACACCATCAACCGCCACCTGGACGTCCTCCTGCATCGGTACCGCTATGTCGAGCACAGTCTGCAGCCCGAGTTGAGGCGTTACCAGCTCCTGCAGTTCCAACCCGCGTACTAGGCCGCCCGTCGTCAGCAATGCGACAGAATGTAAAAATGTTTACGCGAGTGTGGACTGCGTGCGTTGTTATTGACACAACACCTGAAGTATAACTCGGCCCGCGCCATGGACAGGGAGAGGTTCCCGGCAACCTGGGTGCGACATAACACAAATGGGACGGGCGTGAGGACAATACTGCGTCGGCGGATTGTTGCGAACATTCGACGGATTGTTTCTGGCCTTCGGTTGAGTCATAACGGATCGCACCGGCTGAGAAGTCGTGGATTCCTCGCCGGAGCCGTCTTGTCCGCAATGAGCATTGCGGCTGCCGACCCGTCCTCGCCATCCGCAGCGTCCTCCGACGCCGATCTGCAACAGCAGATCGTCAAGGAGCTCGCGGCGGGACATGATGTCAGGTCGCTGGTTCAGCGGGTTCGCGACAGCGCAACCCATGTGACTTCGCCGCTCCCGCCGCGAAGTGAAGACGCCGCGCAACTCGCCCGGGAGCTGAATAACTTCCACTCCGTCCTGGTGGGTGCCAGGGGCGGGTCGCTGAGCCCGGACTCCATTCGACGCCTGGCCGTCCAGTACCAACAGCTACTCGCCGATCACCTGCTGTTCGAGGCGCACTTCGACGGCATCAACGCGACGCTCTCGGAGGCAAACGCATCCTCGACAGTCCAGGGGCGCGCGCAGGCGGCTCACGATACCTACGCGCAGACAATAGCCCAGCTCACCAGCGCCCTGGACCCGACGCTGGGCCTGGTGTTGAGTTCGAGTCAACCGAATACACTGCTTGCGGACACGCAGTTCCAGAGCCGGGTGGCCACCTCGCTGACCAAGGCACGCGCAATCCTCGAGGCCAATGCGAGCCGCACGCCATGGCCGCTGCTTCGAGCCAGCACCTTGCCGTTCCGGCAGGCGCAGCTTGCGCAGCGACAGCCAACGCTGTCCCCGACCATCCAACCCAGTTATCTCAATCCCAGCGATGCGTCGGCTGTACCCACGCAGGCCGATCTGGCCGCCACGGACGAAGTGCAGCTCACCGACGAGGTCCTCCAGCAGGCGAGCAATCTCAACTACGACTACATCCGCATCTATGAGTTCGTGCGAAATCAGATCCACACGGAGTGGTACGCCGGGAGCATGAAGGGCGCCGTCGGTACGCTGCGGCAGGGAAGTGGCAACGACGTCGACCAGGCAACTCTGCTCATTGCGCTGTTCCGCGCGAGTGGACTGCCGTCTCGCTATGAGCACGGCGTCATCGAGCTGCCGATCGAAGACGTGATGAGCAGCCTCGGGCTGACAGACCCCACCCAGGCGACGACGGCCCTGACGCGTGCCGGAGTGGCCTACAAACTCGTCGTGCGGGGCGGACGAGTCGCGGCGGTCGACGTCGAGCATACCTGGGTCACGGCGCAGGTTCCCTACACGAACTACCGCGGCGCGGTGGTGGACGCCTCAGGCAAAACCTGGGTGCCCCTCGCACCCGCCCTGAAACACTACGATGTCACGGCCGCTACGCGGATTTTTGCGTCGTCCGGTCAGTCCGCATCCGCCGAGATCACAACTTACCTGTCACAGCCACAGGCGCTGGACCCTCTCAGCCTCATCCGGCAGCAGGTCACGAACGCGTTGCAGTCACAGGGTTCCACGGCGACCTACCCGGATCAGCTGGGCAGCTCCTCGATCACTCCCGTCGCACTCGGACTCCTCCCCAACACGCTGCCTGTGAGCGTCATAGCGGTTACGGAGGAATCCGCAGCCCTGGGCGATGCACATCGCCAGCTTGTCGAGTTCATCGTCCGGCAGGGCGCCGGCAGCACCGCCCCGGCGGTCATTGACTACAAGGTCTCGCTTGCAACGATTGCGAGCGAGAGAATCACGCTGTCCTACATTCCGGCGACGGTCGACGACCAGACCACCGTCGACAGCTTCGGCGGCCTCGACTACACGCCGGTCTACCTCGTTAAGCTGCGGCCGCAGATCAAGATCGACGGCCAGGCGAAGTCGGTCGGCACCGATTCGGTCGATGCCGGCGTGCCGCTCGCCTTCGAGATTCACCTGATCGCGCCATTCGGAACGGACGGAGTCAGCGAGACGGTCACCTCCGGCGGTTACCAGGCTGTCGGTCTGTATGCGCAGAAGGTCGCTCGTGTCGTACCCGCCAGCGATCCCGCTGACACGGAATACACCGCCGCGAAACTCCTAGACAGCATCGTCACAACCTACAGCGATAGCTGGAATCACGCCGAGACCGAGTTGTCCGGCCTCCTCGATGTCGCTGTCGTGCATCCGTGGCCCACTGTTGCCGTGGTGGGCAATGCATTGAAGGTGGACACCGTCCTCGGCCGAGTCATGCAGCTCGGGTGGCAGGGTGTTTCGCTCGATGCGACCTTGCGCATCTCGGAGCCGGTTGCGCGCAGCTCGACGCCCGCGGATGCCGCGCAACAGTGGATGCGTCTGTCCGCTCTTGAAGGCTCGGTTCTCGAGCACCAGGTGTTCGAGAACCAATTTGCGGTGAACAGCATTTCCGCGGACAAGGGATTCCAGCTTGCGCAGCAATCGGGCAACAACCCGCTGCTGACGATCACTGCTGCCAACATCAATTCCGTCCTGCCAACCTTGACTCACGCGCCCGAGGTCATAGCGGATATCCAGAACTGGGTGCGGCTCGGCCTCAGCGTCGATGTACCGCAGACCCCCATCACCTACGAGGCCTGGACGGGCTCGGTGTGGCGCGCACAGGATCCGGTGACCGGCGCGGCAGGCTATTTCATCTCCGGCGGTCTCGCCGGCGGACAAACTGCCGAGGATCCCATCAACTGGCTGCTGACCGCCATCCGCGACGCACTGATGTCGCCGAACACGGACGACCCCAACACCGATCCGCTCGCCGCTGCGGCGATCACTTCCAGCGGCGGAGAAGCGCAGCAGGGAACGGTCAACACGCGGCTGACGCAGCCGCTGTCCGTCATTGTGCACGACCTGTTCCGCAAGCCGGTGGAAGGGGCTTCCGTCACGTTCACGCCCACCAGCGGCGGCGGGTTTCTGATCTATCAGGCCACGCAAACCGTCAACGGCCAGACGACTCTCGTCGAGCAGCAGGCCGGCCCCGGCCAGGCGGTCACCTTGCCGACGGATCACCTGGGAATGGTGTCCGTCCAGTTGCAGCTAGGAAAGTCCACGAAGGACAACCCGACCTACATCCTGCTGAATCCGCAGGATCCGAATTTGACGCAGGTCAGCCAGAACGTGGTTGACGTGTCTGTTGCGACGCACGCGGGGACACTGCAACTCACCCGCCCGTTTCAGGGCACGGCGACCCCTGACAAACCCGCCAAGCTGGTCCGGACCAATGCCTGCTGTATCGGGGCGGCCGATCCGGGCGGGCCCGACAACTTCGTGACCGATCTCGTGGCCCTGCAGGCCCTGGATCAGTTCGGCAACTCCATCTCCAATCAGAACATAGTGTTCACGTTGACCGGCAGCGGCGACGGTGCGAACGGGACGCTGTTGGGTGTTTGCGCCGGTAGCTGCACCGGACCCTCGGTAACGCTGCCAACGGGCGTGCTCGGGGCGAGCGTGAACGTCTCACTGGGTACGGCCTCCAGCTACACACTCGCGGCAATCGGTGGCAACGGAAACTACACCACCCAATACAAGCTCCAGGGAAATTTCGGCTTCACGTACTCCACGCAATTCATGCAGGATGAGCTGGGGCACAACATTTTCGCGGCGAAAGTGGGCGGTCGTACGGGCTTCCCTTTCACGTTCGGATTTTTCAACCTGGATGCCAAGACGCGCGCGTACAGCCCTTGGCCGGTCGACAACGTGCAGTCCACCGTCGACAACGGCGGTTCGATCTCGGCGCCTGTGGGAGACGGCGCCGGCCACTACACGTCCGATGTCCTTTTCGCGGGGCCTACGGTGGGGCTCAACGACATCAGTGTTAACTTTCTGATGCACAACCCCGACTACCCGGGCGTCCCGGACGGGCCGCCGGACCGGCCGGGCTATCCGCACACGGCCGGTGTCCCCCTCCTCATGTCCTTCTACGGAGTGAGTCCCACGGTCACCGCAGTTGCGATCGGAGGGGCCAGCGCGACCGCTATCCCGATCAACGAGGAGGGCCTGACAGAGGGAGTCGTCGCCCTCAACTACGCTATCAATCCGGCCGGCTATGTCGGGCTGACCGTAGATTTCGACTTCCTCAAGGCAGGCCAGGTCGTCGGTCACTCGGTTGGAAGCTCGCGTTCTGGGACGGGAACCACGTCGCTCCCGCGCGATCTGCCCTTTACGCTCGATGCGGAATATGACGCTCAGTTGGTCGTAAACCGTGGCGGCACCATCGAAGTCCGGTCCGATCCCTTCAAGCTTCCCCTGAAGCAGACGATTTTCCTCAGTTACGACCACACCCTGAAGGTGTCGCAGCAGGTGGACGCGCTGAATCAGCGTACCTGCACCCAGGGACAGGCGTTCTCGTTCTCGATCACACAGCCGGCCAGCATCACGCTGACTGCGATCGATGTGACGAACCCTGCCGCGCGCACGGTTGTGTTCTCAGGCCGCCACTTCGATGAGGGGGCCCAGCAGGTCGACCTCCTGCCCTCCGACCTCTCTCCCGGCGTGTATGGATTCGAGCTGACCGCGGTCAGCGACGTTGATGGCTCCACGCAAACCGTTCTCGGTAAAGCCACTTCTCAGTACGTTGTGACTGATGCTCTGCCAGTCGGGCACGTGATCGTCAAGGGTGTGGACGTGAAGTACGGTCACATGACGCTGGGCACGACCGACTTCACGTTTCCCGGCCGCGGACCGCAGCTCGAATTCCGGCGTAGCTACGTGAGCAGCGCCGCCTATCAGGCGGGACCGCTCGGCGCTCGCTGGACGCACAACTACAACTCGAAAATCATCACCACCTCCTGCGGCGATGTCATCGTTGTCGGCGGCGACGGCAGCGGCATGACTTTCGTCTCCGACGGCAACGGAGGCTTCACGCCCCTGAAGGGATACCACGGCACGCTCATCCAGAATGCGGATCAGACCTACGACTTCTACAGCAAGGACGGGACGCGCTATCACTATCATCGCTTCGGTACCCGCAAGGCGTGGGACCTCGAGTTCATCGAGGACACCAACGGCAATGTCACCAAGCTCGGCTACGACCCCTCGAGTCCGAACGTCGCCAAGCTGATCACCGTGCAGGACTCGGCGGGCCGTGCGCTGACGTTCAAATACGAGGACCGCACGTTCGCCACCCAGTACGAGCCGGCACCTGTCATTACCGAGGTCGACGGTCCCGACGGGATCAAGGTCACGTTCACCTATGACGATCAAAACAACCTGGTCGGTGCTGCGCGCGAGGCGATCCGGTCGGAGAGCTACGCTTACAGCCCGAGCGTGTCCACGCCCATCATCAGCCAGGTACTGACGGCTTATACCAACCCGGACGGCGCGAAGACCCAATTCGCCTATAGCATCGGCCAGACGACGATATCGCCGCAGGGGGGCGCCAACATCACGGCGCCGAACCTCTACGTGACCGATGTGACGGACTCGACGAGCGCCGTCACGCATTTCGCGTTCGACACATCGCAGTGGGCGCAGACCGTCGTGACCGACGCGAACGGCAATCTGACCACCTATTCGATGAACGCGTACGGCAGCCCGCTGTCGATCACCGACCCGATCGGTACGACGACCATGGTCTGGTCGCCGAGCGACGTCGTCATGACGTCGAAAACCGACGCGCGCAGCGTTCAAACGACCTACACCTACGACGGCGACGGCAACACACTCAGCGAGAAGGTCGACAATCTCTCGAACTTCTACACGTATCTGCACATGACAGTGCCGCCGTTCATCAAGAACCGCGTCCTGACCAAGACCGATCGGAACGGAAACACGACTCAGTACACTTATGACGAGCCGGGAAACCTGACTCAGCAGCAGGACGCGGCCGGCGGTATCACGAGCCACTCGTACGCGGCCAACGGCGATCGGATCTCCACCACAGACCCGAACGGCAACCTCACGCGGTTTACGTACGATGGATACGGCAATCAGGATTCGATAACGGATGCGATCGGGGGCAAGACGAGCACGACCTGGAGTGTGCGCAGCCTGCCGACGTCGGGGACAGATGCGTTGGGCCGTCAGACGCAGCTTGCCTACGACGAGCTGGGCCGCCTGACGAGCCGCATCGATGCGATGGG
>FTGV01001165.1_pt1 | contig 18646 bp, 9 predicted proteins | sample 1640791 | NCBI WGS metagenome assembly FTGV01 (sample SAMEA3914789, study PRJEB12502) | metagenome | biome: forest; material: soil | place: Canada | collected 2011-07-03 | depth 0.3 m | reverse complement strand
GCCACTTGCGACGTCTTTATCCCGATCCCATCACGGGCCAGGCGGACTGGACCCTGATCCTCACTCCCGACGGGAACGGCATTATGGGCATAGCCAGCAGTTCCACACGCGCACCGCTCAAGCGAGCTCGCTTCGATCTCGTCGATGACGCTTTCAAGGATGCGGACTGCTACTGCTCGTGGCAGTTTGTCTACTTTCCGAGCCGCTACAATCGAACCACCGGCCCCAACGGTACGGGCACCCTGGCGCCGGGGAGTACCAACACCCTCGCGCCCCGCACTCTCGGCACTTTCTCGCCGGGGAGCATGACGACTCTGCCTGCCGGCAGCGGCACCCTCACGCCAGGTGGGAACAGTCTCGCGCCCGGGGGCCGTGTCGCCGTGCCCAGCGAGCCGGACTCCGCCGGGCAGAATTGATCGTCTACTGACTAACCCCACTGCCCCGCCTACGGATTTGACCCTGCCGTGGCCCCAGCTTCGTCTCTATGGTCTCGCGGTAGCTCTACGCGCACCTTAGCGGTGTGAAGAACAACGAAGCGTCCGGGTCTCTACAGCTCTCCTCGAGACTGACAGGTGTCGGGCTTGCATTACCTGCACGAAGAACCAAGCACGGGCGGCTTACGCCCCTCATTCATGGGTGTTGAACGCGCGTATCGCGCCGGCGGATCTGGGTGGAGGCGTTATGTTTAATGTACGCAGTTGGATTGCATTGGGCCTGAGCCTGGTCGCGCTACCCGCGCTGGCCCAGTCGTTTAAGGTTCAGTGTCCAACCAACACAATCACTCACCCGTCGACCCTGCACGACAACGATTCTGAGCCGGCTTACACCGCTCCCACGACTCTGGCGCCGAATGCGAACGGCTATCTGGCGCCCACCGCCAATGTCAATGGCGCCATCAAGTGCCAGCAGATCTCGGGTGGCGACGGCTACTCGACCATGGGCGATGGCACGCAGACCTACATGTTCTCGTTCGGACCCCTTTCCGGGATAACCGATATCGCGCTCGGTAAACCGGGTACCGAGCCCCCCAGCGTATTCAACGCCCCGTTCCCGGTCTCCACCAGCAACTTCCTGGTGCCTGGTGATCCCGCCACGACCATCGCCGCGCCCACTGTGCCGCTTTCGCCGGCCCAGTTGACGACACTCGCCAATTATAACTACAACGGCGCGGTCGGGCTGGATTACGACGTCGCGAACACGGTCACCATCTACGACATCAGCGAGTCCGGACACACCGTCACGGTGGTCGCGAATTCGCCGATCGATTTGAGTCTGCAGGTCGGCGCCAGCGTAGTCATCTCGGGAGGAACCGACATACCGACCGGGTATACGGGTACCCACACGGTGACGGCCATCAATGTCCCCAACGCCTTCTTCGCGCCCAACTTCGCTTTTCAGTACACCGTCACGGCCACTGGGCTGGCCGATGTAACGGAATCGCCGGACGCGACCGCCTCGACTCCCAGGGCGCTCGACGGTCACGTGGATCCGCGCCAGATCATGGATGTGGGCGTGATGAACGGCAATATCCCGGCGCCGCTGATGGCGATCGACGAGGATGACGAGTTCTTCCTGACGTTGACCAACGTCGGGATGATCATGCGCCCTGACCTGTTCGAGCAGCACACGGTTCACTTCCACGGTTATCCCAACGCCTCGGCGTTCTACGACGGCGTGCCGGACGCATCGGTCGCGATCAACATCGCCGCCAGCTTCACGTACTACTACCTGGCGCCCGATGCGGGCACGTATTTCTGGCACTGCCATATCACGCCGCCTGAGCACTTGCAGATGGGCATGGTCGGGCAGCTGTTCGTACGGCCGCGGCAGGACCGCGTTCCGATCGGCACGTCGCTCTACACTGCTCGCGCAGCACAGGACACGGATCTGCGCACCGCCTGCGTTTCCGCCAACGACATCCTGTGCAGCCACCCGCTGCCGGCCGCCGTGAACACCGTAAGTCGCGCCCCCACCGGCAACTATGCCTACAACGACGGCGACGGCTCGACTTTCTACGACGTCGAGTATCCGATCCAGATTCACGGCTTCGATCCGAACTTCCACTTCGTCGGCATGACCTTCAACCCGGAAGGCTTTGCCGACATGAAGGACAAATACTTCCTGCTGAACGGGCGCAGCTACCCTGACACCACGTCGGCCGGCCCGCTGCAGACGCAGTCAGCCGACGGCGTAAATCATTTCTCGCAGCCTCTTCCAACCATCATCAACGTTGCGCGGGGAAAGCGGGCGTTGTTGAGGATTTCGGATCTCGACGTATCGGAGTACCAGACGCTGGCCTCACTCGGAGTGCCGATGCAGGTGATCGGCTACAACGCCAAGCTGCTGCGGGACCAGGCCGGCAACAACATGTACTACACGACGAACTCGATCACCCTGGGCGGCGGTGAATCGCTGGACGTGATCCTCGATACCTGCCTGCAGCGACCCGCGGTGTCCTCGGGCGGACCACCGGACTACACCACGTGCACGACCGCGCTGCCCACGGGGACCTATTACCTGTACACGCCCAACCTGGACCATCTATCGAACGACGCGGAGAACTTCGGCGGGTTGATGGCCGAAGTCCACGTCAACTAGGGGAGCGGCAATGAGCGCACAGATCATAACAAAGGCGACAGCCATGAACCGATTGCTTCCCTGGGCCATGGCTGCGGCAGTGTGGTTGGTCACGGCCGTAGTCCATGCCGCGGCTCCGGGCATCACCGGTCCGGTGTTCAACCTGACGGCGCAACCGGCCTACATCAGCCAACCCGACGGACAGGCGGTGTATTCGTGGGGCTACGGCTGCAACGGCACGCCGAGTGGGTTTTCGCCCTCGACCATCACGACGGCACCCGCCTGCTCGACGATGCAGATCCCCGGCCCTACGCTGATCGTTACGGAAGGACAGACGGTCACAGTGACGCTGACAAACGGTCTGCCCACCGCGGCCGGCAACACGTCGATCCTGTTTCCGGGCTTCAATGTGACTACTACTGGCGGTGTGACCGGCCTGCTGACGAAGGAGGCGGCGCCAGGTAGCACGGTCACCTACACATTCACGGCGTCTTCGCCCGGGACGCGGGCCTACTACAGCGGCACGCAGGGCGACCTGCAGGTCGAGATGGGCCTGTTCGGGGCGATCATCGTGCTGCCGAACGGCGCGCCGACGAACGGCGTCTGCCCGGTCCATAACACCGCGGCCGGAGTCGCTTCGGGAAGCACTGTGCTGTCTGCTAACGGCGAGTCCGATTTCCGCAACTCCCCGACCGGGGCCGCTTACCACCTGACACAAAGCTGCTACGACCGCGAATACCTGTTCCAGTTCTCCGAGATGGATCCCAACATCCACATCCAGGCGCTGGCGCAGGTCACCGCGGCCAATTGCAGCGGCGGGTTCGGGAGTTTGAATTGCCGGCTCCAGGTTCCGACCGAGCCGTACCATCCGGTGTACTTCATGATCAACGGCCGCTCGATGCCGGATGATATGGACTCGAACTACGCGACCCAGTACCCACACCAGCCGTACAACGGCAATCCGCACATGCATCCGGGTGAGAACGTCCTGCTGCGGATCATCGGTCAGGGGCGCTGGCAGCACCCCTTCCACGAGCACGGCAACCACGTACGCATCCTGGGGCGCGACGGCAACCTGATTCTCAGCAGCTCGAGCGCGACCGAGCTCGCCGGGCCGCTGCTGTTCACCACCACCACGACGCCCGGCCTCGCGATGGACGGCATCTTCTATTGGACCGGCAAAGGTTTGAACTGGGACGCCTACGGCCACCATCCCGGCTCCACCGATCCGGTGGCCACACTCCCGTGCACTCCGGATGTCAACGGCTACAACACCGGGAACCTCCTGGCCGTCAACTATTACGAGTGGTGCCAGGACCACAACAAGCCGCTGCAGGCGGCCCCGTTCGGCGACGTGGCCGGCGGCGGGCCGGCGACGCTGCCCGATCCCAACCTGTTTACTAACGGCTCTTGGTACGGCGGTAGTCCGTATCTCGGCCCGAATGCGACGGTGCGTGCGACGGGTCCGACAGGAACGACGCCCCCTTCCGGGACGATCGCAAACCCGCCGACCACCGAAGCAGGCTTCGCCTTCATGTGGCACTCCCATAACGAGCGGGAGATCACCACCAACAACATCTTTCCGGGCGGCATGTTGATGATGATGCTGGTCGATTCGCGCGAATTCGTGATCGACGAATCGAATTAAAGCGAGGAATATCGCAATGCGATCCAACAACTACAAGTCAGTCCTGGCACGTGCGGGACTTGCGGCCTCCATCCTCCTTCTGGCGAGCGGCACGGCCCTCGCCCAACAACAGGTGAATCTCGCCGCCGGGGCGGCCACGGCGACCCTGCCCGACGGCACGGGCGTGCCGATGTGGGGCTACACCTGCGGGGCGGTGGTGTCCGGCTCGGCCGCCACCTGCACTCCCTTGAACGCGCCGGCAGCCGCCGTCGGGCTCTGGTCGCCGGTGGTCATTACGATTCCCACCGGGCAGGACCTGCAGGTCAACCTGACGAACAACCTGTCGTTCGGTGCGACTCCCAACACCATACCCACCTCGCTGGTGATCGTAGGCCAGCTGGGCGGTGGACTCGGAAAGACGGCGACTACCACGCCTAGCCCGGATCACACCAACGCGCAGCCGGTGACGTGGCCGATCGCGGCCGATCCGCCGGGGAGCGGCCTGACGGGAGTCGGGACTCCACCAACCCAGGGACCGCGCGTGCAGTCGTTCTCCACCGAAGTGTTGGCCGGCAGCACAGCAAACCTGTGCTGGGGTGTTTGTGGCGGTGGAGGCGTCGCGCTGAAGCCGGGCACGTACCTGATAGAATCCGGCACGCACCCCTCAATCCAGGGCCCGATGGGCCTGTATGGCATTCTGGTCGTGACGACCGCCCCGAGCGGGACGACCGCGGGCACCGCCTACGGCACGGGCACGACTGCGGTGACTTACAACGCCGAAGTTCCGTTGCTATTCAGCGAAATCGATCCGGTGCAGAACATCGCGGTGAGTGCTGCGGTCAACACGACCGGATTCGCCGAGACCACAGTATGGTCCGGCCAGTATAGTGGCTGCGGAAACCCGGTGAACGCGGACGGAACCGCGAATCCGACCTTTCAGACATGCTACCCACCGGCAGTCAACTACACTCCGTTGTATTACCTGATCAACGGCGCCGGCTTCGACAAGACCAATCCCTCGGCTGCGCTGGTTGCGGCTGCGCCGGCCACGGGTGTCACCGGGAGCGTCCTGGTGCGCCTCGTCAATGCCGGGCTGCGGATGCACGTGCCTTCGATCGTCGGAGCGCAGACCGGGACCGCTGTCGCGCCGGCACTGCCGCCTGCAGGCTTCTCACTGATCGCGGAAGACGGCAACCCGTTGCCAGGTTTGCCACGCGTGCAGAGCGAAGTATTCATGGCTGCCGGCAAGACCTATGACGTGATGATCAACGCTCCGGCAGCGGCGGCCACCCCCCCAACGGCGCTGCCGATCTTTGACCGCGAGCTGAGCTTGTCGGGCAATTCGATCGCGCGTGACGCCGGAATGCTCGCTTACATCAGTGTCAATGGCGCAGCGCTGCCGAATACAGGGGCGTTCAGTGCGACCTCGACTGCGGCGCACGCGGTCGCGGATACTTACAACTCCGTGCTCACGGGCCAGACGCTCGTCGTGTCGGATCCCGCCAAGGGCCTGCTCGCCAACGACGTCAACATATCGGGAGTTCAGGTGGTTGGGACCCTGGCTGGCCTCTCCGTGAACGCGGATGGTACGTTCAGCTACACGGGCGGACCCACCACGTTCAAGTATTGTGGCAACGGAGTGACGTGGGACGGCGTCACCCCGCCCCAGCCCATGGCATGCGCGACGGTGACTCTTGGAGCCGCGACGGTCGAGTCGGCCACCGGCATCGTGATGAACGGCACCGCGTACAACGCGAACGGAACGTTCCTGAAGATCCAGCCTCCCGGAATCCTGGCGTTCGACAAGGACAACGGCGGCTATCCGTTGACCGTCAACACAGTGACGGCGCAAACCCCCGGCTTGACCCTTTTCGTCGATCCGAACGGCGGATTCAATGCGTCCGTGGGTGCCGCGGGTACCTACACGTTCACGTACAACGCGAAGAATTCCCAGGGCACGGTCAGCAGCACGACGGCCACCGTCTCACTGGTTTTCCCGGCGGCTACGGGTCTAACTGTCAGAGTTCTCGACGGCACGGACAAGACGACGGTGATCACCGACTACCGCTGGGTGATCGAGGAAGACCGCACGTTTTATGTTGATCCGAACTGCACTGCCAACCCTCCCTCGCCCGGTTGCCCGGGTGCGGCCGGGGCGGGTGGAGTCGCCGGGATCGTTCCAACCTTTGGCACCAACTTCCACACCAGCTACATGCCGGTGGTGGCCACCGGTTGCACCGGGCAGCTGTCGTGCGAAGGTGGCCAGACGATCTTCGATCCGACCACCGGGGGCCACATCAACGCGGTTTGCGATGTTGGCGATGGCGTTTGTCGGCCCGATACCTCGGGGAACGGGTTTACGGTGACGATGCCCGGCCAGGTCCACCTGGATCCGACCAAGCGCTACTACCTCTCGGTGCTGCCGGGCGACGCAGGCAACCCGTTCGAACACACAAACCTGTCTGCGGACTGCACGAACGGCAGCGCGCACGCAACGAATCCGGGCGCCTGCGGCCACGGCATGGGCGGTGCTCCCGTGCGCTGTACGATTGCTGCCGGGGCAACTGCGTGCACCTTCCCGACGTCTACCGCTACTCCGCTCACGATCCTGACGCAGCCCGACCCATTCCCGCCGTCGAAACTCTCGGTGTTCGTGTTCGAGGATGACTTCCCGCTGAACGGTGAGCACGACGGCGGTGGTGGCGTCGACGTCCTGTCGCCCAACGAGCCGGGCCTCTCAGGGTTCACCATCACGCTGTTCGACGACGCTGGCGGCACAGGAGACGCGACCGGCCAGATGACCTACGACATGTTCAACCAGCCGCTGGTCAACAGCCTGGCGGGAACCATCGACCCGGCGACGCAAATCGATGCGTGTCCGATCTCCACGATTTCGCGGATCGGCACCAACCCCGCCGACGGCACCTACGACAAGACTCAGACGGGCATCACCGGCACGATCGTAACCTGCCCGAAGTTCGAATCCGACGGCCATACCCTTTCCCCGCTGGCGGGCCAGGCAGTGGTGGCTAACCTGATGCCCGGAAGGTATGGCGTGGTGGCGACGCCGGGCGCCGACCGGATTGCCAGGGGCGAGGAGTGGCTGCAGACCAACACGCTGGACGGCCAGAAGGCACACGATTCGTTCCTGCGCGTCGGCGAGCCGAGCTTCTTCCAGGAGTACGGCCCGGCCGGCTACCACGTGTCGATCGGCTTTGCCAATCCCGCGATCATCAACTCCCGCAAGTCGGCGATCTGCGGCGGCACAGACCCGAATGTCACGGGTACCAACTGCACCAACACCGTCACCGGTTTCGTCTCGACGGAGCGCATGAGCCGCACGCCGGATGAGCGGCTGTACGGCAGCGGCGACAACAGCAGCTTCGCTTTCACCCAGTGCTACGTGAGCCTCGGCGACGCCGACGGTGAGGACTTCGCGTTCACCAAGTGCGACTCGCAGGGCCATTTCACGCTGTCCGGACTCCCGGATGGCGATTGGCGGATCACCGTTTTCGACCAGTGGAACGACATGCTGGTGGACGGGTTGTCGACGCCGGTGCGCTTGAGCGGTGGCACCACGAATATCGGCGAAATCGCCATGAACCAGTGGCAGGCCAACATCTATACCAGCACCTTCTTCGATGCGAACGGCAACGGTGTTCGGGACAGCAATGAAACCGGGCTCACGCTGGTGCCGACCAACATCCGGTTCCGTGACGGCAGCTACTCGAATTTCAATAATACGGACCTCAGTGGCAACGCCGGCTTCAACGAGATATTCCCGCTCTTCAGCTGGTACGTGATCGAGACGGACGCGACCCGCTACAAGAGCACCGGTACTCACGTGGTGTACGACGCCGGCGGACCGGCCGACGGCACCTGCACCCCCGCGACAGCTCCCTGCGGCAACTCCGGCATCGCCGCGAACATGGCGAATACCGCCGAGCAGGTCTCCGTACCCGTTGCCCTGCGTGTCCCTGGCGCGGTGTATTGCGCCGGCGCGGATTGCGGCGGCAAATCGATTGCCAATGGCCCTGGCAGCAGCGATGCGCCCAGCGCGTGCACCACATCGCCCACGACGGGTGCGACGACCTGCACGACGAGCCTCTCGACCGGTCGCATCGATCCGCCATGGGTCCTCAGCGAAGGCTGGCAGGGTTTCTCTGGACAGAACTCGTTCATCGAATTCGGCAAGACGCCGTTCGCCGACGGGGAGAATGGCGGAATCCGGGGTGAAGTGATCTACGCCTCGACTCGTCCATTCGATGATCCGCAGCTGCTCATTCATACGAGCTGGACCCCCGACGTACCGGGCGTGACGATCAACCTGTACCAGGTCGGGACGGCAGCCGATGGCAGCCAGTCGTTGAAACTGGTCGACTCGACCAAGACCAGCAGCTGGGACGACTGGGCGCAGGGGTTCTACCCGGGCACCAACAAGCCCTATATGAACTGTCCGGGTCAGCTCGCCGCTCCGACCACGGGGGCCGCCGGCGACCTGTTCTTCTTCACGCTGTTCAACCAGCCGATGTACCTCGACATGTACAACAACGGCGGTACACCGACGCATACCGTGCCGAACAACTCGCAGTTCAAGTGCTACGACGGCATGCATAACTGGAACCAGGTGCAGCCCGCGCCCTACGACGGCATGTACCAGTTCCCGAGCATCGTCGGCCGCGACCCGACCTCCGGCGCTGCGACCGGAACCGGATCGACGAACGGCACGCCCGGATCACGACCCGGCACGAATTGCACGGTCTGTGTAGCCAATCCGACTGACGGCACGCCGATGCTGCCCCGCGGCCAGTACGTGGTCGAAATGCTGGTGCCACCGGGCTACGAGCTCGTGAAGGAAGAGGACAAGAACATCCTGATCGGCGACAACTACATCGCGCCGGTCACGCAGGAATTCCCCGGCCTGGGATCGGCCATCTACATCCTGCCCGACCAGGCGACCGTGGCCTCGGTGTACAACGCGAACCAGCCGGGCTCGGTTTCCGGATATAACCCCACCAATGCGCAGAATCCGACGCAGTCCTTCGGAAGAATGTCGGGCCTCTCGAGCCACGAGGGTGACACCGGCAGCGTCGAAAGCTTCTGGCCCTGCGTAGGCCAGTCGCGCATCGTGCCCGATTACATCAGTTTGTTTCCGCAGTCGGCCGAAGTAGCGCCGTTCGCCGGTGCGAAGCGCAACCTCTGCGACCGCAAGCTGGTGACACTGGATGACCAGACCTCGGCGCTGGCGAAGTTCTGGGTCTTCACGTCGGCCCACGTCGCGGCCCACTTCACCGGCGTGATAACCGATGACTACACGTCCGAGTTCGATCCGTTCTCGCCGCAGTTCGGTGAGAAGTTCTCGCCGGCCAATCTGCCAGTCTCCCTCAAGGACTGGACCGGAAACGAGATCTCCCGCGTGTATGCGGACCAGTGGGGCACCTACAACGGCCTGACCTACTCGACGTGGGAGGTCAACCCGCCCAACCCGACCGGCTACGCGCCGACCATGATGGTCACGTGCATGAACGACCCGGGCACCGGACCCACGCCGGATCCGCTGTATAACCCGGCCTACAGCCAGTTCTGCTACGAGATTCCGTTCATGCCGGGCCAGACCCAGTACATGGATACCCCGGTGGTGCCGACCTCGGCCTTCGCCGGCGCGGGATACAACAACCCCGACTGTGATTACCCGGACACCACGCCGGCCCTCAGCGAAGTGGATGGCGGCACTCCGACAACAGTCCAGCCTGGACCGTGGGTGAGCGCGGCTGGTGTAACACTGCACATCTATGCGCTCGGTAATACCAACGTAAACAACTACGGCTACTCCGGCCCGGGGGCGACCGGAGCGCCCTTCAACGCCAAGACCGTGGCCCGCAAGTACAGCTTTGGAAGCACCGCGGGTACCGTTGCCCTGCTCGACGCCAGCGGCGTTGCGCACCCCCTGGGGAGCGTCAGCTGGGGTGACCTGGTGATCACGGGTACCGTGCCCGCCCTGACTGCTGCCCAGTCGACCTGTCCTGTCACACAACAGGCGCAGTACGGCGGCTCGGCCATGCAGTGCGGCCAGCTGGTGATTACTGCGGCCAACGGCAAGCAGTCAGTCGACACCATAACCGTGACGATCGGCGGCAAGGCGCCGACGCATGTCGCTCCCACGGCCAGCCTCCAGACCGCCATCGACAGCGCGCATCCTGGCGACATGCTGATGGTCGACCCGGCGAGCCGGGCGACTGCCGCGACGCCGGCTGCGGCGGCGGTTCACAATGAATTGCTCCTCATGTGGAAGCCCGTCCGTCTGCAAGGCGTCGGAGCCGTGGCGAGCGTCATCAACGCCAATACCCATCCGGCGGGCAAGCTGGATGCCTGGCGCCGGGAGGTGAACTGCCTGTTCGGCCTGGCGATCAACGGTCAGCCCATGACCCAGGACGCGACCAATCCGTATGACCCAACCGGTACCTACAAGTGCGCGGCGGGTGCGAATGGCGCCAACTTCTCAGGCACGCCGACCACGCTGGTGAACTTCGCGGCCTACGTCCCGAATACGCACACCAATCCGCAGATCGACCGCCTGCCACTGGAAGCGGTCCTGGGCTGGGACGCCTCGCAGAACGGCAACATGGCCGAGCTGCTGCAGGAGCCGTCCCTGATGGGCGCTCTCGAGGGCGCCGGGGTCACTGTGCTGGCGAAGGGTATGCTGTTCCCGCCCAACGCCGATCCGTTCGGAGGGGGCGCGGCGGCGGCGGCGGCTTTCCCCGCTGGCACGGTCCTGCTGACCAACAGCACCGGCAGCCAGGGCGGCCGCGGCTGCAACAATTCGGGCACGAATCCGTTTCCGAGCAACTTCTACTGCAATCCGTCCAGCATCGACGGGCTGACCATTACCAACAGCTCGCAGGGCGGTGGCGGCATCTTCGTGCACGGCTGGGGGCATAACCTCCAGATCGCCAACAACCGCATCACGAACAACGCCGGGACGCTCTCGGGTGGCATCAACGTCGGTCAGGGCGAGTTCCCGGGTTCCTACACGGTTGGCGGGCTCAATGCGGATCCGAATTCCTGCCAGGCCACAAACGGCCTGCCGACCGGTACGCAGCTGCAGTACTGCTTCGACGTGAACGTCAACATCCACCACAACGCGGTCACGAAGAACTCCTCTATCGGCGACGAGCTGTTCTCGGCCACGCCAGCCGGGGCGGGCGGTGTGACCCTCTGCAACGGTTCCGACTTCTACAAGTTCAACTACAACTGGGTGTGCGGCAATCTGAGCACCGGTGACGGCGGCGGCCTCGCTCATGTCGGGTTCAGCTACAACGGCGACATCGAGCACAACAGCATCCTGTTCAACCAGAGCACCAACCCGACGATTGCGACCAATGGCGGAGGCCTGCTGATCATGGGCGCGCCGGACGTCGATCCGACCTGCGGCGCCACCACCGACCAGGATTGCATCAATCCCACGCCGAGCGCACCCAGCGACGGCACCGGTCCGGGCCTGGTGATCAACGCCAACCTGATCCAGGGCAATGCCGCGGAAAGCGGCAGCGGCGGGGGCCTGCGGCTGCAGAACGTCAACGGTACGGATGTGCTGACCTTCCCGGCCAGTCCGACGCGCAGCAACGGTGTCCCAAACTGGTACCAGGTGAGCGTGACCAATAACATCATCGCCAACAATGTGGCCGGCTGGGATGGCGCGGGTATCTCGCTGCTGGACGCGTTGAACGTGAACATCATCAACAACACGATCGTGGACAACGACACTACGGCGTCCTCGGGCGTGCTCTTCAACACGCTCGGCGCACCGATAGCCAGCAGCCAGGGGCCGTGTGCCGGTGCCCGCAATCCGGACGGTACGTGCCCGACTGCGGTCACGGCGTCCACGCCTCAGCCCGCCGGCATCGTGGCCATACAGAACAGCTCGAACATGACGGCGAATCTGCCCGCGACCATCACCTGTCCCGCGGGCCACTTTGCCGGCACGGCCACCAACGGAAGCTGCCGGACCGTGTCGTACCCGGAGCTGTTCAACAACGTCATCTGGCAGAACCGCGTGTTCAACATCAGCGTGGGCGCGCTCGGCACCGGACCGCTGAACCAGCAGAATGTGGTCGCGCTCGTTCCGACGTTGAACCAGCCTGCAGCCGATGGCACGACTGCCAATGGCGGCGGCACGATCGTCACCGGAGGTACCGGCGCCTGCGTGTCGGGCGCGAACTACTGGGACATCGGCGTACGCGGTGACACCGGACCCGACAACCATGGCTCGGGCGTCACACTCGCCCCGTCTTACTCGGTGTTGACCGATGTTTCGGCGGCAAGTGGCTATTCGGGAGTGACTCTGCACAACACGGGCGTCAATCCCACGGTCCTCAGCCAATACTGCAACGGCTCGCGGGTTCCCCCGGAGAACGGTGGCTTGGGGTATGACGTACCCCCGGGCATTGCCGATGCGACCGTGCCCAATCCGATCTTCAACCTGACGCCGGCGGCGACGGTTGACGAGGGTAACAACTGGATCAACATGGCCTGGGGACCGCTGAGCCTGTCGAATCCGTCGGTGGTGGCGGCTGCGGGCACAGTTGCTGTACCGCTGGGCAACTACGGACCGGCTGCGGGCTCGTCGGTCATCAACCTGATCCCGTCCAGTGCCACGACTCAGTACGGGGCGGCGCCGACCTTCGACTTCTTCGGCGCTGCGCGCAAGACCAACAACGCGGTCGACGCGGGTGCGGTCGAGTTTACCGGCGGCGGCGGCGGGGCCGCGGTTCTGAGCGTAACGGGTGGGCCGGTGGTCTTTACAAGCCAGCCGACCGGCACGACGAGCGGCAATCAAACTCTGACGCTCCACAATACGGGAACCGCTACGGGGACCGGTATCGCCGTGGTGGTCGCGACGACCTCCACTCCGACCACCCCGAATCAGTTCGCGCGGTCGGGCGGTACCTGCATAGCGACCTTGAACGCCGGGGCGACCTGCACGATCACCATCACGTTCTCGCCGACGTCGACGGGTGCGAAGACCGGAACTGTCACCGTCACGGCCAACGTGGCGGTGAGCGGCTCGCCGGTGGCGCTGTCGGGCACGGGGGTTGCCCCTGTCATCACAGCCAGCCTGACGCCGACGTCGCACGCGTTCGGAAATGCGACGCGCGGCTGCGGCATGTTTACCTGTCCGGCCCAGGTGTTCATGCTTACCAACACGGGGAACGTGACGCTCACCGGGATTACGCAGGGGACCATCTCGGGGACCAACGCGGCTGACTTCCCCGTCTTCCGCACGACATCGACCTGCGGCCCGGCGGGAGGCGGCCAGCTGGCTGGCCAGACAACCCTCACACCGGGGACGAGCTGCGTCATCACCGTACGGTTTGCTCCACCTAGCGGTGACACAGCGGGTGCGAAGGGTCCGGCGACTCTCAGTGTCACCGATGCTGCGGGGACTCAGATATCGACGCCGCTGACAGGCACTGCACAATGAGGGTAGACACTGTTTGACTCGACTTGCGCGGGCAAGTCAAACGTAATAACAAGAGCCAGCACTAACTGGCCGGGCGAGGACACATGAAAAAGGGAATCAGGTTTCGCAGGTTGATGGGCACATGCGTGGCAGCGGTTCTGCCGGGCCTCGCATTGGCGGATGCACCGAGCAACATGGCGGTGGGGGAGGTCGAGGCGATCCTGCAGTTCTGCGCCAAGACCGATCCCAGGGTCGATATCGAGAAGCACCTGACCGTACTGACCGGCAAGGTTTCCCCGGGAGCGCGGAGCACCACCGAGTACAAGCAGGGGTACGACTTGATGAGCGACGTGCTCGCCAAGGTCGACCGGACGCAGGCGGTCACTGCCTGCACCCCACTCGCGCCCACCAAGGATCATGACCGAAGGGACGACGACCGGAGAGACGACCACCGCCGGTAGACCCCCAAGAGGAAGCTCACGATGCACTGCAACAAGATAAAGGGTCGTTCCGCCTGGCCGATGTGCGCTGGGCTGGCTCTGGCCCCGCTCGCGTTTGCCGACGCGCCAGCGCCGAACGCGCAGGCGCTCGGTGTCGCGGAGAGCATCGTCAGCTTTTGTGGTCCGATCGACCCGGCGGCCACCGACAAGTTGCGCCAGCTGATCAAACAGCTCGTGCACGGAGCCAGCGAGCAACAGCTGGCCGAGGTGCGCAGAAGCGAGGAGTACCGCAGGGCTTATGACTCGGTGGTCGAGTTTACCGGTAAGGTCGACCAACATAACGTCAAGCAGTTCTGCGCCGAGACCCCGAAATGAGCGCAAATAGTCCAGACACGGGCGTCGCGGCGCTCTTGCTTACCGGCCTGCTCGCCGCAGCCACCGCGTCGCCACAGACTGGGCCGCAGCCCGCCGCGGGGACGCAAGCGCCCGCCGCGCAACCCGCCAAGGGCGGACAACCGTCGGCGCAGGCCAAGCCCGGTACGAAGCCGAGCGCGAAGGCGAGCCGCTACCGCCCCGAGCGTTTCGCGGGGCGCGCGGGCAGTTACTACAGGCTCGTCTGGGGTGTCGATTCACTGGGTGTGAAGTGGGGCGAGTCAGGCGAGGTCATTCGCTTCAGTTACCGCGTGCTCGACGCGGACAAGGCCGGGATTCTCAACGACAAGAAGAACGAGCCTTCGCTCATCGATCCGCAGGCCGGGGTCAAACTGGTGGTCCCGTCCCTGGAAAACGTCGGACAGCTGCGTCAGAGCGCGCCGCCTGAAGGCGGCAAGTCCTACTGGATGGTCTTTTCCAACAAGGGCAGGCTGGTGAAGCGCGGCGACCACGTCAGTGTCGTGATCGGCGCATTCCATGCGGACGGGCTGGTCGTCGATTAGCGCGCCGGGAGATCAATTCATGTCAATGTTTACAGGCTCCTATATGTCTATGTCTCATCACACGAACAGGCCGATGCGGCTGGCGGGCTTCATGGGCCTCCTGGTGGGTGCATTTCTGGCGCAGACGCTGGCCGCGGCCGAGAGCAAGGCGGCTCCTGCCGGCCTGAGTGCCGCCCAGATCGTCGAAAAGCACGTTGCTGCCCGAGGTGGACTTGCGGCCTGGCACGCGGTGCAGACGTTATCTGTTGCCGGCAAGCTCGATGCCGGCACGGGTGACTCGGTGGCGCGAAGCACGAAACTGGCCGAGGAAGGCACGGGCGCGAGCATCAAGCGGGGCGCTGCAGCAGCCCAGGGTGAAGGCGCGCAGGCGCCGACGCAGGTGCAACTGCCCTTCAGGCTCGAGATGAAGCGCCCGCGTAAATCACGTCTGGAGATTGATTTCGCAGGCAAGACCGCAGTCCAGGTCTACGATGGCCAGAACGGGTGGAAGGTCCGTCCCTATCTCAACCGCGACGATATAGAACCGTTCTCGGAACAGGAAGCCAAGTCGGAGGGGGAAAAGGCGGACCTGGAGGGTCCCCTGGTTGACTACGCCGCGAAGGGAACTCACGTCACGCTCGAGGGCATGGAGCCCGTTGAAGGTCACAACGCCTACAAACTCAAGCTCACCTTGAAAAACGGCGATGTGCAGCATATCTGGATCGACGCGCAGAGCTTTCTCGATGTGAAGGTCGAGGGCATCCAGCGCCGCATGGACGCCCGTATGCGTAATGTATGGATCTACCAGCGCGACTTCAGATCCGTGCAGGGCTTGATGGTGCCTTACCTGTACGAGACCGCGATCGACAGCAGCCCTCAGACTCACAAGATGGTCATCGAATCCGTTGCAGTGAACCGGTCACTGGATGACTCCCGCTTTGCCAAGCCGCAGATGCTGGTCGCGGGGTCGCCGGCGGCACACGCGTCAACGGAGAGCAAAAAGAAGTAGGAGGGCAGAATGAGATCGCGCGCGAAATACCCAATGGCCGCTGCGGCGCTCATAGCACTCACGGCAGGCATGGCGTGGGCGGATGGCGCCCCGATGGAGTCTGACTCCCCGCATCACCACGCGATCTCCAAGTCCACCGTCGCCTATCAGACGCCCGCGGTTACCCTGGTGCGCGAGGATGGCAAGAGTGTGTCGCTGTCGCATGAGCTGGACGACGGGCGGCCAGTGCTGCTGAATTTCATTTTCACGACCTGCTCTTCGATCTGTCCGCTCGTGAGTCAGACATTCGCGGAGTTCCAGCGCAAGCTTGGATCCGAGGCGGACGCCGTGCACCTGATGTCGATCTCGATCGATCCTGAGGAAGATACTCCGAGGCGCCTCGCGGAGTACGCGCGGAAGTTTCATGCAGGCCCCGAATGGCAGCACTACACGGGTACGCTCGCGGCGAGTCTCGCAGCACAGCGTGCATTCGACGTGTACCGGGGCGAGAAGATGAACCATACTCCGGTGACGTTGATGCGAGCCGCCCCGGGCAAACCGTGGCTGCGGATCGAGGGGTTCGTCACACCTGATGAGCTGGTTCAGAACTACCGTAACTTGCTTGCTGCCAAATAGCTCGAGGGGGTTTGCGGCCGCCGCGCTTGCACTCCTCATGTGGGCGTGCGGCTCGCTGCACCCGGCGCATGCGGGTCCTGCCGGCGAGAACCTGTATCGCCGCGGGTTGCTTCCCTCGGGGCAGCCCATACGGGCCGAACGAGAGGCCGGCGTCACCATCGAAGGTGCCGGTGCCGCCTGCGTCAACTGTCACCGGCGCAGCGGTCTGGGATCGACCGAGGGCCTGATTACGATCCCACCGATCACCGGCCAGTACCTGTTTGTTCCCCGTGCCAAGAGTCTCGAGGAGTTGGGTATTCCCTTCGTGGACACCGCCCGCCTCGATCACGAGCCGTACACGGATGCGACGCTCGCTCGAGCGATACGGGAGGGTATCGGTGCGAATGGCCATCCATTGAATTACCTGATGCCCCGCTATCGGATCGATGATGCGGCGATGGCAGAGCTCATCACCTATCTCAGAGGCATGGCGCTGGGTCCGGTCCCCGGCGTGACCTCCTCGGTACTGCACTTTGCAACGATCATTACGCCTGACGCGGATCCCGCGAAACGCCAGGGCATGCTCGATGTGCTCAGCAAATACTTTTTCGACAAGAACGCCGCCGCGGCGCGTTCCAAGGCGCCGCCCCTCTACTCTTCGCACCGGATGATGTTTCGAGTCGAGCGCCGCTGGCAACTGCACGTGTGGGAGCTCACCGGGGCGCCCACGACGTGGGAGGCACAGCTGCGCCAGCATCTTGCAGCAGAGCCGGTGTTTGCCGTGATCTCGGGACTCGGCGGCAACAACTGGGAACCCGTGCAGCGGTTTTGTGAGGCGGCATCGCTCCCCTGCCTGTTTCCGAATGTGGAAGTCCCTGCCGGACGGGATGACGACTTCTATTCGGTCTATTTCTCACGCGGCGTGTTGTTGGAAGCGCAGCTGATCGCGCGGCAGCTCGAGGCCCCGAAAGAGCCCGTTCGCCGGGTTCTGCAGATCTTCAGGGCGGGAGACGTGGGGGAACAAGCCGCCAGGGCCCTGCGAACGGCAAGCACCAGTGCCAGCCGGCAAATCGTGGATCGTGCGCTGAAGCCGCATGGATCGCGAGCGGATCTGGACGCGGTGTTGCACGACGTCGGCCCGGGAGACGCCCTCGTCCTGTGGTTACGGCCCGAGGACCTGCGTTCGTTGCCGAGCCTTCCGGCCAAAACATCGGGCGTCTGGATCTCCGGTGAGATGGGGGGCTTGGAACAGGCACCGCTCCCGCCTTCGTGGCGTGAGGTGACGCGTATGGCCTATGCGGTCGATCTTCCCGGGCAGCGCGTCGTCCGCGTCGATTACGCGCTCAGTTGGTTTCGCATCCGACGGATCCCGATCGTTGCCCAACGGGTGCAGACGGATACCTACCTGGCCTGTGGGTTGTTGTCTGAGACGTTGAGTCACATGGTGGATGCATTCGTGCGAGACTATTTGATCGAGCGCGTCGACATGGCGTTGGATCACAGGGCACTCACCGGCTACTACCCACGGCTGACACTCGCGCCCGGACAGCGCTTCGCCTCGAAAGGTGGGTATATCGTCCGCTTCGCCTCTGCGGACGGCCAGAAAGTCGTCGCCGTCAGCGACTGGATGACGCCCTGATCCGGCTATCGACTGGGCGTCTTCGTCGTATTTTCCGGGGAGGCGGGGCAGTCCCCCAGGCGCGTTGCCACGATCGTGTTGCGCGTCGTCTGTGCCCCATTGTGGATCTCATTGGAGTCCTCATAGCTGCCTGGGCCGCTAACGGTGACCACATCGCGCACTTCGACCCTGCCGCCACTCACGGGACAGATCCAGCTCGAATGGTAGCGGTTACGCGTCTGTACGAGCGACGAACCCAGGCATCCTTTCTGCTTGAGCTGCAGCGACTTCTGTTTGATCTCTTCCGTGGGATCGCTGCACTTCTTGACGGTCAATACCTGCGGTTTGCCCTGGGCACCGCCCACGACCGTGCGACGGTACTCCCACAGTCCGGGCTGAAAGGAGGG
>FTGV01001373.1_pt1 | contig 18903 bp, 16 predicted proteins | sample 1640791 | NCBI WGS metagenome assembly FTGV01 (sample SAMEA3914789, study PRJEB12502) | metagenome | biome: forest; material: soil | place: Canada | collected 2011-07-03 | depth 0.3 m | reverse complement strand
GGGCTGAGCGAGCGCCCGGGAATGCGCCGCGGCGCATTCCCGGGCGCTCGCTCAGCCCACTCCCGCATCACTTCGACGTTGCGCGCCACATTGGCGTCGGCCGCCGCAACCGACTGCTGCTGTTCGTCGAGGACGAGATCCCGGGGATTGATCCGAATTTCAACTCCGTCGATCTGGCCCAGCTCGCGCAGCTCCTTGGTCGTAAAACGCGCCTGGGCGGCGCTGCCGCGGCCCAGGATGTGGATGTCGCGCACTTGGCTCGACCGCAGGAAACCCAGCACCGCGTCGGACACATCGGTGGCCAGAAAGGATTCGGCGGGTTTGGCCAGCACCCGGGCAACATCGAGAGCCACATTGCCGGCGCCGATGACGGCGACCTGTTGCATCCGGCGAGCATCCATCTCGAACCGTCCGTGCGGATGTCCGTTGTACCACGCCACGAAATCCCGTGACGCGAAGCTGCCCGGCAGGCTCTCACCTTCGATGTCGAGCGGCCTGTCATTCGCGGCTCCCTGTGCATAGACGACGAAGTCGTATAACGACAGCAGCTCCTGGCGGCTGATATCCCGGCCAAATCGCACATTGCCAAAGAACCGTACGCCGGGTCGATCGACGATCCGCTGCAGCACAGTCTCGAGCGATTTCATCTTCAGGTGATCCGGCGCCACGCCATAACGCAACAGGCCGAAAGGGGCCGGCAGCTCATCGATGATGTCGACACTCTCGATCCGGTTGCTTTGGATCAAGGCCTCGGCCGCATACAGTCCGGCGGGGCCCGCCCCGATGATGGCGACGCTGGGTTTCAACTTTATACCGCTCGCACTGTATGCCTATAGAGTCCTTCCAATGATTTCCTTCATGATCTCCGACGTGCCGCCATAGATCCGGGTGACACGCGAATCACGCCACAACCGCGCGATCGGATATTCGTTCATGTAGCCTGCGCCGCCGTGCAACTGCAGGGCGGCGTCAACTGTGGCCCACTGCAGTTCGGTGTGCCACAACTTGGCGGCCGCACTCTGCTCAGCGGTGAGTTTGCCGCGTACGTGGCGCTGTAGAGCCCAGTCTATATGGGCCCAGCCCACCTGCAGGCGCGCGGCAAGATCGGCCAGCACAAAGCGCGTGTTCTGAAAATCCAGGATGCTCTGGCCGAATGCTTTGCGCTCCCGGGTGAATTTCACGGCCTCGTCGAAGGCTCGTTGCGCGACCGACTGCGCGGCGATCGCGATCATCAGACGTTCCTGCGCGAGCTGACTCATCAGACAGCGAAAGCCGCGGTTTTCCTCACCGAGCAGGTTTGACGCGGGGACGCGTACATCTTCGAAGAACAGCTCGGACGTATCGGCGGAGTGATGGCCGATCTTGTCGAGCTTGGCGCCACGCCGGAAGCCGGCGCGGTCTGCCTCGACCAGGATGAGCGAGATGCCTTTGGCGCCGGCTTCGGGATCGGTCTTCGCCGCGACGATGACCAGATCGGCCATCTGGCCGTTGGTAATGTAGGTTTTAGCGCCGCTGACAATATAATCGTCGCCTTCCCGGCGCGCGCTGGTGCGCAGACTTTTGACATCGGAACCCATGCCGGGCTCCGAGATAGCGATGGCGGTTATGCACTCACCGCTGATCATTCGCGGCAGCCAGAGTTTCTTCTGGTCTTCGGAGCCGTACCGGACGAGGTATTCGACGACGATATCGGATTGCAGCGTGATACCGGCCGTGGAGCCGGTGTAGCAGATCTCCTCGTTGATCACCGCGTTGTAGCGGAAATCCAGGCCCAGGCCCCCGTATTTCTCCGGGACGGTGGGGCACAGCAGCCCTGCCGCGCCGCACGCCAGCCACAACTCGCGATCAACGTATCCCTGGGTCTCCCAGCGATCCAGATAGGGTATGACGTGGCGCTCCAGGAAGCGTCTCACCTGGTCGCGGAACAGATCGAGCTCGTCGTCGAAGGCGCTGCGCTGGTCGGTGTTCAACATCACGAGCTCCGTATAAAGGCCGCGGCCCGCTCGCCGACCATGATGGCGGTGGCGTTCGTGTTGATACTCACGAGCGACGGAATGACCGAAGCATCGGCTACTCTCAAGCCGCCGATGCCGCGAACACGAAGTTGAGTATCTACGATGCTCTCAGCGTCCGAGCCCATTCGGCAGGTTCCGACCGGGTGGTAGGCTATGGTCGCGTGCGATCGTACGTAGGGCTCCCAGTCAGAGGTCTTCGCGGGCGGCGCCGCGGGGGAGCGGGGAGCCGTGACAAACTTCTTCCAGGTGCGGGTTGCAAAGATCGACTCGATCAGGTTGCAGGCCTCACTCAAGGTCTCCACGTCGCGCGCGTCGCTCAGCAGGCGATGCGCGATGTGCGGAGGATCCTCAGCTCGCGGACCGCGCAGTTTCACGGCCCCACGGGAGAATGGATGGCAGACGCTCGCACTGATCATCACCGTGGGGCGTTTATCCATCTGTCCCGAGGATGCGGAGGTCGTTTGTGGCTCGATGTCGTAGCTGAGCGGCAGAAAGTGCAGTTGTACGTTGGGATGCGGGAGGTCCGGGCGAGTGCGCGCGGTGGCCATGGCCTGCACGGCCGGTGTCACCATGGGGCCTTTCTTGAATAGGAAATACTGTAGGGCATGCTTTGCCATGTGCAGACGCCCGGTCTGACTGTTGTAGGTCGGGACGTTCACGAACTTGTTGATGGGAACCGCGGAATGCTCCTGCAGGTTCTGCCCCACTTGTTGCCGGTCCAGGATCACGGGTATGCCCAGTTCGGTCAGCTGCCGGGCGGGTCCGATGCCGGAGCGCATCAAAAGCGCCGGCGAGCCGATCGCACTGGCGCACACGATGATCTCCCGGCTCGCGCGCAGAGTTTCCTCGTGACCGTTGCGGACGAAGGTGACGCCGACCGCGCGGCGGCCTTCAAACACCAGCTTGTGGGCCAGCGCGGCGGTCAGGACCCGCAGGTTGCTTCGATTGCCGGCGGGATCGAGAAAGGCGGCCGCCGTGCTGCAGCGGGTGCCGTTCGGAAACTGACTGCAGAGCGAGAGAAAAGCGCCATCGAGATTGCCGCCGCAATACTCGCCTATCGATGCAATGCCTCGCTCCGCGCAGGCCTCGATGAATGTCCGGCTCAACGGGTGCGGGTCTCTTTGCGCAATGACGCTCAGCGGGCCGCTCGTTCCATGAAACGGACCGGGGCCGCCGTAGAACTTTTCGGACGCCCTGAAATGGGGCAGGCAGTCGGCAAAGCTCCATCCTGCGCATCCTTGCTCGACCCAGCGTTGGTGATCCTCCTCCGAGCCCCGGATGTAGACCTGTCCGTTGATGGAACTGCTGCCGCCCAAAAGCTTGCCCGCCGACCACACGAACTTGCGGCCGTCGATGGTGTCGTCCGGATCCTGTCCGTAGCACCAGTCGAACTGCGGGTTGTTCAACATCCGGGTGAAGCCGGCGGGCATCCGCACGAGGAAACTGTCGGCGAGGCCTCCTGCTTCCAACAGGACGACACGCGTTCGCGGATCGTCGGACAACCGGCTCGCCACCACGGCCCCTGCGCTTCCGCCCCCGATCACCACATAATCAGCATCGGTCATTCGAGTCTTCCAGGCGGCAGCAAGCTTCAGCTACCCGTGAACTTGGGTGGGCGCCGTTCTTGAAAGGCGGCTTTGGCTTCGGAGTGATCGTGGCTGAGCGCGGAGCGGACCAGGTAAACTGCTTCGTCGCGCATGGCGTCGGACAACTCGCGGCCGGTGTTGCGAAAGTTCATCTTCAGGTAGCGCTGCGCAACTCGCGGGCCGGCTGCGAGGCGCACGGCGATGTCGAGCGTTTCGGTCTCGAGAGATTCATCGGGCAGGCACCTGTTGATGAGACCCAGTGCCAGCGCTTGCGCCGCCGGCAGCAACTCGGGCAGCAGGAACAACTCCTTGGCCCTCGACTCCCCGACGAGATGGGTCAACAGGTGAACTGCACCGCAGTCCCCGGATAGGCCGATGTTGAGATAACCGGTCGTCAGTCGCGCCGAATTCCCGGCGAGTCTGAAATCGCAAGCCAGTGCCAGTGCCAATCCGGCACCCACCGCGGCACCGTTGATCATGGCTATTGTGACCTTGGAGCAGTCGCGGATAATGGGGATGACAGCGGCTCTGCGCTGCAAATTCGTTACACGAGTCTCAAACGTCAGCTCCTGGCTGCTACCCGGCATCTCTGCGACGTCGCCTCCGGCGCAAAAGGCTCGGCCGCGACCGGTCAGAATGATCACTCCAATGTCCTGTCGGCGATCCAGGCGCGTGAAAGCCTCAGCGAGGGCGTCGAAGAGCTCATCCGACAGAGCGTTGGATGCTTGCGGCCGGTTCAGCGTCAGCATCGCGATCCCGCGCTCGTCGATGGCCTCCTCGAGGACTGCGCTCATGTGCCGGTCTTCGCAGAAGGGCCGGCGGTGGCTATCTCCTGTTTGATGATACGGGCCAGCTCGATCAGGGCGTTGTCGTCGACGAGGGAGGCCGGCATAGCGAGGCTGATCGCGAGCTGACCAACGTTCGGCGCAGGCAATGCGACCCCGAGGCCAACGACCTCGTTGAATACACGTCCGCGGCTGATCGCGTAGCCGCGGGCGCGCGCCGCAAGTGCGTCCTGCAGAAGCACCGTGGGATTCAGGTTGGGAAACGGGCCCAGCGACGGTGTGACTGCCTGAATGATCCGCTCAATTTCCGGTGGCTCGAAGCTGGAAAGCAGGGCGAGGGCTCCGGCTCCTACACCCAGCGCGCGGCGCTGGCCTACATCGACTGGAACGACGCGAAGCGATGCCCGGCCTTCCGCTTTCTGAATGACCACTGCATCCACACCCGTGCGAGCTAACAGGTACGTGGTGTGATTAGTGCGGCGCGCTACACTTTCCACGACCCGGCTCCAACCCGAAGCGCCGTGAAAGTCGCGTGTGGAGGCCAGACTGAGCTCGAATGCCAGGCGGCCGATGGTGTAATAGTTGTGAACCGCGTCCTGTTCGACGAGGCCTTCGTTGACGAGGCAACGCAGGATGCGATGTGCCGTGGATCTGGACAGGCGCATAGTCTGTGCGACTTCGCTGAGCGTCACTCCGGGAAATGTTCCCGAGGCGATGATTTTCAGCATCGCCACGGCGCGCCGGATGGCTTGGGTGCCATCCAGGCCGGCGGGCGTGCCGGTCGTAGCGGTGAGTGGAGTCTTGCCAGCCGAGGTTGATTTGGCCATGGTAAGTCGTCCTCAGTCTGTCAGCCGAATTGGGGTTTGCGCTTGTCCAGGAATGCCTTCACGGCCTCCTCGTGCTCGGGGTCGAAGAGCGAGCGCATCTCCATTCCGAGGTGGGCCTCGATTGCCGTGCTGACGTAACCTTGCAGGAACTGGTTGATGGCGCGCTTCGTGAGCGCCGTGGCCTGCCGCGGGCCCCGTTCGAAACAGTCCACGAATTCGGCGACCTTGGCATCCAGTTGCTCGCCCGGCACGGCGTAGTTGATGAGTCCGATGGCCGCCGCCTCCTGGGAAGTGAGGGATTTGCCTGTCAACAGGAACTCGCGAGCCCGCATGAAGCCGACCAGTTGCGGCCAGATGATCGCCCCGCCGTCGCCCGCGACGAGTGCCATCCGCACGTGCGGGTCGGCGATCTTGATGCCTTCCACGGCGACCGCGATGTCGCAGAAGAGGGCGAGTGTTGCGCCCAGACCGATCGCGTGCCCGTTGATGCGCGCAATGATGGGCTTCTCGAGGGACAACATGTCGGTGATGATCTTCGCCCCTTCCAACGACATCCTCGCGTGATGTCGGGTATCGAGACGCTTCTCGTACATATCATTGATGTCGCCGCCGGCAGAGAACGTCTTCCCGGCTCCCGTAAGCACGACCACCTTGATGTCATCATCCGCGGCGGCTTCCGCGAACACCTTTGCGAGCTCCGTATGCATCACTGCGGCTATCGGGTTTTGCGGTGGCCTGTTCAACGTGATCCACAAACAGCGTCCGCGACGCTGTACCTGCAGGTCGGAATAGGAGTCGTAGGTCATTTTGGCTTGGGCTCTGGCCGCGACGCACCGTACTGCCTGCGAAGCTGCAATTTGTCAACCTTGGCGCTCGGCAACAGCGGCAGCCGCGGCGCGAACTCGACCGATTTGGGCAGTTTGTAACGCGCGATCTGCGTGCCCGCGAATGCGACGAGATCCGCGGCGCTCAGGTCCGACCCTGCACGGCGCACGACGATCGCCTTGACCACCTCGCCCCAGTAATCGTCCTTCACGCCGATGACGGCCACCTGTGCGACCTGCGGGTGCGCGCCCAGCGCATTTTCGACTTCACGAGAATAAATATTCTCGCCGCCCGAGATGATCATGTCGGCCTTGCGATCGACCAGGTAGACGAAGCCGCGTTGGTCCATTCTGCCCAGATCACCGGTTCGCAGCCAGCCCTCATGGAAGGCGGCCGCCGTGTCCGCGGGCCGATTCCAGTACCCGTTCATCATTGCGTCGGACCGGAGAGCGATTTCTCCTTCCGTGCCGGATGCACACTCGTTTCCATCCTCATCGATGATGCGTACGCGCGAATCGTGATGTTCCTGCCCGAGTGAGGCCAGCCTCGCGGTTTCCTCCGCGGTTCCGTTGACGAAGTGAAAGCGTTTCTGCAGCACGATAGCCGCGCCCACTTCCGTCGAGCCGTAGCAGTTCGCGAATACGGGACCGAGTTTCTCCAGACCCTTGCGTAACAGCGGAACGGGCATCGGCGCCGCGGCGTATAGGATTGTCTTCAGACTGGACAGGTCGCGGTGCTCGACATCGGGATGTTCGAGCAGCGCCTGAACGATCGTGGGCGTCACGTGCACGACGTCAATCTTTTCGGACTCGATTGCCTGGAGGATGTCGGCCGGGTTGAAATCCCGCTGCAGGACGACCGTGCCACCGACCCAGTGGGCACCGGAGGCCATCGACTGGCCCCCTATGTGAAACATCGGCATCATGATCAACTCGCGACAGCCGTCGGGCATCTCTGTCGTGTTGGCGCAGATGCGCGCGAGTGCCAGATCAGCGGTCTGGCCGCGGGCAACCCCTTTGGGTTTGCCGGTGGTGCCACTCGTATAGATGAGTCGTACGGTGTCGGATCCCAATGCCGCAAAGGAGGGTCCCGAAGGATCGCCCTGCTCGAGCAACGACTCGTAGGAGATGGCCCAGGCGGGTGTTTCCCCCAGGCACACATAGCTGCGCACGCCCGGCACACGCTCGCGGATCTGCTCCACGACCCCGGTGTACTCGTCCTCGAAGAGGAGGATGCTGGCGCCGGAATCATTCAACACGAACACCAACTCTGCGGCGACGAGCCTGAAGTTCAATGTGGCCGCGATAAACCCGTGCAGTTCGCAGGCGGCGAAATAATCGAACCATTCGGCGCGGTTACGGGCCAGCAGGGAGATGCGGTCCTGGTGAGTCGCGCCCAGCTTTTGCAGCCCCGAGGCCAGGCGGTGACCGCGATCGAGAATCTGCGTGTAGGTTCGCCGGGTGGGGCCGTAGACGACCGCTTCGGTATGGGGAAACAGCCGCGCGTTGCGTTGCCACAGATCCCCCAATGTGGTCAATTGCATGGCTACGCCCGCAGCGCTGGCCGCTCTTCTGATTCAGACCAGGTCCGTGTCACGGCCGTTGCAATCTGCATATGCGCGCCGCCCAGTTCCGACTGCAACATCCGGGCCCGGTAGGTAAACAGGTGCAAGGGGTACTCCAGTGTCAGGCCCATCGCTCCGGAAAACTGATGGACGTCGTATGTGATTGTGCTCACTGCCTGTTGTGCGTATCCGGCGGCCAACGCGGCATCGGCTGCCGCGGCGGACGACGCGGCCTTCAGTGCGAGCCAGCGCATTGATTGCAACGTTGTCGCATCCATTGCAAGCCGGTGTTGAATGGCCTGCAAGGAACCGAGCGGTTGCCCGAACTGGCAGCGTTGAGTTACGTGCTCGAGGGTGAGCCGGTTCGCTCCTTCGAGGGCTCCAAAGATCTCGAGCGCAATGCCGAGCCGCCACCAGGTGAGCAGATCGCCTGGCGCTGAAACCTCCAGCCCTGCGATACGACGCAGCGCCCGATCTGTCAGATGTCCAACCGGGTACGCGAAGAGTGAAGTGACTTCTTGAACGTCTCCGTCGGACAGCGGCAGAATTTTGACGCCGTGTTCGTCTAACAGTAGCGCCGTACGGGCTTGCGGCAGAAACCGCGCGGGCCGGGTCGGATCGCCCCACAGCAACGCCAGCGGAGTCGGGGCTGCCGGGCATACATCCGGCCGTACGAGAATCGAGGCCGTTGCTTCGACACAGACCGGAAGCGTGGCCAACTCGGCTACGACCAGTGCAGCGGTGATGCGGCTCTCCGGGTCGCTGCCTATGTCCAGAAATCCCGCGTCGGTCAACTCTCGGTGCAGCCGGGTCGAATACACGGTAGGGCGCACCATATCGGTGGGTCCAAGGGTGCGGAACGGCTGCAGAATCCGCTCGAGCGCCGCCAGCGCATTGGCCTGGTCTTCGCTGGGTTCGAAGTTCATGCGCGCGCGAGCCTCGGCAGGTTGAGATAGTGATACGCCACGATATTGAGTTGGATCTCCGCGGCGCCGGAGGCTATTCCCGCGGCAATGGCACGCTCGTGGTGGGCGAGGGCGGTTGGATCTGATTCGCCGCAGAAGCCATCGGGGAGGAATTCCAACGCGAAGTTGGCTACGGCGTGGTCCGCGCTCACGACTGCCCAGCGTGCGAGACTCGATTCAGGCGTTGGAGGCACTCCACGGGCCCGCTGATCGATGATGCGGTACACCAGCAGGCGCGCGGCTTCGCAGGCCGCGAGCGCCCTGCCTGCCGCGTTGCGCACCATAGGATGATCGAAGTCGCCGCGCAGTTTCAACCTGGCGACCATATTGTCCAGCGATCGCCGGGAGAACTCATACCGCGCGATTCCCACGCGCTCATTGGCGAGCGCATAGGTAATGATAGGCCATGCCTCCCCGGGAGCGCCGAGCATGCAGTCGACCGGGGCAATCACATTGTCAAAAAACACTTCGTGGATGTCGCCTTCGCCGATCAGACTCGGAATGGGCCGTACGGTGATCCCCGGGGAATCCATCGGAATCAGAAAGATGCTGATGCCGCGCTTACCCTCGCCACCGGTTCGTGCCAGGAGGAAGCAGTGTTTGGCCAGGGTTGCATAGGAGGTCCAGATCTTCTGTCCGTTGATGACGTAATGATCACCTTCGAGTACCGCACGCGTCCGGAGCGAGGCCAGGTCGGAGCCCGAGGAGGGCTCGGAGAACCCCTGGCACCACAGGACCGAACCGGCGGCCATTTCCGGAAGATACCGCTGCTGCTGGTCGGGACGGCCGTACTTCATGAGCGTCGGGCCGATCCAATTGATATTCATGTACTGGCCGCCGCGGGGCTCGCCGCAGGCCCACAGCTCCTCACCGAGTATGAAATGCAGCCAGGGCTGAGCCCCTTCGCCACCATGCTCCCGGGGCCAGTGCGGCACCAGAAGTCCAGCGGCCGCAAGCTTGGGGCAAAACTGCATGGAGAATTCTGTGACGGCGCGTGAGCCGGGGCCGTGCCGGGCGATCTCGGGCCAGTCCGCTGGCAGGTGGTCCGCGAGGAAGTCCACTATTCGCGCGCGCAAAGCTTCCTGTTCGTCGGACCACAACAGATTCATCCGCTTACCTCCCCTCATGTGTTGCCCACTATATGGAACAACGGAGCTAAATCTCTACCACACCCTACCACCAAAAATCAGCCAAGCCATGTCAAATATACTTATAAAAAAGGGTCAAGATCGTTTTATACGGTGGATCTGGCTTGACACCACTCGTCCACAATATAGGATAAATGGTGACGGGTTGCCAATCGTAAAGCGCAGTGGGGCACCCCGCAGCGCACTGCGGCAGGGGGCGTCCATGACAATTCGAGTCGATCACGATGACCTCGGGGCATTGCGCGCCGAAGTGCGTGAGTTCCTGCGCCTGCAATTGCCGCCCGATATCGCAGCCCGCGCTCGGACGGGTTTCCATCCCGGACGCGAGGATCAGCAGGCGTGGGGACGACTGTTGTTTGAGAGAGGGTGGGGCGCGCCTGCGTGGCCAATTGAGTTCGGAGGTGCGGGCTGGACGGCCCGGCAACAGCAGATGTTCGACGAAGAGTGCTACCTGGCCGGCGCTCCCGAGCTGTCCTGGAACGGGACGCGCCTGCTTGGCCCGGTGATCTGCAAGTTCGGCTCGTCGGAACAACAGCGGCGCTTTCTACCGCCCACCCTGCGTTGGGAGATTTTCTGGGGACAGGGCTTTTCCGAGCCGCAGTCCGGATCGGACCTTGCATCGCTCAAGACACGGGCCGTGTCTGAGGGTGATGAGTATGTGGTGAACGGCAGCAAGATCTGGATGACTGACGGACATTTTGCCGACTGGCTGTTCTGCCTGGTGAGAACCGATGCGACGGGCCGGAAGCAGCAGGGCATTTCATTCCTGTTGATTGATGCACGCAGTCCCGGAGTGCAGATCCGACCGATCGCTTCCATCGATCGTCAGCACACGTTGAACCAGGTTTTTCTCACGGATGTGCGGGTACCGAAGGCAAACCGGGTCGGTGAGGAGGGGGCCGGCTGGGGGTATGCCAAGTTCCTGCTCACGAACGAGCGAACCTCCAGCGCCGAGGTGCCGCGCTGCAAGTTCTATCTGCAGCGCCTCAAAAAACTCGCGGCGCTGCCGGGTTACGACGCTCAGCCCTTGCGCCTGAGCTCATGGTTCGCGGGGCGTCTGGCCAACCTCGAGGCCGACCTCATTGCCCTGGAGGCCTCGGTCAACAACGCCCTGGACGGCGTTGTGTCTGACGGCGAAGTCATTGCCAACGCCTCGGTCTTGAAATTGAAGGGCGCGCGACTGTTGCAAGAGATGGGCGAGCTGATGGTCGATGCCATCGGTCCGCACGCCATTTATCATTGCGACGCTTCAGGGAGTCCCGGTCGAGAATGGCAACCTCCGGCTCACGTTCCGGGCATCACGAGCGACTTCCTTTATCGACGTGCCTCTACCATCTATGGGGGAAGCGCCGAGATTCAGCGCAACATCATCGCGGCCCATCTGCTCCCTTCCGACCCATAGCGAAGAGCCGTGCTTTCAACGGATCAACAGGATTTGCAGTCTTCCGCTCGCCGCTATCTGAGCGAGAAGGCGTCTGCACGGTCCGCGCATCCCGGCGGCAGCTACGGCCGCTGGCAGGAGTTTGCCGATCTCGGCTGGTTGGGAGTTGCTCTCGATGAGGCGCATGGCGGTTTCGGCGGGGCCACCGAGATGACTGTCCTTGCACAGGAAATCGCGACCGCTGTGGCCCCTGAGCCGTTTCTGCAAGCCGCGGTGGTGCCGGCCGTATTTCTCGCCAATGCAGCACCGTGCCCGGGCTTCGATGACCTGCTCGAGCGCCTCATCGCCGGTGGCGTGGTTGTCGTGGCCGCCTTCGTAGAGCCTGACATCGGTCCTCGGGGTAGTGTCAGTTTCAGCCGTCGCGCCGACGGCGTGCGGCTGACGGGCGAGCTGGCGCACGTGTTGGGTGGAGCAGGTGCGCAATTCGTGTTGTTTACTGCCCACGAGGCCGCGGATCCCGGTGTCCGCGGCATCTTTCTGGCCGACCTGCGTTCCGGCAACGTGCAGCACAGCAGCGCGCCCACCATTGACGGGCGGCACGCTTCATTATTCAACTTTGCCGACGCGCTGCCCGCCGCCGAATGGCCTGACAGTGGCGCGGCCCTGGCGGCTTTCGGGCTGGCACAGGATGCCGGATTGCTCGGCCAGTGCGCGGAGTTGCTCGGGCTGATGCAACGAATGTTCAACCTGACACGCGATTATCTGCGCGAGCGGCGGCAGTTCGGTCACGCGTTGGCTGAGTTCCAGGCGCTGCGTCATCGGCTCGCCGACATGTACGCTGAGCTGGAGCAAGCACGAGCCATGCTTGGCGTCGGAGTCGATGGAATGAGTCTTGGCTCAGCGAGCGCTCGTGCCCGTATCATGTCCGCGTGCAAGCTGCGCCTGGTGCGCGCCGCCCGCTTCATCGGCGCGCAGTCGATTCAACTTCACGGTGCCATTGCGTTGACCCAGGAATACGAGGTCGGACGCTTGTACCAGAGGCTGCTGGTGCTCGAGAAAACTTGGGGCGATGCTGAATTTCATGCGCGCCGCTTCGCTGCGGCATCGGGAGAGGGGAATGAGTGACACACCGCGATCCACGACCGACTTCGACCATCATTCCGAGCAGTACGCAGCCGAACCGTGGGAAACCGCCGCGAAGCTGGCGAGCAAGTGCCCGGTAGCCTGGTCCGAGAAACATGGCGGCTACTGGGTCATCTCCGGCTACGAGGCAGTCCGCGAGGCCGCTCGCGATTCCAAGACATTCTCCAGTCGTCACGACTTGCCGAACGGCTGCAGCGCGTTCCAGGGCGTTAACATTCCATCGGTGGACGGACGCTATCTGCCCATCGAGCTCGATCCTCCGGAGCAGTTGGACTGGCGGCGGCTGCTCGCCCCGCGTTTCTCCCCGGCGATGGCGGACAAGCTGCGGCCGCTGATGGAGCAATTCTGCACCTGGAATCTGGATCGGCACATCGAGGGCGGCGAGATCGACCTCGTCGAGGGCTACACATCGGCTGTGCCGGCCATGGTGACCCTTCATCTGTTAGGACTGCCGCTGGCCCACTGGCACACGTATGTCGAGATGACACACAAGATTAACTACACGGCCGGCGAGGACCGCTTGCGGGTGTTTGGTCAATTCGATGCGATGCTGCGCGAGGTTGTAAGGGAAGCGCAGTCGCGCAGGCGCGAGCCGCAGGACGACCTGCTGACGACTCTCGTGCAGATGAAGATCAAAGGGGAGCCGCTTTCCGACGCGGACATTGCGTCCGCCTGCGGCACGATCATCGCAGGCGGTATCGATACGACCTCCGCGGTAGTCGCCGGAACCCTGAAGCACCTGGCGGAAAACCCGAAGCTGCGGCAACGCCTGATCGATAAGCCGGCGGACCTGCCGCAGGCCATCGAGGAATTTCTGCGCTTCATCTCGCCCGTAACCGGTCTCGGTCGCACGGCCAGCCGCGATGTCGAGTTGGGCGGCCAGTCGATCAAGGCGGGAGATCGCGTTCACATCATGTGGCACGGGGCCAACATGGACGAGCGGACTTTTGCGGATCCAACGCGGGTCGACATCGATCGGGACACGAGCAGTCACGTTACGTTCGGTTATGGCGCGCACCGCTGCCTGGGATCATCGATCGCGCGAGCCGACATGCCGATCATGTTGCGGCACGTGCTGACGCGCATTCCGGATTTCGAGTTGATTGCCGGTCGGACTGTGCGTTATCCCTCGATCGGGGTGAGCAACAACTACGTCTCCATGCCGGCGCGGTTTGCTCCGGGAAAGCGAGTTGGAGTCGATCCAGCCCTCGAGGCCGCACTGGAGATCCACTCTTGAGCTCAGCGAGCGGTACCGATCGCGCGGGGATTCTTCCGCAGGGCATGTTCGTCGATAACGCGCTCGTCGCCTGCAGCGGCGCGTCGCAGTTTGCACACGTCAATCCGGCCAGCGGGCGTGTCCAACGGACCATTACCTTTGCGAGCGCGGGGGATGTCGAATCGGCCCTCGCTTCATCGGCGCGGGCGTTCGAGACGTGGAAGCGGACCACGCCGTCGCAACGGCGGGAGTTCCTGCAGGCCGTCGCCAAGGCGCTACGCGCGGATACCGAAGAGCTGGCGGCGATCAATGCGCTGGAGGTCGGAACGCCGTTGGGGTTTGGCCGCTGGGCCGTGAGCGATGCGGCGGCTTGGTTTGATTACTACGCGGGCTGGACGGACAAGATCACGGGCGAAACGATTCCGGTACCACAAAGCGACGGTTTCAATTTCACCGTGCGCGAGCCTGTCGGCGTCGTCGTAAAGATACTCACCTGGAATACGCCGATCGGCGGCATATCCATGGCGGTGCCGGCGGCCCTGGCCGCGGGCTGCACCGTGATTCTGAAGCCTGCGGAACAGGCGCCCTTTGCGGCCGTCAGGTTTGCAAAGCTCTGCGCCGATGCTGGATTGCCTCCTGGCGTCGTCAATGTCGTCGTCGGGGACGCAACCGCGGGGGATATCCTCGTGCGTGATCCGCGTGTGGCGAAAATCAGCTTTACCGGCGGACCGACCACGGCACGTAAGCTTCAGGCCGCTGCTGCCGAGAATCTCACTCCGCTGGTTCTCGAGCTAGGTGGCAAGTCGGCCAACATTATTTTCGCGGACGCGGATTTGACGGCCGCGGCCCAATTCAGCACGATCATTACCGCGTTGAGCGGCCAGGGTTGCTCATTGCCGAGCCGGCTGTTGGTTCAGAAGCCGGTGTATGAGCGCGTCATTGATATGGTCGTGAAACATCTGGCCGCCATACCCGTCGGCGACCCGTTCGCCGACGGCATAGCGATGGGGCCGGTGATCAATGTCGCGGCTTGTGAGCGGATACTGAAGCTCGTTTCCGCCGCTGTTGAGAGCGGAGCGGCGAAGTGCGCGTACGGTGGCACCCGTCTGGGCGGTGCGCTCGCCGGCGGATTCTTCGTGGCGCCGACGCTATTGCGTGATGTTGCCCCCGACAGTCCGGCGGCCCAGGATGAAATATTCGGACCGGTGGTGAGTGTGATTCCGTTTGATGATGAAGCTGAGGCGTTGCGGATCGCGAATGGGACGCGCTACGGCCTGGCGGCCTACGTGCACACGACCAATCTGGATAGAGCGCTGCGGATGTGTCGCGAATTGCGCTCCGGCGGAGTTGGAGTCAACGGAAAGATGTTACCTGCAAGTTACGCGACCCCCTTTGGGGGCGTCGGGCTGAGCGGCTACGGACGCGAAGGCGGCCGGGAAGGCATCGACGAATTCCTGCACGTCAAAAACTTGGCAATCCGCTTCGATGCGGCCAGGGTCGGGTCATGAAAATAAAAATTGACGAACGCCGCTGCCAGGGCTTTGGCATGTGTGCCCTAGCGGCCCCCGAGCTGTTCAAGGTGGGCGAGAAGGATGGCTATGCGGTTGCATTGGTGAGCGAGGTCGCTCCGGAGCAGCACGAGGCGGCGCAGACGGCCGTCGAGAACTGTCCGATGCACGCAATCGAACTGGTGGAGTAGGGCCGGCCGTGGAGTATTTTCAGCCGGAAATCGAGACGATGGATCGGGCCAGCCTGGATGGCTTGCAATTGCGCAAGGTCGAGGCGCTGGTCCGGTTTGCCTATGACAGGTCCCTGTTGTACCGGGAGCGCTGGGAAGCCGCCGGCGTACGCCCGGAGTCCATAGACAGCCTGGACAGCTTCCGCAAGCACACCCCGCTGTTGGGCAAGAAGGAGCTGGTCGACTTTCGCGAGCGACGAGGGGACCCGTACTGTGGGCTGCTGTGCGTCGACCCTGCGCTGGTCAACAACATAGGGACCAGTTCCGGAACCACGGCTGAGCCGATGCCACTGGTGGAGTTAGTTGATGGGGCGCCGCCGTTTGCCTCGACGGTGCGCGACATGTGGGGGGCAGGATTGCGTCCCGGCGACCGCGTGCTGCATTGTTTCGCGACGCAACGTGGCCCGCAGGAACGCGTTTACCATCGCATCGGATGCGTCCCGATGATGGTGAATATGCGGATGGGTGCGGATTGGGACCTCGTCTTCCGCATGATCCGCCATCATCAACCCACGCATATCTACCTGCTGGGCTTCATGATCGCCGAGCTGGCACGCTTGAGCCGTGACCATGATTTAAAGGCAATCTTTGCGCCTATCAAGGTCGCTGTGGTGACGGGGGAGCCGTTGGGTGCGCGCATGCGAGCCCGTATGAAAGAGGAATGGGGCCTGCAGTTGTTCGAGGTCACGGGAACCGCCGACGTGGGTGTTGCGTGGGATTGCAGGGCGCACGATGGCTTTCACATCTGGGACGATTATGTGTACGCCGAGTGCCTGGATCCGGTCAGCGGATTGCCGGTCCCTGAAGGTCAGCCCGGCGAGCTGGTTTGCACGGCGTTGGCCAACCTGGCGTGGCCGCTCATCCGGTATCGCAGCGGTGACTTGGTTCGCCTGACGCGCCAACCTTGCGCCTGCGGCCGAACGCATACACGCTTCCACCTGTTGGGACGGATCAGCGATCAGTTAAACGTTGCGGGAGTTTCGATTCTGCCGATGCAGCTCTGGCAGATCATCGAGCAGGTTGACCAGACGGCGACGGCGGTGTTCCAGATTATTCATCCGGGCACAGCGGATGTGGCGCGCCTCATGCTGCGGATCGGTTATGACACGCTCGAGGGCACCGAGGTCGACGCCCTTCGTGCCACACTCGCCGCCAGAATCGCTGCGCAGACCGGTCTGACACCCATTATCGAGTTGATGCCCGCCGACGCTCTGCTGGCGAGCAGTCCCAGCGGCATCAAGTTGCCGCGAGTCGTGAAGTCATGAGAACCACTTTGGATCCGGTCGAGGCGGCCACTGAGAAGATCCCGCGCCAGTCGCTGCGATGCATTGGCACCTTCCAGGATTTGCACGGGGCCGTTGACTATCCGATCGGCTGGGACGACGCATCCCGCGATACCGATTGGGTCGAGGCATTCCTCCAACAACTCGGGATCACCAAGGGTGATTTCGTGAGTGTGGTCTCGACGGGTCACGAGGCGCCGTGGTATGCGCCCGTGCTCGACGCGGTCAATCGATTGCAGGCCACTATCTGTCCGCTCGAGCCCGCGCGTTTCGAAGTGGGCAGAGCGCTAATGTTCTTCAAACGATTTCCCGTGTCGGTCGTCATCGGCCTGGATGTCGAGCTCGCCTCGGCGCTGGAAGCGTCGGGGGGCATCGGCAACATCCTGACGAAGGTACGCACTATTGTAGGCCGTCCGGACGCGACGTCGCTTTTAAAGGATTTAGAATCAAACAGGGGGTTCATCGTCCCCGTCGGGCCGGCTCTGGCGTTGGCGTGTCTCAGCGGTCCCTTCGTGCATCTCAATGAAGAGGAGTGGGACATCGAGGCGTCCGAATCAGGGATCACATTGGCCGCGCGACGCAGCCGCGCCTTGGGCGCCCAGCCGATCAGACTTCCGGGCGCACTTCGCGTCGTGAGTCGTCAGTGCGCATGCTCGCATGGGCGCCGTTCTTTTCAGTTGACTGCAGCACGAGCGGGCGGGTAAGGGGTGCCCATGTTGCAGAACATGAGTTTGGCTGCGGTAGTGCGCGAGAATGCGCGCAGTTGTCCGACACGGCCAGCGGTGATCTGCGGGTCGACTTCGCTCGATCATGCGCAGTTGGCGCAGAGGATCGATCGGCTGACCGCTGTGTTCGCCGAGCTCGGGGTCGGTAGCGGCGATCGGATTGCCTGGCTGGGGCAGAACTGTCACCGCTGGCTCGAGTCCCTGGTTGCCGCGGGTCGGCTGGGCGCAGTGCTGGCGTCGCTGAACTGGCGGCTCCAGGCTGCGGAGCTGAGTTCCATATTGAATGATTACGAACCCCGGGTAATCCTGTGGCAGAAGGAGGATCTGGGACCCCTTGCTGAGGCATTGCGCGCGTTCCATCCCGGCACACGTTGGATATGTCACGACGCTCCGGAAGAGGACGGCTACGAGTCGCTTCTCCAACGGACAAAACCGTATCTAAACGGGGATCCCGGCGATGCAGACGCGCCGGCTCTGCTGTTGTCAGTCGCCGATCCCTCGGGTGGCACCAACGGATCCCTGCTCAGCCAGGGGAATCTGCTCATCCCGGGGCTGCTGATGGCCCAGCTCCAGTCCATCGATTCGCACTCGGTCCACTTGGTGAGCGCGCCGCTGTTTCACATCGCGGCCTTGTTTGGCCTGATACCCACCTTGCAGATGCGCGGCACCAATGTCTTCGTCCGCCGGGCGGATGCAACGTTGGTCTGCGAGGCGATTGACCGCCACAAATGCACTCATGGCCTGCTGTTCGCCCCGACGATCCGCGAGATCGTAGAAACCAACGTCGGCGGCCGGTACGATCTCAAATCCTTCCGCAGCGGAATTGACATTCCCGGCTGGCAGGCCATGGTCGGCGCGGACAGGAGCGCCTGGGACCGTCACAACGGCGGCTACGGCCAGACGGAGACGAACATGGTGGTGCTGGCCGCTCTGACAGATGGGGCGAGCAACACATCAGGTCGGGTGGCTCCCTACGCCGAAGTCTGTATAGCCGATGCCGATGACCGCGAAGTAGCCGCGGGCGAGGTCGGGCAGATACTGGTGCGGGGCGCTAGCGTTCACCAGGGTTACTGGCGACGTCCGGACGCGGATCGGCAGCGGTTCGCTGGCGGCTGGTGGCACACGCGGGATCTCGGAACCCGCAACGCCGACGGCATCGTGAGCTTTGTCGGTCCGATGGGCCGCATGATCAAGGCAGGTGCTGAAAACATCTTCGGAGCCGAGATCGAGCGCTGCCTGGCTCAACACCCCGCCGTGCGTGAGGCGGCGATCATCGGCATTCCCGATGAGACGTGGGTACAGTCTGTGAAGGCCATAGTGGTCGTCGACGCCCAATCGGCGGTGACGCAAGAGGAGTTGATCGACCACTGTCGCATGCGCCTGGCGTCTTACAAGAAGCCGCGAAGCGTCGTACTCCGGTACGAGGCTCTGCCGCGGGTGGGCCCTGCAATCGACTATAAAGCGCTGGACGCCACGTACGGTGGCGGCAACTATCCCGGCGAAGGAACCCGGTCAGTTTAGTATGGCATCAGGACCCCTGGTCGGTATTCGGATCGTCGAATTTGCAGGGCTGGGCGCGGCGCCTTTCTGTGGCATGTTGCTGTCCGATCTGGGAGCCGACGTCGTTCGTATCGATCGGCCGGACGCTGAGCCCCCGGGCGCATTCTCCCTGATATCCCGTGGACGCCGCTCTGTGGCGCTG